>Ga0208827_1000006_pt1 | contig 363153 bp, 299 predicted proteins | sample Sb_taG_5_FD_187709 | JGI IMG/M metagenome (GOLD analysis project Ga0208827, IMG submission 187709) | Peat soil microbial communities from Weissenstadt, Germany - Sb_50d_8_FC metaG (SPAdes) (version 2) | ecosystem: Environmental > Terrestrial > Soil > Wetlands > Peat | place: Germany... | reverse complement strand
AAGATAACTAAGACGAAGGCGCCTGAGAAGAGAACGAGCCCGTGAGCGAGGCTGGCAGCAAGGAGCGCGAATGAAGTTCACCGACCTGTTCATCAAGCGGCCGGTCCTGGCGATCGTGGTGAACCTTGTCATCCTGATCGCCGGTCTGCAATCCATTCGCTCTCTGAGCGTGCGCCAGTTTCCCCGGAGCGATATCGCCGTCATCACCGTCTCCACCGTCTATGTGGGCGCGAACGCCGATCTGGTTCGAGGATTCGTCACCACGCCCATCGAGCGCGTCATTGCCAGCGCCGACGGCATCGACTACATGGAGTCCACCAGCGCGCAGAGCCTGAGCACGATCACGGTCCACCTGAAGATCAACTACGACACTACGGCAGCGCTCACCCAGATCCAGGCAAAGGTCGCTCAGGTCCGCAACGATCTTCCTCCCGATGCGCAGATTCCGGCCATCGATCTGCAAACCGCCGACACCGAGTTCGCGGCCATGTACATCGGGTTTTCTTCCCCCGATCTCGATCAAAACCAGATGACCGACTATCTGACCCGCGTGGTGCAACCCAAACTGAGCGCGGTCAGCGGCGTGCAGCGCGCCGACATCGATGGCAGCCGCAACTTCGCGATGCGCCTGTGGCTCAAACCCACCGAAATGGCGGCCCGCGGCGTCTCTCCCTCCGATGTGCGCGATGCTTTATCGAAAAACAATTATCTTTCGGCTCTGGGCAGCACCAAGGGTTCGATGGTCTCCGTGAACCTGGTCGCGAACACCGACCTGCGCTCGCCGGAAGACTTTCGCCAGATGGTGGTCAAGGAACAGAACGGCACCGTGGTGCGCCTCGGTGAGATCGCCGACGTGGTCCTGGGCGCCGAGAACTATGACCAGGATGTCCGTTTTAACGGCGAGAACGCAACCTTCATCGGCATCTGGGTGCTTCCCACCGCGAATTCGCTGGAAGTCATTCGCAACGTCCGCAAAGAGCTCCCGGGAATCGAACAGCAGTTGCCGGCTGGCATGAAGGTGGGCGTACCCTACGATTCGACCGAATACATTCAGGACGCGATCAACGAAGTTTTGCATACGCTCGGTGAAACGCTTTTGATCGTCGTCATTGTCATCTTCCTTTTCCTCGGATCGTTTCGGTCCGTCTTGATTCCAGTCGTCGCCATCCCGATTTCGCTCATCGGCGCTGTCTTCCTCATGCTCATCGCCGGATTCACGATCAACCTGCTCACCCTGCTGGCGATCGTGCTTTCGGTCGGACTGGTGGTCGACGACGCCATCATCATGGTGGAGAACGTCGAGCGCCACCTGCACATGGGCAAGTGGGCCTTCCAGGCGGCAATAGATGCGGCGCGCGAACTGGTAGGCCCCATCATCGCCATGACCATCACCCTCGCGGCGGTCTACGCGCCCATCGGCATTCAGGGCGGCCTGACCGGAGCCTTGTTCCGCGAGTTCGCCTTCACCCTGGCCGGCGCTGTGATCGTTTCCGGTGTTGTCGCCCTCACTCTGTCGCCCATGATGAGTTCCAAGCTGCTGCGCTCCGGCGACACCGAGCGCGGCTTCGCCGGCATGATCAATCGCCACTTCGAGAAGGTTCGAAACCTATACGGACGGCTGCTCGCGGGAACCTTGCACTATCGCCCCGTCGTCCTGACGTTGTGGGTGATCGTCGCCCTGCTCATGATTCCGTTTTACATGATGTCGCAGCACGAACTCGCTCCCGACGAGGACCAGGGCGCGGTCTTCAGCATCATTCAATCCTCCGCCAACGCCACTCTCGATCAGACTGACCTGTTCGCCAAGCAGGTCTATGATGTCTACCATTCGTTCCCCGAGAGCGACAGCGTCTTTCAGCTCATGAATCCCTCGGGCGGCTTTGCCGGGATGGTCACCAAGCCCTGGAGCCAGCGCAAGAAGACCTCACAGCAGCTGCTGCTTGAGGTCAGTGGCCCGCTTTCCAAAATCGCCGGCATTCGCGTAATTCCACTCACCTTTCCGTCGCTTCCCGGAGGCGGCACCTTCCCGGTCGACTTTGCCATCGTTTCCGCGAATGAGCCGGCGCAGGTCAGCCAACTCGCTGAGCAGATCGTGCAGAAAGCCATGGCCAGCGGCAAATTCATGTTTGCCGATACTGATGTGAAGTTCGATCAGCCCCAGACCGAGGTCGTCTTCGATCGCGACAAGCTGCGCTCCCAAGGCATAGATCTGAGCCAGGCCGGTGAGGATCTGTCGACCATGCTAGGCGGAAACTATGTCAACCGCTTCAGCATTCAGGGCCGCAGTTACAAGGTCATTCCGCAGGTGAAGCGAATCGACCGGCTTACGTCCGACCAACTTTCGCAGATCTATGTGAAGGGCTCCGCCGACAAACTCGTCCCGCTCTCCACGTTTGCCACGCTTCGCAACACTACTGAGCCCAGATCGCTGAACAAGTTCCAGCAACTGAACGCCGTGCGCATTCAGGGCGCCATCCCTCCCAACGTCCCCCTGGACGAAGCGCTGACGGAGTTGGAGAAAGACGCCAAAGAAGTTCTGCCCCAGGGATTCACCGTCGACTACGCCGGTGAATCCCGACAGCTCCGCGTTGAGGGGAGCAAGTTCCTCGGCACCTTCCTGCTTTCGGCGATCCTGATTTACCTCGTGCTGGCGGCGCAATTCGAGAGCTTCCGCGATCCCTTCATCATTCTTGCCGGGTCCGTGCCGCTGGCCATCTCCGGCGCCCTGGTGTTTTCCTTCCTGGGATTCACCACCTTGAACATCTACAGCCAGGTCGGCCTGATCACCCTGGTGGGCCTGATTGCTAAGAACGGGATTCTGATTGTGGAGTTCTCCAACCACTTGCAGCAAACCGGTCTGAGCAAGCTCGACGCCGTGATCGGTGGGTCCAGCACCCGTCTCCGCCCGGTCCTGATGACGACCGCAGCCACCGTCTGCGGGCACTTGCCACTGGTTTTTGCGACCGGCCCCGGTGCGGGCGCGCGAAACAGCATCGGCATCATGCTGGTCAGCGGCATGATCATCGGCACCGGCTTCACCCTGTTCGTCGTGCCGTCGATCTATATGCTGGTCGCGAAAACCCACTCCCCAATCCGCGATGAGAACGAGCAGGCAGGCATCCTCGCACGTCCAACCGAAGTCACGGCCTGAAGCTTTCGCTGCGGGGACCTTCCGAGTTACCCCGGACATTGCTGATGCTGCGGCTCAACCCGTAAACTTGCGCATGCAGGAAGGAGACACCACCATGCGCAGAATCGCCCTTGTCCGTACTGTGCTGCTCGCTCTGGTCGTGCTGAGCATGTCCACGAGCGTGTGCGCTCAAATCCGCATTTCAGTGGGTTTCGGTCCACCGGCTTTGCCCGTTTACGAACAGCCCGTCTGCCCCGGCGATGGTTACATCTGGACTCCGGGTTACTGGGCCTGGGATCCCGATGCGGGCGACTACTACTGGGTGCCGGGTACGTGGGTGCCCGCGCCTGAAGTCGGCTACCTCTGGACTCCTCCCTGGTGGGGCTGGGAGGGCGGCAGGTTCTTCTTCCATGAGGGCTGGTGGGGCCCGCATATTGGTTTCTACGGCGGCGTCAACTACGGCTTCGGTTATTTCGGCAACGGCTTTGTCGGCGGACGCTGGGATCACGATCACTTCTTTTATAACCGGGAAGTGACCAACATCAACGTCGTCAACATTCACAACGTCTACAACGAACACGTCAACGTCACCGTCAACCGCATCAGCTATAACGGCGGCGAAGGCGGAATCATGGCCCGTGCTCGTCCCGAGGAGGAGGCTGCGGAACGCGACCGACACATCGGGCCGGTGGCGGCGCAGACCCAACATTTCCAGCAAGCCCGCGGCAATCGTGAGTTGCGCGCTTCGGTAAATCAAGGCAGGCCGCCCATCGCCGCCACTGGACGCCCGGGGGAATTCTCCGGCCACGAAGTCATGGCCTCCAGAGAAGCAGGAGCGCCCTACCATCCGCCGGCCAATCGTGGCGGCGAAACTCCGCGCGCGGAGAGCAGCGGTGGGAGGACCTTCACGCACCCGAACGAACTTCCTCCGATCGAACACATGGCGAAACCCAACACTGGCGACGCCAACCGCGACCAAAAATATCAGCAGAAACAAGACCAGCTCTTTGCCAAGCAGCAACAGCAGCGGCAGAACCTGCAGCAAAAGCAGGAGCAGGAACACCAGAGAATGGACCGCCAAAGCGCCAGCCAGGCGCAACGGCAGCAAACGGAACAACGGCACCAGCAGCAGACTCAACAATTGCAGCAAAGGCACGTGCAACAGCAGCAGCATCTGCAGCAAAAGCAACAACCGCGGCGAAAGTAGTGGGAGGCTGCAACAGATTCTGTCGCGCGGACCACAGCGCGGCGCTTGAGTATCGTGCGGGAGGAATCGCGCAGCGGTTCCTCCTCCACGTTCCCTGCCTCGATTCGCTCCGTCAGGCCCTACCAGGCGGCTGAAAAACTCGCTTCGGCGCTTGATTTTGGGCGGCGCAGCGCTTCAGCGCTGCGATAACGGATTATTTTCAAAGCCGCCTTAGCCCTTGAGGTCGGGCGGGCAGGAAATTATTTTTTCAGCAGCCTGCCCAACTGGTTTAGAAGAAATTGGTGAGCGCGGCAGGATTCGAACCTGCGACCCATGCCTTAAAAGGGCATTGCTCTACCACCTGAGCTACGCGCCCATCTTTATGAAGAAATTGTAACGGTTATTTGAGATGCCCAGCGGATCCCTTTCGGTCTGATTCAATCCACCGTTTTCCACCGAGCCGCCGCGCAATCACTCCCTTGATTGTAAGCATAGCGTCCCCGCCCGTCCAGCACGGGCAATCGGCTGCATAAAACCTTCATCAATTCGAGCTTGAAATGGCAGACTAAGATCGAACAGGGACGAGGCGTAGGCTCATGTTGACCGCGGCTCCGCACTCCCCACGCCACCATTTCCAATGGAGTTCGTCACTTTGCTGGCGCGCACCGGAGCATTGGATAACGCTGTTCGTCCTCAGTAAGTGATCAGGGAAAAGCGCCAACAATAAAGGGCCAGCCAACGAGGCCGGCCCTTTCCAGCAAAGCGGAGAACTCTAGAAACGGAGTATCAATCCCAGCGAGAGTTGCCTCGGAGAATTCGCTGTGCTGGTGATGAGCCCATACTGATTAGGGTTCTGAATGTTGACATTATTGAACAAGATCGACCCAATGGCATTCGCGTTAACGTTGGGGTTATTGAAACTGGCGTGATTGAAAACGTTAAAGGCTTCAGCCTTGAACTGCAAGCTCGAGCCTTCGGTGATCTTAAAGTCCTTAAGCAGGGCCATATCGAAGTTCGAGTAACGGGGACCATGAAGCGTATTGCGATCTCCCGTGCCGCCTCCGAACGGATACCCGAAAGCACTCACCGCGTTCTGTTGGTTCGCAAACAGCTCCAGCGCAGGCGTTCCAGTGTTCTGGTTCGTCACTACGTGCACGTGTTCCTTAACGGCGGAACTAGGTCCAAGGAAAACTGCCGGGCCAAGCTGCGTAAAGTTGATCGGAAAAGCGTTAGTCACCGTGGGGAAAGGATAACCTGTATGGAAACTGACGATTCCCGAAGTCCCCCAGCCACCGATAACCTCGTTCGCCCATTTCGGGATCGAACCGAGCATGCGTTGTCCGCGCCCGATGGGCAGTTGATACTCGTAGTTTGCGCTGATGGTGTGGCGGGCGTCGAAATCGGCGTCGCCCCGGCAGGCGCGCAGGTTCCTCAAGTCGCAAATAAGGCCTTGGCCATTGAAGTTGGAGAACACTGCGTCGTTGGTGATGTCGGAAACGTTGTCGATGCCGTGTGCATAAGCGTAGTCGAAATCAAAGTACAGGTTGTCGGAGAACTTCTTACGCACCGTGACGATCAACGAATGGTAATCCGATGCTGCAAAATTCCCTACGTTCGCGATGGAGCCGGTCTGGTATGGCAATCCCGAGTTCGGAAGCAGCAGCCCGGCATTCGCCAGATTGGATACCACAGTCGAGACATCTCCCGTGGCAAAGCTAATAGGAAACAGGTTAGCCGCCAAAGTGGTGCAGTTGGCGACCGGGAATGGCAGCAGGAACTGCCCAACCGTTGGGCAATTAATGCTAGGGCTGACGGTATTGATTGCGCCCTGCACTTGGTTCTCAAACCACGACTGCGGTGTCACCGCCGCCAGGTTCAAGTTGCCAAGGTTGCAAGGCTGCCGCGGTCCCGACGAACCGCAGAGCTCTCCCTGGATATTGCCGTAGGCAGCATTGAGGCTCTGATGCCCCGCGCCCGAGTCGACAAAATTCAACTGCTGAGCCGGATCGCCCGTCCCCAGCAACCGCCGCCCCAATTTCCCAAAATACGTGACCTCCAGAAGGAAATTCTTGGGCAATTCTCTCTGAAATCCAAACGAAGCCGTAATGTTGTAAGGCGTCTTTAGGTTGTTATTGAGTTGGAACAAGGTCTGCAAAGTTTGCAATCCGATACCGCAGGGTTGCCCCGCGGGCACGAAACTCGCTCCACCCGCGCCCAGAATTCCGTTGACTGCATTGATAAGTCCGCCGATTGGGCAGTTTGATCCGTTGCTAGTAGTAACGAACGGTGTGAACGGACGAGGAATTGTAGGACTGCCGGGGCCGATGCCGGGACCTGGCTGGGGAGGGGGCGCGCTGATCGACGTAAACCGCGGCGAACCGATAAAACCGGCGGGCGGGTTGATTAGCAGGGAATCCACTGGGTCGTTGGTCGTGCCGAAGTTTTGAGTCGCGGAGGTAGCAAAGATCTCGCTGGCTTCATCAATCTCGAAACTCAACGTGCTCAACACCCGATCGTACGCCATTCCGGCTCCGGCTCGGATACTGGTCTTGCGGTCACCCAGCAGGCGCCCGAGAATCCCCTCAGTGAATGACGGAGAATAAGCGATTCCAACCCGCGGAGCGAAATCCTTCCAGTCGGAGTTGTAGTAATTCGGACCATGATTCTTGGGCCCGCCCAGGTTGTAAGCCACAAACGGAGAGGCGGCAAATCCATTGACACCGTTCGCTGCATTCTGCTGGCGCGTGCTGAACATCTGCTGCTCGAAAATGTTTGCGACCGACTCGAATCCGTTGGCCTCAAACGGCACGCTGTGGTAGTTCCAGCGCAACCCGTACGTCAGGGTTAAGTCCGAGCGCACCTTGAACGAATCTTGCGCAAAAATCTCGTACTCGTTGTAATGGAAGTCCCGTATCGCCGGACTGAACTGAGCAACCGGGTTGCCTGCAACATCGTAGTTATACTGCGCCGTGTTCGAGGTGTACCGCCCCAGGATCGTGGTGAACGCGTTGTCCCACTGACTCAGAAAATTTCCACTGATGTCAGCCGGTCGCAGCGAAGTATTCAATGTCGTAATCGCCCCATTGAGACCAAGGGCCGGAAAGCTCACGTCGTTTGTATTCGATGAGTGGACCCTGATCGGCTTTATATCGGCTCCGAATTGCAGGTTATGCCTTCCCTTGGACCAACTGAACGTATCCCGAATTTCCGGCACCGGGACGTTGCTCGATTGTCCGCGCGGATCCCCGAAGGGACCGGAAATCACGTCGAAACCGTAGAGGTTAGGGATTGGTGCATTCGCCGCTGACTTAGGATTGAATGGGAAGTCGTCCACTTGGCGAGTGAGCCCAAAAGATGCGCTATTGAACATGCGCGAATTGATGGTCCACGTGTCGCCAACGACCCAGGAACGTTCGTGGGAAAAGTTGAAAAGCACTGGCCCGGCATCGTTCGGAAAGGCCTTCGTAACCTGAGTGTTGTTATCCCTGTCCCACGTCCCCCGGGCGAACAGACTGTGGCGCGAGGACAGGGTGTAGTCGATTCGTCCGACGTACGTGTTCTGCCTTACGTAGGAGGGCGCATTGAACAGAAAACCGGCAGTGTTGATGCCGTCGCCAAGGGCAAAGTCGTTTGGTTCCGGATAAGGACGGCTCGCAAGATAGCTTAGGAATGCCTGGTCTGCGCCAATCCCCTGAGGGTCGAATCCCTGGACGGTCAAAGAACCGGGTGTAAACACGCGTTGACCGTTCTGCGTGGTTATTGTTCCGGGCGTACCCGTCGCCGGTATCGTCGCCAACTGGTTGTTTTGGTTAACATACGAAAGTTGTCCCGCCCGGAATGGGTCCAATGGCACAGTAAGGGTATTCTGCAAGCCGACCGCATCACGGCGCCCAGCATAGTCAAAAAAGAAGAACAACTTGTCCTTCAGAATCGGGCCCCCTACGCTGCCGCCAAATTGATTGCGGGTCAGCTGAGCCCTTGGAAGCCCACTGAAGTTGTTGAAGAAATCGTTGGCCGCTTCTGCCGACACGCGATTGTATTCGTAAAGATCGCCATGATAATGATTCGTGCCGGTCTTGGTCACCAGGTCTACTTGCGCTCCTCCACTGCGGCCGAAGGAGGCATCCGCCCCACCAACAATGGTACGAACTTCGGAAACTGAGTCAATCGGCGCCCGCCCAACGGCAAAAAACGGCACTCCAATTCTCTCGTCGTTCACATCCAATCCGTCCAGGGTCACAGTTCCCGCGTCAGCGCGTGAACCCGTGACTGACCCAAATTGACTATCCCCCACGGCGCCAGACTGAACCCCAGGCTGAAGCACAAGTAACGCCGTCGCATCACCAACAATGAGACTCGGTAGGTCCTGCACTTGCTGCGGAGTGAGCACGTTTCCAATACTGGCATCCACTGTGTTCACAGTGCCTTCGCCGGACGCCGTCACTTCGATGGTCTCCCCGGTACTGCCTACCACCAGCGTTGCGTTCCTGGTTTCGGTCACGCTGACTCCAAGCGACAACTGCTCAATCGTCACTGTGCGGAATTGCGTCTTCGACACTGTCAGCGTGTAGCCCTCCCCGGGCGGCACATGCAGGAATTGATAGCCGCCTGCTCCGTTGGTCGTGGTGCTTGCGGAAAAAGCAGTTGCCGAGTTTGTCAGCTTAACCTCGGCGCCCGCCACAACCGCGCCGGACGAGTCCGTCACAACTCCCGCCAGACCGGAACTCGCCTGAGCGGACAAAAAGGTGGGCAGGGACAAAACCAGAACTAACACAAGAACACACGCTGTTATGGCTAGCTTCATACTCTTCTTGATTCTCCTGGGCTGAAGTATTCCGAAACGCTCGTAACCAACTTCTGCAGGGGGAACTGCTTGAGCGGAAGCTAACCGACGAAAACTTTGCATACAGCCGGAGGAACGCCGTTCCTGCTCAAGAACTGGATAAGCTCTCACGCTAGAGCAATCACACTTCCATAACAGTTAGCCGTAAGCTTTGGCTCTTGAGGAGCCATACATTCCGTTCGTGGTTGTTAGTTATTGTTCTCACCAGTTTTATGGATTTCATCTTATGAGAATTCGTATAGCTCATAGCTAACAACAGACCGACGTTTTGATGCGACACAGTTCGCTGGCTCGCTCACAATGACAAAGAAATCAGAACCCCTCCACCAAGCGCTCGCGAGTTCGAGTCCACCATAACAACCTCTCATCGTTGCATCGCTCGAAACAAAAAGGCCGCCACTCGGCGGCCTTCGTGCGTTGCAGTATGGTCCTTGCCTACTTGACTTCGATCGTACCGAACGTCCCCGCCAGATTGTTGGCAGGTCCGGCGGCGAAGAACAGTTCGTTGGTCGGGCCGTTTCCTCCGATCCCATCGCCGAAGTCGATCCCCCACAGCTGATTGATGACGATCTGCTTTCCCGTCGTGGCATCTTTCATTGTGCCCACCAGCGTTCCGGTAGTCCTGTTAAACCCGTTGATGGTCCCGGAATTGGTGTTGTTCGAAATCAACACCGTGTTGCTGAGCGTTCCAAAATTGCGCGGGGCCAGGGCAATACCCCAGGGTTGGTTCAGAGGCGCACCGTGAATCAGAGCCTTGCCCGGAGTCACCGGCGTACCGTCTTCTGTGAACAGCTCCACAAAACCGCCGCTGCCGCCGGTCACGCTGGCAAACGTTACGTAGACAGTTCCGTTGATGTCGCGGATGCCGAAAGGCGCAAAGCCCGCCGGAATCGCCGCCGGATCGCTGAACGCATTTGCGTTCTTCACCGGGGTGAAGGTGGAGTCGAAAACGTCAACCTTGTTGTTCGCCATGTCAGCGGCATACAAAAAGTTCGGCCCCTTTGCGTTGTTGCTGATGGCCAGCCCGGTGTAGACCGAACCTGCCGCCGAGTTGTCCACCGCCAGAATGGCCTGGTTGAAGTTCGCCTGCGGCGCCCATCCGCTGATGGTGCCGTCCAAGGTGGCGAACAGGAAGAACGAAGACCAGGGACTCCCGCCCGCTACCATTACGTTGAACCCGCCATTTCCGTTGAAGACAACTCCGGTCGGCGAACCCGGCCCGTTAAGACCGTTCCCCGAATCCGGGCCGTTCCCCGCGGTGGGAATCAAAACCTTGAGCCCCTTGTTCTGCATTCCGTTGCCGCCATAAAGCGTCGACCATCCGGAGTTGTTGTCGGAAACCCACCAGGGTGTGCCGGGTCCGTGCACAATTCCCCACCCATTCACGAGCAGTTGATCCGCGTGGGATGCCTGTCCGACCTGATTGGAATCCAAATTGATGAGCTTGTACTGCGCCATGGCCGCGCTGGACGCGAACATCAACCACAGTCCGAGGCCAGCAGTGAGGGCGATCATGCGTCGTTGCATGGGGAAATCTCCTTTGTGTTTGCCGCGCCAGGAGGGTGAGGACGCTGATAGGCTCTCTCGCACAGAACCGCGATTTTCTCTGGCCCGGCTGACTTCCGCGATGCTAACGGCGCGCTGCCCTGCCGGTTGTCATGACATTGTCATGAGTTTGTACAATTTCCTGCTGCACCTCTCCTCAGGACCCATTCCATCGACCCCTGACCGCAAACTCTTGCGACAAAGTCATCGTCCAGATGGAGTAGCACTTCTCATTATCCGGTTCGCGAGTAGCCTGCTCGACATCGTGCAGCTGGCGCAATCGAACGGCAACATCAACCAGACCACCACGGCCTCCCAGACCTACGACCTCCAGCAGTTCGCCTCGCAGGGCGGCACACCTACATTCACCGGCCTGCTCACCAACGCCGCCGAGCATCAGGACACCTTGGTCTTCAACTCCAGCGGCCAGTTAGTCAACTCCATGAACCAGTCATCGGCCCAGCTCTACAACGCCATCGATTCCACCGGCGTGAACTATTTCTGCACGGTGACGGCCGCGAACAACGCCCTGACCGCGTTCGCCAAGACGTGTTCGAAGTAATGTCACGATGAAGTAAGTGAAGAACAATTAAAGATGAAAGCAAGTGGAAGTTAGAATAACTATAACTCCCTCGCAGGCTGCTGAAAGACTCGATCTATAGTTCCGCTTTGAAAGGTGCGCGGCTTCGAGCTGCGCCGTCAGTATCGTGAAATCAATGGCGGCTTCAGCCGCCGCGGGAACGTCGACAAACTAAGACGGTTCGTAACGAGCCTTGTACCAGACTGCTGAAGGACTCGCTTCAATGCTTGATCTTGGGTGGCGCAGCGCTTCAGTGCGCGTGGGAACCGGAATCTGACGCGAGCCGTGGATCAAAACCCGGAAGATCCCAGCCGCGAAGCGGCGGCATGGGATAGCCCGGGGCGTAAGCCCCGGGTAAGCGGGAAGAGGGAACAAAGTCCGGGAGGGACGGCACCAGTTCTCACGCACAGTCTTCACCGCTGCGATAACTGGCCTCATTTTTGAAAGCCGGCTTTACAATCTGCTGAAAACTCGCTTCGGTGCTTGATCTTGGGTGGCGCAGCGCTTCAGCGCTGCGATAACCGGCTTATTTTCGATGCCGGCTTTAGCCGCAGAGGTCGCACTGGTTGACAGAAATTACTCTTACAGCCTGCTATCGCGAGCCTGCCGAAACAACCGCCGCGCAAAACGTCGCCGGCCCGGAGCCGCTTTGTGGATTCCACACCGCGACCTCCAACTTATCGCCCTCCACGAGCGCCCAACCCTTCTTCCCATAGTCGCCGCTGAATCCGCCGATGACAATCTCGTCGTCAGTCCACTTTTCCACGTCCACCATGACCTCATCCGTATTCTGAGCAATGATTCTGCCCGCCGCCCAGTCCCGGGTCTTATCCCGAACCGCCAGATGGGGCGAGTCGGTGCGAGAGAATGGCACGTGCAGCCCGAAACCCTGACGGCAGGGCCGGCGCCGCGCGGTCCTAACACGAAGCCTCCGAACGCGACCGCGGACGCAGCCACGGCGATGATCGCAATCAGAAGAGCTCCACTCAGACCGAACCGAAAGCCATGCCTCACAACCCCGCCCACGGCTGCGCTACGCTCGACCGGCGTCTGCGCGATGCCGGCTGCGTGGCTCGCCGGATTGTCGTCGTTAGCGGAACTAACATCGCGCGCCGGCCGCACCGGGGCGATGAACCTATACCCGGCATGGCGCACGGTCTGAACGTAGCGCGGACGGTCCGCATCATCGCCCAAGGCTTCCCGCAGCTTTTTGACCGTGAAATTCAGCCGGCTGTCAAAGTCGCCATGAGGTTCCCCTGGCCACAGCGCGTCTTTGATCGCCCGGCGCGCGACCAGCTCGTTGGGACGTGCCGCAAGCAGCGCGAGCACTCGCAGCGCCTGCGGTGGAAGATCGACCTGGATTCCGCTTCGCCGAAGTTGAGAGTTCTTGATGTCCAGCTCGTACAGGTCGAACCGCAGAGAGGAACCGCATCTTTCGTCAACACCCACGACGCCCTCCACACACCGCATCGTCCCTCGCAGGCCCCCTCAACCCGCGAGCGCTCCCGAACATATCTCAACTTATGTCGGTAGTCAAACCTCTTATTTGCACAACGTTTCGGACTAACCCGGGACTAACCCAAAACTTCGTTGACATCTTTATGCGCAACCGGGTTACTGTTTTGACGTTTGATAAGGAGAACCGTATGCCAGCCACGATGTTTCGCACCGTTAGAAGCTTGGCTCTCGTAGCCCTGCTAGTCTCCATTTTCTTAGTGTTCCAACCCTCCGCCCTGGCGGATCACTTGGCTTATGAAGTGACGAGTACTTCTCAGTTTGGAGTAATCGATCTTGATACGGGTGTTTTCACGCCAATAGGCACCCTGTCGGTCACTCTCTGCGGGCTAGCTGTGTACCACGGCAATCTATACGGCTATGGCCCCTGTGGTACCGGCGGCAAGCTCTATGAGGTGAACCCAGCCAACGGTAGTGAGACAGCTATTGGCCCTGCCTCATCTAGCTACAGATTTCTCGGGTCCACAACCAAGGGAAGTTATGGCTTCGATTCAAACCTGAATCTGTATTCCATTGACCCAACAACGGGCGCTGCCACGCTGATCGGGGCCACAGGACTGAGTAGCCCCACCGGCTTCGGGGTCTCCACGAACTCAGACACTCTCTACATCACCCCGTCGAGCTCAGGCTGCGGAGTCGGCCATACTCTCCTGTATTCGGTCAACACCACCACGGGCACGGCGACTGAGATAGGCACCACAAACCTCCCTTGCGGTAGCGGAGCCTCGGTGTTCGAGAACAACACCTTGTACACCGGTGGAAATATCTCCCCCATCGCCGTGTACACACTAAACACGACCAGCGGCACCGCGACTTTGGTTGCTGACGTATCGGGGGCTGGCTATTTCTATGGGCTCGCACCAAAAGTACCGGTCCTAACCACGACGGTGCAGGACGTGACTACTGGCCATAACATCACCTCGGGAGAAATTCTCACTACCAATGACAACTTCCAGGTGACTGTCACCACCCACGACGTGGACTGCGCAGGCCAGTTTGTCGTCACCGCTCTCGGCGCGCCTGGTGCGCCGCCGTCGGTCCTGGTTCAGGTAGTTCCCTATATCATTGGCCCCGCGTCCGGCGGCGGCGGCTCCGTAACCGGGAGCATCTTGAACGCTGGCGGCAACAACGACTGGAAGATAAGCACCTCTTGCAACGGCGCTCAACCGAGACAGTTTTACTCTAGCCAGTTTGAATTCTTCGTCAAGATAAAGTAAAGGAAAACGAAACTCACAGAGCAGTGCTCGTCCACATTTGGTCAAAAATAAATCGGGCCGCCTTCAGGCGGCCCGATGGTTTAAGCGAATAGCTAATGGCCAAACGCCAAAAGCGATGTCTTAATCTCCCGCCACAGGCTCCGCCATCTCCGGCTTCGCCGCGTGCGCGCCATTGCCATTCCCATTCGGCTTCGCCAGCGCGCCCAGCGGAATGAATCCGTCCTGCGACTGCACCGGTTTCTCTTTCAACACGACTTCCCGGTACAGCGAAGCCATGCGCGCGTTGTAAGCCTCGTCATTCTTCTGCGGACCACGCGCTACGGCATCCTGTTTCTGCTTGGCGTCCCGCGCCCGGATTTTCTCCTCGCGCGCGTTCTTGGCGATGCCCAGCTTGTCGAGATCATGCTGCAGTTCGTTGGTCACGATCTCTTCCCGCAGCCTGAGATAGTCGACGTGCTGCTCGTCCATCTTCACTTTCTTGCCGCCGGCAAAAATCTCGTGCCGCCCATGCTCTTCGTACCACTTGGTGAGAGTCGCGGTCATGTGCATCTTCTCGATAATGTTCCGCCAGCCCACGCCCGTGTTGTAGGCGCAGAACGAAATCTCGCCCTCCTGCGTCGCGTACGGAATAATGCATTGCTCCGTCCGCCGGAAGTCGTAATTGAACAGATCCTGGAACCACATGCCCGCGATGAACAGGAAATTCCAGCGGTCGTTCGTGCGCCGCTTCATCACGTCATCAATCGTGCGGTCCGGACCAACTTTCCCGTAGTCCTTTCCGGTGACGTGATAGTTCTTGTCGAACTTGCGCAGCAGGTCCATCAGCTTGAAGTGTTTCGGTGACTGGAATGGATCGTAATTTTTCATCAGGCACAGCGCCATGCCCACCCCAGTCCAGAACTTCCCGCGCGCGGCATCGTTCACCTTGGCGATATCCTTCGCCAGCTGATCCCCATGCAGAAACGCCGTAACCGGCACCGCTTCCTTCGTTTCCTTGTCGATCATGACGGCCATCCCCGTCCCGCAATTCGGGTGACAACCGCAAGATAGCTGGCCCCAGTCGTTGTTCGCATCCTGAGCGTGCATCAGGTCAGCCCAATCGCTGAATGTTCCCATGAACGAAATCGGGAACCAGTCGCGCGCGGGCTCGCCCAGGCCGGTTTGATTCTTCACATCGTGCGCCAGATGGCTGAGCGTGTAGCGCTGCGCCTGGCGGCGATCGTCGGTGACCGCTTCGTCGCGGCCGGTGAAGCTCACCGGCTGGAACGACAGGAAGCTGATCGTCTTGGGATTGTCGAGCGCGAACTTGATGATGCGTCCGACTTGCTCGTTGTTGATGCCGTTCACGATCGTCACGACCGGAACAATTTCGCATCCCGCCTTGTGCAGGTTCTCGATCGCCTTCAGCTTCACGTCGAACAGGTTGCCCACCATGCGGTGCGCGTTGGCCGCGTTGCCGATGCCGTCGAACTGCAGATAGGCATAGCGCATGCCGGCTTCGACGGCCTGCTGCGCGAATTCAAAACTCTTGGCGAACTCAATTCCGTTGGTCGCGGCCTGCACCGAGTTATAGCCGACTTTGCGCGCGTAGCGCACGGCGTCGAGGAAGTACGGCGACAGCGTGGGCTCGCCGCCCGAAAACTGCACGCTCATCTGCCGCCGCGGCTTGATGGTGATGGCGTTGTCGAGCATGGTCTTGATTTCTTCCCAGCTCAGCTCGTGCACGAAGCCGACCTGGTTGGCATCCATGAAGCAGGGATCGCACATCATGTTGCAGCGGTTGGTCAGGTCGATCGTCAGCACCGACCCGCGCCCGTACTTCACCGTCGACGATCCGTGGTGGTGCAGCTTCTCGTCGTTGTGCGCCAGAATGTCGCGGCCGGGGAACACATCTTCCAGGTGCTTCGAGAACTCGGTGTCAATCGACATCACGTCTTCGAAGTGGCCGTGCTTGGGACAATCTTTCACCATCAGAATCTTGGCGTCTTTTTCGACAATCGTGGCTTTAATTTCGCCGACTTTTTCGTTCATCAGCACTTCGTGGGGCAGATGTCCGTCGAGAATCTGCTGGCGGATTTCCGGAACGCACTTCGGGCAGAGCGAATCGGTCGAGCGCGGCCAGCCCAACGGCGGCTTCGACTTTTCGTAAGACTTGAGCAGCGGCTTGTCGGACCACTTCGGCTTGGGCGACGGATTGGGCTTGATGCGGTTCAACCGCTCGAACGCGAACCAAACGCCCTGGGCGGCGGTAACGGCTGCTTTTTCAACGTACTTAATCGGCTTGCGCATGTTGGCTTCTGGCTCCTGGCTGCTAGCTTCTGGCTCTGAGCGGTGAGCTCTGAGCATGCAAATTCCAATCCCCACGACCCGGCAACCGGATCTGATCAACAACGGCTAATGGGACGTGAACCTGGTCCCCACTCGATTACACGTTTCCCTGGGTTTCGACTGCGCCTATCCTAGGGGAGCGGCCAGGAAGGGCGCATCCATATCCCAATGAATGGTGCAAAAACGGGGTTCAAAGGTTGCTAGCGGGATTATATGGAGGGTAAGTGATTGAAAGCAAAGGGTGCTCGCGGAACTGCGGGACGCAACTGCCTCCACCAGCTTGCGATGTCATTCCGACCCGAGTCAGAGACTCGGTGAGGAACCTGCTGTCCGCCAGCGCTCGGCGACACAGCAGGTTCCTCACCGGGCCTTTGGCCCGATTCGGAATGACATCCGTTAGGACGAAGGGCGCGCCTGCGAGACGATCCGGATCACGGGCTGTGGATGATCAACATTGCCAGCGTTGCGTTTGCAGTCTGCACTTGCAAAACTGGGGTCGAGCTTTGCTCGACCGGACAGCCGAGGGCGGCTGTCCCTACATGTTCCGTGATGCGTCGTCGGCCATGTCGCGTTAGAACGCCACGCCGATTCCGGCGCTGGCTTTATCGCTGCGCCAATTGTTCAGGTTGCTGGGATTGCCCAGGTTGGTGGCGAACTTGAAGTATCGCGTTTCGTAGTTGGCTTTGGCGTACCAGCGGCCGAAGGTGTATCCGGCGCTGGCGCGAATGGTGTAGGCGTGATCGAAGCTGGGGCCGGGAAATGCGCTGGGGCCGGAGGAGGATTGGTTGTAGTGGGGCGCGAATTCGGGAGAGACCTGGGCGCGGATGAAGGCGTGGCCGCTCGATCCGAAGTGGTATTCGGCGACCGCGGGGATCTCCAGCAGCAGCATCTTGTAGCGCGGGAAAAAGAGTCCGTTCACGTCGCTGGTCGGGGGATAGATCTTGCGCACCTGCGCGTGGAATCCGAGGATGAAATGCTTGCCAATGTTGAACTCAGGGCCCACAAACCCGGCAAATTCGGGCGCGTGGGTGGAGGTGTCGACAGGAAGTTGCGCCTCGCCGCCGACAACGATGTTGGGGTCTCCTGGAGCGTTGGCGCGGTTGAGGACGATCACCGTGCCTTCAATGTCGGCTTCGCCGGTGGTGGTGCGGGCCAGGGCGCCGAAGCGGTCGGTGGTCTCGCCCAGATCGATGCCGAAGCTGGATCGTTGCGCGTAGGCTTGGGCCGAGGTCAGGAGAAAAAGAGCGAGGAAGAAGAGGAATACACGGACGATCTGCTCCTTGCAAAGCTTCATCAGTCGTTATCCTTGAATCCTTTCCTTGGTGTTATACACTCCCGCGAAGGCTGCGGGACAGTGGAGCACGATTTGGCGCGGACATCTCCGCTCTGTGATGCAGCGGAGGGGCGAAATCGTTTGATCGCGGTGGGGATTGCCGGCGGGACCTCGATTAAGGGGAGAGGACGCGGTGAGCTTTGCCGCGCGTACCGAGGGCTGTTCGGAATACCGGCAAAGTGAGGCAGCGCGGGCCTTTATGGGGATTCATCCCGGCGGCATGAACTGCTACAATGGCACAGGAGTCCCCCGCAGACGTTGACCGCATTTCTTCCCCCTGAGTCCGCAGCAGGACGAGATGGATTGGCATACCCGATCAGCAACGATCATCGAAAGATCATCCGAGTAACGAACATCGGTGTGATGAAGATCATCAAGCTACGCCGGCTTCGCGGGATCGTCACCCTGGGCCTGGCGTTGTTTTCTTTGGCTGGTACCGGCCGGGCGGCCGACGTGAAGGAGCTGGCTGGGGCTGTGGATGCGCACTACAACCATCTGCGGTCGCTCGAGGCCCAGTTTACCGAGGTCTACCAGGGAGCGGGGGCGGAGCGGACCGAGACCGGGACGCTTTGGCTGAAAAAACCCGGCAAGATGCGGTGGGAGTACCGTTCTCCCAGGGAGAAGCTCTTCGTGAGCGACGGCCGACTTGCGTGGTTTTACGTTCCCGAGGATCGGCAGGCCAGGAAGACGGCGGCCAAGAAGCTCGAGGATGTGCGCTCGCCGCTCGCGTTCTTGCTGGGTAAGACGAAGCTGGAAAAGGAGTTACGGGGGTTGTCAGTGGCCGTGGATGTGACGCCGTTGGAAGCCGGGAACGTGGTGCTGCGAGGAGTGCCCCTTGCGATGGAGGATCGGGTCAGCGAGATTCTGCTGGAAGTGACGCCGGATCATCAGATTGCGAGGATTGTGATCCAGGAAGTGGATGGAGCGGCGACCGAATATCGCTTTACCAATCAGAAGGAAGATGTGGCCGTGGCGGATGGACGGTTTGAATTCCGGCCTCCGGCAGGGACCGAGACGGTGGAGGGGTTGGAGCCGTAGGTCTTCGGCCACGCGGACGAAAAGCTGCCGAGCTTTGCTCGGCGGACAGCCGAGGGCGGCTGTCCCTACATGAGTTTTCTTGGTTACTTGGGTACTAGTCGGGAACGGTTTCGGGTGGAACGGAATTGGAAGCTTAAGTGAGAATGGTAGACTGGGCATCAAGCTGCAAGTCTGGTAAACACTAGAAAAAGCGGGACATGGCGGAATTTGTAATCAAAGTCGCGGACGAGCGCGGGAAGGTGCATCAGCACGTCGAGCAGGGGTATTCGGAGGCAGAGGTACGCGATCGCTTTTCCCAGCAGGGCTATCTCGTCTATTGGGTTAAGCCGCAAGGGCTATTGACGGGCGGAGTTGGTCGGCGGCGGCGCAAGCTGAAGCAGGCGACGTTTCTGGTGTACAACCAGCAGTTTCTGACCCTGATTCGCGCCGGGATGCCGATCTTGCAGGCGCTTGAACTGCTGATCAAGCGGCAGAAGGACGCGCAACTGAAGCAGATGCTCGAAAACGTGCGCGACCGGGTCAAGGGCGGCGAATCGCTCTCGGATGCATTCGCGGCGCAGGGAGTCATCCCGAAAATTTACACAACGACGTTGATGGCAGGCGAGAAGAGCGGCAACATGGACGAAGTGCTGACCCGCTACATCAGTTTCCAGCGCCTGGCGATGACGTTCCGCAAGAAGCTGTTCGTATCGCTGATTTATCCCACGCTGCTGGTCAGCGTGGTGCTGATCATGGTGACGTTCCTGTTTACCTATGTCGTGCCCAAGTTCGCCGACCTGTTTAACAGCCTGGACGCGAAACTGCCGGCGATTACCGTGTTCATGCTGGTGGTGGGGCAGAATTGCCAGAAGTACGCGCCGTATGTACTGGTCGGCCTGGTAGTCGGGGCGTTCTTTTTGTGGCGCTGGAAAGACACGGATCGCGGCGCGGACCAGATCGATCGCGTGATTTTGAGTTTGCCGCTTTTGGGGGGCATTCGCCTGAAGCACCAGGTGGCGAGTTTTTCGCGCATGCTCGCAACATTGCTGCAGGGTGGATTGCCGCTGGTTCCGGCGATGGAGACCGCAGGTTCCTCGATGAGCAGCCGCCGCATCTTAAAGGGAGTGATGCGCGCAGGAACGAGGGTGCGGGAGGGACAGGGTTTGGCTGGGAGCCTGGAAGAGCAGGAAATTTTTCCGGAACTGGCCGTGGAAATGATCGAGGTGGGCGAATCGACCGGCAAACTCTCGGAGATGCTGAACTCGGTCGCCGAGTTTTATGAAGAGGACGTGCAGACAGCGCTGGGCGCGGCCATGGCTCTGATCGAGCCGATCATTCTGATGATCATGGCGATCTTTGTGGGTGGAGTGTTGATTTCGTTGTATTTGCCGATCTTTACGTTGGGAGTGCACTGATTTTCGATTGCCGATTTGCGATTGCCGATTGAACCCGACGGCGACTTAAATCGAAATTGACAATCGGCAATCGGAAAATGGTTCTGGGGTAAGTCAATGGCGATGGCGGACAAGAAATCACTTTTTGTAAACGGCGGGAGCGGCGGGCCGATCAGCCCGACCGGGAACCCAATCACGGACCTGGAGCGGGCGCAGGATGTGGCGCGGCGCTATCGCTGCGAGTTTGTGGACCTCACCGACTTCGAACTGCATCACGAGCTGTTCAAGAAAATTCCGGTCGAGCTGATGTTCCGCTACAACTTCGTGCCGCTGGAAGAGACCGTCGACGGACGGCTGGCCATCGCCATCGCCGACCCCAGCCAGCTGATGATGATCGACGAGATCAGCCTGCTGCTGAAGCAGCGCATCGTCACCAAGGTTTCCACTCTCAAGCAGATCTCCGACATTCTCAAGAAAACCGAGCAGTCGCAGCGCGTGCTGGAAGAAGCCAGCGAAGGCTTCACCATCATCCGCGAAGACGAAGCGACCGGCGTCGAAGAGACGCTGACCATCGACAAGCTGACGGCGACGGGCGATACCAGCCCGATCATCCGCCTGGTCGATACCACGATCTTTACGGCGCTGCAGCGGCGGGCTTCGGACATTCACATTGAGACACGCGACGACTCTGTGGTCATCAAGTTCCGCATTGACGGCGTGCTGACCCAGGCCATGCCGCCCATCGGCAAGGAACATCACTCGACCGTGATTTCGCGTATCAAGGTCATGAGCGAGCTCGACATTTCGGAGCGGCGCGTGCCCCAGGACGGGCGCTTCCGGGTGAAGTACAGCGGGCGCGCCATCGACTTCCGCGTTTCCATCATGCCCTCGATTCACGGCGAAGACGCGGTGCTGCGCGTGCTCGACAAAGAGTCGATGAGCGAGAAGTTCAAGAAGCTTACCCTCGACGTGGTCGGGTTCGACGAGGAAGATCTGCGCAAGTTCCGGCGCTATATCAAAGAACCTTACGGGATGGTGCTGGTGACGGGACCGACGGGCAGCGGCAAGACGACCACGCTGTACGCCGCGGTGAACGAGATCAAGACCGACGAAGACAAGATCATCACCATCGAAGATCCGGTTGAATACCAGATTAAGGGCATTACGCAGATTCCGGTGAATGAGAAGAAAGGCCTGACGTTCGCGCGCGGGCTGCGATCGATCCTGCGCCACGACCCGGACAAAATCATGGTCGGCGAAATCCGCGACACGGAAACGGCGCAGATCGCGATTCAATCCGCTCTAACCGGCCACCTCGTATTTACTACCGTCCACGCCAACAACGTGGTCGACGTGATCGGGCGCTTCCTGAACATGGGCGTCGAACCCTATAACTTCGTTTCGGCGCTGAACTGCATCCTGGCGCAGCGGCTGGTGCGGCTGATTTGCGAGGCCTGCCGGACCGAGGTGCACTATGCGCCGGAGGTGCTGGAAGCAAGCGGGCTCGATCCGGTGCAGTGGGGCAAGGTTCCGCTGTATGAAGGGCCGGGCTGCATTGAGTGCGCCGGCACGGGATTCCGCGGACGAACCGCGATTCACGAACTGCTCGATCTGAGTGACCGCATTCGCGAGATGATTCTGGCCAAGAAGCCGACGTCGGAGATCCGGCGGGCGGCGCGCGAGGAAGGCATGCGCTTCCTGCGCGAATCGGCGCTGGATAAAGTGCGGCTGGGCATGACCACGCTGAAGGAGATCAACAAGGTCACGTTCATTGAGGCGATGCGGTAGATGTGGGCGAAGAAACATGTCGAAGGGATGCTCTGGCTGACCGCATTTCTCTGCCCGCTGCTGGCTACGCAAACATCGGTAAGGGCATGTCTGATGATGATCGCGGTGATTTGGGCAGGAAGCATCGTTACGGTTGTTCCCCTACACTTCTGGCGTGCTTGGCGCAGGCTCGGTTCCGTTCTGAACAAGCGTGAGTATGCCGTCTGGGTTGGGTTTGAGACGCTCGGCGCCTGTGGCATTGCCGGCTTTGTGTTCAGCGCGGTCGCACGCTGACCTCAGGGGCTAAAGCCACGGAGACGATGAGGGCTTCATCGCAGCGCTGGAAGCGCTGCGCCACCCAAAACCGGGTCGATCGGTCAAGTGCCTTTGGAACTATTGCAATTCGGAGCGACAGGGTTTCTGATTAATAGAAGAAAGTTCATGCAAGGCGTGCTCGGGAATGATTTCGAACTCCAATACAGCTAGACCTAAGCTGGCCTGTGAGATCGCGGCGGACCGGGTGCTGGCCGGGCGGCTGAACGATCATGGCGGCGGGCTGGAAGTGTGCGCGGCGCGGGAGCTGGCGCCGGGGAGCGTGGTTCCCGACCTGGTGGAGAACAATCTGCGGCAGGCCGACGCGGTGCGCGCCGGGATTGAGGCCACGCTGGGCAGCCTGGCGGCGCGTCATAAGGACGTCATCGCGATCGTGCCCGATGCGGCGGTGCGCGTGATGCTGGTCGAGTTCGACACTCTGCCCTCGGACACCGAGGAAGCGCTCGGGGTGGTGCGCTTCCGGCTGAAGAAGTCGCTGCCCTTTGATGTGGACAAGGCGAAGGTTTCCTATCACGCGCAGAAATTCAGCGACGGCGTACGCGTGGTGGCAGCGGTGGCGCTGGCCAGCGTGGTGGAAGGATATGAGTCCGTATTCCGCGCCGCAGGATTCAGCCCGGGAGTAGTGCTGCCTTCGATGCTGGCGGCGCTGGGCGCGGCCGACGGCAAGCGGCCCACACTGGTGGTCAAAGTGGACGCGCACACGACCAGCATTGCGATCCTGAATGAAGAGCAACTGCAGCTGTTCCGCACGCTGGAAAACGCGCGCGGGGTCACGATCACGGGTGAGCAACTGGCGGAGGAAGTTTATCCGTCGGTGGTGTTTTTTCAGGACACCTATCACTTGAACATTGAGCGGATTTTTGTGGCGGGGCTGCCGGAGTCGAATGGAACGTCGGCGGCGCTGCGCGCGCAAACGGGAGCGGAAGTGCAGGAGCTGGTGAGCTCGTCGCAGTTGGGCGCGAGCAGCGGCGGGTCGGTGCCGCGGTGGAGAATGGCGGGGGTGGTGGGAGCGTTAGTGTCTTGAGAGCAGTACTCAGTACTCAGTACTCAGTACCCAGTACCTAGTACTCAGTAGGGACTGAGCGGGCTTACTGAGTACTGGGTACTAGGTACTGAGTACTGAACTTATGCGTTTGGATATCAATCTCGCGAGTCAGCCCTACGAGGATGCGCGGCAGTTCTGGATGCGCTGGGGCACGGCTGTGGCCGTGGTCGGGCTGCTGACGTTTGTGCTGCTGACGCTGACCATCCGGGGCTGGGTGTTCGCCAGCCGGGATCGGTCGGCGATGGCGCAGAAGCGGGCGCTGATTGCGCAGCGCGACCAGAAGCGGGCGGAGGCGGAGACAATCCTCAGCATGCCGCAAAACCGGCTGACGCGCGACGAGTCGCAGTTTTTGAATCAGCTGATCGAGCGCAAGGCGTTTTCCTGGACGCTGGTGCTGGAGAGCCTGGAAAAAGTGATGCCGCCGCGGGTGCATTTGATGTCGATCAGCCCGGGCATTGACGAAGACAACCAGCTCTCGCTGAAAATGGTGGTGGCGGGCGATTCGCGGGAGCGGGCGCTGGAACTGCCCCGGCGCATGGAAGAATCGAAGCGTTTTGCGGGGACGAGCATCGTTTCCGAGACCTATACGCCACCGGGCGTGGGCAGCACCGACACCGAGCGCTTTGACATCATCGCGTTTTACATTCCGGAGGCGCAGGAGGCAGCGTCGGTACCGAAAGCGGACGCAAAGCGCGACGCGAAGACCGACAGCAAAGCCGAAATCCCGACGGAAGCGAAACCGGTGAACGCAACTGCGAAGCCGAACAAGCACTGATGCCGGACCTGAGACAAACCCGGAAGCATCTGAAGGTCGCGCTGGCTGTCATGCTGGGCGTGGATCTGCTGACGGCCATCTTGTATTTTTCGCCCGTGGTCGGCTCGGCGGAGTCACGGCGGCAGGACCTGAATCGCTTGCAGGCCGAGTTGAACATGAAGACGCGCCAGGTGGCACCGTTGAAAGATCTGGACAAGAAAATTGCGGTGGCAGACGGACAGATCGGCGACTTCTACAAGAAGCGGTTTGCAGCGCAGAATTCCGAGATACTGACCGAACTCGGCAAACTGGCGTCGGCGAACGGCGTAACCATCGAGCAAGGGAGATACAAGATGACGGGCGACGGCCCGGGCGGGCTGCAGATTGTATCGATCGAAGCGGGCGTGGCGGGCAACTACACGGCCATTGCCAAGTTCATCAATGCGCTGGAGCGGGACGAAACGTTTTTCATCATCGACAATATCACTCTGGGCGGCGAAACGCAGGGACCGGTCAAGCTGGACGTGAAGCTGGAAGCGTATTTGAAGGCGGCATCGTAGTGCAACTGGGACTCGACAACAAGAAGAACGTGACGGGGGCCGTGGTGCTCGGCGTGGTGGCCGTGCTGGCGCTGGCATACGAGTTCATCCCCATGCTGGCGGGGCCGTCGACGCCGCCGACTTCGAGTGCGGAGGCGGCAGGGCCGGCGGCGATCCGCGTGAGCACGCATGGCGGAGCAGCCGGAGCAAAAAGCCTGAAGAAGGCGCGGACGGAGACGCTGGATCCGACGCTGCGGCTGGATTTGCTGGCCTCGAGCGAACTGACGCAGTACGAAGGAACGGGACGGAATATTTTTGTGCCGCAGGCGGAAGAAGTGAAGATTCAGACTCCGCTGCGTAACGGCACGATCGATCACAAGACTACGGAGGCAGCAGCACCGCCGACGTACGTGCCCCCTGCGATTCCTGTGGCGCCTCCCATTCCGCTGAAGTTCTATGGATTCGCCAATCAGCCGGGCGAGCCGCGGAAGGTGTTTCTGGAGGAAGGCGAGGACGTTTGGGTGGCGGGCGAGGGCGAGATCGTGAACCGGCGGTACAAAGTAATTCGTATCACGCCCAACTCAGTTTCCATTCAGGACGTGGTGAACAGCGGCCCTCCGCAGAATATTCCGCTGACCTCGGGCCAGGGGCAAGGGTAAGGGCGATTGAGGAATTTGGTAGTTGAGTAATTGTGTAATTTAATCCGCGATCGCCTTTGACTTTTCAAATTACTCAATTGCAGAATTACCCAATTACTCAATTTCTTTATGGGATTGCATCGACAGGCGCCGCGAAGAGGTTCCCAGAGGAGTGAGGAGGGTTACGTCCTGCTGACGCTGCTGCTGGTGGTGGCGCTGATGATCATCTTCGCGGCGGCAATCGTGCCTACCATCACCTTCGAGATCCGGCGCGACCGGGAAGAGGAATTGATTCACCGGGGAGTGCAATACTCGCGAGCGGTTCGCGCCTACTACAAGAAGTACGGGGCCTATCCGAACACGCTGGAGCAGCTGGAGAGCACGAACAACCTGCGGTTTCTGCGCAAGCGCTACAAAGATCCGATTACGGGGAAAGACTTTAAGCTGCTGCACTACGGGGAAGTGCAGATGTCGTTTGGAGGAGGAGTGATTCCGGGCGCGACTTCGGTCAGCGCGATGGCCAGCGGAGCAGGATCGAATGGGTCGGCGTTTGGGCAATCGCCCGTCGGACAATCACCTTCCGGACAATCGGCGTTCGGTGGCAATAGCGCTTTCGGACAGTCGTCCAGTTTTGGCGGGAACAGCGCGTTCGGGCAATCGTCCAGCTTCGGCGGCAACAGCAATTCGGCGTTCGGGCAGAATCAGCAACCGAGCAATCAGAATGCGGGAACTGATGCGTCGCAGCCGCAGGGGAACGGCGATCAGAATGGCGCGGCCACTCCGGCCGTTTACGGCTCCAATGGCGGAAGTGACCAGGAGTCGGCCGGTCAGCAAGTGCAGGCCTTTGGCGGCGGCGTAGTGGGAGTGGCCAGCCTCAGCAAGAAAGAAACCATCCGCGAGTTCAATCACAAGCATAAGTACAACGAGTGGCAGTTCATCTACGATCCAGGGACGGACCGGGGCGGGCTGCTGATGACGCCGAATCAGCCTGCGCTGACGCCGCAGGCGGCGCCGCTGAACGGACAGAACGGCACAAACGGTACCGGCAGCAGTTTCGGGAATGGAATTGCGAACCAGCCTTTTGGCAGCCAGAACAGCTTTCAGAACAACCCGCAGAACAATCCGCCGCAACCTGTCACGCCGCAAGCGCCGAACGATCAGAACAATCCTCCGCAGCAGCAGTAGCTCGGGCAGAGAGCTCGTGGCCGGTGCCGTCCCCTGCGGGACTCGGTGAAAATTTGTTCAGCGTACCCAGGGCTTACGCCCTGGGCTATTGAATGACGCCGCTTCGCGGCTGCGCACGGGGTTGCGGTGGCGCGTCGCGGCGCGTGAGAGATCGCTGCGAAAAGATTAGGCCTCACCGAGTGAGGCCTGACTTTTCTCTCGAGTCTATGTGGTGTTGCGCGCTCCGCTCTGTTGGCGGGCAGGAGTGCCCGCCCCACACACCCGCAATTACACGCTGAAGGAGCTGCCGCAGCCGCAGGTGCTTTTCACGTTCGGATTTTCGAACTTGAAGCCGGCGCCTTCGAGGCTCTCAACGTAGTCGACGATGCAGCCGTTGAGATACATGACCGAGGTGGCGTCGACGTAGACCTTGAGGCCGTCCATGTCGAAGGTCTTGTCCATCATGCCAGCGCCGTTTTCAAACTGCATGGAATACGAGAAGCCGGAGCAACCGCCGCCCACGACGCCGATGCGCAGGCCGGCGGGAACTGGATTCTGCTGGGCCATGATTTCCTTGACCTTGGCGACGGCAGTAGCGGTCAGGGTAACGGGCGCGGCTTTCTTGACTTCGGGGACGGTTGTGGTGGCCATTCGTATCTCCTTGGCTTTAAAGCTGTTTGATTATAGCAGAATGAGGCTTCCGCCCACACTCACTTCGTCTGGCGGAAGAACCAATCTACACCCGTTTAGATGCGGCGCAGGGCGCGGCCGGCTCATTCTGGCCCGTCGCTTAACAGGTTCCGAACAAAGGGATTTATTGCTGGCGCGTTTGAAAAACGGGGATATAATCATTCCGCCAGAGCCTTCCCCCGGACCCAGATGCGATGGATGTCGCCACACCGGGTAGAATGCCGGCGCACTTGCAAGGAATCTGCCGAGGTGGCTTATGTCGCTCATTGAACTCGTGGGAGTTCTGTTCGGGATCTTCGCGGTTGGATTGATCCTCCTGCTGATTTACAAGAGCACGCTGACCATGCACGAGGACGATCAGTTGTTCCTGGACGATGCGAATTCGCACATGCAAGAGGAACAGACGGAACTGCTGGTCAAAGTGAACCGGCTTACGATTCCAGTGCGGGTGTTCGGCATTGGCTCCGGAGTATTCCTGCTGGTGCTGGTGGCGATGCTGATCTATCAGAAACTCAACGAAGTGCAGTAGCGGATTACTATCTCTGGCGGCGCGCGCGGGAACCGCGTCCGTGGGGCCTTGCATTCAGAAAAATCCTGCTGGTGCCGGGAACAGGACTCGAACCTGCACGCCTTGCGGCACTGGATCCTAAGTCCAGCGCGTCTGCCAATTCCGCCATCCCGGCTTTTGCGAAATCCATTCTATCAAGTGTGTCTTCGGGTTTCCTTTCGCCCCTTCGGGGCTGATCGGTTTCCTTCCTCTACCCACGGCTTGCGCTGTGGGCTGCATTCTTTTGCCGCTTCGCGGTTGGGACCTCGCTGGCTCCGACTCAATGAGCCGCCTCACTTCGGTTCTTGTTTACGGGCTCGCGTTGTAAAATTCCCAGCCATATCTGAATTGTCTAACTGAAAACGAGGGGGAGCGATGAAGCCTGTCATTGTGTTGACGAGATTTTGGCGAGTGCTGATTGGGACCGTGGCGTGTGGGGTATGCGTGCTGGCGCTGGCAGCTGCGCCCGCGAACGGACCGGACGACCGGCAACTGACCGATCCGAAGTCTGTGATGTCGGGCACGAATGCGGAGGCCGGGCCGGTGCAGATTGCGCAGCTCTACTACACGCGCAGCACGTTCGGACCGGCATGGTCCCCGGACGGGCGCGAAGTTGTGTTCACCACCAATCTGAGCGGAAGGAACAATCTCTGGAAAGTGTCGGCTGCGGGGGGATGGCCGGTGCAGTTGCTGCAATCCGATGACCGGCAGTCGGGCGCGGTCTGGTCGCCGGATGGGAAGTGGATTGTGTTCGAGCAGGACTTTGGCGGAGGGGAGATCTACGACTTGTTCGCAGTATCGAGCGATGGCGGAGAGTTGATCAATCTGACGAACACGCCGGACATCTCGGAGACCGACGCGCGCTGGTCGCCGGACGGGAGCATGCTGGCGATTTCCTACCGGCCGCAGACTTCGTCAACGACGAATATCGCGCTGCTCGACTGGAAGACGAAGAGAGTGCGCAAGCTGACGGACGAGCAGACGAAAAATCGCGAATGGTCGGCGGCGATCTGGAGCGCGGATGGGAAGACGATCTACGCGGACCGGGCGAATGCGGGTCACACCGACTCGGACGTCTACCGCGTCGATGTGGCCACGGGAAAGCTGGAGAACCTGACGCCGCACCAGGGAGATGTCTTGCACAGCGTGTCGTCGGTTTCGCCGGATGGGCAGACGCTGCTGATCACTTCCAATGAAAAAGGCGGATACGACAACGTCGCCTTGCTGGATGTCGCCAGCAAGAAGCGAACCTGGGTAACCGACATGAAGTGGGAGGCGCAGAGCGGAGATTTTGCTCCCGATGGAAAGAGTTTCACCTACATGCTGAATGCCGATGGGCGCACAGATATTTATCTGGTAGACCGAGCATCGGGGCAGGGTGCGAAGTTAAATTTTCCCGTGGGAATCAATTTTCCCGCCGGCGATCCGACGGCCTTTTCATCCAGCGGCGACCGGCTGCTGGTTTCGCACCAGAGTTCAACCGAACCGGCAGATGTTTGGGTGTACGACATGAGGGCTCACGCCCCGCGGCAGCTGACATTTTCCGCGCTGGCCAGCTTGAATTCGGCGCGGCTGCCGGCCTCGCAACTGGTGCACTACAAGACTTTTGACGGAAAGACGATCAGCGCGTTTCTGTGGATGCCATTCAACCTGAAACGCGACGGGAGCAATCCGGGAATCGTGCTACCGCACGGCGGGCCGACCGGGCAGACGATTGACAGTTTCAGCAAAACCGCGGCGGCTCTGGCTTCGCGCGGCTATGTTTGCATGGCACCGAATGTGCGCGGCTCGACCGGCTACGGCATGGAATTTCAGCGCTCGAATTATCAGGACCTGGGCGGCGGCGATCTGCAGGACGAGGTGTACGCGGCGCATTTTCTGGTCGACACCGGGTATGTGGATGCGCACAAGATCGGCATCACCGGCGGCTCCTATGGCGGATATATGGCGATGATCGCCATTGGAAGAACGCCGGATGTGTGGGCTGCCTCGGTGGAACTGTTCGGGATTACCGACTGGCTGACGGAACAGGCACATGAAGAGCCCACGCTGCAGCAGTATGACCAGTCGATCCTGGGCGATCCGGTGAAGGATCGCAAGGCTTATGAAGATGCGTCGCCGATCAAGTACTTCAAGAACGCCAAGGCGCCGATGCTGATTCTGCAGGGTGCGAATGATATTCGCGATCCGAAGGAAGAGGCGGAACAGGCGGAGACGATTTTAAAGAAGGAAGGCAAGGTGGTGGCGTCGCACTACTATCCGGACGAAGGCCACGGGTTCGCCAAGCGCGAAAACCAGATCGACGCCATGCAGCGCACGGTGGAGTGGTTTGACAAGTATTTGAAGAGCAAACCGTGATCGCTCAGGACAACCCCAGGCTGGCGGCTGCGGAATCCACGATGGTCTTCGCGATTGTGAGTGACGCGGTTGCAGCCGGCGAGGGGACGTTCAGCACGTGAAGAATTCTCCCGGAGGGAACGAACTGGAAATCGTCTACGAGTGCGCCATCGGGCTTTAACGCTTGAGCGCGGACGCCCGAGCCTCCAGGGACTAGATCGTTCTCGGTCACTTCGGGAAGCATACCTTGCAACGCACGCACGAAAGCCGGCTTGGACAGCGAGCGATACCACTCGCCGAAACCGTTGCGCCAATGGCGGCCAGCCATGCGCCAGAATCCGGGATAGGCGAACGAGGAGGCGAGATCGCGCAGGCTGATGTCGGAGTGACGATAGCCTTCGCGAGCGAAGGCGAGGACAGCGTTGGGGCCGGCATCGACTTTACCGGTGATGCGGCGAGTGAAGTGCACACCGAGGAAGGGGAACTGCGGGTCGGGCACGGGATAGATCAGCGCGCGCACCAGAGAGGCACGCTCCGGCTTGAGATCGTAGTATTCGCCACGGAAGGGGACAATCATCACGCCGGGGTTGTCGCCGGCCATGCGCGCGATGCGGTCGCTGAACAGTCCGGCGCAGTTGATCAGTGCATCGGTAGAGAATGCGCCGCGTGAAGTTTCAACCACGATCTCGCTGGTTGAGCGACGGATGGCAGTGGCTTCCGCGGAAGTGAGCACGCTGCCTCCGCCGGCAGAAATCAGTTCTGCATATTTCTCGCAGACGAGCGCGTAGTCGGTGACTCCGGTCGGCGGAACAGCCAGGGCTCGCAATCCCGTGGCGTGCGGCTCGATCTCGCGAAGTTCCTCAGGCCCGATGAGGCGCAGGCCGGAGAGGCCGTTGGCTTCGCCGCGCTGGCGCAGGTCTTCGAGGCGAGAGAGTTCCTGAGAGTGGGTGGCGACGATGACTTTGCCGCAGACTCTGTGAGGGATGCCATGCTCGCGGCAGAACTCGAGCATGGCCGCGGCGCCCGTGACGCACAAGCGGGCTTTCAGCGATCCGGATTTGTAGTAGACGCCGGAGTGAATGACTCCGCTGTTGTGGCCGCTCTGGTGGCGGGCGACGCGGTCTTCTTTCTCTAAAACTAAGAGCCTGGTGCGCGGAAAACGGAGCGAGATTTCGAGGGCGACGGCGAGGCCCACCACGCCGCCGCCGACCACGATCACGTTGTAGCCAGAGTCTGCCAACCAGTCCGACCTCGGCGGCTCATTGATATTAATCAAGTTATCGCAGCGCTGAAGCGCTGCGCCACCCAAACTCAAACGCTGAAGAGAGTTTTCAGCAGCCTGGGAGCCGTGCTCTACCCCAAATCATTTTGCGCCGGTGTTTAGTTTACGACGAGAGTCACCTGTGTGCTTTGGCCGGCGTCGGCCGGAACCGCCGGAGAAGTGCCGGTGACCGTGATCTTGTAGTTGCCAGGTGGCGTGCCCTGATTCCCACCACCGCCGCCACCGACGCTGCTGACGCCGCTGCAGGAAGGAAGTGTCAGCAGCAGCAAGATCAGCATTACGGCAGAACCGGTCAGCAGGGTTGTGCGTTTCCGGCTGCCGGCAGTGGCCCACACCATCATGATTCCGCCGAAGATGAATCCGGGCCACAGCCAGACGGAGTAGTGGCCGGACCGGCGGTTCATGCGGGACGGATTCGCGGCGACCCCGCTGGTGTTGATCGTCATGACTACGTTAACCGCAGAGTTTCCGGGAGTTTGCGGCGTTGCGGGAATGAACACACACTGCGCCCGAGAAGGCAGATTCGAACACGAAAGCGTAACCGGACCATTGAACGACGCACCCACAGGCAGGATCGTGAGGTTGTAGGGGCCAGTGGTCTGGCCGGAACTCACGGTCTGGCTCGAGGTTGACGAGGCGAGAAGAAAATCCTGGGACACGGTGAGAACCACCGTGAAGGAGTGGGTGGGTGCTCCGGTTGTGTCGTGCGTGTTGATGTTGATGTTGTACTGGCCGGTGGCAGCGTTGTTGGGGACGTTGATAGTGGCGGTGAGCGCCGCGGCTTTGGTGCTGGTGACGGTCAGCGGGTTCTGAGGCGAGAGCGTGCAGGTGGCGCCGGAGAGCGAACTGGCGTCGCAGATGGCGTTGATCGTTCCACTGTAGAAAGTGGATGAGGTGAGAGTGAGGTTGGCCGTTCCCTGGCCGCCGGGGGCTAGGGAAAGAGTCTGGGTTCCGGCAATCGAGTAGTCGCCGACATCGAAGGGAACCCCGACGGTGTGCGAGATGGCTCCAGAAACTCCCGCGACCGCGATCTGGTAGGTCCCGGCGAGGAAGCTGGTTCCGTTGATGGTGAGCGTGGCGGTCGTAGGGAATGAACTCACCGACGTGGGACTGACGCTGCAGCTGTTGGGGCCGAAGGTGGCGGGGCAACTCAGAGTAACGGTGCCGCTGAAGCCATCCTGGGAAGTGATCGAGATGGGGCCGTTGGTGCCGGTGCTGCCAGCGTTGACCTCGGGAAATGGTGAGGGCTCGCTCAGATTGAAATCGGGGTTGGTGGTGACCTTCAACGTGAAGTCGGTGGAGAGCGTCGCGGGCGCGCCGGCGGTTGTGGCCTGAATGATGACGGAATAGGTCTTGGGCGCAGTGCCCGCAGGCACTGTCACACTGGCCGTCATACTGACTGGGTTTGTCGAAGTCGGGTTGACAGTGGCGCTCGGCGTAAGGGCGCAGGTGGCGTTAGCGATGCCTGGGTTGCAGGAGACAGTTACGGGCTGATTGAACGATCCGGCGGCGGTGATCTGGAAACTTACGGGAGGCGATGTAGTGCCGCGGGGAACGGTTACGGTTGCCGGCGAAGGCTTGGTCAGCCCGAAGTCGACCACGTGCAGAGTAAACGAAGCATGGCGGGTTAGCTGTTTCGGGTCGGTACCGATTCCCTGCAGGTTGAAGTTGTAGTCGCCGGTCGGGGCAGCCACGTTGACGGTGAACGAGGCGTTGCTTGCGGGATTCGAAGGCGTGACCGACGACGGCTTGATGGTGCACGGGCTTGGCGCGGCGACACAGGTCAGGGCTACGGAACTGGCGTAGCCATTGACGCTGGCCGCGGTGCCGTTGAAGGCTACGGCCTGGTTGGGGAACGCGGTGAGCGGCGAATTGGAGATGGCGAGTTGGTAGTCAGGCGTGGCGGCGATGGGCCACTGCCACACGCCGCGTCCATAGGTGGAGGCGCGCAGGAATTCCTCACCACCCGAGCTGAAAATGCCGAGCGCCGTGACGGCGACGTTGGGGAGAAATCCGTTCTGGCTGGGGCCAGGGGCTGGTCCGACTTCGGTCCAGCTCGCCGCAGATGTGGAACTGACGAAGACGCCTTCGTCGCTGCCAACGTAGACATTCTTGTTGGTGGTATCGATGACGACGGCGTTGACCGGCGAGTCGGGCAGGTTAGCGGTGAAGTCGATCCAGGACGTGCCGGAGTTTGTGGTCTTCCAGACGTGGCCTGGGCCGCTGGAAGAGCCGGACGGGGCGGTGAAGCCCATCACCGTCACGTACGCGGTTGCGCCGGTCGAATCGGACGAATCGATGGCCACGCCGGAGACGGGAAACTGATTGGGATTGATGCTGCCTTGCGGGCCGTTGGCGGTCACATCGGCAAAACTCGAAACTCCTGCGGTGGCGTTCGTGGTAACCCAGACGTGGCCACCGCCGGGCGAGGACAGTGGCCCGTCAAGCGGGCCGAGTCCACTGGTTACGGCATAGACGACTTGCGACCCGTTGTTGTCGGTGGGACCTCCGGCGGCGAGGGCGCGCACCAGGTTCACTTCGCTTCCTGAACAAGTTCCGGAGCCGAGCGTGTCGAAGTTCGGACTGAGCACGGTGTAGGCGCCCCCCGTGCGCGAGCCGCGCCACACGCGGCAAGTGCCGACCAGCAGAGCAGTCGAAGGCTGCGGATCGAGAATGTAGGGAAAGTAAAAAGCGCCGTCATCTCCGCCGATGTTGCCGCTGGTTACGACGAAGCTAAAGGTGCCGTCGTTGCAGTTCACGCCGCTGGAACAGACTTGAATGCCAAGGCCGCCGGGAGGGATGTCAGGGTTCGAGGCGTAGAAGTTGGTTGGCGTATTGGGATCGATCGCGTTGTAGCCGCCATCGCCGCCGAGCACGTTGCCCCAGCTTGCGCTGGTTGTGGCCTGATTGGTGGCGGGAGAACCGTTGTCCTGCGTGCCGCCGAGCAGAGTGTTGGGATCGGTTGGATGCTGCGAGAAGCTGACGAACTGCGTCATGGAGCCCAGATTCTGATTGAGATCGTCGAACTGATTCGTGCCGGAGCAGGAGCCGGAGGTGAGACCGCCGAAGCCGTCGAGGGCGCGGTAGATGCCGCCATCGTTGGCAAAGTACATCAGGTCATTTCCGGAATCGCTGCCCGACGTGGGGATGATGTAGGCCAGCGCATGCTGATCGGGATGCACGTGAGCAGGAGCGCCGGTCGGATCACAACCGTAGACGTGGGTGAGATTCAGGAATGGGGCGGAGGTGCACGCAGGATTCTGCGAGTTGATAGAGCATTTGTAGAGATTGATGGCGCCGGCGTAGAGATCGGTTGCGCTGGAGCCGTTGGGAACGGCCAGCAGTTCGAGATCGTAGGAGCCTTGTTCCACGCCGCAGCCAAATGGATCGCCGCAATTGGAAATCGCAATGTCGGTGATTTGGGTCCACGACGCGCCGCCATTCCCGCTTTGCCAGATACCGCCGTCGGTGAGCTGACCCGTCGGCGTGAAATAAATGGTCCAGGCGTACATTTCGCTGCGGCTGGGGACGACGGTGATTTCGGCGCGATAGATGGGGCAAGCGCGCCCGTTGGACGTGGATTGCGGCGGGCAGGCGGTGGTGCCGAGCGCCGTGCCGCCAGGCTGAGCGGCGAGACGAGTCCAGTTGACGCCGTCGGGCGAAGAGTAAAAGCCGTGGTAGCGAATGGCGGCGAAGAATTTCCCCGCGCTGGCGTTGTAGACGACTGACGTGGCGGAGGTCGCGTCGGTAGCCTGGTTGCCGGGATCGAGTAGGGCGTTGTAGGCCCAGGTCTGGCCCGCATCGAGCGAGGTGTAGAGACCTCGCGAGGTATTGGCGGTGACAGCGCCGTCGACCATGCCTTCCGACGTGGTTGCCATGGCCGCGACGACGGTGCTGGTTTGCCCGGTGGCGGTGCTGAAGGCCATGCGGGTTCCGCCCAGGCCGCTGAAGGAAAGTGCGCCGCTGTTGGCCGTGGAAATCAGGGTCCAGGTGTTGCCGGCGTCGGTCGAGCGCAGGATTCCCAGGCCGAAATAGGAGTCGCCGGAGTGGTCAGCCTCGCCGGTGGCGGCGAGAATCAGGCTGTTTGCCGGGTTGGCATTCCCCGGCTGGATGGCGAGCGCACCGAACGAAAGCGTAGCTTGATCATCGGTGACAGGAGTCCACATCACACTATTGGCCGAGGCACTGGCGGCGTTGGTGGACTTCCAGACTCCGCCTTGCGCTCCGGCGATGTAGACAGTGTTGCCGGTGGGATCAGCGGGATCAATGACCACGGCGGTCGCGCGCCCGGAGACCTGGTGATAATCCTGTCCACCGTTGCCGGTGGCATCGGAGGCTAAAGGAACCGAGCCGAGCGGGGTCCAGGAAAGAGATGAAACGGCCTGTCGCGTGGCTTGTGTGGCAGCTTGTCCGGCAGCCAGAGCAGCAGCTCGTTGGGCCCGCATCTGGAGCTTGGCTTGATAGGCGCGGCGGCGGAGCTCGGCAGAGGGTTTGCCGGGAACGAGGCGTCCGCGGAAGAACCACTCATTGCGCTCCTGGACGTGGTCGGCGTCGGGATCGGGGATTGGAGTGTTGGGGACTGTCTGACGAGCGCCTTGCGCAAATAAGGCTGGAATCAAGGTGAGACAGCTCAAGATGAAGACAAGAGCACAGATCCGCATTGGACGTTGCAGATAGCAGATAGACATGGCGGTCGCGATCACCTGCCAGTATGGGAAGGAAGCGCGAGCGAATCAATTCAAAAGCGAAACCAGGGCTGGGCAGCGGACCACTTTGGGAAATGCCTTATGGAAACCGCCTTTGGGGGGCTGCCAGCAGGGAGAAACTGCCAGCCTGTACAATCTGTTTTCCCCATCGCGGACGACGGAGGAGATATATGCACCGAACGATTTTGAGACGACTGATCAAGACGGCAGTTTCTCTTTATTGTGCAGCGCTCATCTCTGCTTGCCTGGTTGTGGCTCCGTGTGCTGTCCGCGCTCAGGAGAACGCGGGCAGCGGCGAGATCGTGGTCGCGGCGGCGGCGGATTTGAGCAGCGCGCTGCAGGAGATTTCTGATGGGTACACGCGCAAGACTGGCGTGAGGGTAAAGCTGTCGTTTGGAGCGTCGGGCGCGCTGACGCAGCAGATTCAGAATGGAGCTCCGTTCGATGTGTTTTTCTCGGCTGACATGGACTACCCGCGCCAGCTGATGGCTTCCGGCGAGGCCGATAGCGCGACTTTGTATCAGTATGCGGTGGGAAAGCTGGTGCTGTGGGTTCCGGCGGACTCGCCTTTGGATGCGGAGCACAAGGGCATGAATGTTCTGCTGGACCCTTCGGTAAAGAAGATTGCGATCGCCAATCCGCAGCATGCGCCGTATGGGCGGGCGGCGGTGGCGGCGCTGAAGCATTTTGGATTGTACGATCGGGTTTCCGACCGGCTGGTATTGGGTGAGAATGTGTCGCAGGCAGCGCAGTTTGCGGAGTCGGGCAACGCGCAGGCAGGATTCGTCGCGCTGGCCCACGCGGTCGCGCCGGCGATGAAAGGCAAAGGTAAGTACTGGGAGGTTCCGGGCGACAGTTATCCTCCTTTGGCGCAAGGGGTGGTTGTGGTATCACGCTCGCAGCACAAGAAAGAAGCGGGGGAGTTTGTGGCGTACATCAAAACGAAGGAAGTGGTGGACGTGTTGCGGAGGTATGGGTTTACCGTGCCGTAGGGCACGCGACGTTACCACAGGGGCTAAAGCCCATCAGGAAGAGGTAGCTTTATCGCAGCGCTGAAAGCGCTGCGCCACCCAAAACCGAGTTCGGCAAAACTGTCGCGCGGTAACATTAACGGTCGCGGCGTAACGTTCATCATGACCATTGACTGGCAGGCATTCTGGCTCACGCTGCAGTTGGCGGTTGCGGTGTCGGCGATCCTGCTTGTGCTCGGGATCCCTCTTGCCTACTGGATTGCGTTTTCTCGCTTCCGGTGGAGGTTTCTGGTGGAGGCGATTGTGGGACTGCCGATCGTGCTGCCGCCCACGGTACTGGGATTTTATGTGCTGGTGGCGCTGGGGCCGCATAGTCCGCTGGGGCGATGGTGGATCTCGCGGACCGGGCACACGCTGGCCTTCACCTTCAGCGGGTTGGTGATCGGGTCAATTCTTTATAGCTTGCCATTTGCGGTGCAGCCGTTCGCCGCGTCGTTTGCCGGAGTGGATCGCAAGCTGATGGCGGCTTCGGCTACGCTGGGCGCTTCCCCGCTGCGGACTTTCTTTCGCGTGGTCGCACCCTTGTCGCTCTCCGGGCTCATCACCGGCGCAGCCCTGAGCTTTGCGCACACCATGGGAGAGTTCGGCGTGGTGCTGATGGTGGGCGGGAATATCCCCGGGGCTACGCGTACGGTTTCGATTGATATCTTCGATCGCGTCGAGGCCTCCGACTACTCTGGCGCCAACGCGACCGCGCTCCTGCTGCTCGCGCTCTGTTTCGCCGTGTTGGCCATTGTCTATAGCCTCAACCGCAAGGCGTGGGTGGTCGGACCCGTAAAATAGACGCGATGAGCGACACGCGCATGGCCGAGAGGGTGGGGACTCCGACTTTGCCAGCTTCTGCAGGCGAACTGCCGCGCGGACCGCTGCTCGAGGCCTCCTTCCGAAAAAGCTACCCGGCACAGGGGCGCGAATTCGCTTTGGATGTTGAGGTGCGCGCCGGGCCGGGATTCACCATTCTGTTCGGTCCGTCGGGAGCGGGCAAAACGACGCTGCTGGATTGCGTCGCCGGACTGGCCCGGCCCGACTCAGGAAGGATTGCGATTGGCGATCGCGTCCTGTTCGATGCCGCGCAGCACGCCAATCTTTCCGTCGAAAAGCGTCGCGTGGGATACGTATTTCAGAATCTGGCGCTGTTTCCGCACCTGACCGTGGAACAGAATGTGCAATACGGGCTGGCACATCGGCCGCGGACCGAGCGCGAACCGAGCACGGCAGCGATTCTCCAGGCATTTCGCATTGCTCACGCCGCGCGGCGCTATCCCGGCGACATTTCTGGCGGAGAGAGCCAGCGCGTGGCTCTGGCGCGAACGCTCGTGACCGATCCCGAGGTGCTGCTTCTCGACGAGCCGCTGGCCGCGCTCGACGGCGCAACCAAGGCGAAGATCATCGACGATCTGCGCGCCTGGAACCAGGCCCATCGCATACCCATCCTTTACGTGACGCACAGCCGGGAAGAGGTCTTTGCCGTGGGGGAGCGCGTGCTGGTGCTGGACGCGGGCCGCATCGTGGCGGAAGGCACGCCGCACGAAGTGATGAGTGCGCCGCTGCGCGAGACCGTGGCGCAACTGGCCGGATTCGAGAACATTTTCGACGCGGTGGTCGAGGCCGTGCGGCCCGAGCGCGGTACCATGACCTGCCGGCTGACCGCCTCGGGCGAGCGGACTCCCGTTCTGCTGGAGACTCCGCTGGTGCGCGGAGGCGTGGGATCGGCGATGCGGGTGGGCATCCGCGCCGGCGACATTCTGCTGGCGACGGCACCGCCGGTGGGGCTGAGCGCGCGCAACCTGATCCCCGGGCGCATTACGTCGCTGGAGCAGCGCGACGTGATTGTGGCTGCGCGCGTGAATTGCCGGGTCGAGATGGAAGTTCACCTCACGCTGGCGGCGCGGGACTCGCTGGAACTCGCCGCGGGACAGGAAGTTTGGCTGGTGATCAAGACGCACTCCTGTCATCTCATGCAGGGATAGGCGGCCGCCGATGCGCGATTGTTGACCTCTTTTTTACATCTTCCTAACAAACGCTTCATTTGGGTTTGATACCGTCGACCTTCGATTTTAGGAGGATTTCATGGCGCGCCAGCTACGGTCGACAGTAGGGTTTACCTTCTCTGCACTTGTGCTCGGCCTTTTCTCCACACTCTCGGCGGCGCGTTCCGCCGCCCAGGAGCGTGCCTGGCTCACCCACTCGCATGACGCCCAGCACACGGGCGTCTCTGAGGTTGCGTCGCAGCCTTTTGGCAAAATTCATTGGAGCGTGCCGGTGGATCTGGCGGTTCCCACCGGGGAGATTTTCATCCACTACGGCTCGCCGGTGATTACCGCGGAGAACACGGTGATCGTGCCGGTGAAAACCGGGACTGACAGTTTCCGGGTTGAGGCGCGCGATGGCGCCAGCGGCGAGCTGCTTTGGAGGCAGAAGACCGGATACCAGGCTCCGATGGCGGGTTTCCTGCCTGGAATGGGACCAACACTGTTTCATAACGACCTCTTGATTCCCGATGACGCAGGACGTGTGATGGTGCGAAACCGTCCCAACCGCGCCGGAGGAGAAATAAGTCATCTGTACTTCTACGGGCAGCAGAATTTCCTGGACGATCCCCAGGCCTACGAGCAGAACGTACAGATCAACACGCCGCTGACCACCGACGATGAAGGAAATCTGTTCTTCGGATTCGTTGTGCTGGGGCCGACGCCGATCGGGCTGCAGAGCGGGCTGGCTCGCATTGCGCGCGACGGCACGGGCACGTGGGCTTCGGCGAGCTTTCTGAGCAACGATCCGGCGATCACCAAGGTCGCGATGAGCTGCGCGCCAGCGCTCTCGAAGGATGGGAAGATTCTGTACGTCGCGGTGAACAGCTTCGATTTTGGCTTCGGCTATCTGCTGGCACTCGACAGCAAGACGCTGGCGGTCATCAACAAAGTGCGCCTCACCGACCCCGCGTCTGGCCTGGACGCGACCATGACCGACGAGAGCAGCGCGAGCCCGACGGTCGGCCCCGACGGCGACGTGTACTACGGAGTTCTGGAGAATCCGTTCCCCGATCACAACGACCGGGGCTGGCTTCTGCATTTCAGCGGCGACCTCACGCAGCAGAAGATTCCCGGCAGCTTTGGCTGGGACGACACGCCGTCGATCGTCGATGCCTCGCTGGTGGCCAGCTATCACGGCAAGTCCAAGTATCTGGTCATGACGAAGTACAACAACTACGCATCGATCAATATCGGTGACGGACACAATCGAGTCGCGATTCTCGATCCCAACGCCACGCAGGATGATCCGGTGATCCCGGCCACGAAGGTGATGCGCGCAGTGATTACGAAGCTGGGAGTCACGCCCGACTCTGTCTTCCCGACCTTCCCCGGAGCAGTGCGCGAGTGGTGCATCAACACCGCCGCCGTAGACGCGAAGACCAAGTCGGTGATCGTCAACAGCGAGGACGGCAAGTTGTATCGCTGGGACCTGACCACCAACAGATTCTCCGAGGTGATCAAACTGTCGGGAGGGATTGGCGAAGCCTATACGCCCACCGTGATTGGGCCGGACGGCACTGTCTACGCCATCAACGACGCGGTGCTGGACGCCGTGGGAAGGTAGGAAATTGGTAATGTAGCCCGTCGCCCTTGGGCCGGTGTCTAATTCCTTTGAGAGTGTGTTCCTGAGGGACTGGATGGCACTGACGGGGCGAGTCATGTGGGCACTGGTTGTGACCTTGTTTATGGCCGTGCGTGTGTTGGCGCAACAGGCAGTGCCGCAAACCTCTACTTCACCGCCTCAGATTGTGCGCGTCGCGCGAGGCTCTTCCGGGGGAGGCTCCGGAGACAGCATGGTCATTGAGCTGGGCATGATTCGTTGGCACCGTACGCCGGCCCCTGACTGGATGCTGAAGGGGGTTCCCGAGGAGGGGCGAACGTGCAGAATCAGCAAGCAAGACTGGGAGGGCCTCCGGAGATTCGTGGAAACCAAAGCCCTGGCAGTTTTCACTGAGCTGAAGGGGTGTCCAGCTTGTGTCGACCAGCCGGATACATGGGCAGGCGTGGAGTTCAGCGATGGCACCAGGAAAGGCGTGCGATACGGCTTTTCGCAGCCGCCCCCGGAGATCGCCGTGCTGCTGAAGAAGATGAATGCGATCCAGGAAAAGTGCCCGTCGCAGATGGTGTACATGCCTGCACCATATCCGGTATCGACGGAAAGAAACGCGAAGCCAATCAGCGTGGTGGAAGCGGTTTATCCCGAAGTCGCTCGCATCGCCGAGGTCAAAGGAGCAGTTGCCGTCTACCTGGTGATTGGGAAGACAGGCGAGGTGGAGACGGTGACTGCGGCAGACGGTCCGGAGGAACTGCAGCAAGCGGCCATCGACGCGGTGAAACAGTGGAAGTGGAAACCGTATCTCGTGAACCGGGTGGCGATTCGGTTTCGGACCAAGGCGGTGCTCCATTTCGCGGCGGAAGCGACGTCAGGTGAGACGAAGTAGTGAGCGATAAATGCGCGTTGAGGAGTCGACTCATTTCGGGCGTCACGCATTTCTTCTTTCTCCATTTCGATCACCGCGATCCACTGGCCTTGGCGCTCCTGCGAATACACAATGCGGCCCCCGAGAATCTGCGCTGCGACTGCCGGCGGCAGATCGCGGTGGAAGCCGAAGAAACGGCGCTTCAGGTCGACCCATTTCTTCCAGCGGTCGACAAGCGGATGTGCAGGCTCGTACTTGGTCGAAAAGACCATTGCGACGTCGAAATTCTGCCGAAAATCTGCGGCTGAGAGAACCTCTTCCAACGAGAAATCTTCGATGCGCACGATCTGCATGGGCCGCGTCGTATAGCCCAGCCAGGGGCGCGTCAGTTCGTCCGAAGCGGGCCAGGCGGTGAGCACGTGGGCCATGGGATAGCGGGCCTCGAGGAAACGCTCGGCGTCCTGGTGCAGGACGATGTAGTCGCGATAGGCGAGATTGTCTTCGGGAGAAAATCCGTAAGGGGGATTCCAGAACCACGCGGCCACGAACGCGAGCGCAATCACGGCGATCGCCACGGGCCAATAGCGTAGACGGCGGCGCAGCGTGGAGACGGCAAGGATGATGACCAGCGGAACCGCCGGTAGCATGTAGCGGGCAAGGACCGCCCCGCCGATGAGGGCCATTGCGATCACGTACGCGGCCACCACTACGAAAAATACTAACTGCACGGGGATGGGGATGCGCTGGCGCTCGATGTCTGTCGAGCTTCGCTCGACCGGACAGCCCCTTCGGCTTCGCTCAGGGCAAGCGGGGGCGGCTGTCGCTACATGGTCTCTGGTCCCCACATGGTCTTTGACTGGCGGCAAGAGCATGGCCAGCAGCATGGCGAGCGTCAGCAGCCAGAGATGCAGGTAGCCGAACGTCTGCCACAGACGCAGGCCCAATGCGAGCGCGAAGCGCAGAGGGTTGAGCGTGGCGGCGACGTTGTAGCGGAAGAATTCCGGGTTGCCGAAGACATAGCCGGTGCGGGCGTAGTGGTAGGAGTACCACAAGGCGAGCGGAATCAGGGGGACGAGGAGAGGAAGCATCCGGCGCACGGTCGCGCTTTGCGCGACGGGACGGGCGAGGGCGCCCGTCCCCACACGGTCATTTCCCATCCCCTCAGCGGCTGAAGCCGCGGTCTCCGCGGACCCTTGTTTCGCAGCGCTGGAAGCGCTGCGCCACCCAAAATCCACGAAACGCGGCGCGACGATGCGCACAAGTTCCCACGCGGCCAGCGCTACGGGCGCGAGGATTGCCGTTTCTTTTGCCAGGGCAGCGAGGGAGAACCAGATCGCGACTGACATCCGACGGTCTTCCAGGTAGGCGCATAATCCCCAGAACGTCAGTCCTGCGGCGGCCAGGTCGACCTGCGCCAGCGAGCTCTGCGCGAAAAAGACGGGATACAGGGCGGCGCACAGCGTCGAGGCGATTGCGACTGGCGTATTGGCGGCGCGCTGGGCCAGCCGAAAAAGGCCCAGCAGAGAGAATGCCGACACCACCAGCATGGCCGTGCGCGTTACCAGCGGGGCATAGCCGACGAGCTTCCACCACAGCGCGATCCACGCCATCACCAGGGGCGGATGCGCGTTGGAGAGGGCCGAGTGCGGGATCAGGCTGCCGGTGAGCAGCAGGTCGCGGGCGGCGGGGATGTAGTAACCGGCTTCGTCCCAGAAGTAAGGGAGTTGCAGCAGTGGCAGGTGCAGTAGGAAGATTGCAACCAAGATTACAGCGAACACCACAGCCGGATGCGGGCTGGAGGGGCGCATGGGAGAGGTCATTGTACCCGTCGGGATGTGGCAGTGGGTCAGGCTGTCGACCTGGCAAGGACAGTCGTCTTCACTTCGACCGTGGCCCCGATCTGCAATAAGAATCAACAGCGACGCGAGATCAACGACAACACCAGGGTCAACAGCAACGGCGGCGGACAGGAGTGTCCGCCCCACACTGGTCTAGTGCACCGGGCCCGTCGGGCTCATGCGCGGGTCAAGTTTGATCTCGCCGAAGGCACTCTCATAGCCGGCGACGTTCTGCTGCAGCAGTCCGAGCAACGCCTTGGCCTGCTGCGGGCTCAGGTAGATGCCCTGGACGTTGCGAATCTCCACCTGGGTTTCGGACTGCTGTTGCAGAGTGCCGAAGACGAGGAAAAAATCCCAGATGTTGACCCGCATCTGCACGCTGTTCGCGTAGTTCTCACGGTAGTCCGGGCCATTGACCAGTTTCACGTTGGGCTGTGTCGGTAGGGTCATATGCCCGCCAGTGTAATGAGTTCCCTGCCGCAAAGGAAAGGGCAACCAAACAGATTTACCCTGACCATGCTTCGATCCATGCTCTGAACTTTGCTCTGAACTTTGCTCTGAACTTTGTTCAACTTTGCTCTCAACTATGCTCTGCCAAATGCTCCGATCTCGGTGCAGGTGACAGAAACTGTCATCGGATTGATGTTTTTCGGCTGGACCGAAAGGGAAGGTTACTGTGCACAGCGACGAACCAGCGTCGGCTCAGCATTGAAAATAAAGGATTTGCGGTCTTCAGGCCCGTTACCTTCGGAAGTACCTTGTGGCGCTCAAAGTGCGATATGTTGGGTGTTCAATCCGCCAAGCGCGGGGACTGCGATGCGTCTATGACCCAAAATAACGATCACGCGATGATGGAAGAAGTGGTTCTTCCCGAGCATCTGCTACCCCTGGGATCGGTGCTGGGCCAGGGTGTGACTCCGCTCGATTTGTGCATGACGCTGGCCAAGGTATTTCGTGTGCAATACACCGAAGTGGCGCTGCTGCGGCTGGACAAAGGTTTGCTCCGGTTCATTTTCCCCGAATACCTGCGGACGACGGGGGCGATTCCGTTGTCGAGCAAAGCGGTGGCGGCCCATACCGCGCTGAGCAAGAAGGCCGAGATCTTCAACAACTTCGCCCGCGTGAAGCACGCGAGCATCTTTGAAACGATCAAGCCTGAGGCCAACGATCCGTCCGAGGAACCACCGCAGCCGACGCCGATTCAGAAACTGATGTCGGTTCCCATCATGGATCGGGCGTCGAACGTAATGGGTGTGATCCAGATCTCGCGCAAGGCTCTGGACCCGAAGTTTGCCCAGGACTTCAGCCGCGAGGACCTGCATGACCTGGAACTGGCGGCCGGACTGCTGTCAGCGGCGCCGGCGCTGCTGGAGAACTAGCCTACACACCAGAGAGCTCAAACACAGAGGGCACAGAGATCACAGAGGAGTGCTGAGTTTTCTCAGTGCTCCTCTTACGTTTGCGAAGCTCACTTCTCTTTTGTGATCCGTAGGTCTGCCCCCGTCATTTCTTTCGGTTCGTCGACGCCGAGGATTCCAAGCATCGTAGGCGAGATGTCACGCAGCGATCCGTTCGGCTTCAGCGTGAACTGCTTCGCGTCTTCTGAAACCACAATAAACGGCACGGGATTCGTGGTGTGCGCGGTGTGCGGACCGCCGGTTGCGGGATCGATCATGAGCTCGGCGTTGCCGTGGTCGGCAGTGATGAGCATGGCTCCGCCTTTGGCGCGAACGGCGGGCTCGATGCGGCCCAGGCAGGCATCGACGGTTTCGACGGCTTTGATTGTGGGCTCGATCTTGCCGGAGTGGCCGACCATGTCGGCGTTGGCGAAGTTCACGATCATCACATCGAACGTGCCTTCTTCGGTGGCTTTCACAACCGCGTCGGCAATGCCGGCTGCGCTCATCTCCGGCTTCAGATCGTAAGTCGCGACCTTAGGCGACGGCACGAGGATGCGGTCTTCGCCAGGGAAAGGCTGCTCTACGCCTCCGTTGAAGAAATAGGTGACGTGGGCATACTTCTCGGTTTCGGCAACGCGCAGGTTGCGCATTTTCTGGTTGCCCATCACGTTGGCAAGAATGTTGGCCATCGACTCGGGAGGAATGACCACCGGCAGACTGAAATTCTTGTCGTACTGCGTCATGCAGACGTAGTGCAAGTTTTTGGGGACGCGGTCACGAGGAATGGTGGCATCGAGATCGGCGGCGCCGGGCAGATCGCTGCCGCCCTTTTCGTTCAGGCCGCTGTTCCGCGTGAGCGCGCGCGTGATCTGGCGAACGCGGTCGGCGCGGAAGTTGAAGCAGATGCAGGCATCGTCGTCGCGAATGGTTTGTGTGGCGCGGGCACTCTTGCCCGCGTCTTTCGAATCGTCCACCACAAACGGAATCACAAATTCGTCAGTGACCCCCTTGTTGTAAGACTCCTTCATGCCCTGCACGGGATCGGCCTGCTTGCCGCCTTCGGCGTCGGCGAGAACCATCGCGTTGTAAGCCTTGGCGATGCGCTCCCAGCGGCGGTCGCGGTCCATGGCGTAGTAGCGGCCGTTGACGGTGGCGATCTTGCCGCAGTTGTATTCGCGCATCTTCTGCTGCAGTTGTTCGAGATATCCGGCGCCGTTGGTGGGCAGCGTGTCGCGGCCATCCATAAAGGCGTGGACAAAGACGCGCTCCAGGCCTTTCTGCTTTGCCATTTTTAGAAGCGCGTAGAGATGCTCCTGCCGCGAGTGCACGCCGCCGTCGGAGACCAGACCGAACAGGTGCAGGCGGCGTTCGCCGACGCGAGCGTGCTTCATAGCGGCGAGCAGCACGGGATGCTTGAACAGCTCGCCGTTCTGGATCATTAGATCGATGCGGGTGATATCCATGTGCACGATGCGGCCGGCGCCCATGTTCAGGTGGCCGACCTCGCTGTTGCCCATCTGCCCTTCGGGCAGGCCGACGTAGGGGCCGCTGGTGTGAATGAGCGTGTTGGGATATTCGCGCAGCAGGCGGTCGTAGGTCGGCTTGCGGGCGAGGGCGATGGCGTTGGCTTTGGTTTCGGCGCGGTATCCCCAGCCGTCGAGGATGAGGAGGATGAGGGGTTTAGGACGCAAAGGCAGCTCCTAGCTCTTAGCTTCTAGCACTTAGCTAAGTCAAAACATTGGCCACGGATTTACGCGGATGAACACGGATGAAACTACTGCAAGGGCACCAGCTTCGCGAATGGCTGGTCATTTCTCATGATCACGACCGCTTGACCTTCAATAACCCGATCTACAAGTTCTTCGAATTGTCGCGACAGCGTCTCGACATCGACGACCAATTCCGGTTTTTCCTGTTCATTCGCCATAGCTGCCCTAGAACCCCATCCGGTCGTCCGCCGACGGTCCATACGTCGCGGGCAAAGGTTTATCGTTCAAGCGCAGGTACACGCCGAGCTGCGCGCGGTGGTGCACCAGGTGGTTCAGGAACATCTGCCGGTAGGCGAGAAAACGTGTGCCGCTGAAGATGGGCTTGCCCTGAAGGCTGAGCTTCCAGGGCTCGTTCCAGGCCGAGTCGGGAACGTCCTTGAGCGCGGCCCGCACTTTTGCGGCGCCTTCGTCGAAGGCCTTCACCAGTTGTTCAGGCGATTCGAAAGCCGGGCGGGTGCGGGGCGGGCCAGCGCTGAAATCGAGCTCCGGTGTGGTCAGGATCGTGTATCCGAATCCCGGCAATTCCGCCACGTGCGGCGCGAGCTTGCCCAGCGGCATCGATTTGGCGTGGGGCGTGAAATCGGCTTTCATGGGAACGCGCTCCAGCATGGCGCGCGTGGTTTTGACTTCAGCGTCGAGTTCGGCGAGAAGAAAATCTTTGATCATGGTATGCCTCGTTCTATCTAGAGTCACAAGTACTAGTTGCACCCTCGCAAGGGAGACGCCTCAATGCTGCCTCGAACAAAACTGGTCTCACCCTTTGTAGTTCAGCGCCTTCAATCCCAGGAATCGCGCCGTTCCCCCCAGTTCCTCTTCAATCCGCAGCAGCTGGTTGTATTTGGCGACGCGGTCGGTGCGGGAGGCGGAGCCGGTTTTGATTTGGCCGGCGCCCGTGGCGACGGCTAGGTCGGCGATGAACGTGTCTTCGGTTTCGCCGGAGCGGTGCGAGATCACCGAGGTGTAGCCGTTGCGGCGGGCGAGATCGATGGCATCCAGCGTTTCGCTGACCGTGCCGATCTGGTTGACTTTGATCAGAATCGAGTTGGCCACGCCTTTGTCGATGCCCTCTTGCAGGAACTGAATATTGGTGACGAAAATATCGTCGCCCACCAGCTGAATTTTGCTGCCGAGTTCCTTGGTCAGGCTTGCCCAGCCGCCCCAGTCGTCTTCGGAAAGCCCGTCTTCGAGCGAGACGATGGGATAGTCGTTCACCCACTTCGCCCAGAAGCGTACCATCTCGTCGGAAGTCTTGGCCGACTTGTCGGATTTCTTGAAGACATATTTGCCGTCTTCGTAGAACTCGCTGGCGGCAGGATCGAGAGCAATGGAAATCTCCTCTCCCGGCTTGTATCCGGCCTTGGTAATGGCTTCAAGCACGACTTCGATCGCCTCCACGTTCGACTTGACCGATGGCGCGAATCCGCCTTCGTCGCCGACGGCGGTGTTGTAGCCGCGCTTTTTGAGCACGCCTTTCAGCGTGTGAAAGACTTCGACGCCCCAGCGCAACGCTTCGGAAAACGACGGCGCGCCGACCGGCATGACCATAAATTCCTGGAAGTCGACGTTGTTGTCGGCGTGGGCGCCGCCGTTCAGGATGTTCATCATGGGCACGGGGAGGGTGTTGGCGCCGGCGCCGCCGAGGTAGCGGTAGAGCGGGATGTCGAGGCTCTGCGCGGATGCGCGCGCGGCCGCCATCGATACTGAAAGAATCGCGTTGGCTCCCAGCCGGCCTTTGTTTTCCGTGCCATCGAGTTCGATCATCTTGGCGTCGAGGCTGCGCTGGTCGAAGGCGTCCCAGTTGGCCAGGGCTTCGGCAATTTCGCCGTTCACGTTCTCAACCGCTTTGAGCACGCCTTTGCCCTGAAAGCGGTTGGTGTCGTCGTCGCGCAGCTCGACGGCTTCGTGCTCGCCGGTGGAAGCGCCGCTGGGGACGATGGCCCGGCCCATGCAGCCGTTTGCTAAGAAGACTTCAGCTTCAACTGTAGGATTGCCGCGTGAATCCAGAACTTCCCGTGCATGAATGGCTGCGATATTTGACATAAGTCAAGAAGACTCCCTGTGCGAAATGATTTGGAGCAAGTACGGTTGCTGTTACGTTTTGTCGAAGGCTCTGAGGTCCTCAAGGGCTGAAGCCCCTTGAAACAAGCCAGTTATCGCAGCGCTAAAGCGCTGCGCCGCCCAAAATCACGCCGACGCGAGTTTTCAGGAGCGTGCTAAAGCCCTCGTCCCGAGCCAATCATTGCGGCACGGCTAGCCGAGCCCTTCCCATGACCTGCTCGTCTCTGAAACTCACGATTATATCGGACGGACATCGACGCGCTGTCATGGCGGGCACAGCTCCAACGGGCCGTTTTCCCTGTTCGGGACTGTCCGGCTGGCCAGCCGGGCGCGCTCGTATCACCGATGGTTCCCCTGTCCTGTCTGCGTATTGTCGGAGATTCCGGGGTGGTCTAGAGTCGAAATAGCTTTTGCGGTGTTAGGAGCTGGTATGACCAAGAAATGGATGTTGTTCCCCTGCCTGCTGGCTGCGACGTTAGCGGCCCAGACCAATGCGCCTGTACCGGCCGGAACGGCCCTGATGGTGCGGCTCGATACAACCCTTGCCACCTTCAGCAACAAGGCGGGAGATCCCTTCCAGGGGCACATCACGCAAGCCGTCGTGCTGAACGGTGCGACCGTGATTCCGGCGGGAGCGACGGTTGAGGGTCGCGTCACGAAAGTCAGCGAGCCGCGGCGCATCTCGGGCAAGCCGACCATCGGAATCCTGCCTGAAGCCGTGATTCTTCCCACCGGGGAGCGCTACTACCTGGACGCGACGCTGGTCGATACCAACATCCGCGGAACCGACGTCAATGATGAAGGCCAGTTCAAAGGATCAGGCCATGACCGCCACGACGTGATCGAGACCGGCGGCGGCACCGCGGGCGGAATGCTGGTCGGCGGGCTGATCGGCGGGCCTCCGGGAATTCTGATAGGCGGCGCTGTGGGGGCAGCCTCGACTGGGGCGCACTGGCTGGCGAAGCACCGGTCGGCGATATTGCCCGCGGGGACGGAGCTTACGCTGGAATTGAATCGTCCGCTACCCATGAACGCGACCGCGACCACTGCAGCGGCTTCCAGCAGCGGAACCAAGTAAGATTTTCCTCTTCAAACGTACAGACCGGAGCGAGGAATCGCTCCGGTTTTCTAGTTTTGGTCCCAAGTTTCCATCCTGTGCGATTGCTCTCAGGATTCGGTAGTGCCTCAGTTCAAACTGAGGCACTACCCAGGATTCCTACTTGACAATCAGCCATAAATATGGCAGCATGAGACATGCGCACCACCGTCGACATCCCGGATCCGCTTTATCGCGAACTCAAAGGCAAGGCGGCCAGCGAAGGACGCTCCGTCAAGGAACTGATTCTTCGTGGGGTGCAGCAGGAATTGAGGGGGGCGCGCAATCGACCGCGTCGGATCAGCCTTCCCATTGTACCTTCGAGACGTCCTGGATCGCTCAAGTTGGACAATGCCAAGATCTTCGAGATCATTCCTTTTCCCTGATGTCAACGTCTGGGTCGCCCTCACCTATGGAGGCCACGAGCACCACCAGGTGGCGCGAGCGTGGTTCGAGGCCGTGGACATGGATTCGCGCGTTTGCTTCTGCCGCTTCACTCAGATCAGCTTATTGAGGCTGTTAACCACATCGGCCGTTATGGGAACCGACGAAGTGATGACTCAGGTCGAAGCCTGGGAGGCCTACGACCAATGGGAAAAAGACAGCCGCGTTGTTTTCCTGGAAGAACCGCCAAACGTCGAGGCAGCGTTTCGCGCATTATCTCGACAACGCCATCCAAACTCGAAGAACTGGGCAGACGCTTATCTCGCGGCTTTCACTGCCGTCGCCGGGATGCGGTTTGTGACCTTCGACCGAGCCTTCCAGGGGAAGGTTGACCAACTACTGATTCTGCAGCCATAGCTTGACGTTGGTCGATTTCACGCACTGAACAGCAATTCGCCTTCGCTGACCACCTGCAACTCGATCCATCCTTCGAGCGGCAACGAATCTACGGGCAGGCGGTTTTGCCAGAGGCTGAAGCGCAGGCGGAGCTTGCTGGTGGCGGCTGTCGCGGCAGCGGTTCGACTGTCGGCTGCACGGGTGTGCGACGACGTAGCGGGCGTGGCCAGCAGCCAGGCCAGCGGCAGCTTAAATTCGAAATTGCGCAGCAGGGCCAGCTTGGCGTGGTCGTCCGGATGCGCCGATGAGGCCAGCGCCTGTTGCTCGGCTGCACTCTCGACCTTCCACTCTCGCAGCTTCCGCTCGTGCACGTCCGCCTCGACGCGCAGGGCGCGGCGCGGTCGGGGCTCGCCGCCAGCCCAGGATTCGAGGTTTACCACCAGTTCGAGATCGGCTGCGGGGATGTTGTTCTTAAAGTCCAAGCGCCCATACACGTGCGTGGCGTCGATGCCGGCGTATACGGAATCGAGCAGAAACTGTTTCCCGTGCATGGCGCCGGCGCGATGGTCAGCAGTGTAGACCGCGGCGCCGAGCCATTCGAAATAACGGACCTTGTCGCCGGTAATGCGGGGATGAATGTACGCGGTCTGCGGCACAAACGAGGGACGGACTTCCGCGCCGGTAATCGGCTGCGCCAGATAGTCCGGAGGAGTGGCGCCCAGCGCCTGATACACGTTAGACAAGTGCTTGCGATACAGTTCGTCGAAATCGCGATCGTTGGCCGAGTGATGCTCGGGGCCGTACCACCAGTTCCAGTCGCTGCCCTCGGCAATGAGAATCTCGTCGAAAGCGAGCTTGCGTTGCGGCTCGGCGGCACGGGCGGCGTGCTGAGCATAGAACTCGCGGGCGTGGTACAGGTAGTCCCAGGCGCGATTGTCCTCGGGGGCGCCGATCCACACGTTGAAGTTGGCGTTGATCCAGGAGCCGGGGACGAGCGAGGTCATCTTGCCGAAATCTTTATGGCGGGCGATGGCCTCCGAGATCGTGACGGCCTCAACGCCAGGCTCGCGTTGCAGGGCATCGTAGAAGCGGCGCAGGAATTCGCGGCCGGACTTCGGGTAGTATTCCCAGGCATTTTCGCCGTCGAGGATGATCGAGACGACCGCGTCGCGCCCTTTGGACAAGACCGGCTTTGCAGCTTCCTTGATGTTGTCGAGCAAATGCCGCGCGGCGTCGCCTGGCGGCATGCCCGAGTAGACGAATCCAATCAGGTCGGAAATGGTGTGATCGCGGAAGACCAGGTGCATCGCCGCTGAGCCGTTTTCGTAGCGGTGGATGTTGTACAGTTTCTCGGCGAGATGTGCCGGTAGTCGTCCATTGCCGTCACGCGCAAAGAACACTCCGGAACTGCGGCCCAGCACCCCTTCGTCGGTCGCCATCCACTGAATACCCAGACTGTGCGCGATGGCGAGAACTTCCTCGGAAAGACTTCCTTCTGACGGCCACACGCCTTTGGGACGCAGGCCGAACACCTTTTCATGAAGGTCGAGACCGCGCGTCAGCTGTTCGCGCGCGTCTTCGGGATGGCGAAAGCGGTTCTGCGGCAACGGAAGGCCGGGCGATGAAACGGCTCCGGCATTGGTGTCGCACACCAGCGGCAGGATCGGATGGTAAAAAGGTGTCGCTGAAATCTCGATGGATCCCTTCTTCGCCGCGTCGGCGTAGGCGGGCAACACCTTGCCCAGCAGTTCCCTTTCGCGCTGAATCACGAACTTTTGATCGTCCAGCGAGTAGCCGCGCCCCTTAGCCACCAGGGCAGCGACATCTTTTTCTTCGAGAAAGAACTCGTCGAACCAGGCAATCTGCGACAGGACCTGCAGGTCGGTGAAATCCTGCAGCTGGAAATATCGTTCTGCGCGTTCGGGGTGGTCGCCATGCTCGCGAAAGCGCTCCCAGAGCTCGCGGTAGCGCGGGTAACGGCCGATGACGTTCTGTGGATTCGCCTGAAACAGGTATTGCAAAGAGAAGCGGCGTTCTTCGACCGACAAATCTTTGGCCGGCTTGGCAGCCACGCTGAGAAACGGATCCTGCGCCGTGCCTGCGACATAATCCTGAATCTGCACCATCAGCGACGGCACGAGATTGAAGTTCTGATGCACGCCAGGGAATTCATCGAGTATCTTCACCATGCCGTAATAGTCTTTGAGGGCGTGCAGGCGGGTCCAGGGCAGGCGATATTCGCCCGTAACCAGATCTTTGTAGAACGGCTGGTGCTGGTGCCACAACAGGATGACACGCAAGGACGGCATGGCTGGAAAAGGTCAGGATAGCACGCAGGTTACCGATGCGTAGTGCCGTACTCCTCTTATCTTCGATACACTAAGGCACAGATCCCGCAATGGGCCAGAATTCCACTCTCGCCAACCCTCAACTGCTCACTGACAACGATCTCTACCTGTTCAACGAGGGTAGCCACTATCGCATGTACGACAAGATGGGGGCGCACCTGGTCACGCGCGGCGGGCAGGCGGGGGCGATCTTCAGCGTGTGGGCGCCGAATGCGCGGTCTGTGTCAGTGGTAGGCAGTTTCAACGGGTGGGATCCCAAGATGCATCGCCTGGAGCCGCGGGGATCGTCCGGAATCTGGGAAGGCTTCGTCGCCGGCGCCAACAAGGGCGCGCTCTACAAGTACCACATCGAATCGCAGCGGCACGGATACCGTGTCGACAAGGCTGACCCCATCGGCCTGCTGCACGAAAAGCCTCCCCGTACGGCGTCAGTGGTGTGGGATCTCGACTATCAATGGAACGATCACGACTGGATGCAGAAGCGGGCCGAGCGCAATTCGCTGCGCGCGCCGCAGGCAATCTACGAGGTGCATCTGGGCTCGTGGATGCGCGTGCCGGAAGAGCACAACCGGCCGCTCACCTATCGCGAGACGGCGCCACGGCTGGCCGAATACGTGGGCCGCATGGGATTCACGCACGTCGAGTTCTTGCCGGTGATGGAGCATCCTTTCTACGGCTCGTGGGGATATCAGACCACCGGCTATTTCGCTCCCACCTCGCGCTATGGCACGCCGCAGGACTTCATGTACCTGGTGGATTTCCTGCATCAGCATGGGATCGGCGTGATTCTCGACTGGGTGCCATCGCACTTCCCTTCCGACGCGCACGGCCTGGCTTATTTCGACGGCACCCATCTCTACGAGCACTCCGACTCGCGCCAGGGATTTCATCCCGACTGGAAGACGCACATTTTCAACTACGGCCGCGCTGAGGTGCGCAGCTTTCTGATGTCGAGCGCCATGTTCTGGCTCGATAAGTATCATGCCGACGGCCTGCGCGTGGATGCGGTCGCTTCCATGCTCTACCTCGACTATTCGCGTAAGCAGGGCGAGTGGATTCCCAACAAGTACGGCGGCAGGGAGAATCTCGACGCCATCGAATTCCTGCGGCGCTTCAACCAGGAGGCGTACAAGGAGCACCCGGACATTCAGACTTGCGCGGAGGAGTCCACGGCATGGCCCATGGTCTCAAAACCGGTGTATGTGGGCGGCCTGGGATTCGGCGAGAAGTGGGATATGGGATGGATGCATGACACGCTGAAGTACTTCCAGAATGACCCCATTCACCGCAAGTATCAGCACGACAAGCTCACCTTCCGCATGCTGTATTCGTGGCATGAGAACTTCGTGCTGCCGCTGTCGCATGACGAGGTGGTGCACGGCAAGGGATCGCTGATCGGCAAGATGCCCGGCGACGAGTGGCAGCGCTTTGCCAATCTCCGCCTGCTGTTCGGTTACATGTATGCGCAGCCGGGCAAAAAGCTGCTGTTCATGGGCGACGAATTCGGCCAGGTGCGGGAATGGTCGCATGATACGAGCCTGGAATGGGATGTGACGCAATACCAGGTGCATCGCGGCATGCAGGCCTGGGTTGAGCAGTTGAACCGGCTTTACCGGAGCGAGCCGGCGATGCATGTACTGGACAACAATCCGGCGGGATTTGAATGGATTGACTGCAACGACAACGCCGCCAGCACGATTTCCCTGCTACGGAAGAGCGAGTCGCCGCGGGACACCGTGGTCGTGGTCTGCAATTTCACACCGGTGCCGCGCACCGGGTATCGCGTAGGGGTTCCGCACGGCGGCTACTGGCGCGAGTTGCTCAACAGCGACGCGCGGGAATATGCGGGTAGTGGCATGGGCAATCTGGGCGGCGTGTACGCGGAAGAAATCCCCCAGCACGGGCGGCGGTTCTCCCTGAAGCTGACCTTGCCGCCGCTGGCGGCGCTGTATTTCAAAGCCAGCTGAGCCCTGAACCACGCGAGCACGCGTATTCCAATCTGGAACTCCTCGGATGATTTTCTTTTCGGTGTGACACTCTTCACAGACGTCTACGTCCTGCTCTTGGATGATTCCGTAGTCGACTGTTTCCGCGCAGGCAGCCCCGGAGGGGCGCAATTCGTTAGCCCAGCGTGTCAGCGCTGGGCGAGCGTATCAGCGGAAACGCGAGTCCCGGAGGGACGACACCTGTGTCGCACACCTATTGCACAAACCTGGTTCATTGCGTATTCAGCACGAAGGAACGAGCCGACTGGATCGCCGAAGAACTGCAGGAGCCCCTTTACGCATACATGTTCGGGATTGCCAGGAACCTGGGACTTGAGATTCTCGCGCTGGGCGGTACAGCCAACCACCTTCACTTGCTGATGGCCCTTCCCGCGAGGCATCCGTTATCCGATGCAATTCGAGATCTCAAAGCCAATTCCTCGCGTTGGATGTCAGAAGGCCGGCGCCGATTCTGTTGGCAGGAAGGATTCGGTGCATTCAGTGTTAGCCCATCGCAGGCGCCAAGCGTCAAAGCGTACATCAGGAACCAAGCCGAGCATCACAAGAAACGAAACTTCGAAGAAGAGTTCCTGATTCTGTTGAAGAAGTCTGGAATCACTTACGATCCACGCTACGTTTTTGGATAGTGCCGCCCCTGCGGGGCTCTTACTTCCCCGGGATGAATACCCAGGGCTTACGCCCTGGGCTAACGCATGTCGGCCCTCCGGGCCTCGAGTCCGGACCCCGGGGTTTCCTGAGTCGACACGGCACTGGTCTAAGACGGAATCAGATCAGCACCGCCAACCCGCGCCCGCGGTCTTCATCGCTCCATGCTATCCTCGCCTTGAAGCGCGTCTCGTGTCTCTCATGCGGATTCTGACCCGCTACATCTTGCGGGAAGTGACGGCGCACGCCGTGATCGGCGTGGCCATCTTTACCTTCGTCCTGTTCACGCGCGATCTGGGACGCATCCTGGAACTGGTGGTGCGGGCCAGCGCTCCCTTGCCCAGCGTGGCTGAAATTTTCTTCTACACCGTGCCCCTGGCGCTCACCTACACGCTGCCCATGAGCGTGCTTGTCGGGATTCTGATCGGCCTGAGCCGCCTCGCCGCCGACTCGGAAATCACGGCCATGCGCGCCAGCGGTATGGGAGTGTGGACGTTTCTGCGCGTGCTGTCGATTTTTGTGGTGGCAGCGTGGCTGCTCGCGCTGGGCAACGGAATGTACATTGCGCCGCGATCGCAGGCCGCGCTGGCCCGCCTGGAGGAGCGCCTCAAGGGTTCGCAGGTATCGTTCGAGGTGCAGCCCCGAGTGTTTTACGAGGGATTTCCCAAGCTTGTCCTCTATGTGCAGAATGTGCAGCAAGCGCAGGGCGCGGCCGTATGGAAGAACGTGTTCATGGCCGATCTCACCGACGCCGCGAACCCGCGCATCACGCTGGCCAAGGAAGGCATCGTGGTCAGTGAAGGCCCGGACCGCCTCCACCTTCACCTGACTGACGGGTCGGCGCACGAAACCGATCCGCAGAACCCCGACCACTACCAGGTTTCCACCTTCCAGCAAACCGATATTCCCATCGAACTTCCGGCGACCGAGAACAAGAGCGACGAGTCTCTGCCCGCCGGTGTGGTCGACACCTGGGCGCTGCTGGACCGGGCGCGTCATGCCGATCCGTTTTCGGCGCGCCTGTTTCTGATCGAATTCCACCGCCGCTTCGCGCTGCCCACGGCGTGTCTGGTGCTCGCGCTGGTGGGAATTCCGCTCGGCCTGTCGTCGAAAAAGAGCGGAAAGTCAGGCGGCTTCGTGCTCACGATTCTGCTGGTGTTTGCCTATTACGTGGTCTCCCTGATTGGCGTTTCGCTGGCCCGGCAGTCCCGGGTTTCGCCGTGGTGTGGAGCGTGGCTGGCCGACATGGTCTTTTTCACACTCGGCGTTTGGCTGTTGTGGCGGGCGGAGCGGCGGCCGTTTGAACTCGGATCGTTGCGTCTCTTTCGAAAAGCTGAAGCTGCCGGAACCCAGCCCTTCGCCGGGCGCGGCCGGCGGGAAAACGCCTTCGAGCGCGCTGCCACCCGCCGGCGACTCTTCAGCGCGAGTTTCCCTACTTTGCTTGACGACTATGTGCTGCGCGATTTTTTTGTCTATCTGGGACTGATCCTGTCGACCTTCCTCGTGCTGGTGCTGGTGTTCACGCTGTTTGAATTGCTGGGAGACATCCTGCACAACCAGGTGCCGGCTCTGGTAGTGGCGGAGTACTTGCTGAACGTCACGCCTTACCTGCTCTACAACGTGGCGCCGCTGGTGGTCCTGCTGGCAGTGCTGGTCACGTTCGGGCTGATGCAGCGCTCCAACGAAATTACGGCGATCAAGGCGACGGGAATCAGTGTGTACCGGATTGCGGCTCCCGTTCTGGTAGCGACGGCTGGCCTGGCTGCGGCGCTATTTTTTGCCGATCAGTTCTACCTGCCGCACACCAACAAGCGGCAGGAGGCGCTGCACAACCAGATCAAGGGCAAGCCTCCGCAGACCTACCTGCGGCCGGACCGAAAATGGATTTTCGGGCAGAACAATGACATTTACTACTACCCGTTTTTCGACCCTGACCGCAACCAGTTCGGCAACATTACGGTGTTTCAGCTCGATCCCGCCAGCTTCATGATCACGCGGCGCATTCATGCCGAGCGGGCGCATTGGGACGAGAACCTGAATCGCTGGATCTATGAGAATGGATGGGACCGTCTGCTGCACGTGTCGGCCATCGCGAACTACCGTCCCTTTGAGGTATCCACCTTCCCCGAATTGCCGGAGACGCCGGCGTACTTCAAGAAAGAAGTGAAGCAATACACCGAGATGAATTACGAGGAGCTGCGGCGCTACATCCGCGATTTGCAGCAGAGCGGATTCGACGTGGTGCAGTTGCGGGTGCAGCTCAACAAGAAGCTTTCCTATCCGCTGATCACACTGATTATGGCGATCCTGGCCGTGCCCTTTGCCATGTCCACCGGAAAGAAAGGGGCAGTCACAGGCGTGGCTGTGGCGGTGGGAATTGCCGTGTTCTACACGGTGGTGTCCCGGCTGTTTGAGGCGATGGGAGACCTCAACCAGCTTCCGCCCGCGCTGGCCGCCTGGTCGCCGGATTTGATCTTCATGCTCGTGGGTGGGTACTTGATTTTGAAGGTGCCGACGTAGGGATCAGGGGTCAGTAGTCAGTGGTCGGTAGTCAGTGGTCAGTGATCGGCACCTGCGACATGCTCGGAATACTGGCAACTGATCACTGACCTCCGACCACTCGCACTACTTCACTGCGATTCCCGTCGGCTGGTTGTCGGTCGTGATGTCGGGCAGCGTTGCTAGCGCGCCGGTCTGGGGCACGATGGAAAATTGCGAAACCGTCCCGGAAGTAAAGTTGCTCACGAACATCCAGTTTCCGTCGGAGCGGATCACAATTTGCGTCCGGCCCGGACCAACGGCGCCTATCTGCCCCGTGGGGACGCTGGCAGGAATCCCCGCTGTGACCGAGCCCGTGACCGGACTGATATGGAAGATAAAAATGTGGCTTCCAAGCGTATCGACCACGTACACATTGTTGCCCAGCGGGTCGACGACGACCGGTCCGGGGCTGACCGTGGTACCGGTCAAAGAGAATGGTGAATTGGCGACGGGGATCAGGTGCCCGTCCGGGACAGGGCACTGATTGACCACCGCGGCATTGCAGATGACGTACGCGCTGAGCTTGCCCGACAGGCTATCGGTCACATAGACGAAGCGATCGCAGGGATCCGTCGCGATCCCCGCCGGTATCTGATCGGTTGCGGCGACCGGGTTCAAGCCGGGGGTCGGGGTGATCGTCCCAGTCGAGATGTTCACGGCAAATTGCCAGACCGCGTTGTTCGGCTGATCGACCATGTACAGGAACTCGGTTGTGGGTGCGGCTTGTTGAAAACACGCCGAGGTCTGGGTTCCGTTGATCACGCCCGGCAAGATCGTCGGCGTGAGAGCCAAAGCCACAAAATTCGAGGTCTGGAATCCCTGTTGCGGAGGGAGGGTAAAGGTCTGCGGCACCGGGGTCAGTGAACCATTGCTGATGGCGTAGACGCACACCCCATATTGCGCGGGGATCGTCAAGGTCTGCGGACAGTTTGGATTCGAGTTCGCAGCCGCTAACGTACCCAGACCTTCCGCGACAAACAGAAACTTGCCGGCCGAGTCCATAGTCAGCGCGACGGGGTTCGGGTCAGGGATCACGGTTCCCTTGTTCGCAATGGTGCCGTCGGAATTCACCTTTAACGCCAGGATTCCGGTTTGAGTTGGGTTGGTGCAGGTATCGGTCGAATTTATGATCGTATAAGCAAAGTTTCCGGCCGGATCGAGAACCATGGAAGCGGGTATGCCGGGCAGAATGCATACCAGGTCGGTGGTGTCTGAGGTGGGGTTGCTGATTCCGGTTACCACCCCGCTGGCCAAACTAAAGCTAAAGGTCTGGACGATGGAAGAGCCCTGGCTCGCCACCAACATCAAGCCGTTGGACTGCCGGTTGTACAAGCTGTTGCAGGCCAGCAAAAGACTCATTGCCGCAAGCACTACTCCCGCCCCCAGCAACCACGCGAATCTTGTCGACATTCTCTGCCTAGTCTCCATGCTTTTGTGTGGGTTACGCGTGCACACCACCGGCGCCCCGCCGGCAGGTTCATGCACGCTGGAAAGCGCTGGGAAATCTCAACACATTGGTTTATCAGGAAAGCGCGGGAAGATCAAACCCCCACAAAGACTTATTGGAAGCCGGATAGCAGGCTGCGAGTTGCCCGGGCCGGGCTGAGAGCGCTTAAAGCTTAGATTTGGGACTTAAACCCTCAGGGCTTTGCGGGCAGCGGCTGCCAGAGCTCAATCTTATTCCCATCCGAGTCATAGATCCAGGCAAAGCGACCGTAGGATTCATCCATCCGGTTGGCGTCAATCTTCACTCCCTCTTGTTTTAAGCGGTCGAGCAAAGCATCCATATCGTCCACGATGTAGTTGATCATGAACGGTGCGGGGCTGGGATCGAAATACTTAGTGGAGGCTGGAAAAACGCTCCAAACTGTAACGTGTTCCTTTTGCGGGTCGTCGTGTTCGCGCCACGGAAGCATCGCGCCCTGGCCTTTGTCAGCGAGTCCAAGATGCGTCGAATACCATTCGCGCGTCTGATCGCGATTAGCCGATTTGAAGAAAACACCGCCGATTCCAAGGATGCGCCCGCGCTGCTCCACTTTGACAGGCGGCTTCGACTTTTCAGGTTGGGGAGATTCCACTTTCTGTCCTCCTTTTGGGCCGACCGAGATGAGCAACAACGAACCGAGCGCAATTGTGCTCCACGGTATTCCTTGCATGCGCGGGATTATACATGTGTCGATTCGAATGGAGAAAACGGTTCGCTCAGATTTTCTGATTGGCGTTGGCCGCGATTCACCGTTTCCAGATCGCGTGAAGCTCTTACGCTTCTCGTGCGGCCGTAGCAACCGTTTCGGGCTCCGGTTTGGCCGACTGGCCGTCGGCGATCAGCGGCAGCCGGATTTCCACCTGCAGGCCGCCTTCGGGGCGATTCCGTGCACAAACGCGGCCACCGTGAAAGCGGACCGCTCTCTCCGTAATGGCCAGCCCCAAGCCGACTCCTCCGGTCAGCCGGCCGCGAGCTTCATCGAGACGATAGAAGGGCTCAAAAAGCTTTTCCAAGGCATCCGCCGGAACTCCAGGTCCGGAGTCATTGACTCGGAGCACGGCCTCGGGTCCGTTTTGCGCTTCCTCGCTCGCCAGCTCGATTTCGACCGATTTTCCTTCCTGGGTGTAGCGAATGGCGTTGCGCACAACGTTTTCAACTGCGCTGTGCAGCAGGGAGGCATTCCCGCGGACCGCCCAATCTCCTTCACGGATGGTGGTTTGCACGTGGCAGTGGCGCGCCTGAGCCTCGAACTCAGCGTCCTCGGCGACGCTGGCCACCAGTTCGTCGAGGGAGACCGGCGTTTCCGGAATCTGCTGCTCGCCGTCTTCCAAACGAGCCAAGGTAAGAATCTTGGCGATCAGCTCGTTCAGGCGGATGGCTTCGAGTTCGATGCGTTCCAGCATATCGGTATTCTCAGCGCCGGAGCGCTGCCGCGCCAGGCCGAGCGCCACGTTCAAGCGCGCCAGCGGCGATCGCAGCTCGTGCGAAATGTCATTCAACAGGCGGGATTGCGCCTTGACCAGAGTCTCGATCCGTTCCGCCATGGCGTCGAAGTCGCGCATGAGGCTGGCGACTTCGTCCCCCGTCTTGGTGGCGGGAGCGCCGGTGCGGGCGGAAAGATCGCCGTTGGCCAATTGCCGGGTCACGGCGCGCAGGCGCACGATGGGCTTGGTCAGGTACCACGCGAGTACGTAACAAACCAGACCGGAGGTGATCACTCCGATCATCAGGCCGGTGATGGGAACGCCGCGCGGGCCGGCAAAAACGCGTGGGCCAGAGGACAGTCCCAGGACGATGGTATAGCGATGTTTGCCGTCGGAGGAGGCCCGCGAGTCCCGCTGCACCGGGGGTGCGGGAATCATGAAGGCGTCCCGCGGCACACGCGGCCCGCCCCTAGCCACGCGCAAGGCCCAATCGGGTGGAGTGCGCCCGGAAACCTCCACTCCGCGCTCGTCGAACAGATAAGCACGTACATGCTGCGTGGCTTCCAGGTTGTCGAGATATTGGCGCAGCTGGCGCTCGTTGCCTTCCTCGTAGGCATTCACCGCGTCATTCAAAACGGCTGCATGGAGACCTTCCAGAACCGCGCTGCGAGGGCGGAAGGCCAGCGTCACCAGGATGGCGATCACAAAAAACAGCGCCCATGCCACCCAGAATGACAGGAAAATGCGGAGAAAGACGCTCTTCATGCGGCACGCCTGCCCTACTCGGCCTTGGCCTTCTCGCGCGGCCGGGCAAAAATATAGCCTACACCACGAACCGTCTTAATGTGCTCGTCGTTGTCGGTATCGCCCAACTTTTTCCGGACTTTGCTGACATGCATGTCGATGCTGCGGTCAAAGGGAGAGAACTTCCGGCTCAGCACGGCGTTCACCAGGCGCTCGCGGGGCACCACCCGGCCGGCCTCGCGCAAGAGCACTTCGAGCAGATTGAACTCGACCGAAGTCAGGTCCAGCGGTTTGCCATCGAGACGCACGGTGCGGGTGGCGGGATCGAGTTCGACTTCTCCCACCCGCACGATGTCGGGAGGAGCCGGGGCGCCATCGGCATGAGTGCGGCGAAGGATGGCCCGGATGCGGGCCACCAGCTCCCGCGGATTGAAGGGCTTGGGAAGATAATCGTCGGCTCCGATTTCGAGACCCACGATGCGATCCACATCTTCTCCCCGCGCGGTCAGCAGCAGCACCGGCAGGCGCGAGGTCGCGCGGATGCGGCGCAGCACTTCAAACCCGTTGATTCCCGGCAACATTACGTCGAGCACGACCAGCAGGTACTGGCCGGCAGTGGCTTTTTTCAGCCCGCTCTCGCCGTCGTGCACGCACTCGATGGCGAAGCCCTCCGCCCGCAGGTATTCGTCCACCAGGTGGCAAAGCTCCACGTCATCGTCGATTACCAGGATTCGCTCCATTGGTCTCTATATCATTGTGCATCAGGACGAAAACGGATCGTAGTAAAGAATTGTCAAATCAGCGCCCGTTAACCAAGTCGGGAACGGGTTGACAAAACTTTACTCCCGTTTACCGTCTTTTTACTGCCTTTTCGTGGCGAGCCGTGTTCCTATAAGCGTAAGCAGAATCCCGAGACCTCGGGGAAGGACCATAGGAGTCACACACAATGAAATCGATTCGCATTCGCTTGCTCGTTGCCACATTGGCCGTTTTGCTGGGAACCGCGATCGGCAGGTCGCAGATCTCGACGGACACGCCGCCGCCGACGCATGTGCACGCTCACCAGTACGGCATGCATGGGCACGGGATGGGATTTTTTCCACGCTCGTTGAATCTGACCGACGCGCAGCATGAGCAGATTAAAACCATCATGCAGAAGGAGCGCCCGGTGATGAAGCCACTGTTCCAGCAGAGCCACCAGATTGAGCAGCAGCTTAGTCAGTACGCCGAAGGGACCTTCGACGAAGGGAAAGTCCGCGCCCTGTCTACCCAGAAGGCGCAGGTCGAAGCCGAGTTGACGGTGCAGAAGACGCGCATTCACAACGAGATGTTCCAGGTGCTGACCGCCGACCAGCAGGCCAAGATGAAGGAAATCGAAGCCAATCGCGAGTCTCGCATGCAAGACCGCATGCAGGAGTCGGCACCCGCTGCTCCGCAACAGTAATTTGAGGGGGAAGAACTCTGCCACCAGAGTTCTGAGTCGAACGGCGCGAGGCTAGGGCCTAGGTTCTTACGGCCGCCTCGCGCCGCAGGTTTATCCGCCAATGCCAATGAATGACTCGTATTTGTTCTCCGTTGGATGGCTTTACTTCGCGGGATGGGCCGTCATTCTGGTCGCGCTCAATTGCGCCGCGTTTGCCGGAGACTTGTTCCCGTCGCGTTCGCCCTATCCCTCAACCGCAGACAGTACTACTTCAGCTCAGGCCGGGGAACATCTGGCCCGATAGGGAGCGATAGGTGCTCGTTCGATCACCTGCTCCGCAACCCGGCAACGTTTTTTGGGATTTCCACATTTTCCAGATGGGTTCGAGTGCAGCGTACAACATTCACTGTATTGTTCGAGCGCCACGAAATGCCTTAACTGAGCAAAACATCGGAATAAATTCCGGCGAATAAAATAAGCGGAGGCTGTATGGGCGCTCTTCAATCTTGCCAAGTACGAGGGTGGAAGGAATTGTATGTGGCAGCACTGCTCGAAAACGAGACGGAGCGAATTCCTTCGCTGATTGACGACGCCGAGAAAGCCATCCGGGTTCGGGCCAGAGAACTGTTCGGTGCCGGTGGTGACAATATTGAAGAAGAAACGGCTCTGGACGACGCTTTATACGCCCTCCATGCCCTGAAAAGTTGCCTCGCCATCCACGGACGGTTCGCCGCCGCCGCTTGAAATAAGTTTCCCCCAGTCGCTGCCCTGGCGAGGCCCTGCCTCGCCGGGGCCCCCGCCGAAAAGCTGCACCCTGCCTGCTACAATTTCATCTACTCAATTTGCATGTTTCCCCATTCTTTGCGACCGCTGCTGCCTTATCTGAAACGCTACCGGTGGGGCTACGCGGCGGGCACGGTGTGCGTTTTTCTGCACAACGGGATCCTGGTTCTGCTTCCACTGGTGCTGGGACTGGCATTCGACGATCTGCGGCAGGGCGGCCACAAGTTGCTGCTGTACGCCGGGCTGCTGCTGGCGATCGCCGTCACCAAGGGGATTTTTCAGTTCCTGACGCGCTGGATCGTCATCGGGATTTCGCGCGACATCGAGTTCGACCTGCGCAACGACCTGTTTGAGCGCCTGGAGAGCCTCTCCTACTCCTACTATCAGCGCAACCGCACCGGCGACATCATGGCGCGCGCCACCAACGACCTGAGTGCGGTGCGCAACCTGCTCGGTCCGGCGATCATGTATACCGCCAACACCATCGTTTTGACGGCCGGGGCGCTGGCCTTCATGGTCACGATCAGTCCCCGGCTGACTTTTTACACGTTCCTTCCGCTCCCCGTGGCCAGCATCGTCATTCAGTACGTGGGGCGGCAGATTCACGATCGCTTCGAAAGAATCCAGGCGATGTTCTCCGACATTTCGGCGCGGGCGCAGGAGAACTTCTTGGGAGCCCGGCTGATCCGGGCCTACGTGCAGGAAGAGGCCGAGATTCGCGCCTTCGAAACCGCGAACCAGGAATACATCCGCCGCAGCCTGCGACTCGTGCGGCTGATGGGCATGCTCTGGCCGACGCTGGAACTCATGCTGGGTTGCGCCATGGTGATGGTGGTGTGGCTGGGAGGCGGCGAGGTACTGCGCGGACAGGCGACGGTCCCGCTGGTGACTCATCTGCAGACTTTGATTCCGGGCATCGCAGCGCCCGGATTAACGACCACGCTCGTTCTCACCGGCTCGATGAGCGTGGGCCAGTTTGTTTCCTTCAGCACCTACATATTGCAGCTCATGTGGCCGGTCATCGCCTTGGGCTACGTGATCAACCTCTTTCAAAGGGGAACGGCGTCGCTGGTGCGGTTGAACGAAATCCTGCAGGAGAAGCCGGAGATCGAAGATGCTCCCGAGGCGCGGGAGCGGGAGATGGAGGGGGAGATCGAGTTTCGCGGGCTGAACTTCAGCTATGACGGCAAGCAGGTGCTGCACGATGTAAACCTGCGCATCCCGGCGGGGAGCAGCCTGGCGATTGTAGGGCCGACCGGGTCGGGGAAGACCACGCTGGTGAATTTGATCCCGCGCATCTACGATGCCGGGCCCGGCATGGTCCTGATCGATGGCCAGGCGATTCGCGAGTATTCGCTGGCGTCGCTGCGGCACAATATCGGCTTCGTGCCGCAAGAGACGTTTCTGTTCAGCGACCGCATTCGAGAAAACATTGCGCTGGGCGTGGACACGGCCACTGCGGCGCAGATTCAAGACGCGGCGGAAGCGGCGAACATCGCGGCCGACATCGAGAGTTTCCCTGAAGGATACGAGACGCTGGTGGGAGAGCGCGGGCTCACGCTCTCGGGCGGGCAGAAACAGCGCACTGCGATTGCCCGCGCGCTGATACGAAATCCTCGGATTCTGATTCTGGACGACGCCTTGTCGAGCGTCGATACCCAGACCGAAGACAAGATCCTGAACCACCTGCGGGATGTGATGCAGGGGCGCACCACCATCTTCATTTCACACCGCGTCTCGACCGTGCGCAACGCCGACCGCATCGCCGTGCTGCACGGCGGAAGCATCGTGGAACTGGGCACCCACGACGAGTTGCTGGCCTTGAACGGCTACTACAGCGACCTGTATAACAAGCAGTTGCTGGAAGAAGAACTGGCAGAAGTGTAGGACCCCTTGTAGCGCCGGCATCTTGCCGGCCGTCGCGAGGGCATCTTGCCCTCGCAGGTGAGGGCGGGACGCCCTCACGACAGCCGCCGAGACGGCGGCGCTACAATGCGCCTGGCGCAGCCACGCACCATGCAGCGCGTTAACACTCCGGAAATCCTCGATTCGGAAGAATGCCCACCGCAGGAGGTCGCGGTTTCGCTCCGCGACCTGTCCCGAATCAACCGCTGGTTCGGCGGAGTTGCGACCACTCGCAAGCTGATCGAACGCGTGGCGCGGGCGACGGGAAAGAAGCATTTCTCGATGCTGGAGGTTGCCGCCGGATTCGGTGAAGTACCAAAAGTCGCCGGCGAGCAACTGGCGCGCGAAGGACTCACGCTGGATCTGACGCTGCTCGATCGCATGCGCTCACACCTGCTCCGAGGAAATTCCTCGGTCGTGGCCGATGCGCTGGCGCTTCCCTTCTCCGACGACTCATTCGATCTCGTGAGCTGCAGCCTGTTCGCGCATCATCTGGAGCCGGCGGAGCTGGCGCGCTTTGCCGGCGAGTCGCTGCGCGTGAGCCGCTGCGCCGTGCTGGTCAACGATCTGATCCGGCATCCGCTGCACCTGGCACTGGTCTATGCGGGCTTCGCGTTCATGCGCAGTTACGTGTCGCGCGTCGACGGAGTTGCATCGGTGAAGCGAGCTTACATTCCCGACGAGGTGCGGAAGATTGTCGCCGACGGGCGGCCGAGCCGAAGGATCGACATCTCGCGCCATTACCTGTTCCGCATGGGAGTGATCCTGTGGAAATGAGCTTCCGGCTTCGTCTTCCGGCAATTCTGCTCAGCTTTGCAGAAGTTGCCGCGCCCGCCTTGCATTGAAGCTATAATTCCGTCCCGACTCCAGGGCATCTTCCCGCAGGCGCATCAGCGCCGGGCCCTCGGTGCAGCACAGTCCGCGCTGCTGATGGAGGTCGAATGAAGTCCACCATGATGTCCAGCCCCCTGTTGCTCGACAGCATGCTAGACCGGGCACAGAGGCTTTTCCCCGACCACGAGATCGTCACCGTTCTGCCGGATTGTTCCGTGCATCGCTATACCTACCGTGATGCGTACCGGCGCGTGCGCCAACTTTCCGCGGCTCTTCAACGGGCCGGCATCCGCTGTGGAGACCGCGTGGCAACCTTGATGTGGAATCAGCGGGAGCACCTGGAAGCCTATTTCGGGATACCGGCGACCGGCGCCGTATTGCACACGTTGAATCTGCGGCTGCACCCGGATGAACTTGCCTACATCGTGAACCATGCCGAGGACCGCTTCTTGATCGTCGACGAAGTGCTGCTTGACGTGTTCGAAAAGATCCGCACTCGCGTGCGCTTGGAACGCGTGTTCGTCGTCGCTCACGGCTGCGGCGACCTTCCGAGCGGGTGCGAACTGTACGAGACCTTTCTTTCCGAAAGCAGCGGCGAGCCGCACTATCCCGCCAAAGCGGAAGATGACGCAGCAGCCATGTGCTACACCTCAGGCACAACCGGCCTCCCGAAAGGCGTTCTTTACTCGCACCGCGCGCTCGCGCTGCATTCGCTAGCCATCTCGTTGCCTGACCAGTTCGACATCAGCTGCCACGACACGGTCCTTTATGCCATGTCGATGTTCCACGCCAACGCCTGGGGACTTCCCTATGCCGCCACGATGAACGGCTGCAAGCACGTGATGCCGGGACGCAACCTGCAACCAGAAGTTCTGCTCGATCTGCTGCAGAAGGAGCGCGTCACGCTGACGGGCGCCGTGCCCACCGTCTGGCTGGGCGTGATGAATGAACTGGAAGCGCATCCCGGACGCTGGAAGTTGGGCGAGGGCCTGCGCATTATTTCCGCCGGTTCGGCGGTTCCCGAATCTCTGTTTCGGCGCTTCGACCAATTCGGCGTGCGCCTCATTCAGCCCTGGGGCATGACCGAGACCACGCCCATCGCGACCTGCTGCGTTCCCAAACCTCACATGCAGGGCTGGCCAGACGACGAGATCTATCCACTGCGCGCCAAGCAAGGAACGGCTCTTCCCTTTATCGAAACCCGCGCCGTTGGACTTGAGGGAGAAGTGCCGCGCGACGGCGAAACCGCCGGCGAACTCGAGGTACGCGGCCCCTGGGTGACAGACAGCTACTACCATATGGATCGCAGCGATAAGTGGACGCCGGACGGATGGTTTCGTACCGGAGACGTCGCCACCATCGACGCCGAAGGCTACGTCAAAATCACGGACCGGGTAAAAGATATGATCAAGTCCGGCGGCGAGTGGATCAGTTCGATCGACCTGGAGAATGCGATCGTCGGACACGAGGCTGTGAAAGAAGCGGCGGTGATTGCCGTTCCTCATCCGAAGTGGCAGGAGCGCCCGCTCGCGGTAGTGGTCTTGAAAGATGGCGTCGGCGTGACTGAAGCCGAATTGCGGATCTTTCTGGAGAAACGCTTTGCCCGCTGGCAGGTCCCGGACGCATTCGTGTTCGTAAACGAGCTTCCGCACACCTCAACCGGGAAGCTGCTGAAGACCAGGCTGCGGAAGGATTTCGGGAGCTGGACGTGGGAGCCAGGGACGATTCCACCGGCCAGTTGAAGCGGGCAGGTCCCTGCGGTTACCGCGCGACTTACCGCACCACCAGCACTTCGCGGATGTTGTCGCGCGCCAGGAAGAACTTGATGGAGGCGAAGTCGCGGAACAGGGTCTCGATGTGGCGGTTGTTGAAGACGCGCTGCAATCGGAAACCGTCACTGATCGCGGTGTGAACCACACCGGTCGGTCCACGGCGGGACTCGCGCTTCAGCGCGATGCGCTGCATCTCCAGCGAATCCTTCCCCATGATGTGGAAGCGATAGCAGGGAGAATCCGGCCCGGCATCTTTGGTGTGAAAGAAGGCCAGCAGCATGCCGCCGGGCTTCAGGACGGACCACAGGCGGCCCATCACCGGGCGCACCAGGCTTTCATCGAGATAGTCGGGAAGATTCCAGCACAGCACGACGTCGAAGTGGGCTGCAGGATAGACCAGGTTGTCGGACAGAAACTTGCGGCTGTCGAGAACCGTCTTGCCCTCCTCATCTTTGGTGACGAGACTCGGATCAGTCGAGGCGACCAGCAGGTCTTCGCTGTAAATCCGGTGAGCGCGTTCGGTAAAGAAGCGGATGTTGGAAGCCGAGGTGGAACCGAGATCGAGAACGCAGAGCGGTGTATCAGATTCCCAAAGGCGGGAGAGTTCGCCCAGACCGCTGGAACGGCGAGTGAGCTTCTGCAGATCTGGCGGTGTCGCCGCCTCCGGCCCACTCGATGAACCGCGAAAGAGCTTCATGAAGTTCTGCGTAACCGATGCCATCAATCTAACCTGCTCGCACGAAAACGGGGAGTCACTTTCCCGCAGCCTTCTCCGCCTTGCCCTGGATGTCGACTTTGCCTTTCAGGTAAGCGCCTTCTTCGATCGCAATGCGCTGGGTGACGATGTCGCCGGTCACGACGGCGGACTTGCGCAATTCCACGCGATCGCTGGCCAGGACATTGCCCTCGAGCTTGCCCTGCACCACCACTCCCTTGGCCTCAACTGAGGCCTTGACTTGGCCGTTCGGCCCGACGGTCAGGCTGTTTCCCTTGAGCGATACGCTGCCTTCCACCTGGCCGTCGACATAAAGGTCTTCGCTGCCCGAAAGTTCGCCTTTGATCACGACGGATTTGCCAATCTGCGCCAAATCGCCAGACAACGGAGCACTCATGGAACGTTCTCCCTCAGGAAGCAGGATGCTGCACGACCAGGATAGCTGGCAAGGCAGGTACCGGCACGCGCGTCACACTTGCTTCGACTATACCCACTGCCGAAGCGCGGAGCAAGGGAAGAACTATGATCCGCCGGGAAGGGCTCGCCCGAAAGGACACCAAGGTAACCCAGCGCAATCCACTCTGCGCCATGCACATTGCTACACTGGGCTTGTATGTACCGCGGTTTTCAACAGCGGCGCCGGGTGGGTCTGGCAGGACTGGGCATCATCCTGCTGACGGTTGTGAGCCCGAGGGCGGAGGCGCAGGGAGCAAGCCCAAGCCCGGCGGCCATGCCTCCTGGGGAGCTGGTACGGCTGGCCGTTGCTAATGAGGCTGCGGCTGCCGATACCTCGACCGTCAATCATATGTTCCTCTCGCGCAGGCAGACCCCGAAGGGATCGCAGACCCGGCTGTACGTTGAAACCGATGATGCCATCGCCGCGATGCTCATTGCCGATAACGATCGACCCTTGACGCCCCAACAAGAACAGGGAGAGAGCAATCATCTGAAGTGGCTGATGGCGAATCCTGACCAGCTTCGGAAAAAGCACGCACGCGAGAAGGAAGACGCGGATCGAACCCTGCGCATCGTGAAGGCGCTGCCGGACGCTTTCCGCTACCGGTACGCCAGCGCAGAGAACAGCGCGGGGCCACAACTGGTCCGGGTGGATTTCGTGCCCAATCCCTCGTACTCGCCGCCTACGCACGTCGAGCAGGTCCTCACCGGCATGCGGGGATATCTGCTGATCGACACCGTCGCCCGGCGGCTGGCAAGAATCGACGGCACGCTGTTCAAGGACGTGAGCTTTGGCTGGGGAATCTTCGGCCGCCTCGACAAGGGCGGGCACTTCCTGGTCACACAGGCTGACCTGGGCGACGGCTCCTGGGACATTACCGAAATGAAGCTGGACATCAGCGGCAGAATTCTGCTCTTCAAGAGCCTCAGCATGGTCTCGGATGAGGTCTTCAGCGACTTCCGGCGCGTCCCCGATCGGCTGACTTTCGCGCAGGGAGTGGAAATGCTAAAGACTGAGCAGGCAAAACGGGCGCACCCTCCGGCGCCGTCGCAAGCGAAAAAGGCTCCGCAATAATTCGTTCACGCACGCAGAATCTCCTTCCGCACTGTCAACTTCTCGATCAGGTCCGGCTTGACCCGGTAGCCCCTGCCCGGTTCGTTGCGGACCGCGATCATGCCCTGCGGTGAGACTTCCACTTCCGGTTCGATGATGTCCTCGCTCCAGTAGCGTTTGGAGGCCGAGACGTCGCCCGGCAGGCTGAAATTGGAGAGCGTGGAGAGAGCGATGTTGTGGGCGCGGCCGATGCCGGTCTCCAGCATGCCGCCGCACCAGTTAGGAACGTTGTTGGCCCGGGAAATATCGTGGACTTTGATCGCCTCCGAGAATCCGCCTACCCGGCCCACCTTGACGTTGATGATGCGGCAGGCGCCACTCTCGACCGCGAACGCTGCCGAGCGCGCGCTGACGATGGATTCGTCCAGGCAAATCGCGGTGCGCAGTTCCTTCTGCAGCCGGGCATGGTAGTAAATGTCGTCATGCCAGAGCGGCTGCTCGATCATGAGCAGATTGAACTGGTCGAACTTGCGCAGGTGCTCGACCTGATCGAGCGTATAGGCGGAGTTGGCGTCGCAGCTCAGCGTGATATCGGCCCAGCGCGCGCGGATGCGTTCGAGCACGTTTACGTCCCAGCCGGGTTTGACCTTCACCTTGATCCGGCGGTAACCGGCCGCCAGCTCGGTCTGAATTTTTTCCAGCAGCTGATCGACTGAATCCTGAATGCCAATGGAAACGCCGCAGGGAATTTCCGAGCGCACCCCGCCGAGCAGCTTCCAGAGCGGCTGCTGCTGCTGCACCGCCTCGGCATCCCAGAGGGCGTTTTCGAGAGCCGCTTTCGCCATGCGGTGGGAGCGCACTCTGGCCAGCAGCGCCGGGCACTCACGGGCTGATTCGAGGCGCTGGCCGAGAAGCGCAGGAACCAGGTATTTCGTGAGCGTAGGCCACGCGCTCTCGATCCATTCACTGCTGTAGTAGGGGTCCTCTCCGGCGACACTCTCGCCCCATCCGTCGACTCCGTCGCAGTGGACCGTGACCAACAGAATGCGGCGGCTGTAGGTGCGGCCGAAGCTCGTCTCGAAGAAATGGACGAGCGGCATTTGAATTTCGCGCAGGGTAACGGCTTCGATCTTCATGAGTAAGAGATAACCATTTCACCACAGAGTCGCGGAAATTACGGCTCGGAGGCGTACGACCACTTTTCGTCCCAGCGCCCGAGCAGGAATTTGCCGTTCCCTTCGGAATCGCGCTCATAGCCGAGGACGGTAAGTCCGCGTGCAAAGGCGCTGAGAAACTCTTTGCGATTGCGCTCCTGCACCTGCTGGGCCTGGCCGCGGGTTTCCCGGGCCGCCTTCCAGTCGTAGATCTTGGCCGGAACTGAAATGCCGTGCTCGGCGGGAAACGGCGGATTCTTCCCTGTTGCGAGCAGCGTTTCGACGCGCTCCGACTTCAACCACCATTCGGCGATCAAGCGGTCGCTGGGCAGACCGCCCTGCAGCGGGGACGAAGTAATGCCGTACTGGTTGATGTTGTAACGGCGTACGATGGCGCCCAATTTTTCAAGGTTGAGATAGGCGTTCTTGATCTCCAGCGGATCAAAGGTCCATTCGATCAGCTCGATGCCGCGGGCGAGCGCATCTTCGCGCTGCATCAGCTTCAGCCGGCGCCCGAGGCCGCCGTTGCGGTGATCCTTGCGCACGGCCAGCATGTGGGAGTGCAGATAAACGTGGCCGGTGCGTGTCCCCGGAACCGAGAGTGCGAAGCCGACCATCGTATCGCCAGCGAAGGCGCCCATGACCTGGCCGCCGACTTTGTCGGCTACCACGAACATGCGTAACGGCACCAGCTCGGCGTCGGTGAAATTCCAGACTTCTTTCTGCAACGCAACACAGGCGCGAAACTCCTCGATGCCGTGACAGCGGCGGAGCGCGACGGCGTCGGTGCTCACGCCTGTTTCTCCTGCATCGGCGGCGACTGCAGCTTTTGCTTCTCCTCCGCTTTGGCTTGCTGCCAGAGGGATTCCAACTCCTGCATCGGGACTTCATCGGGCGCGCGGCCGGATTCATGCAGACGCTCTTCCATCCAGCGAAAGCGGCGGCGAAATTTGCGGTTGGTTTTGCGCAGGGCGGACTCCGGGTCGACTGAAAGGTAGCGCGCGATGTTGACCAATACGAAGAACAGATCTCCAACCTCTTCTTCAAGTCGAACTTGAAGGTCTTCGAGGATTGTGGTTCGGCCGGATCCGGCTACCCCTCGCCCTTGCGGACGCGGCCCCGGCGTCGGAAACTCTTTCAGATGTTCGCGCAATTCGCCGGTTTCTTCGCCGAGTTTGTCGAAGAGACCTTCAACATCTGGCCAGTCAAAACCGGTCTGCGCCGCGCGCGAGCTGAGCTTGTAGGCTTCAAGCAGTGAGGGCATCGCCGAAGAAATGCCCGCGAGAATAGAAAGCGGCTCAGATTTCGCGGCATTCTTTGCGGGGTCCGCGGCCTGCGCATTTCGCTTCTTTTTCTCTTCGACTTTCAGTGCTTCCCAGTTGCGCTTCACCTCGGCCGAAGTGTCCGCCTTTACATCGCCGAACACGTGCGGATGGCGCCCAATCAGCTTGTCCGAAAGCCGGTCGAGCACGTCGTCAATCGAAAACGTCCTCTGCTCCTTCGCCATCTCTGCGTAGAACAGCACCTGCAGCAGCAGGTCGCCGAGTTCGCCCGCCAGTTCGGGCCAGTCGCGGTTGTCGATGGCCTCCAGAACCTCGTAGGTTTCTTCCAGAGTGTAGGGCTTGATGGAGTCGAAGGTCTGCTCGCGGTCCCAGGGACAGCCGCCGGGGGCGCGCAGGCGCTCCATGATCTCGACGGCGCGCTCGAAGCGTTCACCTGTGCTGGGCATTGCCCACCCACTTTAACTGAGGGTCTGTGGGAGGAGCAATGCGCGTTCTGCAACTTTCCTTCGCGGTGAACCGTATCCGTGGAGCGGGCGGACGCCTCGTCCGCCCGCTACCCCAGACGAGGGCGTCCGGGGGGTCATGCAAGAGTGCTCCTTCGCATTCCCGAGCCGCATCTCAACAATTGCGACCCCTCCGGCCACCAGACTCCCGAAGTACTCTAGTCACCGGGGCGGGGTGACGTTTGATAGGGCTGCTCCTGCGGCATCAGTGATGCGAATCTCTGACACTTACGTGACCTACTGCCGCGACCGGGAAGGGCGCACACTGAAGTGTGGGGCGTGACGCGGAGGGCAGGCCTGTGTGCGACCAGCTTCGAGCGACGCCTTGCGAAAGTCGCGCATCTAACTGAAAAACATGACTTTGGCAACCAAGCCACGACCTCCACTGGAAGGCCAGCACTTCCAGGTGGTCGTTATCGGCGGCGGTATCAACGGCGTCGCCGTAGCCCGCGAGTGTGCCCGCGCCGGCAAGCGTACATTGCTGGTCGAGCAAAGCGACTTCGGCTCCGGCGTCACCAGCCGCTCCACGCGAATCATTCACGGTGGACTGCGCTACCTGGAACACGGCGAGCTGGATCTGGTCCGCGAGTCGGTGCGCGAACGCGAGCGGCTGCTGCGCGAGCGCCCGCACCTGGTGCATCCCCTTCGATTTCTTCTGCTGCTGAATGAGCAGAGCCGGCATAGCGCGCTGAAAGTTCGCGCCGGATTGTGGCTCTACCATCGCCTGGCGGGGAAGAAGGTTGCGCATCCGAGCGAGATGGAGTGGAAGCGCGTGGAGCGCGCCCTCGATGCCGGCAAACGCTGGTCCTGTTTCAGCTACGAAGACGCGCAGTGCGAATTTCCCGAGCGGCTGATCGCGGAGTGGCTGACCGAGGCGGTCGACGGTGGCGCAGTGGTCCGCAATCACTGCGAGGTGCTGGCAGTGGACGTGGCGCATGGCCGGGCGCGGGGAGTTTTGCTGCGTGACCGCGTCTCCAACAAAGACGAGCGGGTCGAAGCTGCGTGGATTGTGAATTGCAGTGGTCCCTGGGCTGACCGCGTGTGCCAGCGCTCGTCGGTGCGCACCGGTAAACCCATGCTGGGTGGGGTTCGCGGATCGCACATCGTGCTGCCGCGTTTTCCCGGCGCGCCCAGCGTGGCGCTCTACAGTGAGGCGGCGGATGGCCGGCCGGTCTTCGTCCTGCCCTGGAATGATCAGGTCCTGGTCGGCACCACCGAAGTTCCCGACACCGGCGATCCGGCGAAAACCGCGCCCGCTAACGACGAAATCGACTACCTGCTGCGTACGGTGGCGCAGATGTTTCCGAAAGCGAAGATTTCCGCCCATGACATCAAGTATGCCTTCGCCGGAGTGCGGCCCTTGCCGAACTCAGAGAACAAACCTTCGGCCGTGACGCGCCGCCATTTTTTGCACGACCACACCAGTGAGGGTGCCGCGCGCCTGATCTCGGTGATCGGCGGCAAGCTGACCACGGCGGCAGCCCTGGCCCGCGAATGCGCGCGCAGGATTGGCCTCACGGTGGCCGAGCCCAAGGCGCTCTCTGTAGGTCCGGTCCACTCGCTCGATCCGCTGATGGATCACGAAGTCCTCGAGATTGCGCAGGCCGGCTCCATGAGCCAGGAATCGGCCCGCGGCATCGTCGAGTGGCATGGCAAGCGCGCCATGGACATCGCACGCATGGCGCTGGTGAGCGCGGAGTTGCGGGCGCCGATTTGTCCGCACACTTCACACCTGATCGCAGAGGTGGTGGAAGCTTATCGACGAGAGTTTGCCGTGACCATGGGCGATGTCTTGCTGCGGCGCGTTCCCGTGGCGCTGGGCCCGTGCTGGTCTGAGACCTGCAGTCGCGAAGCGGCCTTGCGTATTGGCGCAGTACTGGGCTGGAACGAGCAGGCCCTGGGATCGAACCTGGAATCGTTTGAGATGGAGCGCACTGCGTTCCTGCGCCGCCCGTCGCAGAAAACCTCCGCCCTGGAAGCGGCCGCCGACTAGAGGATCGTCACGGCCCCACCCGTTGTCATCCTGAGCGAAGCGAAGGATCTATGCAGTCTGCCGCGGCCCGAGGAGTGCGCAGGCCTTCGGCACAGAACGCCGCTCAGGATGACAACAACGATGGTCAGCAATTTCCCGAAGCGACGCTTTTGAGATGGTTACCAAAGATTCCCTCGGGCGCCGAGTCATCTGGGAATGCCCTCCGAACCACACTAAACTGGCGCAAATTGTTGTGTCGTTTTCACGGCAGCGGTCGGAGTAATTAGGGCGTAACCCGATGTTGATTCCCATCAAGCACGAGAATATGACGGCCCGGCGCTGGCCTGTCATCACGCTGTCCCTGATCGCCATCAATACGGTCGTCTTTCTCTTCACTATGACGGCGATGGACGACGAGGCGCCGCAACTGGGCGAGGTGAAGTCTCACATCCTGATCCTGGCGGCCGCGCATCCCGAATTGAAGATGCAGCCTGAATCGCAGCGTATAGTCGACGGCTTCAAAGAGAGCCATCCCCAACAGTGGAAGCAGGTGCAGAATCCCTATCGCGACATCATCGACGCCTACGACGCCAAGATCAAAATGACCGAGAACACATCGAGCCTGCAGGGCGAGATGGACTCGCTGAATGAGCAACTGGTGAAACTGTCGTCGACATCGATCACCGAGCAATATGCCTTCGTGCCTGCGGAGCACCGGCCCATCAGCTACATCACGGCAAATTTCATGCATGGCGGCTGGCTGCACCTGATCGGCAACATGTGGTTCCTGTGGCTGGCGGGATTTGTTCTGGAAGACGTCTGGGGACGCTGGCTGTATTCGGCTTTCTATCTGATTGCAGGCGCGGCGGCCCTGCAGTTTTATGCCTGGACCAATCCGGGCAGCATCACGCCGACGCTGGGAGCGTCGGGCGCGGTGGCGGCGCTGATGGGAGCGTTTCTGGTCCGCTTCCCCAAGATGAAGATCGAAATGGGGTGGCTGTTCCTTTTCCGCATCTATCGCTTCAAAGCAGCGGCCTACTGGCTGCTTCCCCTCTGGCTGCTGATGGAAATGTTTTACGGCTCGCTCTTTGGCTCGTCGAGCGGGGTGGCGCACTGGGCCCATGTGGGAGGGTTCATCTTCGGCGCGCTGGCGGCGCTCGGCATCCAGCACTCGGGACTGGAGCACAAAGCCAACAAAGCCATCGAGGAGAAACTGGGATGGACCGCCGATCCGGAGCTCGAAAAAGCCGGCGAAATGATGGAACACGGCCAGCTCGACGATGCCATCGCGCTGTTGACCAACTACGTGGCGGCCGCGCCGAACTCGCTCGATGCCTGGAGCTTGCTGCGGCAGGTCTACACCCGGCAAAACAATACCAAGGCCTACCTGGACGCAACCGTCAAGACCTGCGCCCTCCATCTCAGGAATCACGAAGTCGAAGCCGCGTTTCAGGACTACGCCGAGTTCATCGACGCGGGCGGCGGCAAGATGCCGGCGGCGGCGTGGCTCGACCTCTGTAAAGGCGCGGAAGAGAAACAGGAATTTGATCGAGCGCTTTATGAGTATCAGCAGCTGGCCGGGGCGTATCCAGCCGAACGCCAGGCCCTGACCGCGCAGCTGAGCGCCGCTCGACTGTGCCTGAAACGCCTGAACCGCCCGCAAGATGCTCTGGCTCTCTACCAGGCTGCGGCGGCATCGCCGATTCCCCACCTCGACTGGGATCAACACATTCAGTCCGGGATCAAAGAGGCGAAGAACGCGATTGCCGGCGGCACCGCTGCCGCGGCCGGGGCGCAATAAGAAATTCAAAGCAATCCTGCCCGGCGTTTGTGGGGCGGAAAATAACCCTCACAGCGTGCAATCAGGGCAGGCGCGATTTTTCGCCAACGATCCGGGATAGGGGGTGTAGAATCGAACCCCAACAGGCGTGCGCTGATCCCTCGTTTTTCCAAAATGCACTCCTGTAGCAGTGCTCTTCTGGGCAAGCTTTTCGGACGGAGGCCCTATGTCCTCGTCTTCCGTAAGCCCCGGGTTCCTCGAACGTTCAGTGCTAACCAGGCGACAGCTCTATGCCATCCTGGGTCTGTCAGCCCTGGCAATGAGTCCGTTCCTGATTTGGCCACCTCTGACAAAGCTCCTGCTGGCGACCGATTTTCTGCCCCACCTTTACTGCTACCTGAGGAACCCAGGCCTGGTGTGGACCCACGTGCTGGCGGACACATTCATTGGAATCTCCTATTTTGCGATCTCAATCACTCTGGCGTACCTGGTTTGTAAGGCGCGTCGCGACATCCCGTTTCACTGGATGTTTCTGGCATTCGGACTCTTCATTGTGGCGTGTGGAGGCACCCACTTCATGGAAGTAGTCACGATCTGGATACCGGTGTACATCTTCTCAGCAGTGGTGAAAGTTTTCACGGCCCTGGCTTCGCTCACCACTGCCGCGGTGCTGCCTTTCAACGTTCCGCACATCCTCCGCATGGCGCAACAGGCGAAGGCATCCGAGCAAGTGACTGCCCGGTTGCGCGCCAGCGAGGAAAGAAAAGAGGCTCTACTGAGAGAAGTTCATCACCGGGTTAAAAACAACCTGGCGGTTATCTGCAGCCTTTTCTATCTTCAATCGACCCACACGCGAGATGAGGCCACGGTTCAGATCTTTCGCGACATGGAAAACCGCGTACATTCGATGGCCCTGGTGCACGAGAGCCTCTATGGCTCGGAGAATCTGGCACGTCTCGATCTTGCCGAGTACGCGCGGGCTCTCGCGGAAGATATACTCGCGTCGCATGGGGGGCCGGGTGTTCCTGTGCGGTTGAAAACGAACCTGGAACCCGTGCTGATGAGTGTTGACTTGGCCCTGCCGTGCGGCCTCATACTCAATGAACTGATTTCCAACGCTCTTAAGCATGGCTTTCCCGACGGCGCTGTCGGCGAGATCACGCTGACATTGCAGAACGAACCGGAGGGCAAGTGTAGCCTTTGCGTCGGGGACAGCGGAGTGGGGATTCCCGCTGATCTGGATTTGAACACGAGCAAGTCGCTTGGGCTGCGGCTTGTGCGCTTACTGACCCAGCAGATTGGCGGTTCATTCGAGCTCGTGGCATCCGATTCCGGGACCTCGGCCCGCTTGCTGTTCACGGTGAATCACGATGCACGCTGACCCTACTGCTTTGCGTGCGCTGATCGTTGAAGACGAGGCTCTGATTGCCGAAGAACTCAGAGAGCGCCTGTCGGGCCTTGGTTTCTTCGTAATCGCAGCTGTGGACTCTGCCACCGAAGGCATTGCGATCGCTACCAGAGAACGACCGGACCTGGTTCTGATGGACATACGGTTGAGGGGTGAGAAAGACGGCGTGCAGGCGGCAAAGGAGATCCGCGAGCAGGTGGATGTGCCCATCGTGTATCTGACCGCTTATTCCGACCGGCTCACCGTGGACAGGGCCAAGCAGACGGATCATGACGGCTTCATTTTGAAGCCGTTTCTAAGACGCGAGTTGCAGACCACCATTGAGGTGGCAATGTTGCGGCACGCCATGAGGTCGACGCGGAAGCAGTAGCATTAGCGCCCACGCAGTGCCAACTACACCGAATGCCATTCTGCGATAGCCCGATACTTTCTACGCGCACAGCGTCCGGCAGAGGAGGGTCGTGTCGTCGGAGATAATTCCGTCCACCCCCCACTCTGCCAAACGCTTCATATCCCCCGGGTCATTGACCGTCCATACCAGAATGTTTTTTTTGGCACCCCGCAGTTCAGTGACCAAATCTTTTCTGACTAAGCTGTGATGCGGGATTACGTATTCGACCGGAAGCCGGCGCCAGGCGCGGAGCTGCGCGCCCGTCTCGCAAATCAACCCGAGGGGAATCGCACCATCTGCGCGGCGCACTGCCCGCAGCACTTCGGGAAGAAACGAAGAAACCACAAAGGCGCGTGGAGGATGCTGCCGCAGGAGATCCGCAGTGATTTCTTCCAGTCCCGAAACTTTAAGCTCAATGTCGAGAAACGCCCGCTCCCGGTAGCGGGCAAGGACGTCTTGCAGTTGCGCCAGCGCCGCCAACTGCCGGCCACCTGCCTCTGCGATCTCGATTCCGCCAAACTGCGGATTATGACAGATTACGGCCCTTCCATCAGCCGTGCGCCGCACGTCAAACTCAAAACCGTCGCAGCCGTCGGCCAGCGCCTGATCGAATGAGGCCAGTGTATTCTCAGGGATCGACTTCACGGCTCGCGCGCCGCGGTGGCCAAGGAGAAGCGGACCCGGACCTGTGCGCGCGCGCGTCATGCGGATGCGATCAATCGAGATCGAAGTCGCGGATCGGCTTGCCGGTGTCGGGAGTCTCTTTCGCCTTCTTCAGCGCCTCCTGAAATTTCTTCTCCAGAAGATCGGACGCGTGCTTCTGCGCTTCCACGGACTGTTGAAAGATCGACTCGCGGCGGCTGTCCTGCTCGCGCATGGCCTTGGCTGCGGCTTCCATATCGTTGAAGGTCTTCGGCTTCACCGCCGCAGTGTGGGCGATGACGGCGCGCGTCTCGGTGTCGACTTTGAGCACGGCACTGCAGCACGGGCAAGTCACTTCGAAGTTCGGGGGGGGCTTCGCCATTTGAGCGAATGATACCGCATTGCGGGGTGCGGGGTCAGGGACTAGGGGATGGGGGATAGGGGCTAGGGATCAGAAATACTACGTTCAACTGGATCTCCCTGAGCCCTTCTACCGCCTCAGCTTGATCGGGAAGACGTGGAACAGGTTCAGCATTTCCCATCCCAGCAAGAATATGGAAATGAGGACCACCATGACTGCCAGCAACTCCCCGAAGCTCAACCCGCGGCGAGTGGGCTCGAAGCGCCGGGCTGCCAGGCTGAGGATGTTCAAAGTGGCAAAACCGAACACCAGCGCCCACAAGACGTTGTAGACATCCTGCCGCGACCCGCGATACAGCAAGGCTGCGGCCACTCCGGGAAAGACCGCGGCCTGGACCAGCGCCTGGATGCGGACGACGGGATAGATGGCCAGAGCTGCCCGGGTGGTCCGGGTGAGGCCGGAAAGCAGCGACATGGCGGTGGGCAGCGACATTGGCCGGAAAGACGCCCCCGAAGCCGTTTTCAGCGCCGGGTGCAAAAGCCGGGTGCAAAAGTATGAATATTACCTTTTTTTCGTTTTCTGGTCACGAATCTGAAGGTCACCAATCCGCCCGTGGGCTCGCCGCCCAGAACCGCACCTAGTTCCCCCGGCCTTGGTTAATATGGATCGATGGCCAAGTGTCGTTTCATTTTCTTTGATGTGGGGAATACTCTGCTTTTTCCTAACCGCGCCCGAATCCTGGCGCCGCTTCCTGAGGACAGGCATCCGCCGTTGCAACGCTGGCAGGCGCTGGAGCGCCGCACCAAACAGGATTTCGATCGCGGCATGATGGGGGGCAAGGTGGATCATAGCTTCTGGTGGACCTTCCACACCCACCTGCTCGACGAGCTTAACGTTCCGGCTGATGGCGTGCGCCACGTGTTGGTGGAGAACACGCAGCAATCGGCGAATTGGGACCAGATTCTGCCCGGGACGCGGGAGGCTCTGGAACGCATCGGGCAGCAGTATTCAACGGCGGTAATCTCGAACGCCGATGGAAAAATCCATGCCGTGCTGCGCCGCTGCGGCATTGCCGATTGCTTTCGCAGCATCACCGACTCAGGGATCGTGGGGAGTGAAAAGCCGCACCCGGCGATTTTTGACGCAGCACTGCGCGAGATGAAGGCGGAGCCAGCGGAAAGTCTTTACGTAGGCGACGTGTACTCGGTCGACTACGTGGGAGCGCGCAACGCGGGCATGGAGGCGGTGCTGTTCGACGTGGCTGGCGCTTATCGCGAGCGCGGGCTGCCACGAGTGGAGTCCCTGAGTGAGTTGGAAGCCTGGCTGCGAGTGCGGTAGGTCTTCCACGTGCGGGCGGATCGGACGACGTAGGGATGCTTCGACTGCGGTTGCGCTTCGCTTCGCGATGCGCAATCCTCGCTCAGCATGACAGAGATTAATTCGGAGTGAGGGACCAATGTTTGATTCGACACGATCTGTTCTCTTCCTGACGGCAGCGCTGCTGCTGGCGATCGCACCCGGACCAGGGATGCTCTACGTTCTGGCGCGCAGCCTTGCCGGCGGGAAACGGGAAGGTGTGCTGTCGGCGGTGGGAACGTTTCTAGGCGGCATGGTGCACGTGTTCGCGGCGGCGCTGGGGATTTCCATCATCCTGGCCAAGTCAGCGTCGGCGTTCGCGGCGGTGAAGTATCTCGGCGCAGGGTACCTCTGCTTCCTGGGCGTGCGCATGATTCTGGAAGCGCGGAAGGAATCGGGAACGCTGCAGGAGATTCCCAAGCTCGGCCGAGCAGCCCGCAATCCGCTCTGGCAGGGCGTAGCGACGGAAGTTCTGAACCCGAAGACGGCGCTGTTCTTTCTTTCCTTCATTCCTCAGTTCGTGATCCGCGGCCACGGGCACGTCTTCCTGCAGTTCGTAGTCCTGGGAATGATTTCGGTGGTGATGAACACGACCGCAGATCTGATCGTGATAGCGCTGGCGGGGCCGCTGGGAGAAAAGATTCGCTCGTCCGCAACTTTCCGCCGCCGTCAGCGAACGGCCACGGGCGCAATCATGATCGGCCTGGGAACCTATCTGGCAACAAGCGAAGGCAAGTAGGTCGGCTATTCGACCGCACCCGTGGAGAAGGCTATGCAGCGCTTTGCATCACTCTTTCGAATCTCCTGCTGCGCAGCATTGCTCGCTTTCGCCGCTGCCCAAGACGCCAAAGATATCCCAAAGATCGCGGGAGAGAGCCTGGCGGGCCGCAGGGTTTTGCTGCCGGATGCTACCGCGGGGAAATTAACCGTTCTGGTGATCGGATTTTCGAAGGCATCGAAAGCCCCGACCAGCGCGTGGGCCAGAAAAGCCGTCGCAGACTTTGGAAGCCGCTCTGGGTTCGAACTCTATCAGCTTGCAGTGCTGCAAGACGTTCCGCGCTTCATTCGCGGGTTCGTGATCTCCGGCATCAAGAGTGGTGTGCCCAAAACCCAGCATGATCACTTCCTCCTGGTCGTGGAGGGCGAGGCAGAGCTCAAGAAACTCGTGAGCTACAAGGAGCCGGATGACGCCTACATGGTCGTCTTGGACCGCGGAGGAAAATCGGTTCGTCAGCGGCACGGCGAGTTCAGCGATGCAAGTTACTCAGAGCTGCGCCAGGAGATTGAATCGTTGCTGAGCAATCAGAAATGAGATGGGGAGCCGCAGATATCCTAGAGCTCCAGAATCTGATGGTCGTGGCAGTCGAGCTGAATGGCATCGTAGAGCTGGGATAGAAGCTCGCGGCCGTAGCGGGCCAGGAAGTAGACGCCACCGATAGTGCGCTCCTGCAGACCTTTGTCGGGATACAGCGCGTGGCTGAGCGTATCTGCGTGGCGGCTCACCAGTTCGCCTTTTTGCGCCTCGGCGCGCGCTGCCTGCGCCTGCAGGCGCTCGAGCTGGTATTGCATTTTTGAGCGCGCGGTCTCAGCCGCGTCGACCAGCGTGCGGTCGAGCTTTTCCAGTTTTTCTTTCACTCCAGAGAGATGGGAGTCGAACGACTTTCGCGTGTTCTCGAAAGCGGCCTGCAGATCTTCCGGAAGACTCTGGGCGGCAATGCGCTTCTGCAGGGCTTCGGGACCCTGGAATACCTCGGGCAGCGTGATCGCGTAGCGCTCGATGAAGCGCTGCATCTTGGGCTCGACGATGGTGGCGGAAAAACGGGGCACGATCGGGGTGACGCGCTGGAGCAGCATTTCGTAGGCTGCCCCGGCCTGTGCGAAATAGGCGGTTTCGGCGGCGCCTCCGGTGTAGGCGAGCGTGGGCAGCAGGTAGTCCTCAACGATGGGACGGAGCAGAACGCTGGGACTGAATTGCTCGGGCGTTGCTGCGACGCGAGCGAGCAACCCGGCGCGCGAAATTCTCTCTGCAGTGCCCTCGCTGCCGATCGCGAATTCTGCGCCATCGCCATTGCCGCGACGGTGGATGGCGGTACGGGCGCCGTTCTGCAGCGTGAACAGCAATACCGACGACGTAGTGACTTTGACCTGCTGGTGATAGCCGGCGGCCTCGAGGGCTTCTCCCCGCGCCAGCAGCGCGGATTCGAGCTCGTCCGCACGCTCGACCGCCGCCCGATAGATGGGCTCGGCCACGCGATGTAATTCCGGGTCGGAGGCGTCGAGCACGATCACGCCCCAGTCGGCGCACAGTTTCGCGAAGAAGCGGGCAAAGGCCGATCCCAGGGTCTCGCCGGGGCGATAGGTTTCGCGCAAGAGCTGTGTAGCTTCGGTTTCTCCGAGCAACGCACTGGCCTGGTCCACCAGCGGCAAGATCTCGTCGCCCAGGCGCACCGCACTTACGGGCGATCCCGGGACATCGTGGCTTGAAGTCGTGAGCACCTGCAGCGCGCCTTCCGGGCCGGGCAATGCAATGTGATTCACTTCCGCGAGGTCATGGTCGTAAGTGGCGAGCCAGAAGACCGGAACCATGTTCACGCCTGCCGCGGTTGCCTCGGCTGCAAGCTTGACCGCGGTGAGGGCTTTGTAAATGTCGAACATGGGCCCGCCGAAAAGTCCGACCTGCTGTCCGGTCACGACTGCGGCGGCGCCGCGGCGCAGGCGGTCGAGATTGGCCAACGTTTTGGGCGAGGCGTCCCAGGATTTGTTCTGGCGTTCGAGGATGTTAGTGACGCGTTCGCGGCGGGTGGGATCGTAGGACAGTTTGGCCGCTTCCTCTTTCATCCACTGAAGAAAGCTCGCGGGTCTGGGGTAGAACGGCTGTACCTGGGGTGAATAGCTGAGGAAATCCTGGAAAAGACGTGTCGTACGAGGAATCTGGGAGAACGGAAGACAGTGCGCCTTCATTGCCAGCGCTCCTGACAGCGGCGTGTTGAGGAAGGTCGCATCGCTCTTTGTTGGACGACTGAAGTCATCCCAGGTCAACCTGAATTGTGAATCGATTCCCCTGAAAGTGCGTCGTAGTAGAGATGCCCGAACCGGCAGCAGGATGCAATTTAACCACGAAGGGGACTAAGGACACGAAGGAAAACTAGGGGGAACATGAACGTCACAGCCGGGCCATTGAGTATTGTTACACCGTTGACGCTGGAAGGGTCGGTGGTGCGTCTGGAGCCGATTCGACTGGAACATGCAGAGGCGTTCTGGGAAGTCGCGAAGGACCACCTGGAGGACATCTTTCGCTGGATCCCTTATTCGATGAGGACGCGCGCCGATTTCGAAGCGCTCATCGCCAAAACTCTCGCCGAGCAGGAACGCGGCGAATCGGTTGCCTTTGCGACCGTGGAGCGGGGTTCGGGGCGCATCATCGGCAGCACACGGTTTATGAACATTGACCGCATCAATCGCAGAGTCGAGATCGGATCGACCTGGATTGCGCCCGCGTGGCAGCGGACTGCAGTGAACACCGAGGCCAAATACCTGATGCTGCGGCATGCCTTCGAAGCGTGGGGATGCATTCGGGTAGAGCTCAAGACCGATGCGCTGAACGAACAATCGCGCAACGCGATTCTGCGCATTGGCGCGAAGGACGAAGGCACGCTGCGGCGGCATGTGATCACCTGGACGGGACGCGTTCGCGATTCGGTGTACTTCAGCATCCTGGACGATGAGTGGCCGGGGGTGAAGAAACGGCTCGAAAGCAGAATGGAACCGTCAACCGGCGTGCTGTCCGGGGGAAACAACGACCACCGGGGCTAAAGCCCTCTTCCCGTGCCACTTTAACGCGGCGCTAAAGCGCCGCTCTTCCACGGCGCCTCGACGATCTTGCACTCTCAACATCCTCGTTGTGAGAAGCGTGCTGAGACGTTATGATGCGTGCGATTCCCGTAACCACGGGAATCACTCGGAAGGCTGAGGCAGCGGGAGGATTGAGATGGACGCGACGCAAGCTCTGGGGTTGGTCTTTGGTGTGATTGTTGCGCTATTTGTGCTGGGGACAATCCTGAGCGGATTTTTCCAGGTGCGGACGGCAGAGGCCGTGGTGGTACAGCGCATGGGAAAGTTCCAGAAGGTAGCCGGCGCGGGCATCAATTTCAAGCTGCCCTGGCTCGATCAGATCGCGGGGCGCATCGACTTGCGGGTGCAGCAGCTCGCGCTCGATGTCGAGACGAAGACCAAAGACAACGTGTTCGTCAAGATTCCGGTGTCGGTGCAGTATCACGTGATCCCCGACCATGTGTACGAGGCTTTCTACAAGCTGGCCAATCCCCGGCAGCAGATTTCGTCGTACGTGTTCAACGTCATCCTGGGGCACGTGCCCAAGATGAATCTCGACGACGCGTTTCTGCAGCAGTCCGATATTGCGGTCGCAATCAAGCAGGGCCTCGACGATGTGATGAGGACTTACGGTTACGCGATCGATCAGGCATTGGTCACCGACATTCAGCCGGACGATAAGGTCAAGGCGGCGATGAACGAAATTAACGCGGCGCAACGCGAGCAGGTTGCGGCGACCGCGCGCGGCGAAGCGGAGAAGATTCTGAAAGTGAAGCAGGCCGAGGCCGAGGCGGAGAGCAAGGCGCTGCAGGGCCAGGGCATCGCGAACCAGCGCAAGGCGATCATCGAAGGGCTGAAAGATTCGGTGGAGGCCTTCTCGAAAGCGGTGGAGGGATCGACGCCGAGAGACGTGATGATGCTGGTGCTGGTGACGCAGTATCTGGACACGATGAAAGAGATTGGCTCGAACGACAAGAGCAATACGATCCTGATGTCACATTCGCCAGGAGCGGTGAGCGAGCTGTTCCGCCAGATGCAGGACGCAGTGATGATCGGGCAGAAAGTGGCTAGTACGGGCCCGTGAGCGAAGTCCGCCGGGTTGAAAGTTCTTGGGTTACGAAGGCCGGTGGCTGACTGAAGTCGGGGTTCTCGTGGCGCAACGCCCTCGGGGATCGATTTTGGCGAGCGGTGTGCGGGCACGTAGCAAGCTGCCATGGCCTTGGCGTAGAGACTTAGCTCGTCGTAGTATTTCGGCTATGTTTGGGCGTTCGTTGTTACTCGCCGCTATTGCATTGGTATCGAGCCTTCTGCCGGCGCAGATGTCAACCTTGCCGGCAGCAAGAGCCATTGCCGACCTATTTGGCCCTCCCAAAAACCCTCCAATCTTTTCCGAAATGACGATGATCCTGCAGGGTGGCCTTCAGTATCAGGACACGGCCAACTTCAGGGGCCCGGTCGCTGCCGTCGAGCGCGAGGAGAACCAGTCGACTAGTCAAAATCCGGAACCCTACCACACGAAAACGATGCTCAAGTTTGATGGTGATGGGCACCTGATTCAGCGTACTGATGAGGGCGCACTGGGAACTTCGATCACGACAAACATCTGGGAACATGGAAGGCTGCAAAGCCAGACGGTTGCTCATCACCGAAATGACGGCAGACTCGCCGATTGGAATGAGTGGCAACGTTGGAGCTATGACACAAATGGGCGCCTTATGGAATTCAAGGCCGGTCGCGACAAAGAAGAAATGAATGACTATGTAAACTTCAGATACGATTCTAAGGGTCGGCCTCTCGGATACGAGCTATATGCACAGACCTTGACTGAAATCTCGTATGAAGGAAACAAGATTACTTTGAGCAGGCTACAAAAATATCAAGGTCGCAAGTTCTTCGAGCAAGTCCAAGTGGTTGACGACAAGAATCGTGTGATCGATTTGAAGGTTTCTGATTTAAGTGCGGGTCAATTGAAGCTCTGGTACCACGTGACTTTCAAATACGATGATAAGGGTCGGGTGATCGAGCAGAACACCGACCCTTTTAAGCTCGGCGACGGTGACGACTATTCCCCGCTGCCGAGTTCGATCGCGACGGTATCCCCACCAAGGTACGAGTTTTTGATGCATCCGGTACGGAGCGAACCGCAGGAGACATGTTCGTTGATCCTCAGACGCATAAAGCCACCACGCATCCTGGAAGCGTGGAGTGGGAAGTAATCTACGACGACCGCGACAATTGGACGGAGCGGCGGCGTTGGTTCAGGCCCGCGGACGGAAGCTCTCGAATCATGACGCGACTGATTCGGCAGACTATTACCTATCGGTAACGACTAGTTTTCAATCCGCCGGCATGGGCGCGGGGCGCGCCAGAGCAGGACTTCCCTTCGCCGCAACTACCTTTGCGCTCGCCGCCTCTTCCGCGGGCGTTTCCAGCCACTTCCGGACTTCGGGCAATGCCTCGCGCATGGCCTCTGCGCCGACGCGGATAAGATCTTCGGTGCGCTTGAAGTCGTCGTAGGCGAATCCGGCGACGTCGGGCTCGATGACCAGATCGGCGGCATCGCGCCATAACGAAGACATCGCATCCTGCGCGATGGCGAAGGATTGTCCAATCACGTCGAACAGATGGCGCGGCGCTCCCCCCTTGGCCCACGTGCCTTTCAGGTGCACGCCCAGCACGCGATCCGCGCCCATATCGCGCAAAGGGCGCGTGGGAACCGGGTGCGACAGCATGCCGTCAACAAAGTGGCGTCCGCGAATTTCGACCGGCAGGAACATTCCGGGATAGGCACAGCTGGCTCGCACCGGATCGACGATCGAGCCGGAGTGGAAGACCACCGCCTCTCCGGTATTGAAGTCGGTCGCGGTCACGCCCAGGGGTATGGGAAGCTCCTCAAAAGTTTTAGCCTTCAGCGTGCGGGTGAGGAACGAGACCATGCGGTCGTTCGAGGCGAAACCGTAGCGCGAGAGCGTCCAGCGAGCGAAAGTGGTGAAACGGGTGTTGCGCGCGACCTCTTCCATCTCGCCAATGGACAGCCCGCTGCAATAGCAGGCACCGATCAGAGCGCCGACGCTGGTCCCGGTAACCACGCGGATCGGAATGCCTTCTTCTTCGAGAACCTTCAGGACTCCGATGTGGGCAATGCCGCGGGCAAAGCCTCCGCCCAGAGCTACGCCAATGGCTGTGGTGCGGAAAGGAGCAATGGGGGCAGCCTTGCGCGAGAGTTCCCGCCCAAAGGCTTGTACCGAACGAATGATCTTCCCCAGGCTATTCACAGCAAACCCCACATCTGGTCTCGGGGCCGGCACTTCCGGGTCGATAGCGGCCAGAAGGGCTAAAACCCCTATCTACCATGTAAGATGCCACAGCCGCTCTCAAGGCTGTAGGGCACGTCCGTGCCATTTTGCGGTGACTTTAGGGGCTTTCCTGCAGAGTAACCGGTTACCGCCGGGCAGGCGGGTGACGAAACTCCTGTATTCCTGTTAAGTTGCCGACAGTATGGTGCGTGAGATCTCGGCCGGCGGCGTGGTAGTTCGCAACCAGGATGGCGTCTGGTGGATGGCTGCCATCGAGTTGCCCGCCGATTCCAGCGCTGCTGCCCGGCAAGCGAAGCGATCCCAGGGAAAACCGATTCTGTGCCTGCCCAAAGGCCTGGTCGACCAGGGCGAGAAGGCGCTGGATGCGGCTCTGCGCGAGGTGCTCGAAGAGACGGGGATTACGGCGGCTCCGATCACGAAACTTGCCGACATCCGCTATGTCTACGTGCGCTCCTGGAGCGATGGCGAGCGCGTGTTCAAGATTGTCAGCTTTTACCGGCTGCGTTACCAGTCGGGGAGGATCGACGACATTTCCGATGAGATGCGGATTGAAGTGGAGCGGGCCCGATGGGTGCGCCTGGACGAAGCGTCGAAACTGCTGGCCTATCGCGGAGAAAAGCAGATGGCAAAACGGGCGCTGGAATACCTGGAAGCGCATGCGGAAGCGTGATGGCGTCCTTCAGATTGCAGAATTCCACGGACAACGCAGTCGAGCTTCGCTCGCCCGGACAGCCGAGGCGGCTGTCCCTACATGGATTTTGCCGTGACTGGGGCGCTAGATAAATTGGCCGCAGGCGATTACCATTGCCAGTTCGCCGGTCCCCGACCAGAAGGGGACGAAATCGATTGCAAATCGACGATTGAAAATCCCTGTTCCATCGTCCTCAGCAGTTAAGACTTTCATCTCCGAGGCGCATTCATGAAACGCATCAATAAAGTTGCCATTCTCGGCGCCGGCACCATGGGCGCGCGCATCGCCGCGCACTTTGCCAATGCCGGCGTGCCCAGCTACCTGTTCGACATTGTTCCCCCCGACGCCGACGCCCCGGCCCGCAACAAGATTGCCGCTGCCGGGCTCGACGCGGCCCGGAAATCCAAGCCGGCCGCATTTATGGATCCGTCGCTGGCCTCATTCATCACCGTGGGTAACTTCGAAGAAGACCTCAAGAAACTGGCCGAGGTGGATTGGATCATCGAGGCCGTGGTCGAGAATCTCGACATCAAGCGGGCTTTGCTCAGGAAGGTGGAAGCCATTCGCCGGCCCGGCACGATCGTGACGACGAATACCAGCGGCCTGCCCGTCGGCAAAATTGCCGAAGGATTCTCCGATGAATTCCGCTGGGCGTGGTTCGGAACGCACTTCTTCAATCCGCCGCGTTACATGCAGTTGCTGGAAATCATTCCCACGCCCGTAGCCGACCGGGCGGCGATCGAGGCCATCGCCCATTTTTGTGATGTGCGGCTGGGCAAGGGCGTGGTCATGGCCAAGGACACGCCCAACTTCATCGGCAACAGGATTGGCACGTTCTCGGTATTGAACGTGATGCGGCTGATGCAGGAAATGGATTTGACTATCGAGGAAGTCGACGCGCTGACCGGACAAGCCGTGGGTTGGCCGAAGTCAGCGACCTTCCGCACCATTGATTTGGTGGGCCTCGACATTCTGGGCGCGGTGGTCACCAACATGACCACCAATGTGCAGGATGAACGCAGCGACCTGCGTCTGCCCGGATTCTTCGGTCAAATGCTGCAGCGCAAATGGCTGGGCGACAAAACCAAGGGCGGCTTTTACAAGAAGGCGAAAGGGGCCGACGGCAAAGAGGACGAGCGGCTGGCGCTCGATTGGAAGACGCTGGAATACCATCCGCGCCAGAAGCCGAAATTCGCCGCACTCGATATGGCCAGGAATATCGAAGACTCGGGCGCCCGTCTGCGCACGTTGCTGGGCCTGGAGGGTGGCGGCCCGCAAAAAGGTGACAAAGCAGGACAGTTTCTCTGGTCGTCGCTGGCGGATCTCTGGACGTACGCGGCCAACCGCGTACCGGAAATCTCCGATTCGATCATCGAGATCGATCGCGCCATGCGGCTGGGCTTCAACTGGGAGCTCGGTCCATTCGAATTGTGGGATGCCGCCGGAGTGGAAGCTACCGTCGCGCGCATGAAGAAAGAAGGCCGGCCGGTGGCGGCCAACGTCGAGAGACTGCTGGCTTCGGGACAGAAATCCTGGTACATCGACGATCCGAAATCGACGGCCGGGCGCAAATACTGGGATCCGGCAACGGAAAGCTGGGAAGCGATCGCGGTTCCGGCGGGAGTGTGGTCGGTTACGGTGGCGAAGAAGTCGAACGGGGTCGTGAAGAAGAATTCCGGCGCTTCGCTGGTCGATCTGGGCGATGGCGTGGCTTGCATCGAATTCCACTCAAAGATGAACTCGCTCGGGGCCGACATCATCAGCTTGATTCTGCAGACGCTGAAGCCCGGAGGGCCTGGCGACAACTTTGACGCGTTTGTTGTCACCAATGACGCGACGAATTTCTCGGTCGGCGCCAACCTCATGCTGCTGCTTATGAGCGTGCAGGAAGAGGAGTGGGATGACGTTGACCTGGCGATCCGCCAATTCCAGGGAATGACGCAGGCGATTAAGTTCTCGCCCAAGCCGGTGGTGTCGGCGCCGTTCGGGCTGTGCCTGGGCGGAGGCACGGAGATCTCGCTGCACGCGGCCGCTCGCCAGCCGCACGCGGAGCTGTATACGGGATTGGTAGAAGTCGGCGTGGGCTTGTTACCCGGCGGCGGCGGCTGCAAGGAAATGCTGCTGCGCGCGGTCGACAGTGCCGCGGCGGCGCGGGGCAAGGACTCCGGCGACGCGCTGGCGAGGTCGGTCGAGATGCTGCAGGCGATGAAGCACGCGTTCGAAACCATCGCAACGGCGAAGGTCGCTACTTCGGCGCATGAGGCGCGAGGCATGGGATTTTTGTCCGATTCGGACCGCATCACCATGAACCGCGAGCGCGTGCTCACCGATGCCAAGACGCGCGCGCTCGAACTGGTGCGCGCGGGATACGAGCCTCCGGTACCGCGCACCGACATTCCAGCGCCGGGGGAGGGTCTGCTGGCGGCGCTCAAGATGGGCGTTTACCTGATGCGGCAGGGCGGTTTCGTGACTGACTATGAAGTGAAGCTGGGCGGAAAGATCGCTGAAGTCTTATGCGGCGGCAACGTAACCCCGGGCACTCCCGTGAGCGAGCAGTACATTCTCGACCTGGAGCGGGAGGGTTTCAAATCGCTGTGTGGTGAGAAGAAAACACAAGAGCGAATTCAATATACGCTGAAGACGGGGAAGACACTGAGGAATTAGCTTACCGCCCATATCAATTCGACTCGACCGGGTCCGGCTTGCAAACCCGATGGAAAGCCCCTGGCGCCCCTGCCATATTTACTTCGCGGTAATGTGCTTACCTAGAGGTGCGTTGACCCTGCCCGCGTTGAACTGGTAAACGTAGACCCTGCCCCTGCCTAACTCTTTCCATAACCTTTCCCAAGGAGACGCATGAGCGTAGAAATCGATGTTCTCGATCCAGCCCACCCCAAACGAGTTGCAATCATTGTTTCGAATCCGTCAACCTCCAAGCAGACGGGATGGCCCATCGGCTTCTGGTGGGGCGAAGTGACGCATCCCTACTGGGAGTTCACCCAGCACGGGTACCGCGTTGAGATTTTCAGTCCGGACGGAGGAAAGCTTGAAGGCGACAAGTGGAGCGATCCGCGCGACGACAGTCAATACTCGGCCGATGATCTGATCAGCATGGGCTTCATCCATGCGCCCGCGACGGCAAAGATGATCGAGCAGTCCAAGCCGATGAAGGACCTGCAGCTGCAGGATTTCGATGCCGTCCTGTTTGTGGGCGGCCAGGGCCCGATGTACACCTTCTTCAACGATGAGCGCGTTCACAAGTTGGCGGTGCAGTCTTATGAAGCAGGCAAAGTTCTGGCGGTCATCTGTCATGCCACCTGCATCCTGCTCAAGCTGAAGCTGAGCAGCGGGAAGCTACTGGTTGAAGGCAAGAGCTGGACCGGTTTCGCGAACTCTGAGGAAAAATATGCGGATGACTACGTCGGCAAGCGCATCCAGCCTTTCTGGATCGAGGAGGAAGCGCGGAAGATTCCGGGCACGAATTTCGTGGTCAGCGGCCGCTTTCGCTCGCATGCGGTGCGCGACGGACGACTCGTCACCGGGCAGCAGCAGTATTCCGGAGCGGACGCCGCAAAGCTCGTGATCGAAGCCCTGGGCCGGTAGCTGGAAAAGACGTTTACACCTGCTAAAATCTTGCCGTGATGCGAAAACTTTCGCGCGCCGGCATAGCACTCGCTTTGGCGATGGCTGTGCCGGCGGCACTGGCTCAGGTTCCGCAAAAAGAAGCTCCTCCCGATGTGCCGGACGCGATCGCGGCGCCGTCGGGTCTGGAGGTAGTGCTGATGGCGCACGCCTCCGGATCGCAGGTCTACACCTGCCAGGCCGGCGCGGGCGGCAAGTTCGCCTGGACTTTGAAGGCTCCCGACGCCGAACTGAAAGATCGCAAGGACAAGGTGATCGGCCAGCACTCCGCCGGGCCGGCGTGGAAGCTCAAAGATGGAAGCGAAGTCACGGGAAAAGCCGTCGCCCACGTCGATTCGCTCGATTCCGAATCGGTTCCGTGGCTGCTTATCAACGTGGTGAACAATTCAGGCAAGGGTGCTCTGGCAGGAGCGACAGCGATCCAGCGCGTGCATACACACGGCGGCATGCCGCCAGCCGACGGCTGCGATGAAGCGCACAAGGACGCTGAAACCAAGAGCAGCTACACCGCCGACTACTACTTCTACGCCCCTCCGAAGTAGCGGCGCCAGCACGCTGAAGCCGGAGCCGAAGGCGGGACATCTAATGGAAGGTTGACCGGGAATGGAGAAACGTTATGCGTGAAGTCGTAATCGCCTCATCCGTGCGCACTCCCGTGGGACGCGCCTACAAAGGCACGCTCCGCGCCACTCGCCCTGACGAAACGGCCGCGGTCGCCATCAAGGGCGCGTTGGAGCGCGTGCCGCAACTGGAGACGAAGGAGATCGAAGACGTCATCCTCGGCTGCGCCATGCCTGAGGCCGAGCAGGGCGCGAATGTGGCGCGGATCGCCTCGCTGCGGGCCGGGTTGCCGGTCGAAGTTTCGGCATTCACCATCAATCGATTCTGTTCGTCGGGCCTGCAGGCGATTGCCCTGGCGGCCGAGCGCATCATGAGCGGCGGCGCCGAGGTGATCGTGGCCGGGGGCACGGAGTCGATGACCATGATCCCGATGGGCGGCAACAAGCCGTCGCCGAATCCGTGGCTGGTGGATCACTATCCGGATGCTTATCTCTCCATGGGATTGACGGCGGAGCGCGTCGCGCAGCGCCTGGGCATCACGCGCGAGGCCGCCGATGAATTCTCGCTGCACAGCCATCAGAAGGCGTTGGCGGCGATTCAGGCCGGGAAGTTTGACGACGAAATCGTGCCCGTGCCGGTGAGTTTCACTACTCCTAACGGTTCCAAACCCAAGCGGCACGAGATCGTGTTCAAAATCGACGAAGGGCCGCGCGCCGATACGTCGCTCGAGGCGCTGCACGCGCTCAAGCCCGCGTTTCACCTGAAAGGAACGGTGACGGCGGGCAATTCCTCGCAGATGTCGGATGGCGCTGCAGCGGCGGTCGTGATGTCGGCCGAACGGGCGAAAGCATTGGGCATCAAGCCGCTGGCGCGATTTGTTGCGTTTGCCACGGCGGGATACAAACCGGAAGAGATGGGCCTGGGACCGGTGTTCGCCATTCCGAAGGCGCTGAAGCTGGCGGGACTCAAGCTGGCGGACATCGATGTCATCGAGTTGAATGAAGCCTTCGCGGCGCAGGCGCTGGGCGTGATCGAAGAAGCGGGGTTGGATCCGCAGAAGGTGAATCCGAACGGCGGCGCGATCGCGCTGGGGCATCCGCTGGGATGCACCGGAGCCAAGCTGACTGCAACAGTGATCCGGGAACTAAAGCGGCGCAAGGCACGCTACGGCATGGTCACGATGTGCGTCGGCGGGGGCATGGGCGCGGCTGGGATTTTCGAGAACCTTTAACCACGAAGGACGCGAAGGTACACGAAGGAAAAACCTATGGTTGGTTTCCTTCGTGTACCTTCGTGACCTTCGTGGTTCCTGCTTTTTGATCCTATTTTGGGCTTCGGCGGCGCCGATCACCGAGAATTCCATGGACTCCTACTCTGAGTAATGAGTAACTCTGCTATGTGGCCACTTTGCCCATTCGCGGGTTGACCGCCCAAGCGGTTAGTCATGCGATCATAACCGCTGCGATGCGAGTCCACTCCGAACTGGGACCGGGCTTGCTGGAAAGCGCTTACCAGGCGTGCTTGCAACACGAACTGCGCCACGCTGGTATCGACTCCGCAACCCAAGTCGGCTTGCCGGTGGTATATCGCGGCGTCAAGCTGGAATTGGGTTATCGAATGGATCTGGTAGTCGAGAACCTCGTCATCGTGGAGATCAAATCAGTGGACGCCATTTCTCCCGTTCACCACGCGCAGGTCATTTCCTACCTCAAGCTCAGCGGAAAGTCGATTGCCTTGCTGATTAACTTCAATGTGGTCCACCTCAAGGACGGGATCAAACGTTTCGTCAACGGGGATGGGTGGCGGAAGGAAAGGCCACAGCTTTAACCACTAAGGACACGAAGGTACACGAAGGAAGCCGGGCAACCGCTTCCTTCGTGTTACTTCGCGTCCTTCGTGGTTTTCGAGGCACATCCGAGTAATCTTCCGTCACTACCCTTCCACATCCTGAACTGCATTAGAATTAGCTGAGTTCCCGGCCTTGCGGGCGCGATTTTTCCTCTCGAGGGTAAACATGGCAACCACCACAGCAGTTCCCAAGACGCGCATCTCGGGCGGCGGCTTTTTGCTGGAGTCGCCAAAGACTGAAGACGTCTTCACGCCGGAGGATTTCACCGAGCAGCACCAACTCATCGGACAGACGGCGGAGGAATTCGCGGTCAACGAAATCCTGCCCAACGTAGAGAAGATCGAGCACAAGGACTTCGCGGTGACGCGCGCGCTGCTGAAAAAGGCCGGCGAACTGGGGCTGAGCTCCTGCGAGATTCCCGAGGCTTACGGCGGCCTGGAGATGGATAAGGTCACGGCCGCAGTGATCGCGGATCATGTTGCGAAGTATGCCGGCTTCGCGACTACCTGGGGCGGACACACCGGAATCGGAACGCTGCCGATCGTGTATTTCGGCACGGAGGAGCAGAAGAGGAAATACCTGCCACGGCTGGCGACGGGCGAAATCGTCGGCGCGTACGCCCTGTCGGAATCGACGTCCGGGTCGGACGCGATGAATTGCCGTTCACGCGCCCAGCTTTCCGCCGACGGCAAGCATTACATCCTCAACGGTGAGAAGATGTGGATCACCAACGCCGGCTTCGCGGACCTGTACACCGTTTTTGCCAAGATTGATGGCGAAAAGTTTTCGGCTTTTCTAGTCGAGCGAAATTTCCCCGGCTTCTCCGTTGGCGCTGAAGAACACAAGATGGGGATTCGCGGGTCGTCCACCTGCCCCATCATTCTGAACGACTGCAAAGTGCCGGTCGAAAACCTGCTGGGCGAAGTGGGCAAGGGGCACCTCATCGCCTTCAACATTCTGAATATCGGGCGCTTCAAGCTCGGCGCCATGTGTCTGGGCGGAGGGCGGGTGTCGCTGGAGAGCGCGATCGGCTATGCCAAGCAGCGCCAAGCGTTCGGCAAAGTGATCGCGGATTTCGGCCTGGTGCAGGAGAAGATCGCCAATATGGCGACCCTGCTCTACGTGGGCGAGTCGCTGGTGTACCGCACCGTCGCCATGATGGACGCGGCGCTGAGCGAGGTCGACAAATCTGCCGCCGATGTGGCCAAGCAGACGCTCAAGGCGATTGAAGAATATGCGGTCGAGTGCTCGATCATTAAAGTGTGGGGCTCGGAGATGATCGACTACATCGTGGACGAGACGCTGCAGATTTACGCTGGCTACGGCTTCGTGGAAGAGTACCCGGCGGAACGCGCCTACCGCGACGCGCGCATCAACCGCATTTTCGAAGGCACCAACGAGATCAACCGGCTGATCATCACCGGCTTCCTGCTGAAGCGGGCCATGACCGGCCAACTGCCGTTGATGCCGGCCATCAAGAAGCTGATGGATGAAGTGCTCTCCGGGCCGTCGACCGGCGAAGAGATCGAAGGCGCGCTCGCTGAGGAACGCAAACTGGTGGCGCAAGCAAAAAAACTCGGTTTGTTTGCCGCGGGCACCGCTACGCAGAAATACATGCAGGCGATCCAGGACCAGCAGGAGATCATGGGCGCCATCGCCGACATGACGATCGAGACTTATGCCATGGAAACGGCGGTGCTGCGGGCCCAGAAGATCGTCGAGGCAAAAGGCGAAGCAGGCGCAGCCTTACCGCTTGCCATGACCCGCGTCTATCTGTCGCAGGCGATGGAAAAGGTCGAATCTGCGGCGCGCAAGGTGATTGCCGCTGTGGCCGACGGCGACATGTTGCGCACGCAGCTGGCGATCCTGCGCCGTCTGGCGAAATACGAGCCGTTCAACACCATCGAACTCCGCAAGCAGATTGCACAGAAAGTGATCGAGCGGGGGAAGTACGGGCTGGCGTAGAGCTCGATTCGCAGCTTCTACCAATCGCGCCACAACTCTGATACAACGAGGCGATGAGAACGAGATCGATTCTCTTGTCCCTGTCACTCTGCCTGCCATTCTTCACTGCGGTCCTCCCCGCGCAGCAAGCTCAACAACCCTCCGCCGGTCTTGCGCTCACACCTCCCATGGGCTGGAACTCGTGGAACAAGTTTGCCTGCAACGTCAGCGAAGATCTCATCAAGAGCACGGCCGACGCGATGGTGAAATCCGGCATGAAGGACGCCGGCTACCAGTACGTCACCATTGACGACTGCTGGCAGGTGAGCCGCGACGGGCAGGGCAATATCATGGCCGACCCGCGGCGCTTTCCGAATGGCATGAAGGCCGTCGGCGACTACATCCACTCGGTCGGCCTGAAGTTCGGCATCTACTCCGATGCCGGCTCGAAAACCTGCCAGGGACGTCCCGGCGGCCTGGGCCACGAGTATCAGGACGCTCGCGCCTACGCGGCCTGGGGCGTGGATTATCTGAAGTACGACTGGTGCAACACCACGACGCAGGATGCGCGCGCTTCTTACGCAAATATGCGCGCCGCGCTGGATGCCTCCGGCCGCCCGATTGTCCTGAGCATCTGCGAATGGGGAACGGCCAAGCCCTGGCTGTGGGGCAAGGAAGTCGGCGGAAATCTGTGGCGCACGACCGACGACATCAATGACCGCTGGGGCGGCAAGGAAAAGTGGCCCAACGGGTCCTGCTGCTCGTATGGCGTGCTGGCGATTCTGGATGAGCAGGTCGGGCTGCAATCCTACGCCGGACCGGGGCACTGGAACGATCCGGACATGCTCGAAGTCGGCAACGGAGGCATGACTAACAGCGAATATCGTTCGCATTTCAGTCTCTGGGCGATTCTGGCCGCGCCGCTCATCGCAGGCAATGACCTGCGCAGCATGCGGCCCGAGACTCGCGACATTCTCACGAATAAGGAAGTGATCGCCGCCGATCAGGATTCACTGGGGCGCGAAGGCGAGCGCGTGGCGAAAAACGGTGACCTGGAGGTGTGGGCAAAGCAGGTTGCCGATGGGAGCCGCGCAGTCATACTGCTGAATCGTGGCAGCGCGGAACAGGAGATCAGCGTCAAGTGGCAGGATATCGGCTATCCCGCCAGCGTAACTGCTTCGGTGCGCGATCTGTGGCAGCACAAGGACCTGGGAAAATTCACGGGAAGCTTCTCTGCACCCGTTATGTCGCACGGCGTGGTCATGGTCACCGCGAGGCCCTGAGGGTCGTGGCCAGGGGCCGCGGTCAGGCGGGATCTTTCAATTTCTCCATCACGCTCTGGATGAGTTCCTTGGCGTCGGTCAGGCTCTTCATGATGATCTGGATGTCCATGACCGGTTTGCCCGGCCAGCGCTGGCTTTGGCAGTAAACGCCGTGCTGGCCGACCAGGGCCATGGCATCGGTGATCATGTCCATGGTGACGGCCAGACGCCCTCGGGGAACGCCCATCATGGTCTCGTAGTGTTCGAGTTCTTCCTGCTTTTCGTCGAAAACCGGCATCGGACGATTGTAACTGCCAGCCTTTACAGCGCATAATGGGCGGCTGACATAATCCCAGTTCCAACGTCCAAAACCCGTTGGCTTATGCAAAAGGAGAAACCATGCAAAAGAAAATGGCGCTGCTTGCCGGCCTGCTTCTTACATTCAACCTGTTCGCTGCGGCCCAGGGCGCTAAGCCCAGCCCGCCGCAATCCGCCAGTTGTGACCTCGGAGCAGGCAAGAGCGTGAAGACCGACTACTCCAGCCCGCGCATGAAAGGACGCAAAATCTACGGCGGTCTTGTGCCCTACGGCCAGGTCTGGCGCACCGGAGCGAACGAAGCCACTACGTTTGTCACCGACAGCGATCTGCTGGTGGGCGGCAAAGCCGTTCCCGCCGGCAGCTATACCATCTTCACCATCCCCAGCCCGGAGAAGTGGACCCTCATCATCAACAAGAAAACTGGAGAATGGGGAATCCCCTATAAGTACGAGAGCGATGAGCTGGCACGGGTGGACATGAAAGTGTCGAAGCTGTCTCCCGCGGTGGAGGACTTCACCATCTCGTTCAAGAAGTTCGGGCCTGGGTGCCTCATGATGCTCGACTGGGAGACGACGCGCGCCGCCGTCGAAATGGGCCCGAAATAACAACTCTCCGCAGATCCCAATTGTTGAATGAAATCGGTCGCTGCTGGGCGTTGCCCGGCGGCGATCCGGTTTCATGCAACGCTTAAAAATGAGCCATCGTCTTTTTTTCTTATTCTAGTTTCTCATTCCAGCGGGCGTACAATTCTCTTCAACAGCATTCTCACGGGAGGTTGCCATGCCCGTTTATGATTACGTTTGCCTGGATTGTCATAAACCCTTCGAACTTGTGCTCACCCTGAACGAACACGACAAGGACGCTTCGAAATGTCCTCATTGCGGCAGCAAGAACGTGGAGCAGGAAGCGGCCGCGTTCTTCGCCGTAACGTCGCGGAAAAGCTAGGAAGCTTGCTGGGTCTTAAGCAGATTCACGGTTGCTGCCGGCGCAGCGCGTCGGCAGCCTGCTGGGCCTCAGTAAAGCCGGGAGAGAACTGCAGAGCCTGCTCGTAGGCTTGAAGAGCCTCCGCCTTGCGTCCCGCCTGCGCCAGCGTGCGCCCGAGTTCGAAACAGGTTTCGGCAGCGGGCCGCAGGTTCACTGAGCGAGAGAGGTCGCGGATTGCTTCGTCGAGCTTGCCTTGACTACGAGCAAGCAGGCCCAAGCCCAGCCAGGCGTTGAACTGGTCAGGATTGAGGCGCAGGGCTTGATCGAAGTTTGCCTGCGCTCGCTCGTTCTCCCCGAGGCCTCGATAGGCCGCGCCCAGGTTCGCATAGGTCTGCGCCAGCAAGCCCGGGTCAGAGGTCAGACGCACGGCGGTTTCATACTCGGTCACGGCTGCGCGCATCTGGTTGTGAGTTTCGAAGTAAGTTCCGAGATTGCTGTGGCTCATGGGATCGTTGGGGTTGATGTGCGCCGCTGCCTCGAAATGAGGATGAGCTTCCTCTTCTTTGCCTTCGAGAATCAGCGCTCCGCCGAGATTGTCTTCAGCGATGAAGTTATTTCGGGTCACCGCCAATGCGTGCGACCAGAGATCCACGTTGCTCTGCCAGTAGCCGATCTGGCGCGACGCGCAGGCGGCCAGGGCAAGCAGTACCGCTGCGGCGGGAATTACGAGCCACCGGCCGAGATTCTTGCCTTCCGCCCAATCCGATGCGCCGAAGGCAATCATCACGAAAATGCCGATCAGCGGGATATAGGCATAGCGGTCTGCCATCGCGGCGTCGCCGACTTGAACCAGGCCGATCGCCGGAACCAGCGTTCCGAGAAACCAGAGCCAGCCCACCAGCAAATAACGCCGCGCGCGGAGTTTGAGCACGATTGCTGTGATGACGAGCAGCACGAGCGTGGACGCCGCAATTTGCCACGCCGCAAGCGAATCTCCGGGATGCGGATACAGAGGCGCCAGCCGCGCCGGCCAGATCATTTTCCAGAGGTACATCGCGTACGCGTACAGAGCATTGGCTACGCGGACGCCAATTGGGAATTGCGTCGTCGTGCGCATCGCTCCCGCGGCCCGTTGCGCGGGCATCGTGAGGAACGCGCTGGCCACAGAAAGCGCAAGCAGCGGGAGCTTTTCCACGATCAGGCGTGGCCAGGGACGGGTGAGCGGACTGGTCGAGTCTGCATTCGCAGTTCGCGTTCTGTGGAGAGGCCAGTAGTCTAGCAGCAGCAGAACAAACGGCAGCGTAATCACCATTGGCTTCGACGCCAGGCCGGCGGCAAATAGCGCCGCCACTGCCAGATACCGCTTCCAGTTTGGCTTTCGAACGTAGCAGCCATAGGCCCAGAGCGTCAGCAGGAAGAACATCGTGCACAGGACGTTCTTGCGCTCAGCCACCCACGCCACCGACTCCACGTTGATGGGATGCAGCGCGAACAGCGCCGCCACAAACAGGCTCGGCCCCATTCTGCCCGTCGCCCACACCAAGAGCAGAAATAGCAGAATGACATTCACCGTGTGCAGCAGCACGCTGGTGAAGTGGTGTCCGGCGGGATTCAAGCGAAACAGGGAGCAGTCCAGAGCATGCGACATCCAGGTCAGCGGATGCCAGTTCGCCTGCTCGGTCGAAGTCAGCGCCCATAGAAATGTGTCCGCAGTCAGCCCTTGACGAATGTGCGGATTCTCGGTGACATAGCGATCGTCGTCGTAGTTCACGAAGGGATGGCGATTGACCGGGTTATAGAGGGCGAGTGTGACGACCGCCAGCAACAGGCCGGCAATGCGATTGCGCTTTTGCGAAGATGCGAACAGGCCGGTTGGCTCTGGCGCTGGCACAGTGTTCATTGTCGGCGGCAATACGAAGATTTAACCACAGAGGTCACAGAGGAGGAGACAGGAAAGGCACCTGGAAAATTGCCGAATTGCGATTGCCGATTCAAAAACTCCCTACGGCGCTTCCTCAATCGGCAATCGCAAATCGGCAATCGACAATCAGCTGGCTGGTTTCCAGCGCAGAACCGGCTTCCGCGCCGCCGCCGTCTCATCCAGGCGCGAGACCCGCGTCGAATGGGGGGCGTCCAGCACGATCTGCGGATCCTCTTCCACTTCTTCCGCGATGGACTTCATGGCTTCGATGAACAGATCCATTTCTTCTTTGGATTCGCTTTCGGTAGGCTCGATCATCATGGCACCGGACACAATCAGCGGGAACGCTGTCGTATAGGGATGAAATCCGTAATCGATGAGCCGCTTGGCGATGTCCATCGTGCGCACACCTTTTTTCGCCTGCAGGCTGTCGCTGAAGACGACTTCGTGCATGGTGGGCGTGGCATAGGGCAGCTCGTAGGGGCCTTCGAGTCCTTTGCGGATGTAGTTGGCGTTGAGCACCGCGTCTTCGGTGGTCTGGCGCAGGCCATCGGGACCGTTGGCCTGAATGTACGCCAGCGCGCGCACGAACATGCCGAAGTTTCCGTAGAAAGCCCGCACCCGTCCCACCGATTGCGGACGGTTGTAGTCAAGACCCAGCGTGCCATCGGGCTTGGTGACCAGCACCGGTTTCGGCAGGAAGGGTTCGAGCGCCTTCTTGATGGCCACCGGGCCGGAACCGGGACCGCCGCCGCCATGCGGAGTCGAAAACGTTTTGTGTAGATTCAGGTGCATCAGGTCGACGCCAAAATCGCCGGGCCGCGCCTTCCCGACGAGCGCGTTCATGTTGGCGCCGTCCATATAGAGCAGGCCGCCTTTAGCGTGCAAAATCGCGGCGATCTTGTCGATCTCCTGCTCGAAGATGCCCAGCGTATTGGGGTTGGTGAGCATGAGCGCGGCGACATCTTCGTTCATCTGCGCTGCGAGCGCGGCGATGTCGACCATGCCGCGGGAGTCCGACTTCAGATTCTCCACGGCATAGTTCACCATGGCAGCGGTCGCAGGATTCGTGCCATGGGCTGAGTCGGGAATCAGAATTCTCTTGCGCGCATTGCCCTGCGACTGGTGATAAGCCCTCACCATCAGCAGGCCGGTCATTTCCCCGTGTGCACCCGCGGCGGGCTGCAGCGTGATCGCATCCATGCCCGTGATTTCGATCAGGCACTCGCTCAGGGTCTTGACGATGTGCAGCGCGCCCTGCGAGATCTTCTCCGGCTGGTAAGGATGTCCGTTGGCAATGCCCTCGACGCGAGCCACGGCTTCATTCACGCGCGGGTTGTACTTCATCGTGCACGATCCCAGCGGGTACATGCCCAGATCGATGGCGTAGTTCCACGTCGAAAGCCGGGTGAAGTGACGGATGATCTCGATCTCGCTCACCTCGGGCATGTTGCCCAGGTCGTCTCTTTTGGAATCGCCGAGCAGCTTCGCCAGGTCAGGTTCCGGCACATCGAGCGGCGGAAGCTTCCAGGCCGCCTTGCCGGGCGAGGACTTCTCGAAGATCAGTCCCTCGTTCTGGCTGACGTGGCGGGTGGCTTTTCGGGTCATGTGCTTCATCGCGCCACCTCTTCCACTTCCTCTTTTGCCGACCGCACCGAGCGCTCGCTCTCAGCTACCAGACCCACGGCGGTGTCGATTGCGCTGCGCGTGGTCAATTCGGTGCAGCACCACAACGCCGCATTGCCTAACTCAGGGTAGAACTTCTTCAGGGGCAAGCCGCCGACGATCTTGTGCCCCAGCAACCGGCCGTTGATGGCGTAAGGATCTTCGCTGGTCTGCGCAACAAACTCGTTGAAGCGTGGCGCGCCGCCGAACAACACTTTGCCGTGCCTGGCGAAATGGCCTGCCGCATAGGCCGTCTTGGCCAGGTTCTGCTTCGCCAACTCTCGCAGCCCGACTTTGCCGTACACCGTCATGAAGATATTGACCATCAGGGCGACGAGCGCCTGGTTGGTGCAGATGTTCGAGGTCGCCTTCTCGCGCCGGATGTGCTGCTCGCGGGTGGCCAGCGTGAGCACGAACCCGCGCTTGCCCTGTTTGTCGAGAGTCTGACCTACGAGGCGCCCGGGCATCTGCCGCACATTTTTTTCGCGCGTCGCGATGACGCCGCAGTACGGTCCGCCGAATCCCAGGGGCACACCGAACGACTGCGCTTCCATGGCGATGATGTCGGCTTGCCGCGGTGGTTCCACGATTCCGAGCGATACCGCTTCGGCAATCGACACCACCAGAAGTGCGCCCCTCTTGTGCGCAAGATCGGCAATGGCCGAGACATCTTCAATCGTGCCGAAGAAGTTCGGCGACTGCAGCAACACACAAGCGGTCTCGGTGGTGATGGCGGCTTCGAGAGCGTTCAGATTCAAGCGACCGTCATCGCGGAAGTCCACAACCGACAGTGGCATGCCCTGATGCGTAGCGTAGGTCGCCAGCACCTCGCGATACTCCGGGTGCAGGCTGCGCGCCACGGCGACCGACCGCCGTCCTGTCAGCCGGACCGCCATCATCACGGCTTCGGCTGCGGCGGTTGAGCCGTCGTACATGGAAGCGTTGGCCACCTCCATGCCGGTCAACTCGCAGATCATGGTCTGGAATTCGAAGATGGACTGCAGCGTGCCTTGCGAGATCTCGGCCTGGTACGGCGTGTACGCGGTGAGAAACTCACCACGCGAAATCAGCGAATCGATGATGACCGGCCGATAGTGGGAGTAGGCGCCCGCGCCGAGAAAACTGGTGTAGCCGTCGCCGTTCTCGCGCGAACGCTGCCGGAACCAGTCCACAATCTCCGACTCCGCCATCTGGCGGGGAATGTTGAGATCGCGGGTCAGCCGGTGCTGGGCCGGAATCGGCGCAAACAGATCATCAATGGAGCGGGCGCCGAGCGCCTTAAGCATGGCTTCGCGATCAGCGGGGGATTTGGGCAGGTAGCGCATAGGGATTGGATGAAGTTTTCGGATTTTCGATTGCCGATTGCCAATTTCCGATTGTCGTGGCATCACTGATAACCGAAACGTCACTCTTCAATAGCCAATCGACAATCGCAAATCGACAATCGGCAATTCTCAGTGTCCCGCCTCCTCGGCCACGAACTTCTCATAGTCGGCAGCGGACAGCAGAGCATCCAGTTCGGCCGGATTCTTCAACGTTAGTTTGACCATCCATGAGCCGTGCGGATCCGAGTTCACTTTCTCCGGCGATGTCGCCAGGTCGCCGTTGACCTCCGTCACCGTGCCCGACGCGGGCGCAAACAGGTCCGACACGGCCTTCACCGACTCGACCGTGCCAAACGTCTTGCCGGTGGCCAGTTCTGTGCCGACTTTGGGAGCTTCGACGAAAACGATGTCGCCCAGCGACTGCTGAGCGTAGTCGGTGATGCCCACGGCTGCCGACTTCCCGTTCACCTGGATCCACTCGTGTTCTTTCGTGTATTTGCGATCTGTCGGGTAGGACATAAAAGCTTCTAGCTCCTGACTGCTTGTCGCGCCGCGCCCTTGTACCGCCGCCGTCCCGGCGGCTGTCGTGGCGGCGCTACTTTTTCGGGCGCTTATAAAACGGCGTTGGTACGGCGACCGCACCTACGCCCTGGCCGCGGATTTCCACTTTCACCGGCGTTCCAACCGCCGCTAATGCCAGCGGCACATACGCCAACGCAATATTCTTCTTCAGATACGGCGCGGGCGATCCGCTGGTCACGTAGCCGATCTCGCGACCGGCGGCGTTGAGCACTTTATAGTCATCCCGCGCAATACCGCGTTCGGTCATCTCCAGACCGACCAGGGTTCGCTTGACGCCTTCCACTTTTGCCCGTTCCAGCGCTGCCCGCCCGACGAACTCCGCTTTCTCCATTTTGCAGAAGCGGTCGAGTCCGGCTTCCCAAACGTTAATCGTATCGGAAATTTCGTGGCCGTAGAGGGGGAGCTTGCCTTCGAGACGCAGCGTGTTGCGCGCTCCCAGGCCGCAGGGCAGCACGCCGAATTCCTTGCCGGCCGCCAGAATCTCGTTCCACACGCGGGCGCTGGTGGCTTCATCGGCGGGAATGTAAATCTCGAACCCGTCTTCGGCGGTGTAGCCGGTGCGGCCCATCAGGATATTGTTCAGGCCGCACAACCGGCCGCGCGTCACCCAGTAGAACTTCACCGCGCTGAGGTCGGCGTCGGTGAGCTTCTGCAGGAGGTTGACGCCCTTCGGTCCTTGAATTGCAATTTGGGTGAAGTCATCCGAGAGATCTTCGACGGCGCAGTCAAACTGTCGCGTATTGTCGCGCACCCAGTTGAAGTCCTTTTCGCGCGTGCCCGCGTTGATGACCAGCAGGTACTCATCTTCGGCCAATCGGTGCACGATCACATCGTCGACAAACGTTCCCTCGGGATACAGCAGCGCCGAGTACTGCGCCTGGCCGATCGCCAGCTTCGACGCATCGTTCATCGAAATGTGCTGCACCGCGGCCAGCGCCTGTGGCCCGGCCAGGCGAATGTCGCCCATGTGGCTGACGTCGAAAATGCCGACGCCGGTGCGCACGGCCATGTGCTCGTTGATGATCCCGCAGCCGATCGACGCGGGGTATTCTACCGGCATGTCCCAGCCGTTGAACTCCACCATCTTCGCGCCCATCTGGCGATGGACGGCGTTCAGCGCAGTTTTGCGGACGGTGGGAGTCGCCTCAACCGGAGACAAATTTTACCTCAATCGCGAGCAGTGGCCGGCCTGCCGGGAGCTGTGCACGAGTGCTTCGGACTGACTACCGTAACACGCCCATTTTCGGCGGGTCAAACGGAAGAACCTGATTCGCCGGCCTAACCGCATAACTTGTCATTCCGGGCGCAGGGAGGAACCTGCTTCTTGCCGGCAGCGCGAATGTCCCGGAGGGAAAGCAGGTTCCTCACCGCCGCTTCGCGGCGATTCGGAATGACAGAGTTCGTAAATGTTTTCGTGAGCGCCTATCGCCCGAATTGCACCGTGATCCGCGAACCGGCGGGCACGTGGGTTCCTGCAGCGGGAGATTGCTGGCGGGCGACGCCACTGCCGACCGGCTCGAGTTCCAAGCCTGCGTCTTGAGCTGCTTCGACGGCTGCGCGCACGGTCTTCCCCACGAAGGATGGCACTTCGATCCCGCCCTGCTCTACATCGAGGACTACGGTGCCGGTGGATGGCAAGTTCGCTGGCGCTTCCGAGGGAGATTGCTGTTGGGTCTGTCGATCCACCTGACTCGTGGAGGTTTCGCTCACCGGCTCACGCACTGCCGCTTGCACGACTTCTCCGTTACCACCGGCAGTCGCGGGCGGGAGCGCCCGCGCCACACTTTGCGGCTTTGCCGCGTCGGAGGGATCTACATTTACCTCCGCAGTCTCCAGCGGTTCGCCCGGATGATCCGGCGTCCCCTCTTCCAGATCTTTGTCTTTCATCTTCGCGTAGAGCAACTGGTTCTTTGGCGAAAGCGGCAGATCGTGCGGCACGTGCAAATATTCGAGCACCTGCTGCGAGATGCGGCGAAACACCGGCGCGGCGACCTGGCCGCCCTGGTGCGGCCCGACCGCTGAGTCGAGAATTACCGCGACCACGATCTGCGGATTGTTCACGGGAGCCAGCCCTGCGAAGGATCCGACATATTTCGTCTTCGAATAAGCGCCCGTAGCCGGATCCACCTTCTGCCCTGTCCCTGTTTTCCCGGCGGAACTGTAGCCCTCCAAAATCGCCCGGCGGCCGGTGCCGTGGGAATCGACTACGACCTTCTGCATCATCGAGCGCATTTCGGCCGCTGTGTACGAGGAGATGACACGATGCGACTCGGCTGGACGAAACGTCACGGTTTGCAGTCCACCCTGCGGCGGCTCAGTTCCGGCGACGATGCGCGGCGGGACATAGACGCCGTCATTCGCAAACGTTGAGATCAATCCCGCCAACTGAATCGCCGAGATGCCAATCTCCTGTCCTATCGAAATCGCCGCAATCGAGACTTTCGACCATCGGCTCGGCGGCTTGGTCATCCCACGGGTCTCGCCGGGCAACTCAATTCCAGTTTGCTGCCCGAATCCGAAAGCGCGAATGTACCTGTAATAGCGGTCTTCGCCGAGACGCAGCGCGATCTTGATCGATCCCACGTCGCTCGATTCCGCCAGCACTCCCCAGACGGGCAACAGTCCGTGCGGCTTGGAGTCGCGAATGCGCATTCCGTTGTAGACGATCGCTCCCATCTGGCAGTCGAACACTTCATTGGGATTCGTGAGCTTCTCCTCGAGCGCAGCGGAAATGGTCACCAGCTTGAACGTCGAGCCGGGCTCGTAGATGTAGCTGACGGCGCGGTTGGTCAGCGCCTCGGGCGTGATCTGCTTGCGCAGATTGGGATTGAACGTGGGCCGGTTGGCCAGCCCGAGAATTTCTCCGGTGTGCGGATTCTCGACGATCACGGTGCCTGCGATGGCCTGCGTGTCGTGAATGGCCTGGTCGAGCTCTTTCTCGGCGATGTACTGAATGTTCTTGTCGATGGTCAGGACCAGGTTTTCGCCCGGCTCGGGCTGGGTTTCGACGTCCGAAAACCACTGCTTGCGCGCGTCCACCGAGATGAACATCTTGCCCGGGCGCCCGCGCAATTCGTCGTCAAACTCGTGCTCAATGCCGCTCTGCCCCGAATCTTCCATGCCGACCGAGCCCAGCACCTGCGCCGCCAGATCGCGCGCGGGATAAAAACGCTTCGGTTCCTTCTGGAAGTGAATGCCCTGCAGGTTGAGCGACTTGATACGCTCGATCGTCTCGTCGTCGGCCTTGCGCGCCACCCAGCAGAAAGTCTTGTGCGCCTGGCAATCGGCAAGCACGACGTTGCGATCTTCTCCGGTAATACGCGTGACCAGCGAGACCGCCGTGGGAAGATCTTTGACTTCAGAGGGAACCGCAAACGCCGAGTCGACCAGGACGGACATGGCCAGCTCGTGGCCAGCGCGGTCGTAGATTACGCCGCGCTTGGCGGCCAGGGGAATCGCGCGCTGCTGCTGGTGTCCGGCCTGTTTGACGAACTTTCCGTAGCTGAAGACCTGAAGAAAAATCAGGCGGCCGCAGATGGCGACGCACCACAGCAAGAGGATGGCACCGAGAAGATAGAGGCGGGAGTTCTTGCCGAAGGTGCTCTCCGGGGCCATAGTTTCGAATCGTGCATTGTCATCCTGAGGACCGCGTTCTTTGCGGGCCGAAGGACCTATGCACCCGCCAGAACTACAGGCACCGCCGGCGCTGCCGGCGATTGCATCGATCCTTCGCTTCGCTCAGGATGACAAAGAGAAAAACCTCTTAGACAACTTCGGCGGCCCAAGCACAAACAGGCCGCCGCCGCAATGCGCCGAGCTTCGCTCGGCCTGTCCGGATCCCTTCGCCTTCGCTCAGGGCAAGCAAAGATCCGGACCCACACGAAATTCTACTGCCCTCCGATCACCGTCACTGGCACGGCACTCGCCATGACCGGGCCTTGCGCATCCGCCGATGTGGCGTCCATGCGAATCACCTGCCCCGGAGCGGGCGGCACCAGCCCCATGCGTCGCGCCAGCACATCAATCCTCTCCGGATCGCGCAGCGATGCATCTTCCAAACGCAACGCACGGTTCATCTCGCTCTTTTCGCTGAGTTCACGCTTGGCCGCTTCGATCTGGTAGCCGTACTCGATGGCGCGAAGATGCTGCCAGGCATAGGCAAAGACCAGGAGAAACAAAACTCCCAGCGCGATGCCGAACTGTTTCATCTCGCGATTGCGCTGCGGGTCCTCCATCTTGACCAGCCGCGAATTGTCGATCGCTTTGGAGAAGTAGATTTCCGGCGTACCGGCCCAAAACGGCCGCCGCCCCGTCGCCACCACGTTGCGCACCACCGCCGCTGCCGCCATTATGCTGCCCCCAGAACCTGCTGCACGTCCGTGAGTGGAATCGGCATGGAGAAAATCGCGTGCAGTTCCTGCTCGAACGCGATCTGCCGCTGCTGCGCCCTTTGCTCGGCCTGTTGCACCGTTGCCATCAAGTCCCTGATCAGTGTCCCCGTGTACATTCCCGCAACCTCAACCTGGATTCCTACCACGGAACCCGTTGCTTTGTAGCGCCGCCGTCCCGGCGGCTGTCGTGGCGGCGTCCTCGCCACCACCTGCGAGGGCGAGACGCCCTCGCGACAGCCGGCAAGATTGCCGGCGCTACTGCGCGGATCTTTGTCCGCTCAACCTGAATCTTGAAGGCCCCGGCACGCCATGACAGCTGTGCCGGGAACTCCGGCAGGTTTTCCGGAGCTAAACTCGTTCCGCTGCCCGCAATTTCGCGCTGCGGGCCCGCGGATTGCGATCGCTTTCTTCTATCGATGCTGTCACCGGTTTTTTGGTCAGCACCCGGAAGTACTTGTCCTTAATCTCGCCGCCGCGGAAGGCATCCTTTACGATGCGATCCTCCAGCGAGTGGAAACTGATGACCACCACCCGTCCGCCTGGTTTCAGGATCCGGGGCGCCGCATCGAGCAGCGCCCGCAGATCGTCCAGTTCACGGTTTACGAAGATTCGGAGCGCCTGGAAAGTTCGCGTCGCGGGATGAATTCTGCGTTCAGCCTGATTCATTGGCCGGGCCGCGGCTGATATGATGTCCGCAAGTTGTGCGGTAGATCGTATCGGCCGCGACCGGACAATGGCTCTGGCGATTCTCCGCGACCTCCTTTCCTCTCCGAATTCGTAAATCACATCGGCAAGCTGTCGCTCGTCGAGGTGGTTTACCACTTGTTCGGCGGTGCGCTCGGAATGCGGGTCCATCCGCATGTCGAGCGGCCCCTCCGCCTGAAAACTGAATCCGCGTGCGGCATCGGAAAGCTGCAAGCTGCTGACGCCAAGGTCGGCGAGCAAACCGTCGATGGTCCCTTCGCTCAGCTCAGGGCAGGCTAAGAACGGTCGTTGGTCGTTGGCCAGATCCGCAAACGATCCGTGCCTCAATTCCACCGTCGGCCAGTCGGGCTGGCTAACGACTAGCGACGAACGACTAACGACTAGCTTTTCTCGCGCGATTTCCAGCGCTGCCGGGTCCTTATCGACCCCAATCAAATGTCCCGGTGCGCCGAGGCGTTTTGCGATTTCGTAACTGTGCCCGCCAAGGCCCACCGTGGCGTCGATATAGGTCCCACCACGCCGCACGGCTAAAAAGTCGATCGCTTCTTTTAAAAGAACCGGAACATGGCTTGCTTCCCTTCCACCGCCATGCCCAACCCCCTGAGGGGTGTCTGTTGAACCCTCGGCCACTAGATGCCCAGTTCGTCGAGCGTCTTCGCATCGTCAGGCGTGATCTTGTCTTCCACCACTTGCCGGCGGTACGCCTCCAGGTTGCGGACTTCCAGATACTTCTGATAGCCCACCACCGCGACGTCGCCCTTCAGTTGCGCCGCATCGCGCAGCAATTGCGGCAGCAGCAGCCGTCCCTGCCCGTCCATCTCCACTTCCTGGCCCCAATATCCGGTTGCGCTCAGAAATTTCTTCTTGGTCGGGTTGAAGGTCGACAGCCCGGCCAGCTTCTGTTCGATCTGCTCCCACTCCTCGAAGGGATACAGTTGAGCAATAGTCCCGTCGAGACTTGTGATGTAGAATTTCTGCCCGTACTTCTCGTCGATCACCCGCTTGAACTCGGCCGGGACCTTGAGCCGTCCTTTTTCGTCGACCCGGGTTGGATGATTGCCGCGAAACATGTCTTGGACCCCTGCGGGGGCCGGTTCCTTGTTTTGAGCTTCTGTTAGCGACTACGACAGCAACCAGGGAGGTAAAAGCGGCGCAAAGTTCGGTCAATCTCGTGCGATTCGGGCTGTTTATCGTGTTCTCGGGTCGGTTTTCCACCGGCTCCTCGTTTTCAGCTCAGGACTCCCACAGACCCAACTGCCCTGACCACTTCGATCCACTTTGTACCACATCTTACCCGTAAGTCGTTTATTGTCAAGCAGAAACTTGAAGGTCGCAGTCCCACTTCAGCACCGATTCCGGAAAATACGAAGGCTTGTGGTTAACTAATCGAAGCACCACAAGGGGTTGCGTTTATGCCCTTGGTTCTTTCGCTATTCGTTCGCTTAGATTTTTCTTGACCTCCGCGCCGGGCGCGGATTTTCCTGTGGAAAAGCCGGGCCGAGGAGATGCGAAGCTGCCTTTCTGCAAATTGCGCTGCTGGGTGTACACTTCCGCGCAGGTTTCCAACACAATCTGAAGTCCGAGCTACTGGAGGCGTTGCATGCCACTCAACACACCGGTCAACAAGGGGCGAATCTGGCTGGGCGGTCTGGCCGCGGGCGTGGTCTGGAATCTGTGGAGCTTTCTGATCAACACGTACGTCATCGGCAGCGCACGCTACATGGCTGCGCAGAATGCCGGGGTCCTTCTGAAGACGCCGCGCTATCCATTCTTCGTGGGCCAGTGGATCGTCATTGTGTTCGTGCTGGCGATCATCGTCGCGCACTTCTACGCCTGGACCCGGCAGACACTCGGGTCCGGCCCCAAGACGGCGCTGCGCGTCGGCTTCTGGATCGGCCTGATCGCCGGCTTCCCGTTAAACTTCGCTCAAGCCACCTGGTCGGCGGCAGGCCGCGAGCTTCCCCTGGGTTGGACGATCGAGATGTGGCTAGGCGCGATCCTAGCGTCGCTGGTGGCGGGATTCATCTACAAAGACTGACGCGTCATCGGCCGTGAAAGCTCTGGCGCCTCTCGCCGCTTCCTTAAAGGAGCGCTGGCATAGTGGAGCGGCGGACGCCTCGTCCGCCCCCGCCACCGGGGCTGCGTGATTGTCCGGCCTGAGATACCTACGCGCGGTGAATCTTCGGTGCGCTGTTGGAGTCGGAGAAAACGAAGGTATAGAGGTTGCCCGGACGCACGTTCGTCACCAGCACCGGCCGAAAGCATGCAATGCAGGTGCCTCCGGACCGGCGCACGCTGGGATACACGATCCCCGCCGCGCCGAGCATAAGCAACTGGGCCGCAAGCGCCTGTGACGCCGCATAACTCGTGGGCGAAAGACATTCTTGGTTGCCGGCCGCAGCTCGCAGATTGTGGAATTCGACCCGAAAGTCCGCGAGGTAGTCCAGGTAGTCAGCCCTATCCTCCTCATTCCACCCCGTTTCCTGCAGCCATAGCCGGCGATGGTAAGCGATTTCGGCTTGCGAGGTCTGCAATTCAAAACCGGCATACCAGGCTCCCCGGTCCGGAGAATTGAAGCGTGACCCTCCCGGCGCCGGATGGCAAAAGGTGGCATTGATGATGCGATACGAAGGGATGCCGAAGACAAGTTCGCGTTCGTCGATGCCGGGCGCCAGACGCGATTCCGCCAGCAGGCGGTCGTTGGTGGCGTTGTCGAGCTCGAAGATGCCTTCCAGGGTCTTAGGATCGTCCGTGAGCCGGGTGAGTACAGATGCCCCGCCGTCGGCGAATTGCGCCGGAATCAGCCGATGGGTATCGCGCTGATCGATCGCGGCAGTGGGAGGGAGTGAGATCGCAGCCACGGCTTGCCTTTCGGTTCCAGACGGTTACCGGCCGCCGCGGCGGGAATCGAGCAGGCGGCGCACGCCGATCATCCCCGGCACTCCGCCGCGAACCAGCAAATCCAGCGGCGCAGCGTTGTTGAACATGGGGTTGGAGTTGGGTCGGGACGTCCATTGATTCGCCAGCTTCTGGCTGAAGAGGATGTTCAAGGCCTTGAAGATGCCGATCAGCAGCGAGATGCGAGTCAACTCATCCTGCGAGAGCAGCCCTTTGCGACTCTTCTTCAGCTCGTAGTAGCGGCCGTGGGATGTACCGCCGAGCAGCGCCATGGCATCCTCGTTGCGCAGCCCCCACTTCTCGACGATGGCGAAGAAGGCGGCAATGGCTGGCGGGCTCAGGCGGGCACGTGTGGCTCCGTCCGCCAGGTCTGGCAGCTTTCTGAGGTCAAGGCCGAGATCGGGGACCACCGCCAGGGCATTCATAGATGCTCCATTTATGAATTAGATTATATCCTATTTTGGACTAATGTCAAGAGGCGGTCTCAGCCGCCGTGCCAACGCGGACTTCTCCATTACCGGGGAATCTGGGTCGTTCAGGCGTGCGTGGAACGGCGCCATTTGGCGTGGAGCCAGGCGAGAATTCCGATGGCGCATACTTCGATCGGCCCGGGCGGCAGGATCTGCATGCGCCAAAGGCTGTTGTAATCCACCGTGGCCACGTAGACGGCCCAGATGATGCCGCCTGCGGCAACCAGGCTTCCCAGGCGCACTTCCGCGCGAGAACTCAGGAAGTGATCGTCATGGGCAGCCTTCCGCGCCGGTGTATGCACTGGCGAGTAGACGATGGGGGTTTGATTGGTGTAACCCTCCCGATCCAGATCCCATTCCAGGTGCTCGTTTTTGACTGGTTTTGCCACTCCCTCCAAGATGGCACAAAACCGCACGCAAGTAACCGTTACGTCCGTGCTGGTCCAAGCGCGAGCCGCAGTCATCCTTTACCGCGAGGCCGGCGTTTACGGTTTTACGACCTGCAGATTGTTGGTCACCGAGAAGAGTCCGGACACGCTGTTGGCGCGAACTCCGACCAGGTTCTTGTCGGCATCGCTGTCGACCACACCCTCCAGTGTGAGGCGCCCGTTTTTCACCACGATGCGGATCGGCTTTTGCACACCGAGTTCGTATTTCTGCAGTGGCGGGTATTGGTAGATGGCGCGGAACAGGCGCCGACGCAGCCCATCATCCATAGGAGATGGCGGCAAAATCTCGATTTGATTGTCGACCTTTTCGACTCCTTCAATATGCTTGACTGCGCTTTCCGCATCGGATTTGAGGGCCGGCCAGACCACCTGGCCCATCAGAGTAACGTTGTATCCGTCCACCTTGTAGGCGATGTAGTCGAAGACGCCGAAGTACGGAAGCATCAGCAGTTCATGGCGCACCTCACGGATGATGCGCTCCTCAGCTTTGGCGGAGGGTTGACCGCGCTGCGCATCCTGAGGGCTGGCCAGGGTTGCGAGGAAGGACATCCCCATAACAAGAATGAGCGACCGGAACCTCATGGTGGTTTCTCCTTGCATTTGAATTTCCCGAGGCTCGGCGATCAGTCTACTCCGAGCACAGGATAGTTGCGAGATCAGGGCGGCGGGATGCCTGCTCATAGGAGATTTTCCGCAGCCGGCCGGCAAGATGCGGTTGCCGGGGTGAGCAACAGTGTCAAACCGCGATCGCCTTCGATGGCGCGAATGTCGGCGCAGCTGTTGACGATCCAATCTGCCCCCGCGGCGGACAAGTCAGAATCCGGAGCCGTGGTCCTGCATGCGATCACCCTGGCGCCAGCAGCCTTGCCGGAGCGAACTCCTGCCGGCACGTCTTCCAGGACGATGCAATCGGCCGGCGGAAATCCAAGCAGCGCGGCGGCTTTGAGATAGGGCTCGGGATGGGGCTTGCCGTGGGTAATATCTGTCGCGGTGATGAGATTTTTTGGCAGGAGCAAACCGGACGCTCGCAGCCGCGCCTCGGCAAGCGGCCGGGTGCTGGAGGTAACGATGATCCACCGCTCTGGCGGGAGGCTGGCCAGCAGAGCAGTCGCTCCCGGGAGCGGAACTACGCCTTCCAGGTCTTCGATCTCCCTGCGCTCGACTTCGCGGTTCTCCGCTTCATGATCGGCGTGGGGCAGGTACTCGCGAACCGTGGCGAGGCTGGGACGTCCGTGGGCGCGGGCGACAACTTCTTCCGGATCAAATCCATGCTCGATCGCCCAGCGCCGCCAGACTCGCGCTACCGCGGGGGTGGAGTTGATCAGAACGCCGTCCATGTCGAAGAGCAAGGCTGCGCAGTGGAGTTGAGTCATCGGGATGCCGTGAACCTAAGTTGTAGGGCCGATCCTGTGTCAGAGTGTGAACTTGTTATTGTAAGACGGAGAGAAACGGTGTGATTGGGCAAGAATTCAATGCTCTGTCTGGATCCACTTCGGTGGTGATGAGCGTCACCCCCGATCGTATCTTTCGTCACCTCATCCCCGGCGAACTGGAATAGAATTGCTACGACAGGACGGGAGGCGTCGGTGCTGTCCAAGTGCGCCAATCCCGAATGCTCGGAAGTGTTCCGCTATCTCCATCAGGGGAAGATCTTCCATCTGTCTGTCCCAGAAGCGGAGGCTTCCGCAGGAACTTCAATTTCGTTGCCGCATGAGCGGTTCTGGCTCTGCGATCAATGCTCAAAGAAGATGACCCTGGTCTGGGCAGGAACGCAAGTCAAGGTCATTCCACTTCCCACCACATCCCGGTCACACGAAGCTGACGTTCTGGATTTTTCGATACGAAGAGGACGGGCACGGCGGCGGGCAGCGTCCGCCGGCCGTGACGAAGGATGAAACTGCGCTACCCGTCCGAAATCAGGACTGGACGATCTTCTCCAGTGCAATCCGGTTGCGAATGACCAGGGTCGAGCCCTTGAGCTGCAGCAGCTGTTTTTTCTTGAACTCTGAAAACAAGCGGCTCACGGTCTCGCGTGTGGTCCCGATGATCTCCGCAATCTCCTCATGGGTCAGAGTGAGCTTGACCTGCGAGGAGCCGTCGGTTTGTGGCGCCTTGGTCGACCAGGAGAGCAGCAGCTTGGCAAACTTTTCCGACGGCGAAGTGCTCAGACCCAGAGTGCGGATCTCTTCGTAGGCGTTGTAATAGTTGCGGCTCAGCTGTTCGGCCACGCGCAGGGCGACTTCTCCATGATCCTTCAAAAACTGCAGCAACGATTCGCGCGGAATGAAATTGGCCTGGCCAGGTTCCATCATCTCAGCCGTCACTTCATACGGACGACTGGAAACGACCGCATTCAGGCCGAGAACGTCTCCCGGTTCCGAAAGCTTTGTGATGATGGTTTTTCCTTCGCGGGACGAGGTCGACAATTTCGCTTTCCCGGCACAGAGCACAAACACGCCGCGCGGTTGCTGCCCTTCGATGAAGAGCATGGCTCCCTTGGGATAAACGGCGGTGGATTTGATTTCGTTGAGGCGTTGTCCGGCGGGTACGGAAAGATTGCAAAACAGATGTTCTTCTCGGACCGAACAAGTGAGGCAGTTATCAAGAATATTTAGTCCGTAAGGGGCGCGCACTGGCACCTCCCTCTCGGCTAAATTGTAGCACCGCATTTGCGCGTGTGATCATACTCACGAGCCACTGTGATCGGGGGCATATCGCACGCACAGACGTCAGGTAAAAACTCTGTAATGATGAAAGTTGTGTGCGTCCAAACGTGCGCTCCCCACTTCTCCAATAGTGTGAAAAAATGATGCAATCTGCATTCTTGGAAGGAATTCTGTGAGCCAGGTGTCCAGCCCCTCCATCCCGTCGGCCGTGGACAAACTCTATCCGGTAGCCCCACCCGCGCGGGCCAGCCTGGATCCGCTGTTTCTTCCCCGCTCAGCCGCGGTTATTGGCGCTACGGATCGCCCTGGGACGGTTGGGCGCAACGTGCTCTCGAATCTGCTCGAGAGTCAATTCCCTCTCAAAGTCTACGCCGTGAATCCGACCCACGCCGAAGTGCTGGGGCAGAAAACTTACAAGCATATAGGAGATATTCCTGGCGGAGTCGATCTCGCCATCGTGGTAACGCCGGCACAAACGGTCCCTCAAATCGTAGGAGAGTGCGTCGATGCGGGCGTGCGCGCCGCAGTCGTCATCTCGGCGGGATTCCGCGAGCAGGGCCACAGCGGCGCGGCTCTCGAAGAAGAGATTCAGGGACACCTCAGCCGCGGATCGCTGCGTCTGGTTGGGCCCAACTGCATGGGTTTCATGAATCCGAGCATCGGCCTCAATGCCACTTTTCTGAGGACAATGCCGCAGAAAGGCAGCGTGGCGTTCCTGAGTCAAAGCGGCGCGCTGCAGTCGGCGATTCTCGATTGGAGCCGCCGGGAGAACGTCGGATTCAGCGCTATCGTTTCCACGGGCTCGATGCTCGATATCGGATGGGGCGATCTCATCTATTACTTCGGCGATGATCCGCACACGAAGAGCATTCTCGTCTATATGGAGTCGGTGGGGGACGCGCGCTCGTTTCTCTCGGCCGCGCGCGAAATTACCTTGGGCAAGCCCATCATCGTCATCAAGGCCGGAAGGTCTGAAGCGGCCTCGCGAGCCGCCGCTTCGCACACCGGGGCGCTGACGGGAAGCGACGACGTCCTGGAAGCCGCATTCCGCCGCTGCGGCGTGCTGCGCGTGCAGAACATCGCCGACCTTTTCTACATGGCGGAAGCACTGAGCAAGCAGCCGCGCCCGCGCGGTCCCCGGCTCACCATCGTGACCAACGCCGGCGGGCCCGCGGTGCTGGCCACGGACGCGCTTATCGCCACCGGCGGCAAGCTCAGCGAACTCTCGCCGGAGTCGCTGCGCGCGCTGGATGGGTTTCTATCTCCGTACTGGAGCCACGGCAATCCCGTGGACGTGCTCGCCGATGCGGACGCTGAACACTACGTGAAAGCTCTCGAGGTGGCCTCGAAGGATCCGGGCGGCGACGCCCTGTTGGCGATCATTGCTCCGCAAGGTGGAGCCGACCCCACCGACGTTGCGCGGCGCATTGAACCCTTCGCCCACAGCAGCGGCAAGCCGTTGATCGCCAGCTGGATGGGCGGAGACGGAGTTGCGGAAGGCATTGCGATTCTGAATGCCGCCGGCATCCCTACCTTCCCTTATTCCGACACGGCCGCGCGCGCCTTCACCTACATGTGGCGATACACCTACAACCTGCGCGGACTCTACGAAACCCCAGCGCTGATCGAAGGGTCGGAACCCGCCTCCGAAGCGCGCCGCCAGGTCTTCGATGCTGTGCGCGACGTTCGCGCCGCCGGCCGCACCATGCTCAACGAGTTCGAAGCCAAGCAACTGCTCGCCCACTACGGAATTCCGGTGGTGGAGACGAAAACTGCCGCCAGCGAATCCGAGGCGGTCGCCCGCGCTTCCGAGATTGGATACCCCGTCGTCCTGAAGTTGCTGTCCAACACCATCGCGCACAAAACAGATGTCGATGGCGTTCGCCTGCAACTGCAGAATGCCGAGCAGGTGCAGGCGGCGTACCGCTCGATTCAGGCTTCGGTCTCGGAGAAAGCCGGACCCGAACATTTTGCCGGCGTTACGGTCCAGCCCATGGTGCGCCGCGACGGCTACGAGCTGATCCTGGGCAGCACAGTGGACCCGCAGTTTGGCCCGGTCATCCTGTTTGGCTCGGGCGGTGTGATGGTCGAGGTCTACCGCGACCGCGCTCTGGCCCTGCCGCCGCTGAACACAACGCTGGCCCAGCGACTGATGGAGCAGACGCGCATCTTCGCCGCGCTGCAAGGCGTGCGCGGGCGCAAGCCGGTCAATCTTGCCGCGCTCGAGGAGTTGCTGGTGCGGTTCAGCCAGCTCGTAGTAGAGCAGCCCTGGATTCGGGAGATCGACATTAATCCGCTGCTGGCGACGCCCGACCAACTCCTCGCGCTCGACGCCCGTGTCATGCTGCACGATTCCACCATGGAAGCGGCGAAGTTGCCGCGGCCTGCCATTCGGCCATATCCCTCGCAGTACGTCTGGGATTTCCTGATGAAAGACGGCACGCCGGTCACCATCCGCCCCATTCGTCCGGAAGATGAGCCGCTCATGGTGCAATTCCACGCCACTCTCTCCGAGCGCAGCGTCTACCTCCGTTACTTCTGCTCACTGAGCCTGAGCACGAGAGTCGAACATGAGCGGCTGGTGCGCATCTGCTTTGGCAGTTATGATCGCGGCTTCGCGCTGGTGGCCGACCGCAAGAATCCGGAGAACGGACAACACGAAATCCTGGGCGTAGGCCGCTTCAGCGCTCTCAATCGCAAGGAGGCCGAGGCCGCGGTTCTGGTTTCCGATCGATGGCAGGGGCGCGGGCTGGGGACGGAGTTGCTCGCCGGTGTCGCCCGCGTGGCACGCGAGGAGAAATTTCAGAAACTCTGCGGAGAAATCCTGCGCGATAACCTAGCGACGCAGGCCATCTTCAAGAAAGTGGGATTTCAGCTGCGCGCGATGGACGATCCTTCGTCCGTTTCTGCTCAGCTGCAACTCTGAGCGCCGGACCTTTCGCCTCTTAAACGATGGGGAGGGCCTTCGTGATTTCCAGCTGGGGCTCGAACTTCAACGTTGCCCCGATCGCCCGCGAAACCAGGCACAACTTCTCCGCCCGTTTGAGGAGATCGAGAGCGCGCTCGCGTTCCTCGGCCGAGGCGATCTTCAGGTTCGGCCGGACGACGATCTGGCTGAAAGTCCAGCCCGACTCCGCCTTACGAACGGTTCCGCTGGCCTCAACTTGCAAGTCGGTAAAGTTGAACTCCGCCGAGCCCGCAATCGCACGCAAGGTCGTGGTGTAACAACCGGCGATGGCGGCCAGCAAAAGCTCCTCGGGAGTCCAGCGGCCTTCCAGGCCGCCAAATTCCGTGGGCGCGGTGAAGTGGATCGCATTGGGAGCAGAATCAGACTTCGCCAGCCCCGTGCGCCCGGAAGTCCACCAGGCTGCGACTCGATATGCATGCTCGTCACTCATGACCGTGTTTGTCTCCTGGGAAAAGCTTGTGGAGTTCGTTGCGTAGTTTGTGTTTTTCATGGCGTATGGTGAGTCGCTCAACACCCGGTTGTAAGGGCGGCGCTGAGATTAGACTGCCTGTTCTTTCACTCCGACTCCCCGCTCCTTTTCGATTCTCTGAATCTGTGCTCGCAACCACACGGCGAGAGCCTGTTCCATCTCGACCTGGTTTCCGGTCCGATACAGATCTTCTACAGTTTGGCCCTGCTCATTGAGCCGGATATGGCGGCAAGGGATGCCGTCGGCCCGCCGCTCTTGCGGCACAAACTGCTCCAGCAGGCAGCTGTCGCAGGGATGCGGCCGCGCCGGATCGCAGAAGTTCGGGCAGATCGGCGAATCTTCAAAAACCGCCGGAGCCCGCCACGGCGCGTGCGGGGAACGCCCGTAGCCGCCGTCTTCCAGGAAGCTCAATTCGAACTTCAGCACGTCCAGGATGTCGCGATCGTCTTGAGTCATAGGGCACCTCGATTGCGACCTAGGATGCCAGAGGTCATGGCCTAACGCCGTATGTTCCGTCACGGGAAATCGTGATTTCGGTCACATTCGGAGCGGCCGGATTCCGGAGCGGAGGGACGATTTGCTTAGACTTTGGGAACGCCCCCATTCGCGCGGTGTGATTGAAATCACTGTGAACTGTGACCAGCCTCACGCCGGGGTTCCAGCGCACCCCCGCTAGGGCTCATAGGCACAACAAGGATCCGGGGCAAACAGGTCGCCAGTCATGGCATAGGCGCGCGCCCGCGAACCTCCGCAGACATTTCGTGCCGGGCATTTGCCGCATTTGCCCTTCAGCCTGGAGCTGTCGCGGAGGGAGACGAACAAGGACGAATTGCAATATAGCTCCGAAAGCGGCTCAGCGGTGACGTTGCCGGCCGACAGAGGCAGGTATCGGCTGGGGTAGGCTTCGCCGCCATGATTGATGAAAACGAAGCCCTTGCCGTCGTTAACCCCCTTCGGCGCACAGGTGATGACGTCGGCCTCGGTCATGTACCCGTGTTCCTCCCGGGCCCGCTGCTGCAGAAGATAACGCTGATAGTGCTGGCCTTCGGTGGTCTTGATCTGGAAGTGAACCCGCTTCGATGCCTCGTAGAGTTTGGCGAATACTTCTTCGTGCTCCTCGGCGCTGATGAGTTCTCCAGCCTTGTCCGGACTGGCCGGCACCAGGAAGAAGACGTTCCACAAGGCCACATCCAGGCGCGTGAGGAATTCGAGCATGGCGGCGACGTCGTGCACGTTCCGGCGCGAGATGACGGTGTTGACCTGCACCGGCAGGTCCACTTCGTGGCACGCCGCGATAGCCTCCAGCGTCCGCTGATGAGAGCCCGGAATGCCCCAGTGGGCATCGTCCAGGGCGGCGCTGGAACCGTGCAGCCAGAAACCAACCCGCATCAGGCCGCACTGTTTCAGCTCAGCGATCACCTGCGCATTCAGCAACGGGGTGGGCAGCAGCGTCAGCGACGTGCGCACCGAGCGTCGAGCTGCGAACTCGACCACCGGGAACAAGTCAGGACGCAGCAGCGGGTCGCCTCCGGTCAGCACCAACAGCGGCACGTGCATGGCCGCGACTTCTTCGATGAGATGAAAGGCCTCGGCCGTCGAAAATTCCCTCTTATCTCGGGGAGGGCGCGTTACCGTGCGGGCCGGCGTTGCCTTCCAGTCGCAAGCCTGGGTCATCTCCCAGGTCACTTGCAGCGGCCGGGGCTGAAAGGCGCTCGCATTTGCGAGCTGGCTGGATCCGCTGGCCGATGCTGACCTCGATGCCGAGGCCGGGCCCCTGGTGGTCGCCGAGCCAGCCGCTGGAGTGGAAAGACTGGAAAGAATAGACATACCCGGATGCTAGTTGCGGCGGGCGTGCAGACGCAGTGCCGCATCGCACGCTGATTCGTGATAACTGTCACAATCCACTCGAAAAACTCGTGTGATTTCGCTCACAAGGCAGGGTGACTTCTGCCCTAGGGCCACCCCGGATGGCATGCGAACCTACCGTTGCAAGTGAGCTTTCCGGCCGCGCAATGAAAGCGCGGCTGACAAAGACTAGCGGTAGGCGAAAGGCGGCCTCGATGCGGCCGCAAGCCGATCGTAGGATTCTGGCAACGCGGAAGGCGGGAGCATGTCCGGCAAACCAACACGGGAGGTTTTTGCGCTTGGAATCGCCCTCACCTTACTCATAACTGTCGGGACCGCCCACGCTGCCGGCAAACACTCTCCCAAACCCACCGCAGACGAGTGCTTCGCCTGTCATGGCGACGGTACCCTCACCCACGACGTCAACGGCAAGCCGGTCAGCCTGCATGTCGATCCCCAGGCGTTCAAAGATTCGATTCACGGCAGCATGTTTACCTGTGTCGACTGCCACACCGACGTAAAGAGCGCCGGCCACGAAACTCCCCCCAAGCGAATCACCTGCGCCACCTGCCATGCCGACGAACAGGCGGCCTACGAGCGCAGTTTCCACGCGCAAGCCGTTCAGGGAGGCAACAGCAAGGCCGCCACCTGCGTCGACTGCCACGGCGGCCCCCACGAACTGCTTCCGGCCAGCGATCCCAAGTCGCGCGTACACCACGCCAACATCCCCGCGACCTGTGGCGCCTGCCACAGCCAGAAATTTGTCATGGAAGACGGCGGACAGAGCGCCCAGATGGTTGCTTCTTACGAGCAAAGCGTGCACGGACACGCCGTCGCCGCGGGCTCGGAAAAAGCCGCGGTTTGCACCGACTGCCACGGCACGCACGAAATCCTGGATGCGAAGGATGCGAAGTCTCCCATCTTCAAATTCAACGTGCCCGCGACTTGCGGCCGCTGCCACGATGCAGTGTCGAAAGAGTTTCAGCAGAGCATCCATGGGCAGGCAATCGCGCAGGGTAACTGGCAAGCTCCGGTCTGCACTGATTGCCATGGCATCCACTCCATCAAGGCGCTCGCCGATCCCAACTCTCCGGTCTCCGCGCAGAACGTGGGGCGGGCAACCTGTGCGCGTTGCCACGAGGGAGTGCGCCTTTCCCAGGAGTTTGGAGTGGAAGGCCGCCGCGAGTCCACGTACCTAGCCAGCTATCACGGGCTGGCGTCGCGGGGAGGCTCGCAGGTGGTTGCGAACTGCGCGAGTTGCCACGGCACGCATAGCATCTTTCCCTCCAGCGATCCGCGTTCCACCATCAACCGCGCCAATCTGGCTCGCACCTGCGGCCAATGCCACCCGGGCGTCACCGAAAAGTTCACGTCCGCGAAAGTGCATGTGGACGCGCCTCTCTCAGCGGACGTGGGCAGCAAGGCCGTGCGCTGGATTCGCCACTTTTACGTCAGCATGATCTGGATCGTCATCGGCGGCATGCTGGCGCACAATCTCATCATCTGGCGCGCCAAGGTGATAGCGCGGCGCAAAACCGAGCAGCAGTTCGTCGAGCGTATGTCCGCCCACTTCCGTTGGCAGCATGCTGCGCTGCTCAGCAGTTTTATTGTGCTGGTGCTGACCGGCTTCGCCCTGAAGTTCCCCGACTCGTGGTTTGCCTCGATGCTTTCGCTGGGTGAGGCGAAACGGCATCTCCTGCATCGCATTGCGGCCGTGGTGCTGATTGGAGTGAGCCTCTACCACCTGTTCGATGTCGCCGTCAGCCGCGCTGGACGAAAACTGCTGGCCGATCTCTTCCCCACGCTGGACGATGTGCGCGGCGCGTGGCAGAATCTCAGCTACTATCTCGGCCTGACTTCGCGCAAGCCCGAGTTCGCACGCTTCAACTACGCGGAGAAGGCTGAGTACTGGGCGCTGGTCTGGGGCATGATCGTGATGGCCGTGACCGGCGTGATGCTGTGGGCCAAGGTTCTGGTAGGCAATCATCTGCCGCGCTGGTGGCTGGATGTGGCAACGGCCATTCACTTCTATGAAGCCGTGCTGGCCACGCTGGCGATCGTCGTCTGGCACTTCTACCAGGTCTTCCTCGACCCCGACGTCTATCCCATGAACTGGGCGTGGTGGGACGGCAAGATGACTCTGCATCACTACCGCGAAGAACACGGCCTGGATCGCGCCACGCTGACGGAAGCGTCGGTTGCGATCGACGCAGTTGCCGGAGAAAACGAGACCGCGCCGGCCGATTCCCATTCCAACGAATCCCATCTGGCCGAGGCCCATCATGGACAATGAGAAGACTCCACCGCCTGCGGTGGAGCCCTGGCATCGCTCGCGCATGCTGCTGCGCAATCCAGTCAGCCTGGCGGGAGTGGCGCTGGGGATCGTCGCTCTGGCTAACATTTTTCTCTTTGTCCTGATCGATGCCATCGCCGTCAAGCCCAGCCCGTACATCGGCATTCTGGCCTACATGGTGTCCCCGGCCTTTCTGGTACTCGGCCTCCTGCTCATGCTGGCCGGAGTGCTGATCGAACGTCGCAAGAAGACTGCGCCTACCGCCTTCTATCCACGGGTCGATCTGAACGATCCCGCACAGCGTAGCGCCGCCATTTCGTTCGTGGCCTTCCTGGTGGTGTTTGCCGTCGTCAGCTCTGCCGGCAGCTACAAGGCATACGAGTTCACCGAATCGACCACGTTCTGCGGCCAGCTGTGCCACACGGTGATGATTCCGGAATACACTGCCTATCAACTCTCTCCCCACGCGCGCGTGGCCTGCGCCGAGTGCCATGTGGGCGCGGGCGCGACCTGGTTTGTGAAGTCCAAGCTCTCCGGCAGCCGCCAGGTGTTTGCCACCGTCTTCAACACGTTTCCGCGGCCCATCCCCACACCGGTGCACAATTTGCGCCCCGCTCAGGAAACCTGCGAGCAGTGCCACTGGCCGAAGAAGTTCTACGGCGGGCAGCTCAAGGTCTTCTCACACTACGCGAACGATGAGAAAAACACGCTGCGCCAGGTCCGCATGATCATCAAGACCGGCGGCGGCGATCCGGCCACAGGCGCGCCCGAAGGCATCCACTGGCACATGAACATCGGCAACAAGATCGATTACGTTGCGACCGATGAGAAGCGCCAGGTCATTCCCTACATTCACGTGGAAGACATGCAGGGCCGGGTTACCGAGTACTACGCGAAGGACTCAACCCTCAGCAAAGACCAGATCGCCAAGGCCGCGCGCCATCACATGGATTGCGTGGACTGCCACAACCGCCCCTCGCACATTTACGTTCCGCCGGATCAGTCGGTCGATCAGTCGCTGCTGGCGCGGCGCCTGGATGCTTCCCTGCCCTTCCTCAAGCAGCAGGCAGTCACCGTGCTGGCCGCGACCTACCAGACCAGCGACGAGGCCATGCGCGGCATCGCCAGCGGTCTGCAGACCTTCTACGAAACCAAGTATCCCGACGTGGCCAAGAGCAAGCAGCTGGAGATCCGCAATGCGGTCGCCGAGATTCAGCAGATCTACGGCCGAACCACCTTCCCCGACATGAAACTCAACTGGCAGACCCATAACAACAACCTGGGACACTTCTACTATCCCGGCTGCTTCCGCTGCCACGACGGCCAGCATGTCAGCGCTGACGGCAAGGTCGTGAGCAAAGATTGCAACCAATGCCACACCCTCATGTCCCAGAGCGAGGGCGCGATCAGCGTGGCCACGACGGGGCTGCCCAGCTTCCAGCATCCCGTCGATATAGGGGATCTGACGCAGGTCAATTGCGCCGACTGCCATACCGGAGGCGTCGGGCCGTAAGGAACTGCCCCATTCAAGCCATAAGGACGGCTTGAGTGGCCACCCGTCAATTGGGCCAGATCCTGCTTTCGTTTCCTTTACAGGACAATCATCGAAGATCCATGGCAGCAATGGCTTAGCCTCAAGCTGTGATTCTGGTCACACCCTTCTGTGAACCCACGTCCCGACATCCCCATTCGCTTCCGGCATCCTGAAGACATCGCAGGGGTTACCCGGTGGCCGCTGTGAAAACTCCGCATGGGGGACATATGAAGCGCAAATTCAAGACCATGGACGCCAATGAGGCGGTGGCGCATGTAGCCTACGGCGCAAGCGAAGTCATTGCCATCTACCCCATTACGCCATCGTCGACGATGGGCGAGTGGGCCGACCAGTGGGCTTCGGAAGGCGTGCCCAACGCCTGGGGGAGCGTGCCCCACGTGATTGAGATGCAGAGTGAAGGCGGCGCTGCCGGGGCCGTCCACGGCGCTCTGCAGACCGGGTCGCTGGCCACGACCTTTACCGCGTCGCAGGGCCTGCTGCTGATGATCCCCAACATGAACAAGATTGCGGGCGAGCTGACCCCGACCGCGTTTCACGTTTCCGCCCGCACCGTGGCCACCCACGCGCTCTCGATCTTCGGCGACCACTCCGATGTAATGTTCTGCCGTGCGACCGGCTTCGCCATGCTCTGCTCGAACTCGGTGCAGGAAGCCATGGACCTGGCCTTGATCGCGCACGCCGCTTCACTCGACACCCGTATTCCATTCCTTCATTTCTTCGACGGATTCCGCACCTCGCACGAAGTCAACAAGATCGAGATGCTCAGCGAAGACGATATGCGGGCCCTCATCAATATGGACCGCGTCATCGAGCACCGCCAGCGCGCGCTCTCGCCCGATCATCCGGTGCTGCGCGGCACGGCGCAGAACCCCGACGTTTTCTTCCAGATTCGCGAAACCGCGAACCGCTACTACGACGACGCGCCCGCCAAGGTGCAGGCGGTGATGAACAAGTTCGCCGAGGTGGTCGGACGCCAGTACCGCTTGTTCGACTACGTGGGCGCACCCGATGCCGAGCGCGTAATCGTCATGATGGGCTCCGGGGCCGAGGTCGCGCACGAAACGGTCGAACATCTGAACGCCCGCGGCGAAAAGGTCGGCCTGCTGAAAGTTCGTTTGTATCGGCCGTTCTGCGTGAAATCCTTTCTCGCGGCCCTCCCGAAAACTGTTCGCGAGATCGCGGTTCTCGATCGCTCCAAAGAATCGGGTGCGATCGGCGAACCGCTGTACCTCGACGTGGTGAATGCAATTCACGAAGGGATCAGCAAGAAGTATGTAGCCCCGGACGCATTCGTCCGGGGTGGGGCGGACGAGGGCGTCCGCCGCTCCACGATCATCGGTGGCCGTTACGGCTTGTCATCCAAGGAGTTCACGCCGGCGATGGTCAAGGCCGTGTACGACAACCTGGCGCAAGCCGCGCCCGATCGTCCACCCAAAGATCACTTCACCATCGGCATCAACGACGACGTCACGCACACCAGCCTCGATTACGACCCGGCCTTCTCGACCGAGCCCGACAGCGTGATTCGCGCGATGTTCTACGGCTTAGGCGCGGACGGCACGGTGGGCGCCAACAAGAACTCCATCAAGATCATCGGCGAGAACACCGACAACTACGCGCAGGGATATTTCGTGTACGACTCGAAAAAATCCGGCGCCATGACCGTCTCGCACCTGCGCTTTGGCCCGCAGCCGATCCGCTCCAGCTATCTGGTGTCGAAGGCGAATTTCGTAGCTTGCCATCAGTGGATCTTCCTCGAGCGCTACGACATGCTGAGCGCGCTGGTCGAGGGCGGTGTTTTCCTGCTCAACAGCCCCTTCCGGAAAGACGAGGTCTGGGATCATCTGCCGCGCGAGGTACAGACCCAGCTCATTGCAAAAAAGGCCAGGCTCTTCGCCATTGACGCGTATCAGGTGGCACGCGACGCCGGCATGGGCTCGCGCATGAACGTGATCATGCAGGTATGCTTCTTTGCGATTTCACGCGTTCTGCCGGGCGAGCAAGCCATTGAAGCCATTCGCCAGTCCATCCGGGACACTTACGGGCGCAAAGGCGAGGAAGTCGTCAAGAAGAACATGCTGGCCGTGGATGCAACCCTGGCTCATCTGTTCGAAGTGAAAGTTCCCGAGAGCGCCACCAGTAAGATCGAGATGCCGGAGGTCTTCCCCGGCGCCCCCAGGTTCGAGCGCGACGTGCTGGGCACGATTTACTCTGGCCTCGGCGACGAACTGCCGGTCAGCGCCTTCTCCTGCGATGGAACGTTCCCTACCGCAACTGCGCGCTGGGAGAAGCGCAATCTCGCCCTCGAAATTCCCGCCTGGGATTCGAAAATCTGCATCCAGTGCGGCAAGTGCGCCATGGTCTGCCCGCACGCCGTGATTCGCATCAAGGTGTATGAAAGCAAAGAAATCGCCAGTGCTCCGGCGACGTTCAAATCCTGCGAGGCCCGCGACAAGGAATGGGCGGGAATGAAGTACACCATCCAGGTTGCGCCGGAAGACTGCACCGGATGCGGCATCTGCGTCGACGTCTGCCCGGTCAAGAACAAGGCGGAGACGCGGTTGAAAGCCATCAACATGGTGCCGCAACCGCCGCTGCGCGCGCCGGAGAAGGAAAACTGGGAATTCTTCCTGAAGATTCCGGAACTCGATCGCAGAAAGATCAAAGTGGGCGCCATTCGCCAGCAACAGGTGCAGGAACCGCTGTTCGAATTCTCCGGCGCCTGCTCGGGATGCGGGGAAACGCCGTACATCAAGCTGGTCACGCAGCTTTTCGGAGATCGCACCATCATCGCGAATGCCACAGGATGCTCGTCCATCTATGGCGGCAACCTGCCCACCACTCCTTACGCGAAGAACGCTGACGGGCGTGGACCGGCCTGGTCGAACTCGCTGTTCGAAGATAACGCCGAATTCGGTCTCGGCTTCCGCGTCTCCATCGACAAGCAGGCAGAGTTTGCCCGCGAGTTGCTGCACGGTCTGGCTGAGAAGGTGGGAAACGATCTGGCAGAGCAGATCCTCGGGGCCAAGCAAAAAGACGAAGCGGATATCTTCGAGCAACGCCAGCGCGTCGACATCCTGAAAGAAAGACTGCAGAAGCTGGCCTCGCTCCAAGCCAAGCAACTTCTCGCCGTCGCCGACATGCTGGTGAAAAAGAGTGTCTGGATCGTCGGCGGCGACGGCTGGGCTTACGACATCGGCTTCGGCGGCCTCGACCACGTGCTGGCCAGCGGACGCAACGTGAACCTGCTCGTGCTGGACACCGAGGTTTACTCGAACACGGGAGGACAGGCGTCGAAATCTACTCCCCGCGGCGCGGTGGCCAAGTTTGCCGCGGGCGGAAAGCCAGGCCCCAAGAAGGATCTCGGACTGATGGCCATGACCTACGGCAACGTCTACGTGGCCAGCGTGGCCATGGGCGCGAAAGACGAACACACGCTGAAGGCGTTCCTTGAGGCCGAAGCTTATGACGGGCCGAGCATCATCATTGCCTATTCGCACTGCATCGCCCACGGCATCGACATGACGACGGCGATGACCGATCAGAAGGTTGCGGTCGAATCCGGCCAGTGGCTGCTCTACCGCTACAACCCCGAGCGGGCCGAGGCGGGGGAGAATCCGCTGGTGCTCGACTCCCGCGCTCCCACCCGCAAGGTGCAGGAGTACCTGCTGCAGCAGACGCGCTTCAAGATGCTGACCAAGAGCAAACCGGAAGACGCCGAGCGCCTGTGGAAGATGGCGCAGCAGGATGCGGAGCGCCGCTACCGCATGTACGAATACATGGCCGCGCGCAAGCCGGAGCCTGCAGCCGCAGCGAAGGAATCCACCGAGAAGCCGGCGGCAGTGGAGAAAACGGCAACCACCGGGGCAACGCGTTAGGGTGGAGACGCTGACTTAGGTTTTGATTGAACAAAAGCCGTGAGCAGGAGAATTTCGATGATCGATCTCACCACAACTTATCTTGGCCTGAAGCTGCAATCACCGCTGGTGGTCTCGGCGTCGCCCCTGTCGCGTGATGTGGAAGGCATCTGCCGCCTCGAAGAAGCGGGCGCCTCGGCCGTCGTGCTGTACTCGCTGTTCGAGGAGCAACTCCGGCAGGAAGAACTTGACCTGGAGTATCACCTGAACGCGGGAACCGAGAGCTTCGCCGAATCCCTCAGTTACTTTCCGCAACCCAGCGAGTTCCAGACCGGGCCTGAGGGATATTTGAATCACATCCGCAAGGCTAAGTCCTCCGTGCGCATTCCCATCATCGCCAGCCTGAACGGCTCGACCATGGGGGGATGGACGAAGTTTGCGGGCGAGATCGAACGCGCCGGCGCCGACGCTATCGAGTGCAACGTCTACTACATCCCCACTGACCCGAAGCTGAGCGCCGAGGATATCGAAACCACGTATCTCGACATTCTGCGGGCCGTGAAGGCAACAGTGACCATCCCAGTTGCGGTGAAGCTGAGCCCGTTTTTCAGCAACCTGGCCAACATGGCGCAGCGCCTCGACGCCGCGGGGGCGGACGCGCTGGTGCTGTTCAATCGCTTCTACCAGCCCGACATTGATCTGGAAGAACTGGAACTGCGGCCTAACGTGCTGCTCAGCACCCCGCAGTCGCTGCGCCTGCCGCTGACCTGGATCGGGATTCTGTTCGGCCGGATCAAAGCCGGCTTGGCGGCAACCAGCGGCGTGCATGGCGCGCAGGATGTCATTAAACTGCTCATGGTCGGAGCCAATGTGACCATGCTGTGTTCTGCTCTCATGCGGCATGGCATCAACCACCTGCGCCACATCGAGCGCGAGATGCGCGAGTGGATGGAAGAGCACGAATACGAATCGGTCGCCCAGATGCAGGGCAGCATGAGCCAGATCCGCTGTCCCGACCCCGGCGCCTTCGAGCGCGCCCAGTACATGCGCGCCGTCAAGGGCATGCAGCACATCCACATGGCAGGATGGCGCTGATAGAGATCGAGAACCGGCTTTGGGAAGGGCACGGCTTCAGCCGTGCCGCAAAAACCCCCGATTGAAACGGGCTTTAGCCCCTGAGGGACTCTGGTTTTGGCAACACACCAAGAGATCGCGATATCTTGTCCTTCGAGCATTCCTGGCCCGATGGATAAGGATCCCGCAAACGGCAAGAGCAGTACCGGATCTGCGGCCACCGACAAAGCCCGCCGCGAGCGCCGGCATGCTCTGATTCTTCCCCGTGAACACGGCGCCTGGGGATTGCTGCTCGTACCCATGGTCACAGGCGCAGGCGTGGCTTTCCGCGAAAGCAGCCACGCGGTTCCGCTTCTGTGGCTGCTGGCCGCCGCGCTGGCGCTATTCTGGCTGCGCACTCCGGTGGAGAGCCTCATGGGCACCTCCGCCATACGCGCGCAAACGCGAGACGAGCGGCGCGAAGTTGCCATCGTGGTTGGAAGCCTGGCCGCCGTCGCGGCGCTGGCTCTGGCCGCGTTGTTGGGCGGCGGGCAAAATCCTGATCTGTGGCTGATTGGCAGCGCCGCGGCTGTGGCGTTTGTCGCCCAGGCTTTGTTCAAAAAATTGGGACGGCGGACGCGCATGATGTCCGAGATCGTCGGCACGATCGGCCTTACCTCTTCCGCTCCGGCCGCCTACTATGTGATCACGGGCAGATTCGGCGAGGCGGCCTGGATGCTCTGGTTGGCTAACTTCATCTTCGCCGGCAACCAGGTTCACTACGTCCAGTTGAGGATTCACACTTCGCGGGTTGAGGGATTGCGGGCAAAGTTCGCGCGCGGCTGGGCCTTTGCGGCGGGGCAGGTTGTGATGGCGGCCATTCTTGTTCTTGCCTGCCGGCGCGGATGGATGCCGTGGCTGGCGTTGATCGCTTTTGGGCCGATTCTCTTTCGCGGATGGTTCTACTTCTTGCGGAAACCCGCACCCCTCGTCGTTCGCCGCCTGGGGTGGAATGAACTCGCGCAGGCCGTCGCCTTCTGCGTTCTGTTCATTGCGGCGTTTGCGCTCTGGCGCTAATTCTCACACAACGAAAAGCAGCTTTCTCATTCGCGTTGGAAATCGTCCTCCCTATGTATAATTCGCGCCACGACGCGAACGCCGACCAACGAATGCACTTCCCACGCTGGTTCTAGTTTTCAACGACAAGCGGGCGCGTTGCAGGTTCGGAGGTCCTTTCAAGACCATGAACTTCAATCTCTCATTTTCTCTTGCCGTATTCCTCTTCGTCTCCGGAGCGTTCGGGCAAACCAACTCGTCGTTTTACGTAGCAACGTCGGGCAACGATTCGAACCCGGGCACTCAAGCAGCGCCCTGGCGAACCGTTCAGCATGCGGCAGACGTTGCTCGCGCAGGCAGCACGGTCAACGTGCGGGGCGGAGTCTACGAAGAACTCGTGACCATCAAGGAGTCAGGCAACGCGACCGACGGATACATCACGTTTCGAAGTTATCCCGGCGAAACGGCCGTGCTGGACGCCGAGCATCTCACTCCCACGGCCCGAAGCGCCATACTGACCATTCACGACAAAAGCTACGTGCGAATCGAAGGCTTTGAACTGCGCAACTTCCGCACTGCCGAACACCGGCTGGCGCCTCTCGGCATCAGCGTGATGGGGGCTGGTTCTCATATCGAACTGCTGAAGAACAACGTCCACCACATCGAGCAGAATTTTCAGGGCCGTGACCGACCCGGAAGCGGGGGCAACGGGTTCGGCATCGCCGTGTACGGCACCGACGCGAAGACTCCGATCAGTGAACTGGTGATCGACGGGAACGAGGTGCATCACCTCAAGACGGGCTCCAGCGAGTCACTGGTAGTGAACGGAAACGTCACGAACTTCCGCATCACGCACAATGTCGTTCACGATAACAACAACATTGGAATCGACGTCATCGGTTTTGAGCGTACGGCGCCCGACCCTGCCGTCGATCAGGCTCGCGATGGAGTAGTGAGCGAAAATCTGGTGTACAACATCACCTCGAAGGGCAATCCGGCCTACCGTGACGAAGTGAACTCCGATGGTATTTACGTGGACGGCGGCACCAGAATCCTGATCGAACGGAACGTCATGCACGATGTGGACTTCGGAATCGAGCTGGCCAGCGAGCACAAGGACCGCGCCACCAGCTACGTTACAGCGCGGAATAACCTCATCTATCGCGGCCATACTGCAGGTATTTCCATCGGAGGGTATGCGCCCGATCGAGGACACACGGAGCACTGCACGGTCGTCAACAACACACTCTACGACAACGACACTTCGGCAACCGGATCCGGTGAGTTCCAGATGCAGTGGAACATGGCAGACGATATTTTTGAGAACAACATCGTATACGCAGGGTCGCGCTGCCTGATGGCGGTGAATCGATCGCAGGTTGACAAAAACAAGCCGCCGGTCACGATCGATCACAACCTGTATTACTGTGCCTCTGGAGCGAAGGCCACCTGGAAAGAGGTTTCCGGCGACATCACAGGCTTTGACCAATATGTTCAGTCCACGGGGAGCGACCGTGACTCCCGTTTTCTGGATCCGCACTTTGCGGACACATCTGCGAACGACTTTCATCTGCGCCCGGATTCGCCCGCAATCGCTGCCGGAGTGAGCGAGGGCGTGCCGGTGGGAGAACAGGATCTTGAAGGAACGCCACGAGTCAAATCCGGAAAGATAGACATCGGCTGCTACCAGACACGCTGACAGCAGTCCACGGACAAGCCTACGGCACAATCACCGCCGCCCCGTCGACGGCGTCGTTCTTGACCGAAATCAGCGCATCGTTCGCCTGATCGAGTGAAAAGACGGTAACCTTCGGTTTGAGGCTGATCTCAGCCGCCAGCGCCAGGAAGTCGCGGGCGTCGGTGCGAGTCATGTTGGCGACGCTGCGCAGCTGGCGCTCGCCCCACAGCAGCGTGTCGTAGTCGAACTGCGGCATGCGATCCAGGTGAATGGCGTTGATTGCCACTACGCCGCCCTTGCGCAGGCTGGCGAGCGCTGCGACCACGACATCCCCGCTCGGAGCGAAGGTGACGGCGCGGTCCAGGGCGACCGGCGGCTTGTCGGTTTCACTCCCCACCCACGTCGCACCCAGAGACGCCGCCAGTTTGCGGTGCGACTCCCCACGGGTCGAAACATACACCTCGCACCTCCATGCCTGCAGCACTGCAATCGCCAGATGCGCAGACGCGCCGAAGCCAAACAGTCCCACGCGTTCGCCCGGCTCGACGCCAGCTACGCGCAGGCTGCGAAAGCCGATGACGCCGGCGCAGAGCAGGGGCGCGGCGTGCAGGTCATCGAGCGCGGCGGGCAGCGGGAAAACGAAATCAGCGCGCGCCAGCGCATATTCCGCATAGCCTCCGGGAACCGAGTAGCCGGTGAAAGTTGGCGAGTCGCAAAGATTTTCGAGACCACGACGGCAGTAGGCGCAGGTGCCATCCGTCCCGCCGAGCCAGGAGACGCCGACGCGTGTGCCGATTGGCATCTCCGCGGTGGCGCCGTCGACCACCTCGCCCACAATCTGATGGCCGGGAATGATCCGGGGCCGTTGCGGCGGTAACTCGCCTTCCACGATATGAAGATCGGTACGGCAGATACCGCAAGCCCGCACGCGCAGCAGCACGTGGCCGGGCGTGAGCCTGGGATCGGGCACACTCGCGACTTGCAGCGGCCGCTGCGAGACGGGCTGCGGCGAGGGGAGCACGGCGGCTTTCATGCGGGGTCTCCCAGACAGTATGACAAAGGCTGGGCAGCCGGGCGCCGTCGAAATAACTGGGAACAAAACGAAATGAATCGCAACCAGCCAGCATTTGTTCTCCGGCCAGACCCGCTACACCCGAGCAGGCCGCACTACCACGCTTTTCCATGGTTTTACCTTTCGCTGCGATTTTTCTTGACTTAGACCACAAACGAAAGTAATAGTTGTCAGCCGTAACTATGCGAAAGCCACGCGGGGAGGTTCTAGGGTGTCTGCGCTCGTAGTGGCGCTTTACCGGTCGCAGCTTGTTCCGGCTGATTGCGCTTTCAATGATGGCGGCGCTGGCCTCGACCGCCGCCGTGGCGCAGGGAGCGTATCAGGGTCAACTCCGCGGTGACGGACCAGGCCGGAGCCGTACGCAGGGGGTACCGCACGCGCGGCTTTCTGTGCCGAGCTAAGAGTCTATAAGAGTTTAGGAGGTGGGGTGATGCAAGCGAACAATCGGATGTGGCGATTGGTTGTGGTGTCGTGTGTGCTCCTCTTCGCTATCAGCCTTTGCCCTCTCACGATTCTTGGGCAATCGACATTCACGGCGCAATTGACGGGCGTGGTCACCGATGCTACGGGAGCCGTGATTCCCGGTGCCAAGGTGACGCTCACCGACGAAGCTACCTCTGTGGCAACCACGTCCACAACCGATAGCCGCGGGATCTACGTGTTTACCGGGATTCGCCCGGCGACGTATGGCATTCGCGTGGAGACCGCCGGTATGAAGCCCCGGGAGCGCAAAGGATTGATCCTGGCCGTGAGCCAGCAGGCCACCGTTGATTTCACAATGTCTCCCGGCTCGATCTCAGAATCGGTGACGGTTACGGCTGAGGCGCCGCTTCTCGATACCGCCAGCGCTACCTTGGGCACGGACGTGACCAATGAATACGTGCGCGATATTCCGCTGGCCAATCGCAGCTTCTTCGGCTTGGTCTTTCTAGCTGGAGGCGTGACCGAGTCCGCAGGTTCGGGCATTAACGACTCCTATCCTAGCGGCACAAACTTCATTTCCAACGGCCAGCGAAATTCCACGGCGGACATACGTCTGGATGGCGGTCTCACCAGCGCCCCCGAGCAGGGCGAAGGAGGAACCACCAACGTGTACTATCAACCGTCCGTGGAAATCGTTCAGGAATTCAAAGTTGAGAACAACAGCTTCTCCGCGGAGTATGGCAATAACGGCGGCACAATAGTCAACATTGTTTCAAAAGAAGGCGGTAATAAGTTTCACGGCAGCGGTTGGTGGTTCGGACAGCGTGCCGCACTGGATGCCAATGAGTTTTTCAATAACGCGTTTGGTACCCCCAAAGCCGATCATGCGCGCGATCAATACGGGTTCTCCATAGGTGGCCCGATCAAGAAGGGGAAGACATTCTTCTTCTTCGACTTAGAAAGGCTTCGGGAGAATAGTCCGAGCTCGCACAGCCGTTTTGTGCCCACCGATTTGGAACGGCAAGGCGATTTCCGGCAAACCTTTACAACGGATCCCAACAGCGGGAACCCAATTCTGCAACAGATCTTCAATCCGTACAATGTCGACCCAAACGGCGTTCGCGCGCCATTTAACACTCCGAATCTGATCGATGCAACCTGCACGAGACCTGATGGCAGTCCATGCCTTGATCCCATCGGCCAGGCGATCCTAAATCTGTACCCGGAACCCACGATTCCGAACGCACCCGCTGGTGTCGAAAATTATCACTATCAGGTTCTTACCAAGAGCACCAGCCAGCAGTTTGACATAAAGATTGATCACCATTTTTCGGAAAAGAACCGCGTTTCCGGGCGCTACAGCAACCAGCGCGGTAACTTTATCTCTCCCTTCACCAACGTGGATCTATTCAACGGGCAAAGCAGCCCGAGCCACGTGCAGAACGCGGTCATTGAAGAAAATTGGAGCGCGAAACCAACCGTCTTACTGACGAACCGATTTGCGCTGGATCGCGTGTGGAACCCTACGCTCGAGAGCTACCCCAACTTGAACACCGCGTTTAACCAACCCGGCGACGCCATCCTCACCACGGTGAACGGGTTGTCGCGTATGCCCGTATTTAACATGCATAGCAACGCAAGCACTTTATTCCCGCAGTGCTGCACCGACACCAATTTTGGCCATACGCTTTTTGCCTACAGCTCCGCGCTTACCTGGGTGCAGGGCCGGCACATCTGGAAATTTGGCGGCGAACAGAGAATCTTTTTCAATAATTTCTGGCAGCCCAATCCACCCACGGGCAATTTCGATTTCCCGACGTCCGTGACCGAGAACATCATCAACAATGGAGACTCCACTCAGGGAAACTCCTTCGCCGATCTTCTCCTGGGATACGGCGATCCGGGCAACAGTTTCCTGGCCACCTTCAGACCCGTGGAAAACAAGGCAAAAGAGACGGCTTTCTTCGTTCAAGACGACCTGAAAGTCAACTCGAAGCTGACCCTCAACCTGGGTTTGCGCTACGAATGGAGCACCCCGTATACGGAGCGCAACAACCTGATTCAGTTCAGCAATTTTACCGGCAATAGCGGCATTGCTGTGCCGATCACCGCTGTAGACCCCGTTACAGACCCCACACAGCCCCCAGACCCCAATAATCCCAGTGTCGTCTTGCTCACTCGCACTGGCAACCTTCCGGGTACCACGATCTTTCCCACCTCGGGACGTCGCAACAGCCCCGTGGACCGCAACAATGTCGCCCCGCGGCTGGGTTTTGCTTACGCCCTCAATTCCAACACCGTGATTCGCGGCGGCGCGGGCGTTTACTATGGCCTGAATCCAGCGACGAACTTTCAATTCAGCGGTCCCGCCTTTGGCAATTCTAATGCCATCCGCTTTACCAAAGACGGTTTCAAGACACCGTTTGCGACCCTGGCAACCCCGTTTCCCGATGCCGCAGCGACTCCGGGGTCCATATCGTACGCGGCGCCGCAAGGAAATAAATACGGCGCCGACGCCATGTGGGGTTACTCCAATAACAATAGCTTAGACACCAGCACAGTGCGCAACGCCGAAATCTACCAATGGAATATAGGTGTGCAGCACCTTTTCCCAGCCGCTATAACCATTGGAGTGGATTACTCCGCGAGCCGGAGCACGCATCTGCCCTTTAGCTCCAGTTCTGGGGCGTCCGAGCGCAACTTCCTGCCCTCTGCTATACGCAACCAGATCGTCGCAAAGTCCAACGCTTGCGTAGCAAACCCCAATCCTAATTCACCTTGCGTTGCGCCGTCGGACGTATTGGCCTCCCAGGTCAATAATCCGTTCCAGTGTTTTTTCACAGTCATTGCGCCCCTTCCTGCATACTGCCCGGCATCGCCGATCTTCAACGAGCCTGCGTCCCGTTATAACGACGATACGATCCCACTGGGAAATCTACTGAACCCCTTCCCGCAGTTTGACGGGTCTTTCAGCGGCCTGGCTTTGCTGACTGCCCACTCCGTATATAACTCCCTGCAGGTGAGATTTCAGAAGCGGACCAGCCACTACATCAGCTTTGAAGGCAATTACACGCTCTCCAAGGCGATGGACGACTCTTCGGCGGGCGCTAATTCGTTCATCACCAACACCCTCAGTGTGGGCCTACAAAATCTGGAGGACCACAAAGCGGAATGGTCCATCAGCGCAAATGACGCCACGCACCGTCTGGTGTTGGCCACAATCGTCGACTTACCAGTGGGACGTGGCCGCTGGATCGGCCGGGGCATGAATCGTGTCTTGGATGGCGTGGCCGGTGGTTGGTCCGTCTCCACCATTCTGACCTTCCAGTCAGGCAACCCGCTTAACATCGTCATGGCCAACGGACGTTTAGCCAACGGCAGCCAGCGGCCCAACGTCACCTGCTCCAATCCTTCTTCCGGAGTCAGCTACCGCGATGCCGCCTTCAACGGACTGACGAATTTTGACCAATCGGCTTCCGTAATTAAACAAAGCGGCTGCTTTGTAGATCCTGGCGATCAGGTGCTCGGGAACGCTCCGCGCCATTTCTCGAATCTTCGCAGCGATGGCATCCATAACTCCGATGTTTCGTTCAGCAAGGAGTTCGCCATACGCGAAAGCATGAAACTCCAGCTACGGGGAGAGTTTTTCAACTTTACCAACACCCCCCGATTCGACTTTCCGGATACTTCGTTTGATGACGGCACATTTGGAGCGGTGACCGGAACGCTCGGCGATCCGCGACACATGCAGTTTGGGGCGCGGTTCGAATTCTGAGGCTTCCCGTTCTGTGGAGGACGTTGCATAGCAGCTTGAGTCGAGGTCACGCGACGTTTCTCTCCAGTGGGCGAGGCCTGCTGGCAAAGCTTAATGACAATGGGAACCGTTGCGTCATTCTGTCTTGGACAGGACGATGAGACGGGTGCGCCTGTGACGGGCTGTTAGCTCGCTCTCGAAGGGATGCTCACAGGATGTCATCAGGGAAAAACATGAAATACTCATACTGGCTGGCGCCGTTCCTCCTGTTGTTTTTTGCCTTCGCTTTGATTGCCGCTCCTGACTCCAGTGAGCGCTATGGGCCCGGCCAGGACTGGGCTAACTACGTTCGCATCGGCGCCTACGGACTGCGTGGTGGCGACGCGGCCGAGATCGTGCGCAAGGCACAGGACAGCGATGTGTTCGGCATCGAAGTCGATAACGACATCCCCGGGCGCTACGAGAGCTTTGTCAACCCAGAAGAAAAACTGAAGGCGATTCATGCGGTGGCGGAAGAGGCGCACAAGGTCGGCAACTACGCCTTCGTCTACATCGCGGGCACGGAGTGCATCACAGCCAACGCCGATCAAACGCTACATACCATGTTCAAGGAACATCCCGATTGGATTCAGCGGGACATCAACGGCAAGCCGGCGATTTTCGGTGGGGGCACGGAGTTTTGGATTCGGGCCGGCGACGAAGATATCTGGGTCAGCCCGTACGCGACCGAATGGCGCAAGATCTACATGGAGCGGGTGCGGCAGATCGCGGGCACGGGCATCGACGGCATCTATATCGACATTCCTTACTGGATGACCCATTTCAAGGGCTGGGAAGACACCTGGGCCAGCTTCGACGACTTCACGGTCGCGGCTTTCAAGCAGCAGACGGGACTCGATGCCAAGCACGATCTGAAGCTGGGAGATTTTTCCGACACGAATTTTCGCAAGTGGGTGGAATTCAGAATTCAGACGTTCACCGATTTCTTAAGTGAGATCAGCCGGAACGCGAAGTCGGTGAACCCGAAGATCAAGATCATTCCGGAAATCTATCCGGGCATCGAGGAAGAAGCCGTGCGCGTGGGAGTGGACGTCTACAGCCTCTACACGGTCGTGGATGCGATTGCGCATGAGTACTCGTTTGGCTCGGGCGGGATGGCCGCGAGGCGAAAGCCCCTGGTCTGGTTTGAGTATCAGGTGGGGATGCATTCTTTCCGCGCGTTCGCGCAAGGCAAACCGACGTGGATTCTCAACTACTCGTGGGATGGCGACAAGAACGTCGACAAGACCGAAGCCATGATGAATCTGGCCATGTCAGAGATCATGGTGGGCGCGAATTTCTGGGATGCCCCGGGTCACTCCATGGCCGGATCGAACGATCTGCCGACGCGCAAGAAGATCTTCACGTGGATTCAGGCGCATGAGAAGACGTTTAATCTGCCGCGCTCACCGATCGATCCCATCGGTGTGTATTTCTCGGTGGATACTCGGAATTTTCACGGCGACGCGTTCATAGCGTCCTACCGCGGAATCCTGATTATGCTGATGCAGAAGCATCTCGAGTTTCAGATCGTGACGCCTCGCACTCTGGCTGACTTCCACGGCCAGACGCTGGTGCTGCCCGACGTACGCGAGCTCGACAGCAAAGAGAGAGGCTGGCTGCAGAATTACGCGGCGCAGGGCAAAAGGCTGGTCATCACCGGAACCGATGCTACCGGGATAGCCGCGTCGCCGAATGTCATTAAGCTCGCGGCAGATCCGGGGAAGGCCTACAACGATGCGCAGGAGAAAGACTTCGACAGCGCATCTCCGGATTCGCAACAGGCTTTTTTCGGCGCCCTGCGCGGGGGAGACACAGTGCAGATAAAGGCTGGGTCGCACGTGGCCACATCAATCGCCCGCACTTCCGATGGGCACATCAACTGCTACTTTGCCAACTTCGATGGATTGCGCGGAGGCTCCAATCCGATTCAGACGCCCCAGTCCGGTGTGGAAGTCAGCGTGACCTCGAAGTCCCGTGGGAAGGGATTTTTTCTGCCCTTCCTCGGAGAGGTGCAAAGCGTGAAAGGAAGCCGCCACCGAGATGAGATTACGTTTGCGCTGCCGGTAATCAACAAGGGTGCGGTGTTCTGGTACGAGCCGTGATTCTGCGTGCAGCAGCATGAGTGACTCTGTTCAGCCTCCTCGCTCCCACGCTTTGCTACGCGACACCGCTTCAGCCCAACGTTCGCGGAGCGATCTGGCTTGCGACACCGGCATTTCAGGTTCGAAGCAGCGATCGTCCTTTGTGACAGCAGAATCGAGGCCACCCTTCCAGAAACCCACGGCCAGGCCAGCCAGATAGGCCGCTCCGAGAGCAGTGGTTTCGATCACCACCGGGCGCACGACGGGGATGCCCAGAATGTTGGCCTGAAATTGCATCAGGCTATCATTGCCGGAAGCGCCGCCATCTACGCGCAACTGCTCAACCGGGACGCCGGAATCCCGACGCATGGCATCCAGCAGATCGGCGACCTGGTATGCAATGCTCTCGACTGCAGCGCGCGCCAGGTGTCCCGCTGTGGTGCCGCGAGTCACCCCAAAAATCGAGCCGCGGGCATACGAATCCCAATGCGGAGCGCCTAATCCCACGAAGGCCGGGACGAAATAGATTCCGCCGTTATCGGGAACGGAGTTGGCGAGCGCTTCTACATCTTCTGATTTGCGAATGATTCCCAATCCGTCGCGCAACCACTGCACCACCGCTCCCCCAACGAAGACGCCGCCTTCGAGCGCGTATTCGGTCGCGTCTCCGATTTTCCAGGCCACGGTGGTAAGCAACCGGTTGGACGACGGAACCGCGCGCGGCCCCGTATTCTGCAGCATGAAACAACCGGTTCCGTAGGTGTTCTTCGTCATTCCGGGCCGCGTGCAACGCTGACCGAACAACGCCGACTGCTGATCTCCGGCCATGCCCGCCAGTGGAATTCCGTCGATCCCCGTCTCGCTGACTTCGCCAAATATCTCGCTGGAGAAGCGCACGGCCGGCATCATGGATGCCGGCACCTGAAACAGGTCGAGCAGCTTCTGATCCCATTTTCCGGTGTGAATGTTGAAGAGCATGGTGCGCGATGCGTTGCTGGCGTCCGTAGCGTGAACCCGGCCATTGGTCAGTTTCCAGAGCAGCCAGCTGTCAACGGTGCCAAATGCCAGCTTGCCGGCTTCGGCGAGCGCGCGCGCACCGCGCACGTTTTCCAAAATCCAGGAAATCTTACTGGCTGAAAAATAAGGATCGATCAGGAGGCCGGTACGTTGCTGAATCAAAGGACCGTGGCCTTCGCCACGCAGGTGCTGGCAGAAATCCGCAGTGCGGCGGTCTTGCCAGACGATCGCATTGTAGACGGGCAGGCCCGTTTCGCGGTTCCACACAATGGTGGTTTCGCGCTGGTTAGTGATGCCGATGGCGGCGACGTCTCGGGACCGTGCTCCGGCTTGGGACAAGGCTTCCAGCGCAACTGCGATTTGCGAGGAAGCAATTTGCTCCGGATTGTGCTCGACCCAACCTGGCTGTGGAAAGATCTGATCGAATTCGCGTTGGGCAATGGCGCGGACCGACCCTTCGCGATCAAACAAGAGCGCCCGGGAACTCGTAGTGCCCTGGTCCAGCGCGAGAACGTATTGCAAGCTGCCTCCGGGACGGGCTTTGGATTTATTCCATCGACCTCAGTGCAGAGGCAGCTCAAGGTTCACTCGGGCAACTTCATCACTCCACGAATGAGAAGGTGTGCTTCCACCTTTGCGGCCGCAGTGCCCGGCTGTCCTCCTCCGACGGTGATCGTGTAGCCGCCCTGCCCCACGTAGCGATCGCCCCACTCGTCGACGTAGCTCAGATCCCGCGACTGCAGCGTAAAGGTCGTATGCTTCTGCTCGCCGGCTTCCAGATGGACGCGCGTAAAGCCGCGCAACGCCCGCAGCGGGGCGCCCGGCAATCTGGGGAAAGTCATGTAAACCTGCACAACCTCGTCACCGGCTCGCCGGCTGGTATTCTTCACGTCAACTTCGACCGAAAGTGGCTGAAGGGCTTTCATCTGAGAACTGGAGAGCTTGAGGTTGGAGTATTCAAACGTCGAATAACTCAGTCCGTAGCCGAACGGGTAAAGCGGCTGTCCTTGAAAGTAGCGGTAGGTCCGCTGGGTCATGGAATAGTCGTCGAACGCCGGCAACTGCTCCACATCCTTATAAAAGGTCACCGGCAATCTTCCCGAAGGATTGTTGGCGCCGGCCAGTGTCTCCGCGATGGCGGTGCCGCCTTCTTCTCCCGGGTACCAGGCTTCGAGAATGGCGTTGGCATTGTCGTTGGCCCAGTTGACCGCGAGAGCGCTGCCGTTCATCAGGACCACGACCAGTGGTTTGCCTGTACCTTTCAGCGCTTCGAGCAGCGTTTGCTCTTCCTGGGGCAGGTTGAGGCTGGTGCGATCGCCGCCCTTGAATCCGGGAACGTCCCCCTTCGTCTCTTCGCCTTCCAGGTCTGGAGTGATGCCCACCACCGCCACCACGACATCGGCGCGGCGGGCAGCGGCAACGGCTTGTGCGGTCGGGTCAGCGGCCGCCGGCGGCGCCCCCTTGCCTTCCTTGGTTGAGGGTGCTGAAGTCGGAGATGTTTCTTCCCGCAGGAAGTTGGTTCCGGGAGCGTAGGTGACCTGAGTTCTGGCAAACTGCTTGCGCATACCCTCCAGCGCGCTGACGGCGTGGGAGGCGGTCCCACTGTCGTTGCCCTGTAGCACGCGCACCGATTCCGCCAAGGGACCGACCACAAGAATCTTCTTCCCTTTGGCCGGCAAGGGGAGAATACCGTCGCTTTTCAACAGCACCATGGACTCGCGCGCCGTCTTGAGGGCGAGTTGACGGTGTGCGGCGCTGTCAATCTCGGATTCGGGGATCTGCGCATAGGGCACGCTTTCTGGAGGATCGAACATGCCCAGCTGCATGCGCACGGTCAGGAGGCGGCCGACGGCGCGGTCGATATCGATCTGGCTGAGCAGGCCCTGCTTGACCGCCTCAAGAAACGGCGCATAGTCGTGGTCGTCGTTGGCGGCGGCGGAACCGTCGGCGCACTCGTTGTCCAGTCCCGCTTTCAGCGCCGCGGCGGCGGCCTCAGCCCGGCTCTTGCTGAAATGATGGCCGTCGACCATATCTACGACCGCATCGCAATCGGAAACCACGTAGCCATCGAATTTCCAGGCGCCCCGGAGCTGTTTCTGCAGCAGGAAGGCACTGGCGCAGGCGGGATCGCCGTTGATCGAGTTGTCGGCGCACATCACAGATCCAGCCTTGCCTTCCACGACCGCAGCGCGAAACGCGGGAAGGTAGGTGTCCTCCATATCGTGTTTCGACACTGTCACATCCATGCTGTGCCGCGCGGGTTCAGGGCCGCTGTGCACGGCAAAGTACCTGGGCGTGGCAATCGCGCGAAGATATTTCGGATCGTCTCCCTGCAAGCCGGTCACGAATGCGATCCCCATGCGCACGGCGAGAAAGGGATCCTCTCCATAGGTCTCCTGGCCGTGTCCCCAGCGCGGATCGCGGAAGATATTGAGGTTGGGTGCCCAGAAGTCCAGCCCCTCCATGATGTCGTGTCGTCCGGCCTTCACCGCCTGATTGTGTTTGGCGCGGCCTTCGGTGCCGATGACGGCCGCCACGTCGTGGATAAGGGCATCGTCGAACGTTGCGGCTAACCCAATGGGCTCGGGGAAAACCGTGGCCGTTCCGGCGTTGGCAACGCCGTGCAGACCTTCATTTCGCCAGTCGTAAGCGGGGATCTGCAGCCGTGGAATCGCACGCGACTGATTGACCAGCTGAGAGGCCTTTTCCTCCAGAGTCATCTTGCTGAGCAGATCGTCGACGCGCTCGGTGATGGGCTGAGAAGGATCCAGATAGGCGGGACGATTGGCGGTCTGGGCGGCGGAGCGGACAAGAATGAGGAATAGGATGATCGTGATCTGCAGGATGTTTCGCCGGTGCATCGCTTCCATGAACCCTCTCCTTATTCCTTTCCTTCTGGGCCCCCGCTCGGCTAAGCAGTCCTTACACGCTAGAACGCCTGCCGACGTTTGTGCTCCAACTGGAGTGAACGGCTTAGTTTACAGAATCTTGCCGGGAAAGGCGCAATGTACCGCGCGGTGCATCGGTAGGTGCGTCGCCGCGTGGCAAGTCCGTTTTCAGAGGGCGAGGCAGGTCGAGCACGCCGCTCCCAAACCTGCGTCGATGGGGCATTGTTCTGTATGCGTTCTTCTCTAGCGATGATGATGCGTCCAGATTCGGGCCAACAATCACAGCCTTGACCTGTTTCCCCAAGCATCATAAGATGCCCACTCGGCAGCACGGGTGCTAGGATCGCGGGTCTCAAAATCGTCGCGTACAGCATCCCAAGGCCCTCCTCGGTAGCTCTCGCACTATGGCGAGGCAAACCACGACGTTCGCGATTTCTGTGACTGAGCTCGCCGCAGAGTTGCTGGCGCAGCGCGAGGTCGCGCCGCGCGCGCAGATCACGGCGGAGCAGACCGCACAACTGCTTCCGGGCACTTCTGTCGCTGTCTACGTGATCCCCGATCAGGGCAACCCGGTCTGGACCGCAAGAGCGAGCGTGGGCGATGTCGGAGTCGCGGCCGAGGTTGAATTTCACGCCGGCACGCTGGGAATGCTGGCTGAGACCAAATCCACGCTGCTGCTGCAGGGCAGCGCGGTTCCGCGCGAGAGCTACCGGCACCTCGACATCCGGCGCCAGGTGGCTTGTCTGGCGTACGTTCCGCTGTTGGCGGATGAAACTCTGATTGGCGCGATCGAACTCATCCAGCACGAGGAAGCCTTTCCCGAAGCGATGCTGGAGGCGGTGAGCGAGATCGCCGATTTGGCTGCCCCCGCGCTCGCCACCGCGCTCAACTATGAGCGCGAACGCAACGCGAGCCTCCAGTCCATCAGCCGCGTGACCCAGATGTATGACCTGGAAAAGGTCTTCAACTCGACCCTGGAAATGGACGAGTTGCTCCCCATCATTGCCAAGAAATTCCAGGAGATGCTGGGAGTCCAGGCCATCAACCTGTGGATGATTCACAACGACTTTCCCGAGCTGATGAGTCAAGCCGGGTCCGACCCTACCGCCGAGATCGGCGCCGTGCAAAGGCCCGGCGCAGGAATCGTGGGAGACATCTCGGAGTCCGGCCAAAGCGTTCTGCTCAGCGACCGCGGAGATGCGCGCCTGCAGAAACGCAACTCCGGCCACGAGAATGGCGCGGTCTTTTCCGTCATGGCCGTTCCCCTGCTTGAGCACGAAAAGCTCGTGGGCGTGGTTGAAGCGATTAACCGGCTCGACGGCGTTCCGTTCGACGAAGACGACGAGTTCCTGCTGACCAACATCTGCGAGACGGCGAGCAACGCTCTGCACAATGCCAGCCTGTTGCAGGCGGAGCGCAAAGTCGAGATTCTGCAAACTCTGGTCCAGATCAGCGGCGAAATCACTTCCACGCTGAACCTGGACCGGGTGCTGCAGGCCGTGGTCAACGGCCCGAGCGCTGTCATCCCCCACGAGCGTTCCGCGATTGCCCTGGAACAGCGAGGGCGCTTGCAGCTCAAAGCCATCTCGGGCATGGAACAGATCAATCCGGATGCGCCTGACGTCGACCGGCTTAATCGAATTCTGCAATGGGCCTCCATGCTGAACGACGAACTCTTCGTCAGCCAGACCGGAGACGAAATCAACGCCACGCGGGAAGAGACCAAGGAGAAGTTTCTCCGCTACTTCGCGGACAGCGGCATGCGCGCTTTTTATGCGATCCCGCTGCTCGATGAAGAAGGCCGCCTGGGCATCCTCTCGTTTGAAAGCAACGATCCCGAGTTCCTGACCGATGCGCACCTCGAAATGATCAAAGTGCTCGCCGGCCAGGCCACGGTCGCGCTGCGCAATGCTTCCTTGTATCAGGAAGTCCCGTTCATCGGAGTGCTGCAGCCGCTCTTGCAGAGGAAGGCCAGATTCATGGCCCTGCCGCGGCGGAAGCGCGCCGCGATTGCAGGCCTGGCGGCCGCCGCAGTCCTGGTTCTGGCCGCGGTGCCCATGCCGATGAGGGTCGAGGGCAGCGCGGTCGTCGCCCCTGTTAGGAGGGCCCAGATTCAGCCAGAAGTGGATGGAGTCGTGCGCAACGTGTATGTCCACGAGGGTGACTCTGTCGAGCAAGGTGCAGTAGTGGCCGATCTCGAAGACTGGGAATATCGCGGAGCACTGAGCGCCGCGCAGGCCAAATATCAGTCCGCACTGTCCGAAGCCAATCGCGCCCTGGCGACAAATGACGGCGAACAGGCCGGCATCCAGCGGGTGGCGGCGCAGTATTGGGCGGCCGAAGTCCAGCGCCTCCAGGAGCGCCTGGAGAAGACGCGGCTTCGCAGCCCCATCCGCGGAAGAGTCTTGACGCCTCATCCGGAGAATTTCGTAGGACGAAAGCTGTCCGCAGGCGACGATTTCGCCGAGGTCGCCGACAGCTCGCAGGCCGTCATTGATGTTGCCATTGACGAAACCGATCTCCCCCTTGTGCGCACGGGCACCGGCGCAGCCGTCAAGCTGGAAAGTTACCCTCAGAGAACCTTCCGGGGCACAGTCGGTGTCGTCAGCCCCCAGGGCCAGATCGAGCAGGATGATCGGGTGTTCTATGCGCGCGTCAATGTACCCAACGCGGAGGGCTTGATGCGGCCCGGAATGCAAGGCCGGGGGAAGGTGTCGGTGGGATGGCATCCGGTTGGAATGGTCATGCTGCGCCGCCCCATGATGTGGATCTATTCCGAGCTCTGGTCGTGGCTTGGGTGGTAAGCCCTGAAGCTATGGAGAGGGAAATGAAGATGTTGTCAGCCACTCGTCAACTCGGTCTGTGCCTGCTGGCAGCACTGATCGGGGTAAGCCAGGTGGGAATGATCGCCTGCAGTGCCACCCCGGTCACGCAAGCTGCCACGCCCAGCACCGCAAACAAGGCGGAGGCTGCGTCCGCGTTGCCGGCGCCAGGGTCTGTGTCGCAGGATGACGACTACGTCGCGTCCGGCCCCATCATTGTCGAAAACCAGGTGGATGTTCTGGCCCTGACGGGCGGAGTCGTCTCGGAAATCGTCGCCGACGTGGGGTCAAGCGTTCAAAAGGGCCAGATCCTCGCCCGTCTGGATGATCGCCAAGCCTTGGCCCAGCGCGACGCCGGGGAATCTAAGCTGAAGAGCTGCGAGGCCAATCTCGCCGACTGGGAGGCCGAGACCAAGATGGCGGAGGCCGATTTTGGCCGCGCCCAGCGCATGCGGGATGCGGGCATCAACACGCAAGAAGAGCTGGACCACGCTCACTACAAGTTCGTCGGATCGCAATACGAAATCGAGAAGGCGAAGCGCGACCTGGACAGCGCCCGCGACAGCCTCCGCGTTGCCGAGCTGGAGCTGCAGAAAACTCGAATCGAAGCGCCCTTTGACGGCGTGGTAGCCCGCCGCTACGTGCGCGCCGGTCAAACAGCAGCACCGGGAGATCGTATGTTCTGGGTGTCGGCAGTCGCTCCGCTGCTGGTGAAGTTCACGCTGCCCGAGCGCTTTCTGAACCGGATCAAGGCAGGCAATACGGTGTACGTCAGCTCCCTGTCGGCGCCCAATCAGTCTCACCCCGCCAGAATCGCCCAAGTGAGCCCGCTGGTGGACCCGGCGAGCGATTCCATCGATGTAGTGGCGAAAGTGGAGGGCAAGCCTGAAGGACTGCGGCCCGGCATGACCGCCAATATTCGTATTGTGCCACTCGCCACCCCGCAGAAATGAATCTCGCCGAAGCTCTCAACGTCGCCCTGCCTGAAACTCCCGCCCGGACCGTCGCGCTCGACCGCCTGCCCAGAGTGGATCCCAACCTGATTGTCCAGGAACAGATGCAGGACGGAAAACGCACGATCATGGTGGTCATCCCGGCCAGCCGTCGCATCTACCCCCTTTCTCCTGAGCAATGGGACGTGCTATCGCTGTTCGACGGAACGCGCACGTACGAGGAGATCGCGCAAATCGAAACCGCCCGCACGTCGGTGCTCTACACCGAGGATGCTGTGCGCGAGTTCGCGGAAGGGATGGCCGACGAGCCCTTCTGGTACAGAACGCCGCAAGAGCAGAACATCGCGCTGTGGTCGAAGCTGAGAGATGAGCGGCTGCGCCGCACGCAAAAGAAATCGCGCTGGGGCAACCTGGCGGAAATCACCTTTTCTGCGTGGGACCCGAATGTCTTCCTCACCAAGCTGCACGAGAAGCTGGAGTTTGTGTTTGGCCGCCCCTTCCTGATCTTCACTCTGATCCTTTTTGCCTTCACGGCCTGGGTCTGGATTGACCGATGGGGCGAGATCTGGCGGGACAGCATCGAGTACTACACCTTCACCGACAAAGGCGTCGCCGACCTCGCTGAATTCTGGGTGCTCATCCTGTTTGTCGGCCTGATCCACGAATGCGCGCACGGACTGGCGTGCAAACACACCGGTGGCGAAGTGCACCGCATGGGATTCCTGTTGATGTATCTCTCGCCGTGCTTTTTCTGCGATGTCACCGAGGCCTGGGCATTCGGCAGCAAATGGCAGCGCATCATGACCTCGTCCGCGGGATTGTGGTCAGAATTGATCCTGTGCGGGTTTGCCACCATCACGTGGTGGGGGCTGCCTCCGGGGGGATTCATCCACGAGCTTTCGTACAAGATCATTCTGATTGGCGGCGTCGCCGCCGTGCTCATCAACTTGAATCCCCTGGTCAAGCTCGACGGCTATTTCATCTTCTCCGAAATGCTGGAAATCTCCGAGCTGAAAGACCTGTCGACGCAGTTCACGAACTCTTGGGTCAAGAAGCATGTTTTTCGGCTCCCCGTGGAAGTGCCGTACATGACGCTGAAACGGCGGATCCTGTTTTCCGTGTATTCCGTCCTCTCCAGCGCCTACGGATACCTGCTACTCATTGTTGTGGTTGTCTTCGTTTACAACGCTTTTTACAAGTACACGCCGCAGTGGGCCTTTGTGCCCGCCTTGGGATTGGCCTGGGTGATGTTCCGCTCTCGAATCCGCTCCTTCCTACGATTTCTGCGCGGCCTATATCTGGATAAGAAAGAACTTCTCATGGCCGAGTTAAAGTCTCGTCGAGCCTGGGTTTTGGGGGGCCTTCTGTTGTGCCTGCTGCTGGCGCCAATCTGGCGCGAGGGCATCTCCGGCCGCTTTGTTCTGGAACCCCTGCGGAAATCGGTGATCCGGGCGCATGTGCCGGGGCGCGTGGTCGACGTGCAGGCCTCGGAAGGTCAGCTCGTTCGGGCCGCCCAACCCCTCGTTACGCTGCGCGATCTGAAACTCGAGTCCGAACTGGCGCAGGTCCAGGCGGAATATCAGGGCGCAGTCTATCGCGTCACCTCAGCCCAGCTGCGGAACGCTCCTTCGGCGGCTGTCGAGCACGAACGCGACCAGTTGGCGATCCGCCTCGGCCTTCTCCGCGATCAATCGGCTCAACTCGTGCTGGCCAGCGACATTCCGGGATCGGTGGTCACCCCGCGCCTCGGGGACCGGCTGGGAACTTCTATCGCCGCGGGCACGGTCGTCGCCGAGGTGGCGGATATGTCGGCTATGCGGGCAAGAATCTATGTCGCGGAGAGCGATCTGCGCAAACTGCATCTGGGAAGCTCGGCCAGACTCCGCATCGGAGGCCTGCTGCCCTCAGTAGAGGGCACGGTAACCGACATCGCACCGGATGTTTCCGCGATGCAAGCCGGCGTCATGGAGAAAGGAAAATATATTGGGCTGCACACGCCGCATTATTACTTCGCGGACATTTGCATCCCCAATCCCGACGGTATCCTGAAGATCGGGCTGACCGGCGAAGCCAAAATCGTGGTACGGCGCCGGTCGGTGGCCGGCCTGATCGGCGAAGCGGTAGCTGACTTCGTCTCACGGAAGCTCTGGTAGCAGGCGATTCTGTGCCAAAAGCGAGGGAGGCCACTTCTGCAGTGGCCTCCCTGAACTTACTGCCTGGCGCTGGTGCAAGGGCTTCCTGCGACTAGAACTTTAACGTCGCAGCTCTAATGCTCACCGCGGCTGCTTTGGTGCCCAGGGTCGCTGCCTTGATGCCCAGCGTCGCTGCTTTGGTGCCCAGTGCGGCTGCCTTGGTGCCCATCGTGGCTGCTCGGTGGCCGAGTGCGGCTGCTTTGGTGCCCATCGTTGCTGCTCGGTGGCCGAGGGGAGCGGCTTTAGCTTCCATCGCTGTGCCCTTCTTGGGCTTGGCGGCTACGCCGCGGGCAATGACGGCCTTCTTGGCTGCGGTCCGGCTGCTGATCAGGGATTTCTTTTCGATTGACATGCTGTCCTCTCCGTCGCTTTTTGAGTTTCAGAAATCTGCCGCAACATCCCGCGGCGAACCCTAGCATTGCACGAGGAATACCAAACAAAGTCGAGCGTAACAGTCGTCTCCGCTTGTTTTGTTTCAATGACTTCCGGGCAGGCATTACCCTGAGCGGTGGGCGCCAGGTCGGAAATGGTTTAAAAAGTGACCTATCTATAGGTCAGTTCTTAACCCGTTCCGATCCGGTGCTTGCGGCACAGATACTTCATGCGCTGTGAGTTGACGTGCAGGAGCCGGGCGGCAGAGGCTTTGTTGCCTTCGGTCCGTTTCAGAGCCGCCCGCAGATAGGCGATCTCGGTGTTCTCCAGTTCCCGGTCGAAATCAATTCCCTCTTCCGGGATCAGCAGGGCCTCCTGCCGCACCGTTGCCTGGTGCAGGATCGGCTGGGGCAGGTGCTTGACCCGGATCAGGCTTCCGTCCGACATGAGCACCAGCCGCCTCATCAGATTCTCCAGTTCGCGCACATTGCCCGGCCAGGTGTACTCCTCCAGTATCTCGACGACTTCGGGTTCCAGACTCTTCTGCGGACGTCCGTCGGCCGCACAATACAGGCGGACAAAGTGCTCCGCCAGCAGCGGGATATCGCCTTCCCGTTCCCGCAGCGGCGGCATGAAAATGGGCACGACGTTAATCCGGTAGTACAGATCCTCGCGGAAGCGGCCGGCGCGAACCATTTCCTCCAAATCGTCGTTGCTGGCCGTCAGCAGGCGGAAATCGACCTTCGTCGCCTTCCTCGCTCCCAGACGCTGAACCGTGTGCTCCTCCAAAACTCGCAACAGCTTGCTCTGCAGCCCCAGGCCCAGGGACGAGATTTCATCGAGAAAGATGGTTCCACCCTGCGCCGCTTCAAAGTGCCCGCAACGGGCTTCGTGGGCATCGGTAAAGGCGCCCTTTTCATGGCCGAACAGTTCGGTCTCGATGAGAGTTTCCGGCAGGGCCGCGCAGTTGAGGCTGATGAACGGCCGGTCGCGCCGCGGGCTGGTCGCGACGATGGCACGGGCAACCAGCTCTTTTCCGGTGCCGCTTTCACCCCGGATGCAAACCGTGGTGGAACTGTCGGCCACGCGGCTGATCGTGCTGTAAATCATCCGCATGGCTTCGCTGGCGCCCACCAGGTCACAGAACGAGGATCGGCTGCGGGCCTGCTCCTCCAGTTCGCGCTGCGCGATTTCCTGCTGCCGTTCCTCCAGAGACTGCTCCAGCTTGACCTTCAGCTCCTTGCAGTCGACGGGAGCGGCCAGCACCAGATCGGCCCCGGCGGCATGAATTCGCAATCTGTGCTGGCGGGTACGAACACGGGTAATGGCAAACAGCACCAGGTCGCGATCCAGATTGCGGAGATCCCGCAAGACATCGGCGCTGTCCGCCGCGCCCGCCTCGACCGGATCGATGTCGAGGATGACCGCATCGAGCGGAGTCTCCTGATGCAGGGCCACGACTTCCCGCGGCGAACTCAGGTAGGTAATGTGGAAGAAAGGAGCCAGCGACTCCTCGACCATGGGCAGCACGGACTCATCGCTGCACACCAGAGAAACTCGCGCCGGACGGGATGACGATGTCACGGACATATCGGACTGAGGCCGCCTCCGATGAGCCCCCGGGGAGGGCCTGTATTATAGTAAAAATTTGACCGGTGCGTGGGGAATTCTTTGCCTGGGGTGGTCAACTTTCTCTTGCAAAAGCCCGGGTGATCCCGTAATTTGAGCACTCGTTCGGCGGGACCGGGCTTCCAGCTGCTCTGCTGTGGCGGAAACCCCAGGAAATTGGCCCCCCAAGGAGAAGTGCGTGGACATTAACGTGCGGAGGCGTTCCCAGGTAGAAGTCATTCAGCTGCGGGGGCAGTTGCGCATGGGACCGGCCGTCGACAGCCTGCGCCAGACGATCGACGAGGCTTTCAGCAGCGGAGACACGCGCATCGTGCTCGACCTTGCCGAAGTGCCCATGATCGATTCCAGCGGCATCGGCCTGCTGGTGAAATATCTCGCTTCCGCCAAGCAGAACGGCGGCAGCATCAAGCTGGTGCAACCCTGCAAGTTCGTGGTGCAGACGTTGCGGCTGGTGGGCGTCCTCAACCTGTTTGAGGTCCACGACGGCGAGGAAGCTGCAGTGAGTTCTTTTTCCTGATTTCAGCCACCGTAGTCGGGTGCGAATCAAACCAGCATTCATGTCGTCTCCGTCGAACCAAGACCGCGGGAACAGCGAGCTGCGCGAGCTGCTCCATCTCACCATCTCGGCAGATTCCGAGGCAGTCTCCTCCGCAGCCGATGCAGTCTCAAACACCCTGACCCAGCTTGAGGTTCCGGAGCAAAAACGTTTTGAGATCGTGCTCGCGGTGCAGGAGGCGCTGACCAACGCCGTGGTGCACGGTTGCGCGAATGACTCGTCGAAGAATGTAACCTGCCGGCTGCAGTGCGCGAAAGAGGGCCGCATTGAAATCATCGTGACCGACCCAGGACCAGGTTTTGATCCTGACTCGATCGCGGCTCCAACCGACGGCGACAGACTGCAGGCCGATCACGGTCGAGGCGTGTACCTGATCCGCCAGCTCATGGATGAGGTCCGGTTCGAGCGCGCAGGCAGCGAAATCAGAATGTGGAAGTACTAAGAAGGCGCAAGACCGCAAACCGGTGACCGGATTTGCCGGAAATAGGTAGCCGGCTGTAAGAACGAGCCTCGCAAGACCAGTGTCACTGAAACAACAAACTGCAAAAGAAGCGCGCACCGCCTCTCCGGCATCACTTTACGCAGGTGTCTACGATGAGCCTAGGCGAATGAAAGGCGCACGTTGTGCTAACGCCTGATTGACTCCGTCCATTCCCCAGTCTTGTCAACCTTCCATGCAACGGTATCGCCGATACCTTCGTCCAATAGACCCGTCGTCGCACTTCTGCAAAAGTTGTGTGGAGTAGTCACTACCTCCGACAATCGAAAGGACGACCGAATGGCCGACACGAGTGGACATGAAGAGGCCAAGCGCGTGGCTGCGCCTGTCGCGTCGAACACGCTGAGTGTCAATGTTTTTACCGCCCCGGGAAAGGCTATGGTTGGCGAGCGGCCCAAGCCTTTCGGCGAGCCGCTCGCCTTTGACCCGATCACGTCGACTTTAATCTACGGCGAGTATGACGCGGTGCTGGTCGACGCAATGGGGACAGTGGCTGAGGCCGAGGCTCTCGCCGACTGGGTGGCTCTGCACAACCGCGACCTGGAGACCATCTATATAACGCACGCGCATTTCGACCACTTCTACGGTCTGGGCATTCTCCTCGACCGTTTCCCGGGCGCTCGGGCGATAGCGACGCCCAAGGCGCTAACCGCCATGCAGATGTCTTTCACTCCCGAAGTAGAGCGGCTAGCCCGTCGGATGTTTCCTGGGCAAGTGCCCACTAAGTTGGTTCCACCTGTGCCCTATGACGACGACACGTTCACTCTCGAGGGCCACGAATTGCGCATCATCGAGCAGGGCCGCACCGATAGTCCCGATTCTACGTCTCTCTACGTTCCATCAATCGGCTTGATCGTTGCTGGCGACGTTGTCTACAACCAATGCCGAATGTACGTCGGCGACACTACCCCCGAGAGCCGAAAGAATTGGATCGCCGCGCTCGACCGGTTAGCGGCGCTCAATCCGACGACAGTTGTAGCCGGCCACAAGAAGCCTGGCGCTCCCGACTCTCCCTCGACAATCCAGGAAACCAAGGGTTACCTCGAGGACTTCGACCGGCTGCAGAAAACCGCGAAGTCCGACCAGGAACTGTTCGATCAGATGACGGAGTTGTACCCGCATTGGGTAGCCAATCAGTCGTGGTTGATGTTCGGATTCCCGCAGCCCTAAGCCACATCAACCGCCGATGCGAATGTTTCGCGCATGAGGAAGGGAAAACAATCACCGATGAATCCCACGTTTTATCGCACAATACAGGTTGACGGCCTGTCGATCTTCTATCGGGAGGCTGGGCCGACAAATGCGGAAACGCTTCTCCTGCTGCACGGACTTCCGTCGTCGTCGCGGATGTTTGAACCACTTTTTGCCAGGCTGTCCGACCGCTATCACCTGATAGCGCCCGATTATCCCGGTTTCGGACACAGTGACTGGCCAGACCCAAAGAACTTCGCATATACCTTCGATCATTGCGCCGAGATCATGAACCATTTTGCAGAGGCGCTCGGACTCTCGCGCTATACCCTCTATATGCAGGACTACGGTGGCCCCGTCGGCTTTCGCATGATATTGGCGCATCCAGAGAGAGTAGAAGCCGTGATCGTGCAGGATGCCGTCGCCCACAACGAAGGCTTGGGAGCAAATTGGAAAACCCGTCGGGCGTTCTGGGCAGATCGGGCCGCCAATGAGAGCGCCTTGCGCACAAATCTTTTGTCGCTTGAGGCCGCACGGGCGCGCCACGCGGGGAACGATCCCAACGCGGAACGCCACGACCCGGATCTTTGGACAGACGAATTCTATTTTCTCAACCAATCCCGCCAAGCGGAGATTCAGAGCGACCTCTTCTACGACTATCGAAGCAACGTGGAGTCTTATCCGAAATGGCAAGCGTGGATGCGTGAAAAGCAGCCACGCCTGCTGGTGATCTGGGGTAAGTATGAGTCGTCATTCGATCCCTCGGAGCCGGAAGCCTACAAGCGGGATGTGCCAAGCGCTCAGGTTCACATTGTGGATGGCGGCCACTTCGCATTGGACACGGCTGCCGACGACATCGCGGCTCTCGTACGCGGCTTCATGACAAAGCAGGGGTGAACGCTAGGCCCTTATGAGAAGCGTTGGACCGCGCAGGTCCCCCGGCCATCAATGGGTGCTCGTCATCCTCAAATCGCGCCTTGGAGCAGCTGTAGACGTAAACTCGGCATTCAGGAAACAGAATCGATTTTAAAAAAGGAGAACAATATGGCAACAAAAGGAAGAATCCTGGTACTGGTCTCAAGCGGTCACGGCTTGCCCTTGAAAGATGGCAAGGTTTATACCGGCGCTGGCTACTACCTCAACGAACTGACGGTTCCGGTTCGAGCCCTGATGAAGGAGGACTATGAAATCACCTTCGCCAACCCCAAAGGCAACACCCCGCAAATGGATGTTCATTCAGCGGTACCTGACTTTTTCGGTGGGGACGAGGCTAAGCTTCAGGACTATCTGAAATTCCGCGACAGCCTGACTGGGCTCAAAAATCCAACTCGTATCTCCGATGTCATCGCTTCGGGCCTGGATCAATATGACGCTGTTTTTGTCCCCGGCGGCCATGGCCCGATGATCGATCTTCTCGATGATCCCGACGCCGGCACCGTGATGAGACACTTTCATGAAACATCCAAGCCGACGGCAGTGCTCTGCCATGGCCCGATTTCACTACTCTCGGCTTCTCCGAATTCGAAGGAGGTGGTCGCCGCGCTGGCGGCGGGCGATGCGGCGGGAGCGCGGGCGAAGGCTCAGGGTTGGATATATTCCGGATATAAGATGACTATTTTTTCGACAGCGGAAGAGCAGCAGCGGGAGCCGCTTGAGATTGGTGGTAAGGTTCTCTTCTATCCGGACTTTGCCTTAACTACGGCGGGCGGTGACGTAAGTGTGCTCGCTCCATGGAAGAGCTACGTCCTTCAAGATCGCGAGTTGATCTCAGGTCAGAACCCGTTCTCTGACCAAGCGCTTCTGAATCTTCTTCTACCGGCACTCAACAAGAGAAGAGCAGCCGCTTGAGATTGGTGGTAAGGTTCTCTTCTGCCCGGTCTTCATCCTTGCGTTACGGCGGGCGCCCGGTGCCCCCACGTTCCGCGTAGCGTCAGCGAGCTAACGTGGGACAACAAACCGCTTTGAAAGCGAGGAGATCTGGCGGAGAGAGTGGGATTCGAACCCACGTTAGAGTTTCCCCTAAACACGCTTTCCAAGCGTGCGCCTTCAGCCACTCGGCCATCTCTCCGGCTAGGAACTTGGGAAGGACGGAACAACGACTCTTACAATCCTTGCTGCCCGAACCGACGGGAAATGCCTGCCGCGCAATCTCAGCAACGTGGGCAGATCCGTGGACTACTGCCTTTTGTCGATTCTATGGGCGATGCCGCTCAAACCGCAACTTTCAGGAAAACGAAAAAACAAGGAGAAGGTGGGGCCTGGAGAGAGCTAAGAGAGCTTTACGGAAATATCACCGCCATCGGCTGGCGCTGATGCAGTGGGAGCAGAAGTTGCCGCCCCGGCTGCGGCTGCTGCTGCGGCCGCATGACCGTTTGTGGGAGAGGCCGGCAGCGGAGGTACCTTGGTGGTGTCCACCACGTGATGATTCAGGCAGTAAAGAGCCAGTTCGAGGCGATCGGCCACGCCCAGCTTGTCATAGACCTTGCGCAGGTAGTTCTTTACGACCTGCTCGGTCGTCCCGACCCGCAGCGCGATCTCTTTGTTCTTCATCCCCTGGGTCACGCAGGAGACGATTACCGTTTCTTTCGGCGTGAGCTGAACTTTCGGCCGCGCGCCCGAGGGCCGGCTGCCCTGGGTGCGATAGGCTTGCATGACCCAGCGTATGGCCTGACTCTCCAGCCAGGTTTCGCCTGCCGCCACCTTGCGCAGGCACTCCACCAATATCTCTGGCTCGACTTCGCGCGAGACAATCCCGTGCGCCCCGCGGCGGAACAGTTCCAGGGTCATCTCTTCGTCCGGCGCGGGCGTAACCACCACAACGCGTAGCTGTGGATTCTGGCGCATCAACTCGGCCACGGTTTCCACCGGGTTCGGAGTGAGAGCGGCCTCAAAGATCATCACGTCGGAAGAGAACTTCTTGACTGCAGCCTGCGTTTGCGCCAGGGTCTCGGCCTGGCCGACCACGCGAATGTCGTCTTCGAGGGCAAAGATCTTGCGCAGCCCGGCGCGGAAGATGGCCTGGGTGTCGGCCACGATCACTCGGACAAACTGGCCCTTGCCGTCGTCGCCGGCTGCGAAATTTTCTTCCACGTTGACGGGAATGCTAGCCATTCAATCCTTTGCGCTTACAAGCGCTCGAAATGGTATTCGTCAATCACCACGCCCACACCGCGGCGGCCACGATCGTCAAAACTGCGCACCACCCGCCCCCGGCAATCGATCTGCACATCCTGGCGCGCGCCTACGACGTCGGCGGGCAGCATGATGGTGAAGTCCACCATCGAGCCCACGGGCACGTCGCGGTCCATGGCAAAGAGCACGCCGTTGGCCGAGATGTTCTCCGTCTCCGCCGAGTACGCGCCGTCCTGCCCTTTGACCGAAGCCGTCAGGTGCAACGGAAATCGCGGAGCACTCTGCAGGTCTTCGTACTGCAGCACGCTCATCTGTGCCTGTGCCATCGCGTCTTTGCCTGTGTCGGCTGCCACGTCGCGCTACAACCTTTCTTTCCGGAGCGGCTAGCTAGACCTTGCGCGCACTCGCGGAAACTCAAGGGCAGCGTACACCCAGGAATCAGACATGCAAAGTTACCGAAGTCATTGAACGTTGGTCGTTAACTGCTTTTCTTTGAATGGATTAGGAGGGATTTACGAAGTTCGACCAAAACCCAAAACTGCCTTCCCGAGCCTTCAATTTCCGGTCAATTCCGGGTCAATTTCGGCTGAGTTTCGGTGATCCAGGGGCCTTAGGAAATGGGCAATCCTGGTCGCTGGCAGTGAAGAACGCAAGCCATGAGCCAAGCTCTTTTCTGCTGCATGCCCCTGGATTGTTCGCGGCATCAACCGAGTTGCAGCGCCATCCCAATTTCGCTGTTACTCACCGCACCTCCCTCTGTGACTGGCATCACTGCCCCGCGTGGTGGACGGAACTCCAATACGAGGTAAACGCAGTGAAGGCTACGGCAGCATGCCTTCCCACTGGCAAAGGAGCAGCCACTATGAGTCTCTTCATTTCCGAGGACCGCACCAACACTCTTGCCGAAAGCTACGAGCAAGTTACAGTCGAGAACGGCAGCGCACCTGCAGTCGATTCCCAAGCCAGCAAAAAAGCCGACCTGGCCGGCCCGGGAATCGGCGACTACGCGGAACTCGAGAAGATTCTCCCGCGTGACTACCATCCGCTCCTGACCCCGAGAGAAACCCAGAAAGCAGTTTTCCATCTGAAGCGCTACATCGAAGACAACTTGTGCAAGGAGCTTGACCTGATGATGGTCGAAGTGCCGCTGATTGTCGACGCGGAGAGCGGCGTCAACGACATGCTCGACCGCGATGGCTCGCGCACTCCCATCCAGTTCCATATCTCCAATGATCGCGGCAAGCATCCCATCGACGCGCAAGTCGTCCAGGCCGCCACGAAATGGAAAAGAGTGGCTCTGAATCAGTTCGAATGCCGCGCTGGAGAAGGCATTTGCACCGATATGCGCGCTGTGCGCAAAGACTACTTCCTCGACCATGACCACTCCGCCTACGTCGACCAGTGGGACTGGGAGCGGGCGATCACGGCGGACCAGCGCAACGTGGAATTTCTCAAAACCATCGTGCGGAAGATCTGGAAAGTTCTAGTCGGCGCCGAGAAATACGTGCAGGATATGTTCCCCGAACTGCGGCAGCCGCGCTATCCCAATCTGCCGGAAGAGCTCACGTTCATTCATGCCGAAGAGTTGCTGGCCATGTATCCCGACCTGCCGCGCAAGCGGCGCGAGACGGTCATCCTGCAGAAGTATCCGGCGATTTTCATCATCGGGATCGGCTGGCCGCTGAAAGACGGCTACCCGCACGAGATGCGCGCCGCCGATTACGACGACTGGATCACCGATACCAGCCAGGAAACTCACCGCGACACGCATGGACTGAACGGCGATATTCTCGTCTGGAATCATGTCACCCAACGCCGGCACGAGTTGAGTTCGATGGGCATTCGGGTCAACGCCGAGACGCTTCGCCTGCAACTGGAAATGTCGAACCTGCTGGACAATCTCCGGTTCCCCTATCACCAGGCGATTCTCAATAGTCAGATTCCGCTTTCGATCGGCGGCGGTATCGGCCAGTCGCGCACCCTGATGCTGCTGCTGCGCAAGGCGCACCTGGGCGAGGTCAGCGTCACCGTGTGGCCGAAGATCCTGAAGGAGATGTGCGCGAAGAGAAACATCGTTGTGCTGGAATGAACTGCTTCGGTCGAAAACAAGCGGGACGGCACTAGCCGTCCCGTTTGCCCTACATGATGGCAATGCCCTCGGACCAGGCTGAATTGGTGGAATCAGGATGTCACAATAGTTGGTTAAGGTGCATCTCGTGTTATCTCGGCGGGCGTTATCGGCACAGCGATGATTGTGGCCAGCATGGTTGCAACCACCTTCTCTTTCCCGCCGTTGATAGCAAAGGCATCCGCCGTGCAGACTGTCAACGTCCGCCCTGCTTTCTTCACTTGCGCTCTAGCCGCGAATACCTCGCCCGCAGCGGGCGCCAGGAGGTTCACTTTTAGCTCTACGGTAAGGACCTCTTTATCGTCCGGTGCCACAGTTAAGGCGGCATAACCGCAAGCAGAATCCAGCACGGCAGTGATCGCGCCCGCGTGCAGGTAGCTGTTCTGTTGCGTAAGATTCGGCGAAAATGGCAGACGAATCTCCACACCGCCTTGAACCACTGCTGTAAGTTCGGCCCCCAAAGTGGACATGAAGGCCTGCTTGGAAAAACTCTGTCGAACGCGTTGCTCGTGCGTGGTCACACACATCTCCTTTAGTAGGCGGGGTCCCCTCAGCCACACTTTTCGCAATGATAAATGCTTCTTGCGGGATGAGCCTCGGAATCTGAACCGCAAATGTTGAAACCGGGCGTTTGCTCTCATTGACGCGCCATCCGGCTTCTACGGCTTGGCGTGCGCCTCGGCCAGCGCCCTCCGCACTGCTCATAACTCCTTCAGCACGCCGCACCACCTGGTCAACTTAAGTCCGCCAATCCGAAGGAAGCGAGGCCGACGGGCCCAATCCTGTTTCGACGAAGAGCTACATGAAATACCGTATGGGAGATAACTCCGGAGCGAAATCCCGCGTCAAATCATAAAATGGTTCAAGGTTTGTGTCAGAACAGTTGGGTTTATTGTTGAACGTAGTGCGATGGTCAAATCCGTTTCTGCTGGCTGCATTCACCCTGTTGTTTTCCAGCCTGACGCCGTCGTCCGCCCTGGCACAACAGAGTTTCTCCGAGCCGGCTTGCCACAGCGCACTGCCGGACGCTCCTCAACCGGCGCAAACTACGGAGTCAAACAAACCACCACCGACGGGCGCCGGAAGCATTGCCGGGACGGTGCTCGATGCGAATCGGGACGCGCTGCCAGGTGCTCTGGTAACCCTGGCGGGATCCTCGGGTTCGGCCACCGCGTCGGCGGAATCCGGCACCAGCGGGGAGTTCACATTCACAGGATTGCCGCCGGATGTGTACCGGCTCACAGTAACAGCGCCAGGGATGCTGCCTTTCAGCTCTCTTCAGATTTCTTTGCAAGCCGGCGAGACCCGTCTTGTGCCCCCAATGACACTGTCGGTGTTCGGTGGGACGACCAATGTGACCGTGAATGGAAGCCCGGAGCAATTGTCCCGGCAGCAGGCGCAGATCGCGTTGCAGCAGCGCATCGTTGGCGTCATCCCCAACTTCTACAGCACGTATGACTGGAATGCTCCGCCCCTGCTGGCGAGGCAGAAGTTCCGGCTGGGCATTCACTCCATCATCGATCCGGTTTCTTTGTTCGGCGTAGCGGTCACCGCGGGTGCCGAGCAATATCAGAACGTCTTCCCGGCCTACGGAAGCGGAGTCGAAGGCTATGGCAAACGATACGGCGCAGCGTTGGCCAATCACGTGTCGGCCACTCTGTTGGGCAGAGCGGTTTATCCTTCGCTGTTCCACCAGGACCCCCGCTACTTCTACAAGGGCAAGGGCAGCATCCGGTCGCGCGCGCTGTACGCGATCTCGTCCGCATTCGTCGCCAGAGGCGACGATGGCCGGCGCCAACCGAACTACTCCCGGTTGCTCGGCAACTTCTCGGCTGCCGCCATCTCGAACTTGTACTATCCAGCATCCGATCGCGGAGCCTCGCTGGTCGTTCTCAATGGTCTGGCAACTACCGGTGGGGATATCGTGGCGAACCTGACCCGCGAATTCCTTCTAAAGCACTTCACCTCACACGTGCCTAAAAGCGCTAACGGCGAGCCCTAGCCCGGGCGGAGTGCGTGCTGCCCTCTTCGCGGTGAGGATGTGGTCTTGACTGCTGTCTACGGAGTGGCGTGTGCGTCGGCCAGCGCCTTCTTCACCGCCAGCAATTCCTTCAGGAGCGTCCGCAGCTTGGTCGATTCCAGCGCATTCGGCCCGTCCGACTTCGCTTCCTTCGGGTTGTCGTGGACTTCCATGAACACGCCATCCACTCCGGCCGCTACCGCCGCCCGCGCCAGCACCGGAATGAACTCCGGCTGCCCGCCGCTCACCGCCGGACCTTTGTCGTCCGTCTGCGAGGACGGCAGCTGCACGGAATGCGTTGCGTCGAAAACTACGGGCGCGAACTTGCGCATGATGGCCAGCGACCGCATGTCGACCACGAGATTGTTGTAGCCGAAGCTCGCTCCGCGCTCGGTGAGAAATACCTGCTTGTTACCTGCGTCGCGGCACTTTTCAACTGCATGCCGCATGTCCCAGGGCGAAGAAAACTGCCCTTTCTTGATGTTCACCACGCGTCCGCTGAGCGCCGCGGCGACAATCAGATCGGTCTGCCGGCTGAGAAACGCCGGAATCTGGAGCACGTCGGCGACTTCCGCCACCTTGCCCACATCCGCCGTATCGTGCACATCGGTCAGTATCGGAAGATTCAGTTGCTCTTTGATCTTTTTCAGGATGCGCAGGCCTTCCTTAAGTCCCGGGCCGCGAAAACTGCGAATCGACGTCCGGTTGGCCTTGTCGTAGCTGGCCTTGAAGATAAAGGGAAACTCCAGCGATCGGGTCACGCCCTTGATGATCTCCGCTATGCGAATGGCATGCTCTTCGCTCTCAATGACGCACGGCCCAGCAATCAGAAAAAGATCGCCGGAGCCGATGCGAACATCGCCAACCTGGAAGGATGCTGTCATTGAAAGCCAATATCGCCACGGATCTTCACGGATCAACGCGGAATATTTCTTTGTTCTTCATCCGTGCGGATCCGTGAAAATCCGCGGCGTTTTTGTTCTTAGACTCTCGTTCTCTCCGGCCGGTGGAACATCTCCACCTCGGCCGTCTCTTTTTCTGCGCGGCGCTTCAACCCGTGCTGGTACGACGCCGCCACAAACGTGCTGAACAGAGGATGCGGCTCCAGCGGCTTCGACTTGAACTCGGGATGGAACTGGCACCCGATGAAATGTGGATGGTCAGGCAACTCGACCATCTCCACATAAGTCCCATCCGGCGTTGAGCCGGAGATTCGCAGCCCGGCGGCGATCATCGGTTCTTCATACTCACGATTGAATTCATAACGATGCCGATGGCGCTCGCTGATTTCAAGCTTGCCGTAGATCCGGTGCGCCAGCGTGTTGGGTTCGATCTTGCAGGTCCAGGCGCCCAGTCGCATCGTGCCGCCCAGTTCTTCCACACCGCGCAACTCGCGCAGCTTATAGATCACGCGATGCGGCGTGGCCGGATCGAACTCGCTCGAGTTCGCATCCTCCAGCCCCACCACATTGCGCGCAAACTCGACGCACGCCGTCTGCATGCCCAGGCAGATGCCAAAGTAGGGAACCTTGTTCTCGCGCGCGTAGCGAATCGCGACCAGCATTCCCTCGATGCCGCGTTTGCCAAATCCACCGGGAACCAGAATACCGTCGTAGCCTTCCAGTTGCGCTTCCAGGCTTTTCTGGTCGCTGGCTTCGAGCCCCTCGGCCTCGATCCAGTTCAGTTGCAGCTTCAGGTTATGCGCCAGCGCGCCGTGCACCAAGGCTTCCTTCAGCGATTTGTAGGAGTCTTCATACTCGACGTACTTGCCCACAATGCCGATCGTAACCGTGTCCTTCGGGTTATAGACGCGGTGAACAATGTCTTCCCACTTCGACAGGTCGCGATCATGCGCCTCCATATGCAGGCGCTTCAAGATCAGCGTGTCCACACCTTCGTTCGCAAACACCAGTGGAACTTCGTAGACGGAAGCCACATCCTTGGCTGTAATGACCGCCTCTTCCTCCACGTTGCAGAACAGCGCAATCTTTGACTTGATTTCTTTCGTCAGGAAACGGTCGGTGCGGCAGAGCAGGATGTCTGGCTGAATTCCGATGCTGAGCAGTTCCTTCACCGAGTGCTGGGTGGGCTTGGTCTTCAGTTCCTGCGCCGCCGCGATGAACGGCACCAGCGTGACATGGACGAACAAGGTGTGCTCGCGCCCCAATTCCTGCCGCATCTGGCGAATCGCTTCCATGAACGGCAGCGACTCGATGTCGCCCACCGTGCCCCCGATCTCCACGATCGCGACATCGACATCCTGCGCGACTTTTTTCATCGCCGCCTTGATTTCGTTGGTGACGTGCGGAATCACCTGCACGGTCTTGCCGAGATAGTCACCGCGCCGCTCCTTGGCGATGATCTGCTCGTAGAGGCGCCCGGTGGTCCAGTTGTTGTCGCGGGAAAGTTTGGCGTGGGTGAAGCGCTCGTAGTGGCCGAGGTCGAGATCTGTCTCGGCGCCGTCGTCGGTGACGAAAACCTCGCCGTGCTGAAACGGCGACATGGTGCCCGGATCCACATTCAAATAGGGATCGAACTTCATCAGGTTGACCTTCATGCCGCGGCTCTCCAGCAGGCATCCGATGGAAGCTGCGGCCAATCCCTTGCCGAGTGAAGACACGACTCCGCCGGTCACAAAGATGTACTTCGCTGGCATCTCGACCTCGCTCTAAATTGTCTTTGAGAATGTGTGCAGGTGGGGTGCACGATCAATTATGCCAGAAAAGTCCTGTGGAAGAAACGGAAGAAATTCGATCGCGTTGACTATCCCGGCGCGGTCGGCGAGAATAAATGAGGTTCTTTCCACAGAGTGCGTAGTGTCCCTATCAGTGGGCCTGTGGTGCAACTGGGAGCGCGCCCCGGCACGCCGGGGAGGCCGCCGATTCGGCTGAGCGTTCTGTACAAGAGTGGGCCTGTGGCGCAGCTGGGAGCGCGCTTCCATGGCATGGAAGAGGTCGTCGGTTCGATCCCGACCAGGTCCACCAACTCATCGCTACTTCCAAAAACGGTACTCCTCGCGCATTCCGCTTCAGGGCTAACAGCCTAGAACCCCCACCTTTTCAAACAATTATTTACCAAATCGCTACGCACGTTGACACGTATCCGGAGTAGAGTCTTGTTGGCGCCAGATGTACTACGCGGCGCTCTGCACTTGTTCGTTGCGGCGGATTGGAGGCGCTTATGCGGCCCTCTATGTTGGCAGTCCCGCTGATTCTGGCCCTTTTGCCCAGCACTCTCGCACAGCACACTTCAGGAGGAGGTGGCGGTGGTTCCGGAGGCTCGTCCGGAGGCTACTCGGGCGGCGGCTTCAGTGGCTCCTCCGGAGGGTCTCACGGCGGTGGTTATTCTGGCGGTGGCGGTTCCGGGGGTTATTCAGGAGGACACAGTTCTGGCGGGACTTCGAGCAACGGGCATGCCGGCGTCTCTTCGCACGTCGCCTCGGGGTCGTCTACGCATTCGCCAACGGGAAAGGAAGGCTCACGAAGCGTTGTTGAGTCGAACGGGGAGCAACGCGCATTCTACTACGCAACGAACACTGGCAATCCGAGCGCGGTTCACGACCACCTGCTGGACGAGACGCTGGCAAAAATCCACGTCGCACTACCTAGCAACCTCGCCACCGATCAGTACGTCCCGGCACACCTACCGAAACATCAGGACCCAAATAAACCGGATGAAATTTTGCTGGGGAACAACAAGAAACCCAAGGCATCCAGTGAAGACAAAGCAGCCTTACTGAGGCCATGCCGGGGAAAGAACTGTGCTCCTCGGCTGCCTGTAGTTCAATGCAGCGGTCAGTTCGTCAACGGACGATGCAGCCTAACCAACCGCGTCTGGAATATTTCAAACGACGCTTATACCGATATTGAAGAAAACTGTGGGTACTTAAACCGTCGGCTAGCCAAGGAGCAGAGCAAAACGGCGCAACTTAGAGATCGAGAGCAGACCGCATGTTCGCCATCGTTGCATGGCCCAGACTGCGCCTCCACAACCACAAAAATTGCCAAACAGGATTCCAAGATCGCGCAATTGCGCACTCAATACGAGCGCTGCGTTGTTAAGGAATTGCATAACAAGATGTTGATTTCAATCTCGAAGCCCTGATTCGCAGGGCGATCCCGACCAGGTCCACCAACAACTGAGCCCGGCCTCAAGAGTCTTGGCCTGACCGATGTCATTCGTATAGGCCAGCGCCCCACCGATAGCAGCGATCAATTGTTTCAATTTCCATTTTCACCCTCAATTCGCTATTAATAGTTTCAGGTCACGTCAGCGCCAGACTCTTGCGATGATCTTCCCCGCTGCGGAAGAGGTGGGGCTGGCCTGAAAACCGGAAGTGTAAGCATGGCCCAGCCCAAAAAACACGAGTGGCAGCGATTGCAAACGCCGGACGGCGCGCGCGAGTTGCACAGGATGCTGGACGTTTTGCTCGCGCTCGACCGAACCGTGGTGGAGCTCTCGATGCGCCTTTACAAAATCCCCCGACGTCACCAGGTCGCCATGCGAGAGCAGAACCGCCAGCTCCACGCCGCGTTCCGCGCGCGCCTGCCTCGATCCTAAGTCTGTAGCACAAAACGGCAACCGCTTCTTGCGAACAGCTCGACGGAATCTAGCTAGGGACGAATGTCAATCGGTGTCCCATCCGGCACCGCCGCCCAGATCTCGTCGATCTCTTCATTCGCGACCGCGATGCAGCCGTCGGTCCAGTCCTTCAGCCGGTGAGCGGCGCCTACGTAGCCGAAACCTCGGGGCAGCCCGTGAACAAACACATCGCCTCCGGCCGAAATTCCGTTACTCCGCGCCGCCGCGCGCTGTTCTCGATTGGGATAGGAAATGTGGATCGACTTGTAGAACTGGCTGTGCACGTTGCGCGAGTCGAGCACGTAAACACCCTCGGGAGTCTTGTGATCGCCTTGCCGGGTCTTCGGGCCGATGGGATCGCCTCCCAAAGCGATCTTATAAGTCTTGATCACTTGCCCGTGGTTGAGCAGTTGCAGCGTGCGATCCTTCTTCACCACCAGCACGTGGTCGGCGTGCAATGCAGGCTTGGCTGCGGTCTGCGCCACGCTCCCCCAGCACAACACCACGACCACCAGGGCAGTAAGCACTCGGATGCTCATGGACGCGATTATATTCGGCGCTATTGGGACGAGTGCTAGGCTGAGGAGGTGAGGGCTTCGAATTTCAGAAATGCAGCGGGCGCACTCTTTCTTTGTTGTTCCCTCCTGCCCTCCTCGGCTGCCACCTGGACCGTCCACGCCCAGCCCGCACGCTTGCTCAACGGAGCTCCGGTCTTGTTTCAGGTGAAACCGGCGGCCAGGCTCGACTCGCTCACCGGGACATGGTTAGGTCATGCCGTCACCTTCAGCTACGACGCCGCAAGCAAGAACTGGTTCGCACTGGCGGGAGTCAGCATCGAGACGGCTCCGGGAAAGTATGCGCTCGAACTCGCTGGCGAACGTTCGGCCGGCAAGACGCCAGTCACCTTCAGCACCAAGGTCGCCGTCGCCCGCGCCAAGTATCCCAAGATTAAAGTTGCGCTCACGGTCGAGAAGAAATTCACCGAGCCCACGCCCGAGCAGCAAGAGCAAATCGCCGAGGGCCAGAAGATAAAGCAGGACTACCTCAACCGCGTGACGCCCGAGCGCGAGTGGGAGGGCAAATTCTCGACTCCTGCGCAAGCGGAAATCTCCGACGTCTTCGGCTCCGAGCGCGTGTTCAACGACAAAACTTCGAGCCCTCATCTTGGGCTCGATTTCCGCGTCCCCACTGGAACTCCCGTCGCCGCCATGAACCAAGGCACGGTGCTGCTCGCCCGTCCTCTATATTTCGAAGGTAATTTTGTTGTGATCGACCACGGCCAGGGCCTGCTGACTCTCTACTTGCACCTGTCCGAATTCAAGGTGAAAGAAGGCGACCACGTAGAAAGAGGCCAGATCATCGGACTGAGCGGGGGCACCGGCCGCGCCACCGGCCCGCATCTGCACGTGGCCGTACGCTGGCAAAGCACTTATCTCGATCCCGCACGGCTCATGCAGTTGTCTTTGCCCTGAATTTCAGTTGGGGAAGAGCAGTGGTCCGATCGCCGGCTGGAATCATCGCGCACGCCGGGCAGGCTCACGCAACGCCTCCCGAAATCTTGCTTCGGGGTAGAAGCCGCGGTCCCTCGCGCAACGCCTCGTTCAGAGCGTCCTTCAAGCCCAGGTTGCGGATCAACCGGTGCAGGTAATTGGGATGCACGCCCAGAATTTCCGCCGCCTCCGAATAATTTCCCCGCGTCTGCACCACGGCGTCGAGGATCAGCTCTTTTTTCAGTTCCTTCACCAGGGCGTGATACTTGCCTTCGGTCATGTCTTCGGCAGGAGGATGCTCCAGCAACGATTCCGGCAGATCTTCCGGCATCACCATGTCCGCCGATCCCAACACCAGTGCGCGTTCGATGGCGTTCTCCAGTTCGCGCACATTGCCCGGCCAGTCGTGATTGACCAGCGCCGACGTGGCTTCGCGCGACACCGGCTTCGCCTTCACTTTGCAGCACTTGGCATACTTCTGCACAAAATGCCGCGCGAGCATGGGAATATCTTCTTTGTGCTCGCGCAGCGGCGGCATTTTCATCCTGACCACTGCCAACCGGTAGAACAGATCCTGGCGAAATTCGCCCTGGCTCACGGCCGCATTCAGGTCGCGGTTAGTGGCGGCAATGAGCCGGATGTCCACCCTTATGGGCCGCGTCCCGCCCACGCGCTCGAATTCGCGTTCCTGCAAGACGCGCAGCAGTTTCACCTGCAGAGCCGGAGCCAGTTCGCCAATCTCATCCAGAAAGACCACACCACCGTCAGCCACCTCCAGGCGTCCCTTTTTCAGGCTGGAGGCGCCAGTAAAGGCGCCGCGCTCGTGGCCGAACAAATCGCTCTCCAGCAGAGACTCGGGAATGGCCGCACAGTTGATGGCCACAAACGGCTTGCTGGCCCGCCCGCTGTTGCGATGCAGCAGGCGTGCGGCCAGTTCCTTGCCTGTTCCGCTCTCGCCTTCAATCAGAACTGTGGCGTCGGTCGGCGCGACCTTGGACAGGAACTGGTAGATCTCCTTTATTCGTGCGCTCTCGCCCACCAGCGTCTGTTCCTGGCTCACTTCCCGGTTCAGCCGCAGGTTTTCCTGCTCCAGCCATTGCAGGCGGCGGGCATTGTCGAGGGCCACGGCTGAGATTCCCGCGATACCGACCATCAGTTGCAGCTGATCTTCCTGAAATCGCTGGCCGGGGCTGGTGCTGTCCAGATAGATGCACCCGATGACGCGCTGGAATACGGCCAGCGGCACGCACAGCAGCGAGCGTACTTCGGAGGCCACCAGGCTTTCGACATCCCGCAGCGGGGCCGTCGTGGGTACGTCAACTCCCAGGATCGCCACGTTCTCGCTCATCACCTGGCGCGCGATGGTGCGGCTTACCTTCACCAGCTGCGGCTGTCCCGGTTTTCGGGTGCGAGCATAGAGCGAGCCAAATTCCTGCTCGCTTCCTTCCGTCATCAGGACTGCGGTCATCAGGATTGCGCCGCGGCTGGCGGGAACGACTTCAAAAATCAAGTCCAGCAACTGCGCCTGCAATTCCTCCAGATCCCGGATGGCATGCACCGCGCGGCTGATCTTGAGCAGCGCTCCCAGGTTGCGCGCCACTTGCGATGTGGCCGGCAGCTCGCGGATCAGCCGGTCTGGCTGCAAATAGACCACTTCCCTGGGGTGAATGAGTTTGGTTTCGGCTGTGGGATGGCTGTCGTCGAGCTCGACCCGGCTGGCAGCAGCCGCCTGGTCCTGGTCTTGCAATAGAAACAGGAATACCGAGTCACCAATCGCAAGCTCGTCTCCGTGGTGCAGCCACTGTTCTTTGACCGGCACGCCATTCACCACGGTGCCGTTGCGGCTGTCCAAATCGCGGATGCGAAAGCGCCCATCCTCCTCTCGTTGCAGCAGGCAGTGCTTTCTGGAGACGGACGGATCGACCACGGCCACGCCATTCGTCGGGTCCCGGCCAACCGTGACCTCGCCGTCCGGCAAGGGGATGGTCGCATCCTTTAAAGGTCCCGAGACGGCCAGTAATCTGGGTTGCACCCGAGGACTCCCATGCTGCGCAAGACTTCTTATCACAGGATGGGCAGCAATGCATGCCCTGCTTCAGTCTGTTCCAATATCCGAACAGCTAGGGGGACTATCTGATCGGATAGTCTTTGGGCCTTTGCTGGGGCTCTGGGGCAGCGCCCATTCTCGCCAGCCTGGTACCGCTAACCGATTGTGGACAAAAGGCTTATAGGACATCGGCTGGCAGCGACGGGGACCAGGCCCGCCTGTGGAATTTGACGTGCATTGCTTGCTACGGCGTATGCTCGGCAAAAGCGACGGGGGAAGCGCTTTCAATGAGTAGTTAGCCGGGATCGCCAAGGTCAGAGGCTCGGGGGCCCCCCTCATCGAGTCTCTGGCTTTTTTGTCCAAGGGCTTTTTAGTCTAGGGGTCGGCGTTAGCTTGCCGCAGCTTCGCTGGGGGCTGCCGGTTCAGCCGCCATGACTGCAATTCCATCGCGATAGCTGACCGTCTTGCCCGAGATTGCGGGCACTCGTTCGCCAGGAACCAGAATCCCCACCAGATTCAAGGGATCAGCCGCCGACAGAGTCATCGTCTCGCCGGTCAACGGCAAGCTGCGCAGCGCGCGCACCGATTCGACTGCTATCTGCAGGGCGAATTGCTCGCCCAGGAATCCATCGACGAAACGCCCACCGCGAATCTCGCCGCGATCTTCCAGGCGGCGGAATCCCATCAGCAGCTCGCGCCAGGGCGGCAGGTTCGATTCGCGCGCCAGCAGATCGCGAATCACAATCCCGTAGCGCCGCAGCAGCATCCAGCAGGCAGCCTCGACAGCCCGCGGCCGCTCCACAGCCACATCGGCGTGCAGCAAGGCCCAGCGCCCGGTACTGTGCCGGGGCCGTGTGCTGCGACCGATTCCCTGCCCGGCCCGCCGCTTGGGATCAATCAAAGACCGCAGATTGTCGAAACCGTCGGCAGTCACAACCCCAGCCGCGACCAGCTCCCAGAGCGCAGTCTCGATCTCCGCCTTCAACTTGTCCGTGCCGCGCACGATGTCAGCAAAAAACGATGCGCCCCGCTGCCGCAAGAAATCGTGCACCAGCTGCGCCCCATGGCTTAAGCCGGAGTGCCCCGCGCCCGCCCTGAGCGTAGTCGAAAGGTCTCCCTGATTTTGGGACAAGTGGGGATTCTGGTGCGGAGTCATCCAGTCCGCTTCCTCGCGCACGAAGAAAGTAATCGGCGCGACGCTGGTTGGAATCACCCGTCTCTGCCGCGGTGCGCCGGCTCCGTCAGATGATCCATTCCCGCCGCCCACGCCGGAATCCAGCGTCGCCGGATGTGGCGACAGCCTTCCCCACCCCACCGCTCCGGTCAGGCAAAGCTGGTCGAGCCACTTGGGATCGTAGTCCGCCACTCTTCTCGCCAGCACCTGCCGTTCCCACGCGTTGGCGGGAATCTCAAACCCCTGCATCTGCTGCAGGACTTCCAGCGTACCCCGTTCGCCCGCGACCTGCGTTCCTGGCGCCACGTGCTGCCAGCGCATCAGCCAGCGCATGAATTGCGCCGCAGTAACCGGCTCGATCTGCTTGCGCAGCATCCCGACCGTCAGGCGGTGAATCCGCGCTAGCAACCGCCGTTCGCACCATTCGATCTCCGACTCTTGCGTAGGAGCGGACGCATTCGTCCGCCCAATCGAGCGAAGCTCGACAACCTCGTGTGGCGCGGACACTCCTGTCCGCGTGCCGGCAGCACCTGTAAACTTTCCTCGAAGTACAGTCCCGCTGGCTTCCATCCGCAGCAGCGCCTTCTCAATGTCGGAAGCAGCCAGCCCCAGTGCTTCGCCCAGCTCTGACGCCGTCGTCGGCCCCACATGCGACATCCATCCTGTAACCAGCGTGAGCAAGGCGTCGTCCCGCGAAGCCTGCGCTGTTTCGACGTCGGCCAAAGTTTGCTCAAACAGCGCACCCGGGAACAGCGCCACAAAACTCCGCGCCCGCTCCGCCGCCATCCAATAGCGTCTTCCATGCACTGAAGCGACCCCCGCCCGGCCTTCGCGCACGAGCCGTTCGAAATAGGCATCCCAACCAGCAATGCCCATGTAGGGGCGGACGCCCTCGTCCGCCCGGTTCAGCGAAGCTGAACCTTGGTTCACAACCGAGAGTGCCTCCATCTCTGCCACGACGGGTCGAGCTACGCTCGACTGGACGGCCGAGAGCCTGCCCTGAGCTTGCCGAAGGGGCGGCTGTCCCCACATGGAATTAAATCCTTCCGGCAGCGCCACCAGCGTGTGCAGCACATCATGCAACTCATCCGCGTCCCGCACATCCGGCCAGGCCTCTTCCCGCACCTGCGCGATCGCCCCCTGGTCCAGCCCGCCCACTTCCTCCAGCACCGACTCTGGCAACACGCGCCGCATCTCGACGGCCCGCGCCCGCCGCTCCTCCAGCGGCGCGTCGTCGAGATAGGCATACGGATTCGCATTCAGAATCTCGTGTGAGAACTGCGACGGCACGGGCGTATCGACGGCGATGACTCGAATCTCACCCGAAGCCATCCCGCGCAGCAGCGATTTCAATCCCTTCACATCCATCGCTTCGGTGAGGACATCCTTCATAACTTCGTGCACCAGCGGATGGTCAGGAATCTGCCGGTCGCCTTCGATATTCTCGAAGCACGCCGCAGCGTCGGGAAACACTGACGCCAGCAGATCGTCAGAACGCATGCGCTGAATCTGCGCTGGCACCTTCTTGCCGTTCTGAAAGCGCAGCAGCGCCAGCGCGCGATTCGCATCCCAGCGCCAGCGGGTGGCGAAGATCGGAGAGTCCAGCGCGGCCTGCTCCAGAATCGGCTGCACCGTTTCTGCCTGCAGGAAATGAAACACGTCACCGAGGGGAAAGCTGTGCTGCTCGGCCAGCGCGATGTTGAGCCCGTTGTCGGTTGCCGCCGCCTGCAGTTCGAAATTGAATCCGCGGCAAAAGCGCTTGCGCAGCGAAAGTCCCCAGGCCTTGTTGATTCGTCCGCCGAACGGGGCGTGGATCACCAACTGCATGCCTCCGCCTTCGTCGAAGAACCGCTCGGCAATTACAGTCGTCTGAGTTGGTACAGCCCCCAGTACCGCGCGGCCCTGCAAAATGTACTCAATCGCCTGCTCCGCGCCGGAATCATCCAGCCCGCATTCTTGCTTCAGCCAACTTACAACCGCGGCAACGTCTGGCTGTGTCGCCGAAAATCCTACCGGCGAAGTGCGCGGCAGCATCGCGCTGATTTTCTCTCGCAGTTCACCCACCTGCAGCGATAGTTCCTGCGTCCGAGCCGGAGCCTCTCCGCGCCAGAACGGCACCGTTGGAGGCGCTCCATGCGCATCCTGCACCAGCATGCGCCCGGCGTTGGTTTCAATGCGATGAATCATCCACGAGGTATTGCCCAGCAGCATGATGTCGCCGCGATTGCTCTCGACGGCGAAATCTTCGTCAACGGTTCCGACCGCAACCTGATCCGGCTCCGCAACGACGGTATAAAGCGAGTTGTCGGGAATCGCTCCGCCGCTGGTGATGGCGGCAAGGCGCGCCCCGCGCCGCGCCCGCAGCTTCCCGTTGACTCGGTCCCGGTGCAGATACGCGCCATACCGCCCGCGCCGCGACGCGATTCCCTCTGCGAGCATTTCAAGAATCGCATCAAACGTCTCGCGCTTCAGATTGCGATACGGATACGCCCGCCGCGCCAGCGCGAACATCTCCTCTTCGTCCCACTCTTCCGCCGAACACGCCGCCACAATCTGCTGCGCGAGAACGTCGAGCGGAGAGTCGGGAATCGCCAGCTTATCGAGATCGCCGTGCTTGATCGCCTGCACCAGCGCCGCGCACTCGATCAGATCGTCGCGAGTCGTCGCGAAGAGTCGCCCTTTGGGAACCGCGCCTCGCCAGTGTCCCGATCGCCCGACGCGCTGCAGTGCTACAGCGATGGCCCGGCACGAATTGATCTGGACCACGAGATCGACCGTGCCCACATCAATTCCCAACTCCAGCGAGGCCGTCGCCACCAGCACCCGTACCTGCCCTTCTTTCAGCTTCTTCTCCGCAGCAAGCCGGAGCTTGCGCGACAGGCTGCCGTGGTGCGCCGCCACGTTCTCCTCGCCCATGCGCTCGCCCAACTGATGGGCGATACGCTCCGCCATCCGCCGCGTGTTCACGAACACCAGCGTCGACCGATGCTGCCCGACCAGCGCTACCAGCCGGTCGTAAATCGCGTCCCACATTTCGTTGGTGGCAATCGGCCCCAGCGGCATCGGCGGCACTTCAATGGCAAGATCGAGCGTCCGCTTGTGCCCGATGTTGACGATTATCGGATCCGCCGGGTGCCCCATTTCTCGCGCGTCCTTTGCGCGAGAAGTGGGGATTTGCGCGTCGGATTCACCCCAGCCGTGGGAAGGGCACGAGTTCACTCGTGCCGTAAACCCGCCAGAAAGATTCGCGGCTTCAGCTGCTGAGGTACGCTCGCCAAGCCGAACTCCGGTTAAAAAATGCGCCACATCCTCAATCGGCTTCTGCGTGGCAGACAGCCCAATGCGGACCGGTCGCCGATGCGTCAGCGCGTCGAGCCGTTCCAGCGACAGCGCCAGATGCGCCCCGCGCTTGTCGTCCGCGACGGCATGAATCTCGTCGACAATCACTGTCTCCACGTCGCGCAGAATCGCGCGGCTCTTGTCGGCAGTCAGCAGAATGTAGAGCGACTCCGGCGTGGTGACCAGAATGTGCGGCGGCCGCTTCAGCATCGCCCTCCGCTCCGGCTGCAAAGTGTCGCCGGTGCGGACCGCGGTGCGAATCTCCGGCATGAGCAGTCCGCGTTCACCGGCAAGGGCAAGAATTTCCCCGAGTGGCACCTCCAGGTTTTTCTGGATGTCGTTGCCCAGCGCCTTGAGCGGGGAGACGTAGAGGACTTCGGTTCGATCAGCGAGATCCCCGGCCAGTGCCTTGCGCACCAGCCGGTCAATGCATGCTAGAAACGCGGCAAGAGTCTTCCCCGACCCGGTCGGCGCGGAAATCAGCGTGGTGCGCCCGGCGAGGATATGCGGCCAGCCCTGCTCCTGAGGTTCGGTCGGCGTGCCAAACCTCCGCACAAACCACTCCGCCACCAGAGGATGAGCCCAAGTCAATGAGGCAGGGAGGGACGACATTTGGCTATTCTAGCCCGAGAGCCTAGTTTCGCCAACCATTCGCCCCGAATCCTCGGATCTAATCCGGCAACGCCTCGATGATGCTTAGATCGGCAGGAGTCCGAATCTCCCGATTGAGCCAGAACCCCGCACTACGCAGCAGGTGACGATATTCCTCCAGCGTTCGCTCTTTCCCGCCGGTCATGAGCATCATAACTACATCCATGAATTTTCCGGCAGAGGGAGCGTTGCCTTCCGCCAGAACCCACTCGACCAGCAAGAGCGCGCCGTCTGAAGGAATCGCGCGACGGCAGTTGGCGAGGATGTCTTGGGCGCGCTTGTCGTCCCAATCGTGGATCACATGTTTCATCAGGTACGCGCGGCATCCGGATGGCACTTCGTCGAAGAAATCACAGGGCTGCATGGTGCTGCGCGATTCGAGTTCGCCGCCGAGGAAACCACGCTGTTCAGCCCGCTCAAGCGTATGGGGCAAGTCCGCAAGGACGCCACGCAGCGCCGGATGCGCTTTTAGAATTGACGCTAGCAGCATCCCGTTTCCGCCTCCCACGTCCATCAGGCTTTCCCATCTGCCGAAATCGTATGCCACAGCGACGGCCGGGGCCAGCAGCTCCGACATACTGGTCATCGCGTCGTCGAAGACGCGGGCGGTCTCTGGATTCGTCTTCAGATACTCGAAGGCCTCCATTCCATACAACTTGGCTCTGGCCGCAAGACCCGTCTCGACGCTGTAGAGGATTTCTGAAAAAGGGTTGAAGAAGAACCCGCTACCCCTGAAGACAAGAATGGCGCGGACGGAACCGGGCACGCCTGAGCGCAGGAAGTGAGAGAGTTCAGTGTTGGCGAATGTTCGGGGTGACTTCTCCTCGAACACGCTTTGGCTGGCCAGCAGCCGCAGGATGCGGTAAAACGCCGATTCGTTTACCTTGAGGTTCCCGGCCAGCGATGAAGAGGTTTGCGGACCATCCTTCAGCAGGTCGGCGACCCCCAGCTTTGCCGCAGCGTACAAGGCCTGGTGGATGACGAGACCCTGAGCCATCCCCAATAGTTGCATGGGTGTGGCTGTCGACGAGGTTTGTGGAGACATGATTTACCTATCGCTCGGAGGTCTGAGGTCGTGATTCAGATGTCGTTACCTTCCACTCTCGTTCAGGTGCGTTTCTGCGCGGTAGCGGTACGGTCCCAGACTGGCAATGAGCAGGGTCGCGAGGACGGCTGCGCAGAAAAACCCGATCAGCGGCACCAGATAAGATCCTGTCTTATCGAAGCCCAATCCCATCAGGTAAGCTCCCAATCCGCCAGCTATGCCGAAGACAGCCCAGATCAACCCGAAAATCGCTCCATAGGAACGCAGCCCGAAGTAGCGGCTCGTCAGATACGCAATAATGTCGACTTCCGCCCCTATACCGAGGCCGACCAGAAGCGCCGCAAGGCATGCCGACCAGACAGCGTGACCCAACCCCAGGAATACAATCCCGATCGCCACTGCGGCGAAGAGCAGCGCCGCGACCCGAGGTGCGAAAAATTCGTCGAGCAAGTAGCCACAGCCCACTCGTCCCAGAAACAGTCCCACGCCAAAGAGCGAACTGGCAAAGGCCGCCAACGGACCTGAACTGCCCCGGTCAGTCAGGATGGCAGGCAAGTGAATGAAACAGGCATGCACACTTGCAGTCACAAAAAAGAGGGCACACAGCATGATCCAGAATTCTGAGGTGCTCACTGCTTCGCCCACGGTTAGTCCAACGTCGTTCGCAGCGACCGAAGTTGCGACACGGATCTCCGCATCTCCATCTGGCAGCAGGCCCATGTTCTGGGGCCGCTCCTTCAAGAACGCCGCAACCACCGGCAGGGGGATCAACAAAATCGCGAAACCGAAGATTGTGTATGCGAGGCGCCAGCCCAGGGCAGCCACCAGCCGCTGCGCCGCCGCCGGAATGACGATTGCCCCCAACCCCATCCCAAGCATCATGACGCTGAGGGCCAATCCTCGGTGCCGATCAAACCAGTGCGAGATTACATCCGTGTACGGCATTGCCCCGGCGCCACCCGAGACCACACCTAGGGCAAAGTAGAACACGTACAGTTGCCAGATCTCCGCTGATATGGCCTTGCCGGAAATCAGAATCAAAGCGAACATGGCCGTGGACGGAAGGAGCACTCTGCGCGGGCCGTAGCGGTCGACCAATCGTCCGGCCAGCGGGATGCACGCTGCCGCCGTCAGATTGTGAATTGTGAAGGCCAGCGAAATCCCGGCGCGTCCGGAATGAAATTCCCGGCCTATCGCCCGGGCAAAGAATCCGAAGGAGAAAACAATGATTGTGCCGGTGTTGAGGAAGAGTCCGAGGGCCGCTGTCAACGCGACCCACCAGCCATAGAACACGTGCTTCTCTTCGTCTCCCAAAATCGGATACCCCACAGCAGACGACCCAAGTTGAAAACGCCTGTCCAGACTTCGGGGAACGGTATACCCGGCACCCGTCGAGCGTCAATGTCGCTGCCGTGGCTTTCAGAATCATATGGCGTTCTCTCGCCCGCCTTCGCCAGCCGCCACGCCAGGACTCCTCCGGGCAATAGCTCACGACATTCGTTCATCGCCGTCCCGGCTTAACATTCTTTTAACAAGCACGTTTTAACACCGTTTTTGCAACGCGTTGACAATCCCCCATCCTGCTCCGCCTATTCTGCGACCGTTCGCGAAAGCTAAAAGGAGATTGAAAGTCCATGACTCGCAGCCTAACCTTCACCCTCTCCGCTCTGTTATTCGGTGCCGTTGTCGCTACCGCGAACCCCTGCACGGCCCAGAGCTACACCCTTTCTGTCCTTGCACCAACATCCGTCTATGACGCCAGAGCCATCAACAACAACGGCCAAATCGTCGGAGACGCTGCTCCAACCGGCGATACCACCGCCTCAAATCTCAGCGATCCTTTTCTGTTCGGCAAGCAGGCTTTGACTGATCTCGGCAACTTCGGCAACCCACAAGGCGCAGGAGCGTACGCTGTAAATTCCTTGGGCGAAGTCGTGGGCCTTGCTGGTACTGCCGGCGGCGGTCAGAAGCCTTTTCTTTTCAGCAATGGAGCGCTCACGGAACTGCCGAACGGCGGGACTCCCCAGGGCATCAACACTGCAGGCAGCATCGTCGGCTACTTTACCCCCGCTGATGAGGGGGCGGCAGTTGACATTACGCATGCCTTCGTTATTCAGAATGGAGTGTTCACGGACTTGGGGGGCACGGAGGCCCATGGTATCAACACCTCCGGCCAAATTGCGGGCACCTCGGTAAATCCCAGCAACAATTCACTTGAAGCCACGGTTTGGACGAATGGGACGCCCACGCTCCTGGGATTTTTGCCGGGGGAAACCTACAGCCGCGCCTTCGCCATCAACGATGCCGGGCAAGTGACCGGCAATGCCTATACCACCGTCCCACAGTATAGTCTGCACGCCTTCCTGTTCAGCAATGGCACGATGACGGATATCGATACCTTGAAGAGTCAGGCTAGTTGGGCGTTCGGCATCAACAGTAACGGCGTCGTGGTCGGCATGGTTGCGGACCAGCCTGATAGCATGGCCTATCACGCGTTCGTCTACGTGGGCGGCTCCATGATGGACCTCAACACTCTGATCCCTGCCGGCTCCGGTTTGACCCTAATGCAAGCCAACGGCATCAACGATGCCGGGCAGATTGTTGGTCAAGCTCAGGTCAATAGCGATGGCACGGTACGCGGTTTCCTGTTAACCCCCGTTCCGCCGCAGATCACCAGCATCTCGCCGGCGACGGGAACGGCCGGAACCCTGGTTACGATCAACGGCAAAAACTTCACCAAGAAAGCGGCCGCCTGCAAGGTGACCTTCAACGGTAAAGCCGCGACGGTAACCAAGTGGACCACCACGCAGGTTCAGGTGAAGGTTCCGGCCGGCGCGACCACCGGCAACGTTGTCATGACTGCTTTCTTCCAGAAGAGCAATGGCAAAACCTTCACCGTCCCCAAGTAAACCACCCCTAAAATTGAAAAAGGACCCACAACTTTGTGGGTCCTTTTTTTATGACGGCGTTTCTTGCTCCCTGAACGATCCGCAGAACGGGGATAGAAAAGGGTCCGCGGTGGTGCCGCGCGAACTCATTTTGAACTGAAAGCTGACTGATGCCGGCCGACAAGCAGAAAAAACCCGCCGGATGCTTGCTTGGGGCGTGCTCGGGTCAGCGTCCGGCGGGCTACCGTTTCTCCTTACTCACCCTGTTGTTTTCAGGAGTATGTACAAGCATTAAACCCGAGAATTTCGGCAAGTTTCGTCTAATTTTGTAAATCTTTGTAAATTGACGTTGCCGAGAACACAGCAACAACGTGGGTCGCCCTCCCACTCGCGAAAACTGCAACCGCGCTCGAGCATCCGCCGCAGTATGACGGACGTCTTAGTCAGGAATGCCAGGAGTTTTCGTCGCGACCAATTCGGTGAAGCGCCGATCTTTTCTCAGCTCGGCAAAATCCGCGTCTTTGTACACGTCCTTGAAATCCTTGTAGCCCTCCTCCTTCGCCTTGCGCAAATACTCGAGGGAGCGGTCGGAAAAACCCATCTTGGCGTAGAGCTTCGCCACGGTGTAGTCGTAGCGCGCGCGATCTTCCGGGCTGGGTAACTGCGCCTGCACACCGCCCCGCGAAGTTCGCTCAAAGACATCAGGATCGAGTTCGAGGGCGCGCTGGTAGGCGACTACCGCCGGTTCGAACTCCTTCTTGGAAAAATATGCCGCCCCCAGATTGCTGAAGAACGACGCTGAGGTGTTATCGATGTCGATCGCCTTCGCGTACTGCTTGATTGCCGCCCCATATCTCTTTTCTTCGTACAGCACGACGCCCACATTGTTGTACGCGTCGGCGTATTTGTGGTCGGCCCGGATGCACTGGTCAAACGATTTCTTGGCGTCGCGATAGCGCATCATCATCAGCTGCGTGATGCCGATCTTGTTCAGCAACCGCGCGGTGTTGGGCGCCTTGGCGATGGCGGCCCGATAGTAGTCGAGAGCGTCCAGAAAGAGTTTGGACGACCGCAAGTGATCCCCCTGCGCCTCCAGATCCTCGACCTTGGCTTCGGGCGAGGGAGGATCAATCGTCCGCATCAAGGGCGGCATCACTTGCACTTGTTCGGAGTGACTGGCCTGCGCCAACGAGGCACCGGAAATCGCGCAGACCACGAAAACAACGGGGACGAAGAAACACACAGCTTTAGGGCAGGAACCCATGAGCCACCCCCCAGCCAGCAGCCTCATTTTGTCACAATTCTGGGCCAACGGCGAGATTTTGGCACCAACCGACAAAAAAACGCCTCCAAAAACTGGAAGGCCGTGCCCAAAGCCGCCCTCAGTGCGGCGGCGGCTGCCCGCTGTCTGGTGGCTTAGACACCGGCGCCGACGATTTGTCGTCCTTGAAGATGCCGGCGATCTTGCCGAATAAACCCTTCTTTTTCTTAGGATCCTGCTGGTTCGAGGCGTCCTGCCCCTGTGCCGCCTGGGCCTGGTCCGCTGGGTTTGGGGGAGGCAGCGCCTTGTCGCTTCCTCCAAATAGCCGGGAGAAGAAACCCTTCACGCCACTTTGCTCATCGCAAGTCTCACGCGGCTCGGTGCCGGCGACGAAGGCAGACGTATAGTCATCCGGACAAGCTGGCGTGGCCAGCCGGTTCGTGACTTTGTCCAGTTCCACGTCCACCACGCCGGTGGGCTGCGAGAACTCCCGCATGTCGGCATACTGGGGAAGCGTCGCCCCCTTCTTCATGAACTCAGCCCAGATGGGCCCGGCAGTCAGCGCTCCGGTCAGCCGCAGATCGCTGTAGTCGTCGTATCCCACCCAGACAATGCACAGCAAATTCGACGTATATCCGGCGAACCAGCCGTCATGCGAACTGCCCGTCTTGCCCGCCGCGGGGAGCGTAAACCCGCGCCCCCGCACCGCCGAAAATCCCAGCCCGTTGTTGATGACGCCTTCCATCATGTTGGTCATGACGTAGGCCACGCGTGGATCGACCACCGGCCGCTGATCGGTGGAGTAATTCGCGATCACATCGCCCTTGGCATTGCGCACTGACCGCACCAGAATCGGCGACAAGCGCGTGCCATTGTTGGCAAAAGATGTGTACGCTCCCGCCATGTCCACGGGTGATGCGTCATAGGAGCCCAGAGCCATGGCCGGCGTGGCTTTCACCGACGTAATCCCCGCCGACTTCGCCAGGTCCGCCACTTTGTCATAGCCGACTTCCTCCGCCACTTTGACCGTGGCGTTGTTCAGCGACATGGCCAGGGCGTAGCGCAGCGTCACATCCCCGTGGTACTCCTCTCGGTAATTGCGCGGCTCGTAGATCTGGTCGCCGTAAGCGAAACTCGACGGCGCGTCGGTCACCGTCGAGGCCGGAGTCAGCACCGTCTGCGATCCATCCAGCGCCGTGTTCATCGCCGCCGCATACACAAACGGCTTGAAAATCGACCCTGTCGGCCGTTTGGCCACGGCATGGTCGAGCTGGCTCCATCCGTAGTCGCGCCCGCCCACCAGCGCCAGCACCGCACCCGTGTGCGGATCGAGCGCCACCAGCGCCACCTGCGCCTGCGGCCCGGGCTCCACTTTGGTCTCGATCTTCTTGCCCACCTTGACCCGCTTGGTGCGCATCTTCTTGACCTGGTCATCCACCAGCTTGATGCCCATTTCCACCGCCTGGGCCGCGGCTTTCTGCAGATCGGGATCGAGCGTGGTGTAGATGCGGTAGGACTGCTCGTTCAGATCGTTTTCATTGAACTTGTTGATGAGCTGGTCGCGCACCAGGTCGACAAAGTAGGGGGCGTCGCTGGCCTCCACGTTGGGCGGCGCCAGCTTCAGCGGCGTCGCCTTGGCCTTGTCCGCCTGCTCTCGTGTGATGGCGTGGGTCTCGACCATCGACTCCAGCACCAGATTCCGGCGGTCCAGCGCGCGCTCCGGATGCCGGTACGGCGACAGATAACTCGGCCGCTGGATCAAGCCCGCCAGCAGCGCCGCCTCGGGCAGAGTCAAGTCTTTCAGGTTCTTGTTGAAATACGCTTGTGACGCTTCCGCCAGCCCGCTGATGGCAAACGATCCGCGCTGCCCCAGCGGCACCCAGTTGGCATAAAACTCGAAAATCTGCTGCTTCGAAAATTTCTGCTCCAGTTCTTCGGCGATCAGCATCTCGGTCAGCTTGCGTTTGACCGTCTTCTCCGGAGTCAAAAAGAACCCGCGCGAAAGCTGCATGGTGACGGTCGAGCCGCCCTGCTCATGGCGTCCGCGCACCACGTCAATCCACGCCGCCTCCGCCATGCGCAGGAAATTCACCCCGCTGTGCTCGAAGAAGCGCCGGTCTTCGATCGCCAGCACCGCCTGCACCACCATGGGAGGAATGTCGTTGTACTTGACCAGCTCGCGCTTCGAGCGCTGCTCGGCGTCGAACAGCGCGGTCACCAGCTGCGGCTCCAGCTCATAAGCCGAAAGCTCGGCGCCCTTGCTGGTGATGCGGTCCACCTGCCCGTCCTGAATGCTGATGCGCGCCGGCTCCGGGCTGTGGTACGACTCCGATCCGGGCGTGATCTCGATGCCATCGCTCACCAGCCGGAAGCTGCCCAGCTGCGAGTCGCCGTTCTGGTCGGGATGCAACTGATCGGTATACCCCGCCCGCCGCAACTGCGCCGCGAGGTCGTGCGCGTCGATCCTTTCTCCCGTGCGAACCGTCTGCGGGAGGGCATAAATGCGCGCCGAATTGCTGAATATCGGCGTGCGGAAGCGCCGCTCGATGATGCGGTCGTACTTGATGTAGAAGTAGGAAAAGAACCCGCTGAACCCCACCGCCAGCATCAGAAAGGCCATGACCGCCGCGCGCACAAGCGGGTCGCGGATCAGCCCACGGCGTTTCCCGCCTTGCTCCCCGCCTTTCGGAATTCTGATCTTGATGCTCACGGTTCTCTCTGGCTCCCGCTCAAAGCGACTTCTCAAAGGCCGAGTTTCCCGCCAATTGGGGCACGGACCGGGAAGGGCACGACCCTTCGGCTGCGCTTAGGCCAGGCTTTTCAGTCGTGCCGCCGCGACTCGTAACCGAAGCTGGACTTCGCCCCTGAGGCATTCGAGTTCGACCCTAGCGGACGACCGCCCTGGTTGTCTCCCAAAGCCACGCTGTCCGGCCCTCCCCCTGTTCAGACGACAGAACCCGCCAAATGGTTCGCTCCCGCCACTGCTTCCCCAGCTGGGCGCGATTTGAGCGGCACGTAGAGCCTTGTTCCGACGAAGGGGTACCCTCATTGTACCGCTCACCCGAAAACGAAAAGAGACCCGCAGTCGATGCGGGTCTCTGAGCTGTTACTAGCTAACGCCAAGCCCTACGGGGCGTCGGTGACCGCCCAGTAACCTTGCGTCACCAGTGTTAAAGGAGATATGACGTTAAGCGTTCCACCGGAGCCGACACTCATGGCGTTGATCTGGGTTGTGACGATGCCAGTGCTTACGTTCACCGTAGCGCCGTACTCGAGCAGGAATGCCCCGGTTTGATCAAATTGTCCCCAGTAGCCCTGCTGTATGGCAAACGGCGACCCTTGTAGGCCCGTAAGCGTCCCGGAGGAATTGATTGAGAATCCCTCGATCGGGTTGAAACCGCCAAACTGGGCATCGGCGATGCCGAAGGAGTAGACCAGGTTTCCGTTCGCATTTGGCTGCACTGCAATAGTGAACGGTGAATCCGTGCCCGTGGAGGTCGACGGTGAAAGCTCGGTAAGCGCTCCCGGCGTGCCTGCCGAGGCGATGCTGAAGACGTAAAGGTGATCGTCATCGGTGGTGCCATTGACAAGCTGGGACTCCCCGGTTGTCCCAATCAGAAATTTGCCGGTAGGCTCTCCCGCTACTTGCCACATCGGAGTCGCAAGCGTGCCGATCGATGTGAGGGTGCCATTGGTGCTGTTGATCGAAAACTCTGCGATTCCAGTGTTGGGGGTGTGGCTAACGGAGTTTCCCTCCGTCGCATAAAGATACTTGCCCAGGCCGTCCGTCGTCAGGTTCAGCGGCGCGAAGCCAGGTGTCGGCATCGTCGAAGCGAGAGTGAGGGCTCCTCCACCCCCGATCGAATACACAACAATCTCGCTCGATCCGGGCACCGCGATGAATAACAAGGTTCCGGCAGGGTTCGTGATCATGGTTTGCTGGCCCACAACCGTACTCGCGGACGCAAGAAACGCGGCTGAATACGGAGTGTTGTTGCTGACGGAGGTTAAGGTCCCGGTGCTGGAGATAGTCCATCCAAAGATTTGTCGAGTGCTTTGGAATGCCGCGTAGAGATACTTTCCCTGCGCAACCACCATACCCACGCCGGGATCGCCCAGAGGAACCGTCGGCGCGGTGTAGTTTGCAGTCGGAGCAAGCGAGTTGGTGGTCGTGTTCAGCGTGAAGCCGTCGATGGTGCCGTTGGTTGCGGTACCCGATGTGCCGCCGGTCGTGTCGACCGCAAAAATGAACGCGGCCGTAGCGCTGCCGCCAGGGCCAGTCGTACCCAGCCCGCTGCCGGACGCCGTACAGCTTCCGCCAAACGTAGCGCCGGAAGTGCACACATAGTGGTCGCATCCCGCCAGCCACAGCGCCACCGCCACGATCACCGCCAGACCCGCTAGCACCTGATATTTCTTCTTCATGAAACCCGCCTCCGCCTGATCTTCCCGATTCCTGCTAAGTTCCGCGAATCCCGTTGCAGAGCTGTCTGCTTACCCGTTCTGTCCTTGGCCGACACCAGCGGCACCACCAAAAGACGGATGGGAAAAGACTTACCCTCGGCGATAGTAGGGCGAGCGGGTCACCGTGACAACGTTACGAACGTCATGGTTGCCGCTATGCGTAATCATCATTCACCACGGAGGCACCGAGGCGCGGAGAAGACCAGCTAGAAGAGAAAAAACAGCGGTTAGTTAGAAATTATCAATGCGCTGGAGAGAACCAAACAAGCAGAGAGAAGAAACGGCTTTCTCCGTGGCTCCGTGACTCCGTGGTGAGAAGGAAGCTAGAAGCCCTTGTTGCCGCTGTTGGGAGTGAAATGCAGGGTGAACGAATATCCCGGAAGGCTTACCGGCACGCTGTAATCGGCCGCCACGTAAACTGCCGGCGCTCCCGGGGTGCCAATGCGCTGCACTGTGACCTGCTCCGCCGTGAGCGTAATGTCGTGCTCCTTCGCCCGCTTTATGACGGCTTCGGCCAGGTCCAGGTCGGTCTGGCGCGGATTGGCGCCGCCCACCATCGCGATGTTGTGCAAGTCGTCGTTAAAAGCGTAGTTCGCGAGCTCCGGCGGAATAATCTGAAATCCGCCATAGATGACCGCAACGATGGCCAGAATCCCAACGATGGCTTTGACAGTTCCCATGGTCCCCATCCGCTCCGTCCGCGGACGGGGTGCCCCATTTCTCGCGAGTCTGCGAGAAGTGGATCTCTATTCCGCGCGGCGGAGCAACTGCTGAAAATGCTCCACGATCGCAGAAATCGTAACATCGCGCACTTCCCCGGTCGAACGAATAACAACCTCGACAGTACCTTCGGTAACCTTCTTCCCGACCGTCACGCGAAACGGGATGCCGACCAGATCGGCGTCCTTGAACTTCACCCCCGGCCGCTCGTCTCGGTCGTCGAAAACCACGTCAAACCCAGCCTTTGCCAGGCGCTGGGCAATGTCCTCGGCGGCGGCCTTTACCGCCTGATCCTTCATATTGGTCGCCGACACCACGATCTCAAACGGCGCAATCGCCGCTGGCAGCCAGAATCCGTTCTCGTCGTTGCCCTGCTCGATCGCCGCCGTCAGGATGCGCTCGATCCCGATCCCGTAGCAACCCATGATCGGCATGACTTCCTTGCCGTTCCTGTCGAGCACCCGCGTTCCCATCGACTCGGAATACTTGTACCCCAGCTTGAAGATGTGTCCGATCTCGACCGCCGTATCGATGCGCAACGGCTGGTCGCAATTCGGGCAGGTCTCGCCCGCTGTAGCCACGCGCAGATCGGCATATGCCGTTGGATGAAAGTCCTTCCCCGGCGTGAGATTCTTCAGGTGATAGTCCTTCTTGTTGGCGCCCGCGATCAGATTCGCGCGCCCCTCGAGCGCCTTGTCGACCAGCAGGACCGGCTTGCCGTCGTGATTCTTGACATCCCGGGCCCACTCAATCCCCATCGGCCCCAGATACCCCGCCGGAGAATTGAACAATCCTTCAATCTCGCTCTCTTCCATGGCCCGCGTCGCCGCAGCCACCGCGCCGTTCAGCTTGGCTTCATTCAGCTGATGGTCGCCGCGCATGAGCACAACGATCGCCCGGGACTTTTTCTTGCCCGCGCCATCGATCTCGTCGGCCATCATGGCCAGGGTCTTGATCTTATTCTTCGGCGACACGCCCAAGAACTTCGCCACGTCCTCAATCGTCTTCTGCCCCGGAGTGTGCACCAGCAGCGGCTTGCCATCGCCCTCCGGCTTCAAATCCTCGACGGCTTCCAGCTTTGAAGTCGCCCTCTCCAGATTCGCCGCATAGCTGCACCCATCACAGCTTACAATCCGGTCTTCGCCCGCCGGGGTCCGTACAATGAACTCCTGCGAATCCTTTCCGCCCATCGCTCCCGAGTCAGCCTCGACCACCATGTACTTCAGCCCGCAGCGGTCAAAGATGCGGCGGTAAGTCTCGTAGTGCTTCTTGTACGAAACATCCAGCCCGGCGGCATCGAGATCGAACGAGTACGAATCCTTCATGATGAACTGCCGCACCCGCAGCAGCCCGGACCGGGGCCGCGGCTCGTCGCGAAACTTGGGCGCAATCTGATACCAGGTCTGCGGCAGCTGCTTGTAGCTGCGCAACTCCTTCAGCGCAATCGAGGTCATGACCTCTTCTTCCGTCATGCCCAGGCACATGTCGGTGCCCTTGCGGTCTTTCAGACGAAACAGGTTGTCGCCCATTACCGCATAGCGTCCGCTCGCCTCCCAAAGCTCGCGCGGATGCAGCGCCGGCAGATAGAATTCCTGCCCGATCCGGTCCATCTCCTCGCGCACGATAGCGATGATCTTGTTGAACGACCGGTTCCCTAAGAAGAGATAGGAGTAGATCCCGGCCGCAAGCTGCCGGATATACCCCGCCCGCACCAGGAACTTGTGCGAAGCCACTTCGGCGTCCGCCGGCGCCTCGCGCAGCGTGGGAATAAAGAGTTCTGACCAACGATGCATAGTTGAGTTTCTCGATGGAATAAAGAATTTATGATTGTAAACGATTGAACGGAAGGGCTTGTGTAGGGGTAGCCGCCCTCAGCTGTCCAGCCGTGCGATCTTTTGACGAGCTGGCCAGCAGGCGACTAGAATCGCTTTCAGTCATGGCTAAGGCGCACTATCGCTACAACCTCATGCTCCGCCCCGAACCCGAAGGCGGCTACACTGCACTTGTACCTGCGCTCCCGGGCTGCGTGACCTATGGCCGCAATCTGCAAGAGGCACGCGACATGGCCAAGGACGCCATCTCCGGCTACATCGCTAGCCTCCGCAAACACAAAGACCCCGTTCCTACCGACGATGACACGCTGGTTGCCTCTCTGGACTTGGAATATTCGCGCTAGCCTCTTGACACATAGCTCCGGTGGTCCTACGATGCGCGCGCATCTATGGCAAAATTACCTGCTGTCAAACCGCGCCAAGTCATCCGCTTTCTCGAGCAGAACGGATTCCTCGCAATCGTGACCTGCCAAGGGGAACGCTGATGTCTTTATTACGAGAAGCAGGATTCACTCGCGAGGAACTAATCGACTTTCTGGCCGGACGATGAGCACACGCGGCAACGGACCCGGCTCCGCCTGGAACGCGGTACTCGCGACTTGGCGCTACGCCACCAGTTCTTTCAAAATCTCTTTCCCCAGCTTCTGCGCCTCGCCGAACAGCTTCTGGTATTCCACGAACTTCCGGTTCAGCTCCAGCGCCTTGTCGGTCGACGGATGCTTGCGCAGAATCATGTCGCGCACATGCACCGGGTTGGGCAAAGTCGCGTCCTCGGTCAGTTCCTCCAGCGCCGTATTGGGATCGTAGTGATACATGGGATTGAATCATTGAGCCATTGAGTCATTGACTCAATGAAGGCTCAAGCTCCTTTGTTGTGCTTTGCAGTCGCAATGCCGCGGCACCTGTCGCCAGCAATTCGTGCGCTTCTCTGATGAATAGTTTATCGGGCTCTCGCCACTCAGGTATCCGCAAGGATGAATGCAATGACTCAATGACTAAATGATTCAATGACTCAATTCTTACACCAGTTCCGTGGTCCATAGATCGTGCAAATGCACGATCCCTTCCAGCTTGCCGCCGTCAACAACCATCAGCGACGTAATCTTCTTCTCTTCCATCAGCGCCAGCGCCGTGGCCGCAAACTCGCCGGCCCCAATCGTCTTCGGCTTGCGCGTCATGGCCTCGCCTGCTGTCAGGTCCATCGCGTCTTTCCCGCGCTTTTCCAGCAGTCGCCGCAAATCGCCGTCGCTGATAATCCCGACCAGTTTCTTGCCCTCCACCACCGCCGTCACGCCCAGTTTCTTCCGTGACATCTCGTAAATCACATCGGGCATCTTCGTCTTCGGACCTACGCGTGGCAAGGCATCCCCCGTATGCATCAACGACTCAACGCGCGCCAACCGTTTACCCAGCTTTCCCCCAGGATGCAAATTCGCAAAGTCTTCCTCCTTGAACCCGCGCCGTTCGCTCAAGGTGACGGCCAATGCATCTCCTAAAGCGAGCATGGTCGTGGTCGAGGCCGTCGGAGCCAGCCCCAGCGAACAAGCCTCCTGCGCGATGGAGCAATCCAGCGCCACATCCGCCGCCGCCGCCAAAGTCGACCATGTGGAGCGGACACTATTGTCCGCTGCCTTTGACTTTGCCTTTGATTTTCTGGATATCCCATCGCCAGCAATCTCCGAGGCTGCCCGACCCTTCGCGGTTTTCGAAGGGTAGGTATCCCGACCCATCCCATCCCCGGTCATCGTGATCAACGGCACCTGCAGCCGCTTGATCGTCGCCAGCAACTCCAGAATCTCCTCCGTCTCTCCGCTCGCCGAAAGCCCCAGCACCACATCTCCACGCACCACCATTCCAAGATCGCCGTGCAGCGCCTCCACCGGATGCAGGTACAAGGCCGGTGTCCCGGTCGAACTCAGCGTCGCGGCAATCTTGCGCGCAATCAGCCCGCTCTTGCCCATCCCGGTGACGACCACGCGCCCCGCGCAGGAAAACATCAGGTCCACGGCGCGCTGAAACGCCGCCGCCATGGGGCCCGCAATGCGGTCCGCAAGCGAGCGTAGCGCCTCTGCTTCGATGCGCACAACGTTCTCACCGGTATGTTTCATGCAAGACGACCGAACCTCAGAAGAGCAGCGTCTCGTGAATCTTCGGCTCACTCGATCGCACTGGTCCGCTCAGCCGCGACAAAATGCAGAATCGTGCCACCCAGCAGCGCGTACAGGCCCAAACTGCTGCGCCACATCGGCGACGCCAGCCCGCGCCCGGTCTCGGCAAAGAACGCGGACACCAGCAACACAGGCGCTGCCAGGAACAAAACGGATCCTGCACACTGCAATCCGCGCCGCACGGACGACCGCCTGGGCACCAGATAAAGCCCCAGCAGCACATTCGCGATTCCGCTGCCCAGAATATAGATGTGCCGCGACCGGTACATGAGCCGCGCACCATCGCTCAACTGGCGCATCGGCGGAGTGTGCGTACGCATCACCATCCCCGTGCCGGCGAACACCAGCAACACGAGAATCCCGAATGTCAGGTGAATGCGGCGCATGATGAGCCGGAAACGCCAATGTTAGCACGCAAATTTTCGCAGAGATGTCGCGGGCCATGCTCCTGGCGCAGCCCCATCGCACCAGCTCAAAAATGATCCTCCGCGCCCGGCGCTCTCCCCAGCGTCCCCAGCCCGCGCGCCTGAATGGCCCGATCCCACGGCCCCGCCTGCCAGTTGTCCCGCTTCTTCTCCGGATGGATCCACGGAGGCAATGCCATCATCAGGTTGCGCCCCGTCGAGTGCACATACGGTTCGTACATCGGCCGCAGCTTCGCCAGTTTCTCCCGCGCCTGGTCCACATCCCGCAGACGCAGGCCCGCCGCACCCAGCGCTTCCCGCAACCGGTTAAATTCCGCTTCGGGCAGGCGATCGGCTGCCGCCGCATCGTAGCGGGCATTCACCACCTGCGCCAGATCCACGGCGGCGTGCCTGGCCATGGCAAACGTCAGCTTTGCCTGTCCCGGAGACACGCCCTCAATGCCGGCAAGAATCAGCGACGTCACATCCAGCATGGTAGTCAGCGCCGCCAGCCACGACTGGTTGCTGTGCTGCGAGCGGAAAAACGTGAGCACCGGATAGGAAATCTGCTCCTCCAGCAGCTGCGCCGACCACGTTTCCCACTCCCGGAGCACTTCATCCAGAACATTCTGGTCGACGCCCGGATCCTCCGACCTTCCGGCCAACCGCACCAGCAACTCCACCGCCGACGGCGGCGATCCCGCACGCGCATCCAGCATCGAAATCTGAATCTCGCGCCGCGAAAAAGAGGAGTAGACCACAGGAATGTACCCGATCACCACACCCAGAAACGCGAACCCCATGCCCGCTTCCAGCACGGACAGTGCGCGCGCCGGCCCCGATGTCGGCACAATGTCGCCGTAGCCCAGGGTGAAAAACGTCTCACCGCTGTGGTAAACGATCCTGCCAAACGTCAGCGGCTCATTGTTCAGCTGCTCGTGTCCGCCGATGCCATACTGAATCAAGGCGAATCCGAAGATCAGCCCCGCAGCCCAGAATCCCAACAGCAAAATCAACGAAAGCGGCCCAAAATATCCCAGAAAATTCTGCTGCCGTCCGAAGGTTTTGATGTAGCTTGCGACTCGCCGCCACGGAATCCACGTGCGCCGGTAGAACCAGGCGGTCAGCCGGAAGTGACGTGTAACCCGCCGCGGCAGAACCACGGTCTCAAAGGCGTCCAGCAGCACACTCCAGAGAATAGCGATGCCAAATACCACCGCGACGACGCTGCCGTGCGCATGCATTGCTGGTCAGGATTGCAATCTAGATGCGCTGGGAAGGTTACCAGATTCCGCAGCAGCCCGTGCCACGGGGCTGAATTGGTGATTGTTGATTTTTGATTGTTGAATGAAAACCTTGCTGCCAATTGGGCCTCTATTCGCCAATCGACAATCACAAATCCAACAATTCGACATCCCCTACTGCGGCTTAGGTGGCGGCTGCTGCGCCGGTGGCGGAGTCTGCGTCTGACCGGCCGGAGGCTTGGTGGCTGGGGTCGTGGGCTTGGCCGCTGGCTTCTTCTTCACCGGCGGCTTCTTCGGCGGTTCCGTGTCGTCCACGATGACTTTCTTCGGAGGCGTCACCGGAACCGCCGCCTGCGCTGTCTTCAGATCGGTCCGCAGGCGCACAATCTCTGCCTCTTTTGCTGACGAAAGCGTCTCGATCCGCTCTGCCATCTGCTTCCGCGTACCCTCAAATGCGTTCAGATCGTTCGAGAGCGACTGCAGATCGTCCTTTGACCCAAACGCGCCCGCCCCTTCAACCACGCTGCCCAGCACGTCGTAGAGCGCGTCCAGATTGCGGTAAAGCTTGAAGGTGGCCGACAAATCCTCGGGTGCCGCGCGCAACTGGGAGACAATCGTGGGCAGCGCCCCCTGCAGGTTGCGCTGAATCGACTCCACATTGCCCAGCGCCTGCTTTTTGTAGGAACCGTCCGCCTTCCAGCGCTCAATGCGCAGATTACCCAGATCAACCAGCGTGTTCTTCGAGGTCGCCTCCAGCTGCGCCAGCATGCCGTTCAGCTGCGTGACCGACGCATACGAAACCGGCTGTCCGGTCTGCCCGCCAGCAGCCTGGCCCATGGTCGAATACTGCGAATTCCCCGGAGCCGCCGTCGCAGCCGGTGAGGATGATCCCTGGCCAAATGCGCCGCTCCAGCTCCCTGCGACCAGAGCGGACAACAGCAACAGAATGAGGGAACGTTTCATCTTAGGGCCGTGCCTTCGCGGAAACAGCATACTACAAGAGCACGAGGCTCCTCACCCCCGGGGTCCTGGATGTGTCCCCCATCGTGTCGCGCAACCCGCCCTAGCGCCGCCGCCATGAACAACACGAGATCTCACGGAAGGGCGAGTTTCTCTGACCTCCTTCGTGCACTTTGTGTCCTTCGCGGTGAAATTAGGACGCCACCGCTTGCGGACCTGATTCGACTCCCGTCTTGCCGAGGACGATAATGAAGAGTATGTATGTCGTTGGATTCTCGCGTTAGCCGTGCCCGATGGCTGCTGGTCGCGGCCTTGCTGGCGGCGTTTCCGGCCCTCGCCCAGGAAACCGCCCGCCGCATCATCCTCAACGACGGCTCGTACCAGCTGGTCACCAAATATGAAATCAAAGGCGACCGGATCCGCTACTTCAGTTCCGAGCGCGATGAGTGGGAGGAACTTCCTCTCGCTATGGTCAACTGGCCGGCTACCGAGCAGTTCGAAAAAGATCGCGCCGCCGCAGCCGCCGCTCCCGAGGCCGTGCAGCTCGATAAGGAATTCGAACAAGAGAAAGAGCGCGAAGACGTCCAGCAGCCCGAAGTCGCCCCCGGACTGCGCCTGCCCCAGGATTCCGGCGTGTTTCTGCTGGAGACTGTCCAGGGTTCGCCGCAGCTCGTCGAAGTGCAGCAGAACGAGGGCGACATTAACCAGAACAGAAAGACCAACGTGCTCCGGGCCGCCATCAACCCGATTGCCGGAGCCAAAGCGACCATTGAACTGGAAGGCGCCCACGCCGCCGTGCAATCCCACGTGGATGTGCCGTCGCTCTACATCAACGTGGAACCTATCCCCGACCAGCCCGATCAGCCGGTCAGCCCGAAAGACTCCGGCCGCAATGGCCCGCAGCAGCCAGAACAACCCGAACAGGCTGTCGTGCCTTACGACCGCTTTCGCATCGTCCGCGCCGAGGTGAAAGGCAACAAGCGCATCGTTGGAGACGTGAAGCGCGCGGTCACCGGCAAACTCAGCCAGGAGCAGCACTTCGTGAAAACCACCATCACCGGCGTCAAGGGGGGCTGGCTCAAGCTCACACCCACCGAGAGCCTGACGCCGGGAGAATATGCCCTGGTCGAGATGATGGGAAAAGAAGGAATGAACTTCTACGTCTGGGATTTCGGCGTCAACCCCAAAGCCCCCGAAAACGCCCACCCCTGGAAGCCAGAAACGAAGCCGGCCGACAAACCAAAGCAGCAGTGACTGGAGGATTGCGTCATTGAGTCATTGAATCATTGAGTCATTGCTTGGCGTCAGGCAACCGCCCAATCGCTCAATGACCCAACCTCTCAATCACTCGATCACCCAATCACTAAATGACTCAATGCCTCAATGACACAATTATTTCAGCAATCCTCTTTGCGCGATCCCGATATTGTCCCGGGTAGAATTCTTCACCATGTACATCATCCCGTCGGCCTGCCGGATCACGTCGTGCGCCGTGCGCGCATCATTCGGATAAGTCGCCAACCCGATCGACGCCCTCACATTGAGATTCAATCCTTCATCCCGGCAAAAGCGCGTAGCCCGCATCGCATCGAGTAACCGCTTCGCCACCACCAGCGCCTGATCCTTGCCCGTCTGCGGCAGCAGAATCACAAATTCGTCGCCCCCGTAGCGAAACGCAAAGTCGATCAGTCGCAGCTGCGCTTTGATCAGGTATCCGATCTCCGCCAACAGCTTGCTACCAATCAAGTGTCCATGCGTGTCGTTGACCGTTTTGAAGTGATCGAGGTCAATAAAGAGCACGCTGAATTCATATCCGAAGCGCGACGAGCGGTAGACTTCAGTCTCCAGCGTCTTATAAAGATGCCGCGCGTTGTACAGCCCGGTGCAGTCGTCGGTGATGGTCAGTTCCTGGATCTTCTCGACCCAGCGCGCGTTCTCGATGGCAATCGCCGCGTAATCGCACAGCGACTGCAGAAAGAACAGTTCGCCATTGTTGAACTGCGACATCTCCACGTTGACCAGCTGAATCACGCCCAGCACCCGCAGCTTTGAGCGCAGCGGCATGCAGATCACTGACTTGGTCTCCCACTTGGTCGACTCGTCAATCCGTTTGGCAAAGCGCGGATCAGCCTCCACATCCGGAACGATGAGTTGTTCGCCATGCTTCGCCGTCCAGCCGGCAATCCCCTCGCCCATCTTCAGCCGCACGTTCTTCAGCGCTTCGGCCGCTTCTCCCACCGCGATGGCGAAATACAGTTCGTCGTTTTCCTCGTCCACCATCAGCAGAGACCAGGTATCCGGGCGGAAGTATTCCGCCATCTTTTCCATGATGGTCTGCAGGATGGAGTCAAGATCCAACGACGACGTCAGCGCCTTGGCCACGTCGTGAAAGATCCGCTGTTCCTGGCTCTGGCGCGTCAATTGAGTGCCGGCCTCAGGCATGCAGAAAAATACCTTTTGTTCCCCGTGGGACGCTGTGGCAGTTTCCAAAAATTATATTCATCCCCTTCATGCAGGGGCAATGAACGTTGGTAACAGGAATCTGTAAAGCCAACGGGATCAGGGTCTTCCGCCTGCGCAGCCGTCTGTCTTGCGATTGCGGTAGTCTATGAAAGTATGCCTAAGAAACAACTTAGAAACTGTGCCCTGGTGACGTCCATTCTGCTCGGCGCTTCCTTGCTTCTTCTGTCGCAGACGAGCACCCCGGTTCCCAATGCGAAGGCCTTTCCGGTCGCCGTTCCAGTCATCGACGGCGGCATCGGCTCCTGTTCCGCCGATGTCACGGTCACAGACGCCTCTGGCGCACCAGTGTACGCCGCCAACGTTACAGTACACATCGCCTACGGATTCATGAATATCCGAAAGCTCGACCTGGAGCTCGGCACCAATGCCGACGGCAAGGCCCGCTTCACCGGCCTGCCCGGCCGCATCAAGCATGGCTTCTACTTCCGCGCTTCCGAGGGCGATCGCAGCGGCGAAGCCTTCGACGATCCCGCCAACACCTGCCAGGCGCAGTTCACGATTGCGCTATTGAAAAAACCGCAGTAGCTCCCCGCCATCGCCGCCTCCTCCCCTGATCGATTACCCATCGCCCAGTCGGATGGCGGTGGCGCACTCATTCGGCTTGTCCTATGATGATCGCGTAATGATGCGGGCGAAGCGGGTATCGCCCCAGCGGGGTCTCTTTGGGCCAATTCGGGGATCGATTCAAAAAAGAGCGCGAAAAGCGAGGCTTCTCGCTGGATGATGTTTCCAACGTCACCAAGATCGGCTCGCGCATGCTGCAGGCCATCGAGGAGGAACACTTCGACCAGCTTCCCGGTGGCGTGTTCAACAAGGGCTTCATCCGCGCCTACGCCAGGCATCTCGGCTTGAACGACGAAGAAGCCGTCACCGAATATCTGGCCTGCCTGCGCCAGGCCCAGATCGACGCGCAGGCGGCGTGGAATCCGCAGGCCCGTCCGCCGGCCCCGGAAAAGCGCCCGCTGGTCACGGACGCCAAGCCCTCGGCCAAATCCACGCGAGACCAGCCTCCACCTCCGCGCGAGGAACTCCCCAACTTGCAGCTTCCCCGAGCGGAGCACGTCCGCCCGCCACGCGGGATCTACGCCGAAAGGCGGGGCGGCTCCATCCCCTGGCGAATCCTCGTCGTTTCCGCCGTGGTGGTTGTCCTGCTGCTGGTCTTGTGGAGTCGCCGCTCGCACCGTATAAGTCCCCCGACGACCGCCAGCGCCTCGCAGACCTCTATTCCGTTAAAGCAGCCTCAAACTCAGCCCGCGAGCTCGCCGGTGGCTGCCTCCGCGCCTCCGACTGCAACGCAGGAACATCCCTACATCCCCAATCCGCAATCGCCTCAGATCTCTTCGTCCACGGGGCAGACCGCGCCGGCTGCCTCCCGCGCCGCGCTTCCGGCTCACCCGAATCCGGCCAGCAGCGCGGACAGTGGGGCCAATTCTCCCGAAAACCAGGCGGGCAATCCCCACGGCGTTAGTCCAGAAGACGGGAAGGCGAATCCGCTGCCGCCGGCCCAGCCGGTTGCGCCCATGGCTCTGGTGATACGCGCTTCGGAGAACTCCTGGATCTCCGTCACTGCCGATGGCCAGCCGGTGAGCCAGGAAACCCTGATCGCTCCCGCGCACACCTCGATCCGCGCCAATCGCGAGATCGTGGTCAGGGTGGGAAACGCTGCCGGGGTCACCTTTCTGTGGAATGGCAAGGAAATTCCCGCTCAGGGAGCCGAGGCTGAAGTGAAAACGGTTGTCTTCGATTCGAGCGGAATGCGGACTGTCTCGACTCCACAGCCCCCTGATCAAAACCGTTAGCTAAGGTTGCTGAAGAATAGTTCGCTCAGCCACCCGCCGAACCACTGATTCTTCCCATCCACGCCCGGAATTCCGCAATTGAACTCGTTCCATAGCGCTCAGGGACAAACCACGTTGCGCCGCCGCACACGCTTTGGTAGCCTCTTGAAGGACTTGAGTTTCATCGCGCCGCCGGATGCGGCCGCGCAGATTTCCGCTGGTCCCGCCAGATCTGGAGTCCAGAGATTTTCTGCTCAATCCGTGCCTGACCTGCATGCGATCACACGGGGAATAAGGAGACGCACAACTTGGCAGCCAAGAATCGCTATTTGTTCACTTCTGAATCCGTCACCGAAGGCCATCCCGACAAAATCGCCGACCAGATTTCCGACGCCATCCTCGACGCCTGCCTTGCCGAAGATTCCACCAGCCGCGTGGCCTGCGAAACCCTGACCGCGACCGGACTGGTCGTCATCGCCGGCGAAATTACGACCAAGGCTTACGTCGATTTCCAGAACGTGGTCCGCGGCACGGTCGGCGCCATCGGCTACGACAACGCCGTCTACGGCTTCGACTGCAACACTTGCGCCGTCATCTCCTCGATCAACAAGCAGTCCGGCGACATCGCCATGGGCGTAGACACCGGCGGCGCTGGCGACCAGGGAATGATGTTTGGCTATGCGGTGAACGAGGGGGTTCATGGAAATGACGAGTTCATGCCGACTCCCATCTACCTGGCGCACAAGCTGACCATGCGGCTGGCGCAGGTTCGCAAGAATGGAACGCTTCCCTTCCTTCGCCCCGACGGCAAATCCCAGGTCACAGTCGAATACGATGCTCACGGCAAAGTGCAGCGCGTGGATGCGGTCGTCGTGTCGACCCAGCACGCCGAGACCGTCTCCAACGACGAACTTCGCTCGAGCATCCTGAAGCACGTCATTCAGGCGGTGATTCCCGCCCACCTGCTCGATGAGTACACCAAGTACCACATCAATCCCACGGGGCGGTTCGTGATCGGCGGCCCTATGGGCGACACGGGCCTGACCGGCCGCAAGATCATCGTCGACACGTACGGCGGAATGGGACGCCACGGCGGCGGCGCCTTCAGCGGCAAAGATCCGACCAAGGTTGACCGGTCGGCGGCTTACATGGCGCGCCACATTGCGAAGAACGTGGTCGCTGCCCATCTGGCCGAGCGCTGCGAAGTGCAGCTCGCCTATGCGATCGGCGTGGCCGATCCAGTCAGCGTGCGCGTCGATACTTTTGGCACAGAGAAGGTCGATCCGACGATCATTCCGGACCTGATTCGCTCCCACTTCAAGCTGACGCCGCGGGGCATTATCGAATCGCTCAACCTGCGCCGCCCGATCTACAAAAAGACGGCAGCCTACGGCCACTTCGGCCGCAGCGACGCCGACTTTACGTGGGAAGCGACCGACAAGGCGGCCAAACTGGCCAGCGACGCCGGACTGCGCGAGCATGCAGTTCACGCCGTTCGCAAGTAGGATTTTCTTCGCGATCTTTGCGGCCGTTCTTCGCGATCTTTGCGGTCAAAAGCTTTTACCGCGAAGGTCGCGAAGAAAGAGCCGCAAAGTTCGCAAAGAAGAGCCAACTGCGAAACGAAAGAGCAATTCCGGCGTGGTCCCAAAGTCGTATCACCGCCAGTAAATTCGAGGTACGACCCCGTTCCCGAAATGTGTGTATTCTGCGAAAATATTCGAGAGCTCTCGTCATTCATAGGCAATCAGAACTGATTCTCTCCTCGCCCGCGAGCCAGGAGATGAAGGACCAGCCAAAAGCTAAAGGCTAAAAGCTAGAAGCCAAGAGGAGATGCATGTCAACCGCCGCCATCAACTGCGATATCAAGAGTCTCGAACTGGCCGATCTGGGCAAGAAGCGCATCGAGTGGGCGAACCAGTCGATGAAGGTTCTCCAGATCATCCGCAAAGAGTTCATCAAGAATCAGCCGCTGAGCGGCATCCGCATCTCGGCCTGCCTGCACGTCACGGCCGAGACCGCCAATCTCGCGATCTGCCTGCGCGATGGCGGAGCCGACGTCGTGCTCTGCGGCTCGAATCCGCTGTCGACGCAGGACGATGTAGCCGCCGCGCTCGTGCGCGACGCGGGCATTCCCGTCTACGCCATTAAGGGCGAGGACAACGACACCTACTACAACCACATCCTCGCCGCCATCGACCACAAGCCGCACATTACCATGGACGACGGCTGCGACCTGGTGAGCGTGCTGCACACCAAGCGCACCGACGCGCTCGATGGCGTGATCGGCGGCACCGAAGAAACCACGACAGGAGTGATCCGCCTGCGCGCCATGGCCAAGGAAGGCGTGCTCCGCTTCCCCATCGTCGCCGTCAACGATGCCGACACCAAGCACCTGTTCGACAACCGCTACGGCACCGGACAATCCACCATCGACGGCATCATCCGCGCCACGAATTTTCTGTTGGCCGGATCGAAGTTCGTGATCGCCGGCTATGGATGGTGTGGCCGCGGCCTGGCCAGCCGCGCGCGCGGTAACGGCGCCGAGGTGATCATCACCGAAGTCGATCCGACGAAGGCGCTCGAAGCCGTGATGGACGGCTTCCGCGTCATGTCGATGGCCGAAGCCGCCAAGCTGGGCGACGTCTTCTGCACCGTCACCGGCAACAAGAGCGTGCTCACCAAAGAACATTTCGCGCTGATGAAGGACGGAGCGATCATTTCGAACTCCGGCCACTTCAATGTCGAAATCGATATCCCGGCGCTCGATGCCATGTCGTCGTCGAAGCGGACAACGCGGAATTTTGTGGACGAGTTCTCGCTCAAAGACGGACGCAAGATTAACCTGCTCGGCGACGGGCGTTTGATTAACCTGGCCGCTGCCGAAGGCCATCCCGCTTCCGTGATGGACATGTCTTTCGCCGACCAGGCGCTCTCGGTCGAATACATGGTGAAGAACGCGAAGAAGCTGGAGAAGCGGGTCTACCGCGTCCCCGACGAACTCGACAAGCGAGTAGCCCGCCTGAAGCTGGAGTCGATGGGAATCAAAATCGATCGCCTGACACCCGAGCAGGAAGAGTATCTGGCGGGGTGGAGCGAAGGAACGTAAGAGCAGGGTCAGTGGTCAGTTGTCAGTGGCCAGCAAGATCCATGTAGGGGCGGACGCCCTCGTCCGCCCAGGCGGCCCGGAAGTTTCGGGCCGCAGTTTTTTCTCGTGGCGCGGGCACTCCTGCCCGCGGCTTTTGACGTTGGCCGAAGAGCGGCGCTTCAGCGCCCCGTCGGCGATCAAGACAAAGAACTGGATGCCCCCCTCTAACTTTGCTCTTCTTGCGACGTTTTGGGTGGAGATTTTGATTTTCGTGCCCGCTGGTGGGCTCCTGCGGTCCGACTGGAAGTCGCACCGTTCTCCGGTTGGTTGCAATTTGTGCAGATTCCTGAAAACTGTCACCTTTCGCCGCTCCGCGGTTGGCTGTGATTGACTTGGCGTCCCAGGGCTTGCGCCCTGGGCTGCATTCTTGCGCCGCTTCGCGGCTGCGCTGCGTTGGCTGTCATCCGGTGGTGATGGGGAGAATTCCCGCATGCGCACATTGTCGTGGATGCACGGTAGGGATCTCTCGACTGCGCGTGCTGAATCGCTGCGCTCGTCGGCCGGCTTCGCTCAAGATGACAGATTGCGGGTTGTAGTTCCGGAGTTCCGGTTTTGGAATGCCACAGAGAACTGCGGCCCGATACACCTGGGCCGCTGGGCGGACGAGGGCGTCCGCCCCCACGTGGGTTGTGGAGTTTAAGAAATGGGGAGGGCGAGACTCCGGAGTGATCGTGGTCAGTGCTCGGGAAGCGCCGGTTTGTCGGTGGCAGCGGCGGCCATGGCCTTGGCTTTCCGCCAGACGTTGGCCACGGCCAGGGTCCAGAAGGGGACCAGGTCGACGCCGGGCACTAGCTTGGCTAGAAACGACGGCAGGAACTCCCAGTGCCAGCCCAGCAGGTGCACCATCACGGCGCCGACGCCGAGGTCGAGCAGGTCATCGGGCGGAGACATTGCGCCCGCGACGAATAATGGGAAGACGACTAGTTGCAGCGCGTCGGCCACGATGGCCACCGCCATCGCCGCGCGAAACGGCGGGCCTGGAGAGATGGTGATGTCGTCAGGCATGGGGATAGCTGCTGGGTTTATTTTACGACTCGTGGGCGGTTGAGGTCTGCCTGGCCGCGGCCCGATGAATCTGGGCCGCCGGGCGGACGAGGGCGTCCGCCCCTACATTGGAATGGTATGGCCCCGACTGCATCGGCTACTTGGCGTGGCCTTTCAGTTCGACCACGATGATGTCCATCGCGGCGTCGCCGGTGTTCTCCGGCAGGTGGGTGACGGCAGCTTCGTACTGCGTATCGCCTGCTTTGCCGGTAAACTCCTGCGTTTTGCCGTCTGGGAAGGTGAACTTGCCCTTGGCGTCGGTGAGGAACACCGCGACGGAGTTGGGATGGCTATGCATCACGGACTTTTCGTGCGCTCCGTAGTGGACCTTCAGGATGCGTACCTGATCGTTGTCCGTGATCACCGAGTAGTGCTTGGGATCGGCTTTGACGGCGTCCTGAGCGGAAAGCATGGGGGCGAGACAGAGGCACAGGGCCGCGCCCCATAGCGCTGGTGGCACTCGCATAATCGCTCTCTCCTTGACTGTTGTCTCTGAAATGTTATGTTTCGAAAAGCGGCCCCACCCTACGCTGTGAGGCGGGCAATGTCAAATTTTTCACCACAAAGGACACTAAGGGCACGAAGGAGATCAGGACAGCTCGCCCTTTGTGAGACTTCGTGTCCTTCGTAGTTTGTCGATTTGGGACCGACCGCCGCGCGTCGGGCTTGCCTGGCGGGATGCGGCAGTGTTATGTATACATTGTCTACGGAACGCGAGCGGTGTATCGCGCTTCAGTTCGCGTTTCACCCGGCCTTACCAATGCCCCGTCAGCCCGACCCCGACCTGGAAGACCGCGTTCTGAAGGCGGCGCACGCGTTGTGGCGCCGCGGAGGCGACAAGGCGCTTACGCTGCGCGCGGTGGCCAAAGCCGCGGGCACGAATACGCCTGCGGTGTATCGCCGCTTCAAGGATCGCCGCGACCTGGTGCGCGGCCTGCTCCTGCGCACGGTAGGGCAATTCCGCCTGATGTTCGAAGCGGGCACGTCGATCGAAGAGATGATCGACGTTTACGTGGACCAGGCGCTCCACAACCCGCACGAGTATGAGTTGTTCTATACGCATGGACACCTGTTGAATCCGCGGAAAGGCCGCGGGCGGGCGCAGCCGATTCGGAAATCGCGGCCGAATTTCGGTCTGCTGGAGGATCGACTGGCGATGCAACTGGGCGGCGAGCCGCAGGATCACACGCGGCTGGCGTTGGCTCTGTGGTCGGTGGCGCATGGAACGGTGGCATTGCTCGGGTCGAAAGTCATACCTGAGGGGCATGAAGCAGAGTTTCGCCGGGCCAGCCGGGCGGCGGTGAAGGCCCTGCTCGACGGGGCGGCCAAATTTCGAGATGAGAAGCTGTAGGCTGCGGGCTGCATCTCCAGCGGTAATAACCTGTTCAATCTTTGCCGGCACGTGCGAAAGCCAGGGGGCGCATACTGTAGCCAGCAGCAATCGGGTGGAGGCAATCCGTGGCGGTGAAGGTGTTGCTGGTCGAAGACAGCAAGTTTCTTCGCATGTCGACGGAGCACGCTCTGGTCGCGGCGGGATATGAGGTCGTGTCAGCCGGCGACGGAGAAGAGGCGCTGCGGCTGGCGCGATTGCATGCGCCGGAGTTAATCCTGCTCGACATTATGCTGCCGAAAGTCACAGGGCCTGACGTGCTGCGGGCGTTGAAGAAGGATGCGGCGACGGCGGCGATTCCAGTCATGATGCTCACCGGGCTGTCGCAGAAGAATGCCGGGGCGCTTGAAAAAGACGGGGCCGCCGGTTTCTTTGAAAAGTCCGACGCCATGCTGGCGAAAGGTCCGGGGTCCCTGGTAGAGGCGATTGCAAAATTGATGAAGAAATGAGGCCGCGGGCGGTGCCTGCGGGCGGCCAGCGAAAATCTCCGAACCTGAGAAACGTCTTATCTGCTTGTCCCTTCCTGCTATTGCGCTCCATCGATTGTGCCGATAGAGAACCTGAAAGACTGCGGACGGCGACCGCCTCGCCGCGTTGAGATGGGCCATGTTCCGCGCGGTGGAACGAATGACGAAGATCCTGCTGGTCGATGACAGCAAGTTTCTAAGGCTCGCCACCGAGCGGGCGCTGGCCCGGGCCGGCTACGACGTGACCGCGGCCACCGACGGGGAGACGGCGTTGCGGCTGGCGCGGGAAAAGCTGCCAGACCTCATTCTGCTCGACATGCTGCTTCCGAAGATGACGGGGCCGGATGTGCTGAAAGCTTTGAAAAGCGATCCGGCAACGGCGCGGATTGCGGTGGTCGTGTTCACCGGTCTGTCGCACAAGAACGCAGCCCGCCTGCAGCACGACGGGGCATTTGCGTTTCTCGAGAAGTCGGAACTGAGCCTGGAAAAGGGTTCCGACGCGCTGCTGACGGCAGTGGCGGAGATTGTGCGCAAGCTCGACCTGGAAGTACCGGTGGTCGCGGCGAGGTGAGCGAGCAGAGTCTCGAGACGAACGCGGTCGCGGGTTCAAGCGTCCCTCCGGGACGCGGAGACCGCTGTGCGCACATACCCGCCAGTGAACTGGCGGGCTACCGTCAGCGGTCCCTCCGGGACCTGCGCTCTCGCGATGGGTTCAGGTCTTCAGCCATTGCGGGACTTGCACCAGGGCTCCGACTTCAGTCGCCGGTAACCTCCACTCGATGACCGTGTGTCGGCCTTGACTCAACGCTCTCCCCACGAATTGACCCGACAAACCGATCCTGGCTTCCCATCATGCTGAAAATACATAGCTTACAGGCGGGAACTCTGAACAGCCCGGTGGAGTCTATGTTTACTGTGGGGGAGTTGGCCGGATGTAGCGCCACGCTAATTTTAGGGGCGCGGCGAGGTGGAAAATCCTATAATCAAAGGACGTCGATTATGGCGGGAGCTACCACCTTGGGGGATCTGGCAAGTGCAATCGGAGCACGGTCGCAGGAAGAAGCTGCGATTGTCGCTGAGCTGAAGGCGGGCTCGGAAGCGGCGTACGCCTGGCTGATCGGCGAGTTTCAGCAGCCGGTGTACGGGCTGGTGTACCGGATCGTCAATGATCCGGCGGACGCGGCCGACACAACGCAGGACGTCTTCCTCAAAGTGTTTCGCGGGATGAAGCACTTCCACGGTTCGTCCAGCCTGAAGACGTGGATCTATCGCATCGCACTGCATGAAGCGGCGAACCGGAGACGGTGGTGGTTTCGGCATAAAGCGCGCGAGACTTCGATTGAACCGGTGGAAGCGGAAGCCGGCTCGGCAGAGGCAATGCAGGCGGCGCTGACCGATCCTGCCGATTCTCCGTTTGACAACGTGGCGCATCGCGAGGTGCAGCGCAGGGTGGAACTGGAAGTGAGGCAGCTGCCGGAACCGTATCGGACGACCCTGATTCTGCGCGATCTCGAAGATATGTCTTACGAGGAGATCGCCGAGGTGCTGGAGATTTCGCTGGGGACGGTGAAATCACGGCTGACGCGGGGGCGAGAGATTTTGCGGCAAAGACTAGCCGCCTATGTGCGCGAGGTTGGAGATGAACTGGGGTTGGCCGAGCCCGAACCGACTGACAAACAGCACGACGGGTTGCGGCCGCAGGTTGCTGGCGGGGGTAGAAGGGCTGAGGTGATGCCATGAGGCGCGCAGAAACGACGGGCACGGAGAAAATCGCGGAATTGCGGTGCCTCGAGGCGAGGCGTCTGTTTTCGCCATATCTGGATGGAGTGATGACGGGCACGGAGATGCTCGCGCTGCAGGACCACTTGTCGGAGTGTGAAGCTTGCGGTGCGCACTATCAGTCGCTGCGGCGGACGCAGCAGGTGTTGATGAGCGTGGAGCGTCCGCAAGCTCCGTCGGATTTGGGGTTGAAGTTGCGGCTGGCGATTTCGCGGGAAGTGGCGCAGGCGCGGCGGCCCTATGAAGGCCTGCGGGTGCGGCTGGAAAATACCATACGGGCGTTCATGGTTCCGGCCACGGCGGGCTTGCTGAGCGCGCTGGTCATCTTTGGAATCGCGATGGCGTATTTCGTGGTGCCGGCATCACTGCAGGCGGACAATGACGTGCCACTCACCATGGTCAACACCGCGCCGCAGTTGCAGCAGAGCGCGTTTGGCATGACGCTGGATACGATCAACACAGATTCGCTGGTGGTTGAGGCCTACATCGGCGCCAATGGGCGCGTGCAGGACTACCAGATTCTTTCCGATCCCAACGTGTCGAAAGACGTGCTGCCGCAGGTGAAGCGGATGCTGATTTTCACGACGTTCCGCCCGGCGTTGTCGATGGGACGGCCGACGCCCAGCCGGGCTGTGCTGTCGTTCTCGAAGATCAGCGTGAAGGGGTAGGGAACTTCTAGCTCCTTATGGCTGGACTCTCGTTCAGTTGACTGTAAAGGCCCGCCGGTTCGCGGCGAATCAAAATCAGAATCAAGATCAAGGGCAGCAGCTATCGCTTGTATCTCCTCGGCGAAGCGGGGCCGATGCGTGTGAATGTGGGTTGGACCGAGATTTCGTTTCGGGGCTGGCGGCATAGGCTTCGCCGCTGCGGGTATTGCCGTACCCACCCTTCGCAACGTGCGCGAAGGATGGGGCACCCTCTGCATTGGTAGTGCAAACGAGAGCAACGGCCTGGACCACCGAGCGTACGGGGTCTCGCCCTAGTGCCCACCTTCGGAGCCAACTACGCTCGCAAAATAACAGCCTAGAAGACCTGCTCTAGCAGCACCGGGGACGTGCTGGTCTGATAGTTCGTGCTGCCCCCATAGACGGCCGTGATGTGATGAGTACTTACGTTCAAGGTCGAAGTCGCGAAGGTTGCGAATCCAGCCGAGAGGGTGCCGGTGCCCAACGTGGCGGTTCCATCCTTGAACGTAACCGTGCCCGTGGGCGTGCCACTTCCGGGCGCGACGGCAGTGACTGTCGCGGTGAAGGTCACCGATTGGCCGAAGACTATCGGGTTGAGCGAGGCCGCGATGGCCGTCGACGTCGCTGACTGGTCTACGGTGTACGCGAGCGCTTTGGAAGTACTCTTAGCGTGCGTGGTGTCGCCGGAATAGACCGCGGTGATGGAATGAGCGCCGACGGTCAAGGCGAAGGTGGAGAAAGTTGCCTGGCCGGCCGTCACCGTGCCGGTTCCGAGGACGGTGGCGCCGTCCATGAAAGTGACCGTTCCGGTTATCGCCGGCAACGCCGACGTCACGGTGGCAGTGAACGTCACATTCTGACCCACGACAGACGGGTTCAACGACGCGGCCAGCGATGTAGAGGTAGCCCCGGCTATTTCTTCGAGCAGCGGCGTCGAGGTGGACGGAGCATCGAGGGCATTGCCCACGTAGTGGGCGGTGATCGAGTGCGTGCCGGCCGCCAGAGCGGAGGTCGCGAACGACGCTTTCCCACCGCTCAGTGTGCCACTCCCGATGACCGTCGTACCGTCGAGGAAGTTTACGGTGCCTGCGGCTGTGCCGGGCGTTACCGTGGCGGTAAAGGTCACACTCTGACCCGGGTTGGCTGGGTTCGCCGAGGAAGCCAGCGATGTGGACGTGGCCGCCAGGATCTTTTCCACCAGTGCTGTCGAGGTAGATGCGGCATCGAACGGATCGCCGAGATAGTGCGCGGTGATCGAGTGCGAGCCGGCTGCCAGAGAAGAGGTCGCAAACGATGCGATCCCGCCCATCAGCGTGCCGGTCCCGATGACAGTCGTGCCGTCGAGGAAGTTCACGGTGCCAGTGGGTGTACCGGGTGTTACCGTGGCGGTGAAAGTTACACTCTGACCAACGCCGGATGGGTTCGCCGATGAGGCCAGCGACGTGGAGGTGGCGACCAAAACCTTTTCCACGAGCGCTGTTGAGGTCGACGGGGTATCCAGAGTATCGCCCAGGTAATGGGCGGTGATCGAGTGCGAACCAGCGGCCAGAGAAGTGGTCGCGAACGCTGCCTTGCCGCCGCTCAGTGTGCCGCTCCCGATTACTGCCGCGCCGTCGAGGAAATTCACGGTGCCTGTGGCAGTAGCAGGCGTCACGGTGGCGGTGAAAGTCACATTCTGACCGACGACGGACGGGTTCAGCGATGACGCCAGCGCCGTGGAGCTGTTCGCGGATACTTCTTGGACGAGCGTTGTCGAGGTAGAGGAAGCATCGAGGGCGTCGCCCAGGTAGTGCGCGGTGATCGAGTGAGAGCCGGCGGCCAGAGAAGAGGTCGCGAACGCAGCGGTTCCAGCGCTCAGTGTGCCGCTTCCGATGACAGTCGTGCCGTCAAGGAAATTCACGGTGCCGGTGGCTGTGCCGGGCGTCACCGTCGCGGTGAAAGTCACACTCTGACCAACGACGGACGGGTTCAGCGATGACGCCACCGATGTAGAAGTGGCGGCCAAAATCTTCTCCACGAGCGCCGTCGAGGTAGCCGCGGTATCGAACGCATCGCCAAGGTAATGCGCGGTAATCGAGTGCGAACCAATCGCCAGAGAAGAGGTGGTGAAGGATGCGATCCCGCTGCTCAGCGTGCCGGTCGCGATGACAGTCGTGCCGTCAATGAAGTTCACGGTGCCGGTGGCGGTGTCGGGCGTCACGGTGGCGGTGAAAGTCAGTGCTGCGCCCAAGCCGGAGGGATTGCTTCCCGCGGTAAGAGTCAGTGAAACCGAGGAAGCAGCCTTGATGAGTCCCGTACCGGAGAGCGCCACAGTTTGTTCACTATTGGGCGCGTTGAATGTGTTGTCATTGAAAATAATCTGTGCGGTTCGGCTGCCAGTGGCTAGCGGACCAAACTTCACGGTGTAGAGACAGGAAGCACCCGACAGCAGCTTAGCGGGCAGGTGCAGGCAAGCGGCCGGCGGAGTCAGGGTGAAGTCGCCGGTGTCAGCGCCGGACAGAGTCACGCTGCCGAGGGTCAGAGTACCGGTCCCGGTGTTGGCGAGCGAGAGTTCCTGCGTCGCGGTCTTTCCCACCAGCAGAGTGCCAAAATCGAGAATGGCAGCCGAGACGCTGGCGAGAGGTGTGGGGCCTTGATTGGCCTCTTCTGCTCCGATGTCGTATTTCGGGCCCTGGGGCCGCGGAACGCCGCGCTCGTCGACCGTGACGGATGTGGTGAGGGCCTTGTCAATGGCTGGGCTTCCGGTCAACAAAGCCTGCGTCAGAGTCGGACCTCCATTGTTCTGCAGCGCTCCCAGCAAGGGATTCAGAGGCGTAGCCACCGTGCCCGATTGGGTGGTGCCAGCGGTGAATCCGGTGTTGCCGCTACCGGCTCCGGAGATTCCAATCAAGTTGCCGCCATCGTCAGTAAAGGAACCGGCCGAGTTGTTGGCGTCCGGCCCAACACTCGAGGCGCGGTTGGTGGCGAGGATCGTATCCACGGCGGCGATGGTCGAGCCCGCGGCTCCGGCCCAGAAGATCCCGCCGCCATTGGCCGAGGCGTTGCTGCTGAGCGTGGCATTCTCGACGGTCAGCAAACCAGTAAAGCTGGCCGGAGCATCAATACCTCCGCCGTTGCCGCCGCTGTTGTTCTCTACGCTGTTGCCGGTAATGGTGGAGTTGGTGATGGACGATGCGGTGCTCCCTGTGCCGGTAGTCTGCAACTCGATACCACCGCCGTCACCGCTGGCAGTGTTGTCGGCGAGCGTACTGCTTGCGATGGTCAGGGTTGTGCCGGCGGCAAAGATAGCGCCTCCGGAGCCGCCCGCGCTATTGCCGTCGATCTCACTGGAGCCGATGGTGGTTACGGATCCGCAATCGGTGATGGCGCCGCCGTTGCCGGAAGTGGTGTTAGCGAGAACCGCGCTAAGACTTACGGTCAGGGTGTCTTTGCAGTTGGGATCGGCAAAACCTCCGCCGGAGCCCCCCGCTGAGTTGTGTTGCACCAGGCTGCCGTTGACGGTGACGGTGCCGTTGCCAGCATTGGCGATTCCGCCGCCCACCGCCGTTGATCCCAAAGCCTGATTGCCGGCAATGACGGCACCGTTCATAACCAGGTTTGCACCGACCAGAGTTGTACCTTCCGAAATGGGGTCAAGAAACACGCCACCGCCGTCGGCGGCAGCACTATTGCCGCTGACGACCGCTCCGCCGTTGAGGACTATGCTGCCGGGGCCATCGCTCTCGATGCCGCCTCCCGAAGCACCGGCGTGGTTCGCGCTGATGGTGGTGTTGCCGATGGTCAGCACCCAGGTCGAAGGCGCCACATTCTCCATGGCGATGCCGCCACCATCGGCGGTGGCCTGGTTTCCGGTAACGATCATTCCACTGAGCGTGAGACTGGCAACACCCTGCGCGCGAATGCCGCCACCACTGCCGGGAGCGCCGCTGCCGGGCTCGGCCAGGCCGTTGGTAATGGTGAATCCTTGCATGGATACGCTGAACGCGGGCGAAGAAGAGGCAGCAGGATTGATGTCGAAGACGCGATCCAGCAGGTTGCCATCTACCACAACCGTGCCGCCGCTGGTGTTAACAATCGTCACGTTGCCCGCGCTGGGCAAGATCGCGAACGCGCCCGAATTGTTCGTGCCAGTGTTAGCTCCGGGAATCGTGATTTTGTAGTCGCCCGCAATGGTGAGATTGATGGTGCTGCCGCCAGCCGTGGTGTTCGCCGCTTGAATGGCGGAACGCAACGTTACTACGCCCGTTGGGGGAGTAAGAATGTCGGCTGTGCTGTTTACATTGAAGGTACCAGCGAGGGCGGACTGGAGCAGTAGGAGTGGAAGCACTGCGAGGATCAAAGGAAGAGCAATTGGATTCCGGATGCTGGCGACTTCGGGCGACTGGCGCATGATCTGACCCCTTGGGGTAAAGCGCCGCAAGCGTACCACAGGTATCCGGCTTTGTCAGGACTAAAGTTGTGCGATTGAGACAGAGATGTGCAGCGATTTGCCTATAGTTACTTATTGATTAACTTAATAATTGTGCAAGACCTTGCAACTCTGTACGCATGGTGAAGCGCGGAGACTAAAAAATTGCGCAATTGGAAAGCGGAAGAGTGCGCGGTGATGACTCCCGGGTAGTTTCCTAATTTCACCACGAAGGACACAAGAGACACGAAGGAAGTCAGTGAAACTCGCCCTTTTGTGAGACTTCGCCTCATTCATGGTCTGTCGATTTGGGACATCAGCGACTCCCTGGACAGTTTGACCCTCCGCGCGTAAAGCCCTTAAACTTAATACGTTCTGCGCACACTCTTTCGTGGCCGCCTGGATGGCTGGGCCGTTGTGGTTCTGCGGGAGGATTTCCTGAGTCGTTTCCTGAGATTTGCACTTCGAGGCGCACTGATCGCGGGTTTGCTGGGGCTGCTGGCGCCGCTGTGCGCGGCGGACGGCAATAATCCGATCACGCTGGATACGAGCGAGACGCTGTTCACGGTGCTGACGGCGATGAACACGTGCGGCTACGACGCCGGGCTGAACACGTCGGACGCGCAGCGCCTCAACATCCGCGCCGAGGTGCAGAGAAACCTGAAGGAATCCGACGAAACGCAGGCTGTCGTGGATACGATGTGTGAATGGTATGAGAACCACCGCGGCCGCGACCCGGTGCATGACTTGTCGCAGTATGTGTCCCTGGCGCTCTATCTGCAGGGCCCGCCGCACTTTCTGCCGCGCGTGAAGGAAGACGACCTGCCTCCGGATGCGGCGCCGATCGCCGGGTTTGGAAAGCAGCTGGAGCAGTTCTACGACAAGGCGCATCTGCATGCGATCTGGGAGCGGCATCGCGTGAACTATGCGGCGCTGGTGACGCGCTATCACGATCCGCTGGCCAAGATGGTCTTTGATACCGACATCTATCTGAAGATGCAGTCGGGCGGGTATCTGGGGCGCACGTTTACGATTTATCTGGATTTTCTGGGCGATCCCGACGAGGCCAATGCGCGCAACTACGGGACCGAATATGCCGTTGTAGTGTTCCCTTCCCCCGACCCGAATACGCGCGAACCGCTGAAGATGGCCCAGATCCGGCATACGTATCTGCACTATCTGCTGGATCCGCTGGCCGAGAAACATTTCAGCGCGGTGAAGCGCCTCGAACCGCTGCTGCAGTCGGTGAAATCGGCGCCGCTGGAGGAGAACTTTAAGCGGGACATTTCGCTGCTCGTGACCGAGTGCATGGTGCGGGCGATCGAGATTCGAACCAACGGAACCAAACAGACGGCGGAAGCCATGCGGGCACAGGCGGTCGACGACGCGGTCAAGCAGGGCTACGTGCTGACGCGCTACTTCTACAACGCGCTGCTGGCGTTCGAGAAGGATCCGGCAGGGCTGCGCGACGGCTATTTCGATATGCTGGAAGCGATTGACATAAAGAAGGAGCAAAAGGCAGCCGGCGAAGTGGAGTTCGCCAGCGCGACGGCTCCGGAACTGGTGCAGCTCTCGCGTATGGAAGATCGCAGGCTGCTGGTCACGGCGCAGAAGCGGCTGGACGCGGGCGATCCCAAGGGCGCACAGGAATTGGCACAGCAAGCCATCGATAGAAAGATCGGAGACCAGGGGCGGGCGTTATTTATTCTTGCCCAGGTCGCGGTGGCGAACAAGAAGAGGGACGAAGCGCTGGACAATTTCCAGAAGGCGATCGAAGCCAGCAAAGATCCGAAAGTGGTGGGCTGGTCGCATGTCTACCTGGGAAGGATTCTGGACATGAAAGAGGACCGGGAAGCGGCGATGAACGAGTATCGCGCGGCCTTGACCGCCGGCGCGGATTTACCCGAACTCAAAGCTGCCGCGGAGCGGGGACTGCAGCAGGCCTACGAGCCTCCGGCGAAACCGCAATAGGCAGCGATCAGCTATCAGCTGTCAGTGAAAACGAACTGACTTTCCCGGTCGCTGCGATAGAATGCACGGTCGGGAGATTCGGCAGCGGAGCGTGAAAACAAGTTGTCGATGGTCAGAGGAGAGCGCATGAAGCGAGCAGCGGTGGTCATGGTTGTCTTTGGGGCAGTGCTGGGATGCAACCCGTGGAGTTTCGCGCAGGGCAATGACAAAGCGCAGAACCCAGCGGCCGGCCAAACCGCGGGACAAGCGGCCGCGCCGCAGGGCAAGCGGCAGCCTCAGGCGAAAACGCAGCCCGAGTTTGATGCCTACAAGGCGGCGATGGCGCTGACTGATCCGGCGGCAGCTGAGAAGGCCGCCGATGACTTTGCGGCCAAGTTTGCCGATAGTGAGTTGCGCGTTGTGCTGTACAAGGCGGCCATGCAGAAGTACCAGCAGTCCAACAACGCGGACAAGATGCTCGACATGGCGCACAAGGCGCTCGGCTACGACGCGGACGATCCGGAGTCGCTGCTGGGGGTAGCGCAGGTGCTGGCCGAGCGCACGCGCGACACCGATCTGGACAAGGACCAACGCCTGGGAGAGGCGAAGAAAGATGCCGAACGATCCCTGGTCACCATTGATACCGACGTTCCCACGGTGGGCAATGACGCGGACCGAGTGAACGCCTATAAGGGATACCTGCGTTCGGAAGCATACGAGATCCTGGGAACGCTGGCGTTTAACGCGAAGACCTGGAGCGAGGCGGAGTCGGATCTGCGCAAGTCCATCGACGCGTTCCAGCAGCAAGTCGATCCGGTCGCGGTGTTCCGGCTGGCGGTCGCGCTGGACTATCAGAACAAGGTTCCCGAGGCGATGAAGTATATCGATCAGGCGGTTGATCTCACCAAGGACCGCCCGGACAGTGGAGTGGGCAAGGCGGCTCGTGACGAAAAGGATCGCCTGGCCAAGTTGAGCGGCGGGACGGCGCCGGGGACCACGGCGCCTCCGAAAAACTGAAGCTGCACTTCAGGTCACCCGAACCACGCTAGCTGCGCTCGCGGGACGGCCCGTCCGGCTTCGCTTAGAGCCTGCCCAGAGCGAGCGCAGCAAGTCAAAATGAGGCAAGCTGGCGCGGCTGTGCCTGCACGATTCTCTTTCATGAAAGAACGAGAAATCACGGCGCTGGAAGAAGGGCTGGGCTATCACTTTCGACGGCGGGCAGTGCTGGAGCAGGCCGTCACGCACAGCTCGCAGGCGCGGGAGCAGGAGGCGCAGCGGGCGGGCGAGAGCAAGTACCAGGTCAGCGACAACGAGCAACTGGAATTTCTGGGAGATTCGGTGCTGGCGCTGGTGACCAGCGAAGAGCTGTTTCACCGCTTCCCGCACTTCCGGGAAGGCGAGCTTTCGAAATTGCGCGCGCACCTGGTCAGCGAAAAGCATCTCATCCGGGCAGCGCAGCGGTTGGAACTGGGCCACTACCTGCGGCTGGGGCGAGGCGAAGAAAAAAGCGGCGGCCGGGGCAAGACCGCCCTGCTGGTGGATGCGCTGGAGGCGATTCTGGCGGCGATCTACCTGGACGGCGGGCTGGAGGTCGCGCGTGAGTTTGTTCGCCGCAATGTACTTTTGCCCGAACTGGAGAGCATGGACCGCGACGGCGGCATGCTTCCAGTCACGGATTTCAAGTCGGCGCTGCAGGAAGCCGTGCAGAGCCTGGGGTTGCCGCAACCGGCCTATGTGCTGGTGGATGAAGCCGGCCCGGAGCACAGTAAAACGTTCACGGTGGAGGCGCGCCTGCTCACGAAGAACAACCGGGACCCGGAGTTTGTGGGACGGGCCCAGGGCTCGACCAAAAAGACGGCGGAGCAGGACGCAGCGCGGCAACTGCTGACATTTCTGGCTTCCCGGCCGAAACCGGCGGAGTCCAAGGCGCGGGCCGGAGCCGGCTCCCCGGTAGACAAGTAGAGTTCATGGAATCTTCAACGCGCCCCATCGCACGCCCTCTCGTCAGCACAGTGGGATCCGACGTGATCGGATCGCTGCAGTCGCTGGTGGGCACGGTCGTGATCGCGATTTTCGTCATCACCTTTATCGTGCAGGCCTTTCAGATTCCCTCCGAATCCATGGAGGAGACCTTGCTGGTGGGCGACTACCTGCTGGTGAACAAGCTGTGCTACGGAAGGCGCGGCATAGGTGATCTGATGATGCCGTATCAGAAAGTACAGCGCGGGGATATTGTGGTGTTCCACTATCCCGTCGATCCTTCACAGCATTTTGTGAAGCGGGTGATCGGAGTGCCCGGGGACCGTTTGCGGCTGATCAGCAAAAAGGTTTGGATCAATGGCAAGCCGCTGGATGAGCCTTACGTGCATTTTATGGAACCGCCCAACAATCGTGATCCGGGCAGCATGTTTCGCGACAACTTCCCGCGCACCGATGTTTCGGTGCTCAGCATCGACGGCAAGTGGTGGCAGGAGATCCACCGGCTGGTGGAAGACGGCCAGCTGATAATTCCCGAGGGGCACTACTTCGTGATGGGAGACAACCGCGACGACAGCCAGGACAGCCGCTACTGGGGCTTCGTGCCGCGGGAAAACATTGTCGGAAGGCCGCTGCTGATCTACTGGTCGGTACAGAACTGGGACCGCAATGGGTCGGGGTCGTTCTCGGGCCGGCTGTATCACATCGGCTACGCGGTCACGCATCTGTTTCAGATCACGCGATGGAAGCGAACGCTGCGGCTGGTACACTGAAGACGCGGTTGCCCCGGGGCGAAGGCGGCAAAGAACGAGAATGCTTGATCGCGGTGCGCGCAGCGCTGCCCGACCCAAGGAAAAAAGCCATCGTGGCGAAAGAAGTGGCGAAAGAAAAAGAGGTTCGCGAAGAGAACGGCGCCGAGGAGAAACCCAAGGAGACGACAGTCGAGTTTCTGGCGTCTCTGGCAGCGGTTCTCGTCACCGGGCTGTTCATCATTACATTCGTGGTGCAGGCGTTTGAGATTCCCTCCAGCTCGATGGAGCAAACGCTGCTGATCGGCGACCACGTGTTCGTCAACCGGGTGCAGTTCGCGCCGAAGACATCGTGGCTGGGGCCGCTGCTTCCCTATCGAAACGCGCGCCGGGGCGATATCGTGGTGTTCCTCCATCCGGATCCGCTGCAGGCTGGCATCTATGTCGTGAAGCGCATCATCGGCATCCCCGGGGACCACATTCATTTGCGCAATGGAGTGGTGTATCGCAACGGCGTGGCCCTGGACGAGCCCTACGTTTTGCATGACATGGACAATCCTCCGGGAATCCCCTTCGACTCGTGGTCCTACCGCAACAATTTCCCAGCCGTGGCTCCTCTGGAAAACGACGGCGTTTCTCCTTATTGGTTTGCATACATGCAGACATTCGTTCAGGGCGGGGATCTGGTAGTTCCACCTGGCCATTACTACGCCATGGGCGATCATCGCGGTGTGAGCCTGGACAGCCGCTACTGGGGCTTCATTCCCCAGGAAAACATCATTGGGCGGCCCATGTTCATCTACTGGTCATTTGAGACACCGGAAGACCAGTACAGCAGGACAGGCTGGGGTGACCGGGTTATGTTTCTGGGCAAGATTGTCCTGCACTTTTTCGATAAGACGCGCTGGAAGCGGACGCTGCAGTCGGTGCGATAAGAGTGCGCGTGATTCCGGGTGAGACCTGCGGTGAAGCTTCTCTCCTCCAAAAGGCGCCTGGCAGTGGTGGCAGCGGGAATTCTGCTGCTTCTGTTTCTGGTGCGCCCCGGCGCCTCAAGATTGAAGGCGCGGATTATTTCCTCCATCAGTGCGGGTGTCGGGCGCAACGTGGACGTGGGCTCGGTTTATCTCCGCGTGCTGCCACGGCCGGGATTTGACCTGAAGAATCTCGTGGTATACGACGACCCGGCATTCGGAGCCGAACCCATGCTGCGCGCAACTGAGGTGACGGCGGACCTTCGCCTGACCTCCCTGCTGCGCGGGCGGCTGGAAATCGCGCGGCTTGACCTGAATGAGCCCAGCCTGAATCTCGTGCACAGAGAGAACGGACGCTGGAACCTGGAAGCGCTGTTGGAACGCGCGGCACGCACTCCGCTGGCGCCAACGGCGAAGGCGAAGTTGGAACCCCGGCCCGGCTTTCCCTATATCGAGGCCTCATCGGCGCGGATCAATTTCAAGAGTGGAGTGGAAAAAAAGCCTTACGCGCTGACCAACGCAGATTTTTCTCTCTGGCAGGAATCCGAAGACACCTGGGGCGTGCGTTTGAAGGCGCAACCGGTCCGCAGCGACTTGAACTTGAACGACCTGGGGATTCTGCTGGTGAATGGCACCTGGCGGCGTGCGGCCTCTCTGCGCGACACGCCGCTGCAGTTCAGCGTGGAGTGGAGCCGCGCCCAGCTGGGGCAGATTACGAAATTTTTCACCGGGAACGACCAGGGTTGGCGAGGAGGAGTCCAGTTCGACGTGACGCTGACCGGGACTCCCGCACAATTGCACCTGACCAGCGACGCCGCGGTTCAGGATTTTCGCCGTTACGACATCACGCGAGGCGAAGTGCTGCCCCTTGCAGCTCACTGCGATGGACAATACAGTTCGCTCAATCATGTATTTCACGAGTTGGTTTGCCTCGCTCCGGTGGGAAACGGAGTGGTCACGTTAAAGGGGGACGTGGGCCTTCCCGGGAGCCACTACTTTGGCCTGGTTTTGAGTGTAGAGAATTTGCCCGCCAGCCCTATCGTGTCGCTGGTGCAGCGAGTAAAGAAGAATCTGCCTGATGATCTGGCCGCGGAAGGAGTGGTTCATGGAAGCGTCCTGATTCAAGAAGACGCCGCCGCGGGATCAATTTTGCAAATCGAAGGGCGGGGCGGAGTCTCCGATCTGCGCCTCGCGTCCGCCGTGAACAAAGCTGAGATCGGACCGGAGATGGTTCCCTTCGTGGTAACGACCGGTGAGTTGGTGTCCTCGACGCGTGAGATACGAGCCTCCCATGTCCGCGCGGTGGGGCCGCAGGGTGGGAATGGGCTGCGAATCGAGTTTGGGCCTTTTCCTGTGGCCATCGGGCGGGGAGTGTCGGCGCGAGGCTGGATCAATCGAACCGGTTACGGGATCGCGGTTGCGGGAGAGGCCGATGTCGCAAAGACGCTGCGGACCGCGCGTATGTTTGGGATTCCAGCGACGCCGGCGAATGCCGAGGGCGCCGCCCAACTCGACTTGCAGATTGCGGGAACCTGGGCATACGGCGGGCCCGGGACCACGCCGCCAGTCACAGGAACGGTCAAACTGCACAACGTGCGGGTCGGCGTGCGAGGAGTGGCGGGCCCCGTCGAAATCTCCTCAGCCGAGGTGCAGCTTTCGAATGATGTGGCACGGGTCTCCAAGCTGAGCGCAAAAGTGGCCGATACCACCTGGAACGGTTCGATGGAAATGCCGCGCGGGTGTGGGACTCCCGGGGCGTGCCAGGTTCACTTCAACGTCAACGCCGGTCAGATTTCTTTGGCAGAAATGAGTGAGTGGCTGAGCCCGCGTACGGCAGAGCGGCCGTGGTATCGGGTGCTGACCTCGGGTGACGCGAGCGCACCATCCTTTCTGTCGGGCCTGCGCGCCTCCGGCCGGGTAGCGGCGGATCGTATTGTTCTACACAGCATGACCGCGACGCATTTCGCGGCGAACTTGAATCTGGACCACGGCAAGCTGAGGGTCTCAGATATAGCTGCCGACATTCTCGGCGGGAATTATCGCGGGGAATGGCAGGCAGATTTCAGCATAGCGCCGGCACTTTGCAACGGCGGCGGAACTCTCTCCGGACTGTCGCTTGCCCAGCTTCCCGACTCAACGAAAGACCGGCGGATTGCGGGATCGGCGAACGGAAGCTATGAACTCAAGGGAGCGTGCGGAGGGGAATTCTGGCAGTCGGCCGAGGGCGTCTTGCGGTTTGAGATCAGGGACGGAGCGATGCCACACATGTCGCTCGCGGAAGACGAGGGGCCTCTTAAGATTGTCCGCCTTTCGGGAGAGGCGCGCCTGCATCTGGGCAAGCTCGAAGTAAAGGACGCCCGGCTGGATTCTGCCAACGGAAGCTATTGGTTGAGTGGCACTGCATCGTTGCAACGTGAACTTGAGCTCAAGCTGGCCGCGGTTCCATCCGGCTCCCGCCCCAGTTATGCAATCACGGGCACGCTGGCCCAGCCGCTAGTCGCGCCGCTGACGGGCACTGAGCAGGCGCGGCTAAAACCCGATCCAGCCAAGTGAAGTTTTCCTACGGCACATACTACGGCGCCCACTAGCAGGCTGCGGAAAAACTGATCGATGGCGCAAAAAGCGAACCTCAGGCGCTAAAGCGCGGACACATTTTCAATGACTTAACGGCACGAGTGAACTCGTGCCCTTCCCGTTTCGTTGCGGTTCTTGAGTTTTTCCACAGCCCACTACGGCACGTAGCCCGGCCCACGCAGGACTTTGCCGGGGAGAGTGCCGGTCATCTTGCCCTGATCGATAACGGGGACTCCGTTCACCAGAACGTACTCCATTCCTTCCGAAAGCTGATTGGGATTGTCGAATGTGGCCTGGTCACGCACGGTCGCGGGATCGAACACCACGATGTCGGCCCACATGCCGGCTTTGAGCACTCCGCGATCGGTCAACCGCAAGCGCTGCGCCGGCAGCGCGGAAAATTTGCGGATGGCGCCTTCCAGCGTGAGGGCTTTCTCTTCGCGAACATACTTGCTCAGAATGCGCGGAAACGTTCCGTAGGCGCGGGGATGAGGATGCGCCTGGCCGAGAATTCCGTCAGGCGAGGTGCCTTCGGAATCGTTGTCGATCGAGACCCAGAGCTGTTGCAATGCCATCGTCACATCGGGCTGCGACATGCCGAACACGGCGACGCCGGTGGAAGGATCCTGAATCAAGAAATCGAAGAGCGCATCGATGGGCTCCTTGTTCCACAGCTTCGCGATCTCGGAGAGGCGTTTGCCCTCGAGCGGCAGCAAGGCGGGATTCTCGACTGCGCCGATCATGATGGCGTCAGGGCCGGGGATCTCCTGCCATTCGTTGTCCCAGTCTTTCGACGGAGTCAGCATATCTTTGCGAATGCGTTCGCGGGTGGCAGGATCTTTCAGGCGGTCGACCAGCTTTGCTGTGCCGCCATCGTGTGCCCAGGGAGGAATGAAGGCTGAGAAATCGTTGAACCAGGCAGTGTAAGCGTAGGTGTCGGCGGTGACGTCGGCGCCGGCGGCGCGGGCAGCGTTGATTTTAGCGACGACTTCGGGCATGCGCCCCCAGTTGTCTTTGCCGGCAACTTTGATGTGCCAGATTTCGACCGGGAGATGCCCTTCACGGCCGATGCGCAAGGCTTCGTCGATGGCTTCAAGCACCGAGTCGCTCTCGTTGCGCATGTGCGTGGCGTAGATGCCTCCGAACTTGCCCGCTTCGGCCGCGAGGGCGATCAGTTCATCGGTCTTGGCGTAGGGTGCGGGAGCATATTCGAGAGAGGTGGAGACGCCGACTGCGCCGTCTTTCATGGCGTCGTCGACCAGAGCTTTCATTTGCTCCAGTTGCTGCGGAGTCGGCTGAACGTCGTTGTCGCCGAGCACCACGCGGCGTACCTGGGTCGCGCCCACATAATCGGCGACGTTGATGCCGATGCCCTGCTTTTCCAGCCGCGCGAAATACTGCCGGAACGTCCTCCAGTCGGGCGTGATTTTGTAGTGATCGTAGCCGGAGTGGTCCGACTGGATGATGGCCTCATTGAGTGGGGCGGCCGAATTGCCTTCGCCCGTAATCTCTGTCGTGATGCCCTGGTAAATCTTCGAGGGCAGGCGCGGGTCGACCAGAATCGTCAGCTCTGATTGGCCGAGCATGTCGATAAAACCGGGAGCGACGACCTTGCCGGCGGCATCGATCGTGCGCTTGCGCGCGGCAGCCGCAAGATTGCCTATCGCAGCGACCCTGCCGTCGCGAATGCCGATGTCGCCGGAGTACCAGGGCGAGCCGGTGCCGTCGATGATGTGGCCGTTGGTGATGACGAGGTCGAAGGCCGCGCCTTGTGCCTGGGCGAGAGCCCTGCGGGGCACGCTCAGCAGGAATGTTGAAATGAAAAGTAAATAGACTCCGATCCTGCGCTTCATGATTTCTCCTTGGCGGTTCCCTTGCGGTACAAAATCGCACCCGCCGCGATCCAGACTGCCAGCGCCAGCCATTCGTAGACAGAAAAGTGGCCGGGGACCAGCGGGACAACCTTCATCAGCGCCATGGCGATTCCGACCAATAGTCCGAACACCGCGACGGCGCGCTCGGCGGGCGACAGAGTGATCACGCTTGAACGAGTGCGGCCTAGCGCCAGACATGCGGCGCAGGCCGCGGACCATCCTATCGCACACGCAACGGATCCCACCTCGGTGACGGGCACCAGGATCGCATCCCCCAGCGGCATACAGGCAGCGGTGGCGAGGCCGACGCACAGCACCGCGGTGGACGGCGTCTGATGCTGCTCATGAATGGTTCCTGCGCGGGTCCCGACCATGCCGCGCCGTCCCAGAGCAAACACCAGGCGGCTGGCGGCGACGAAATTTCCGTTGAAACATTTGAACAGCGACAGCAAGGCCGCGGCCAGGATGATGTTCACGATCCAGCGTGCGCCCACGGCTTGTTGAAAGGCAACTGCGGTCATGAACTTCTCGCCGGTTAACTGGCGCCACGGCGCGGCCAGGCTCACAGCCGCAACGATACATGCGTAGAAGAGGATTCCGACGAGGATGGCCATCCAGATCGCCCGCAGGAACTTTCCGGAGCGGAAATCCGGGCTGGCTTCTTCCGCCGCCTTGCCCACGGATTCGAATCCGGTCATGAAATAGGGAACGATCTGAATGACCAGCAGAATCGAAACCAGCGGCGCATGAGTAAACAGAGGTGGAAAATTGCGGGGCGATCCGCGGCTCACTCCGAAAACCACGAATACGATGAAAAGCGCGAGGGTGCCGAAGCTGGTCCAATTCTGAAAGGTGGCGCTGAGGCGCACTCCGCGGTAGTTCAATACCGTAAGAAGCGCGGTCAGAGCCAGTCCGATGACCAGGTGCGGAAGATAGATGGGGCGTCCGGCGATGCGATAGAGTTCCGCTGAATCCAGCCCGGGAAGAATGTAGGCAGCAATACGGCCGATGGCGACCGCTTCCCAGGGGCAGACGATGAAGTAGGCGAGGGTCATCATCCAGCCGGTGGCGAAGCTGATGGGACGCGGGAAGACGGCGGAGGTGTAGGCGATCTCGCCCGCAGCGTCGGGCATGGCGACGACTAGTTTGCCGTAGACCCATCCGATGGGAAGCAGCAGAGCGCCGCCGATGACGAATCCGAGCAGAGCGCCGAGTGAACCGCCGCGCAGCAGCCAGTCGTCCATGACGACGAGCCAGCCCACGCCCACCATGGTTCCCCAGCCCAGCGTGAAATAGTCGGTGGCGCGCAGCTTGCGGGCGAGAGTGGTCACGAGGAGGTTGGTCTACGCTGAGTTGTGCCCGAGGGGAACGGCGCGAATTATAAAACATTTTTTCTTTAGCCGGCGGATGCCTCCGAAGGGACGTAGCCATCAGAACGCAGCTTGCGGCTGCAGTTGTGCCGCACCGGCTAAGCTCTGGCGATCCCGTGCCGATTGACTGTGCGGGAGGGAAATATGATTGGTCTTCTGGCAGATGGTGGTTCGATCGGTTTCCTCGATCAACTTGGCAGCAGCGGTCCGGGTGCAGGTTTGAGCGGCCCGGTGGGCCTGAGCAATCCCGGTGGAGGCGATTCCGTGGGACTCGGCGGAGGAGTTGGTATGGAATATTACGCGGGATCGGGCGATTCGGCTGGCTTGAACGGGGGCGTCGGGTTGTTCGCGTGAGATGCGGGCCCTCCGGGCCCGCATATTCGTCGCAGCGGGATTTCTACACAGTACTCTGTTTGCTTTCGTCGTCCTGTCGTGGCCCCTCGATCCTGGCGCGCGGAACGGGCTTTTCGCATGGTAGTATCGAAACCAGCCCGACATGACACCGCGACAACTTATCTGCCTCTTCGAGCCCGCGCCGGTTCGTCGCGTCCCTGGTCTTCCGGCCTCATAGGAAATGACTGCGCCTTCCAAATCTCGCAAACGCGTGCTCAGCGGCATGCGTCCGACCGGAAAGCTGCACCTGGGCAACTACGTCGGAGCACTGCAGAACTGGGTGAGGATGCAGGACGAGTACGAGTGCTTCTTCTGCATTGTCGACTGGCACGCGCTCACTACGGACTACGCTGATACGTCGAGTGTCAAGGCGAACTCGCTTGAAGTTGCGTTCGACTGGCTGGCGGCGGGGCTTGATCCCAAGAGATCAGTGCTCTTTATTCAATCGCACGTTCCGGAGCATGCTGAGCTGCACCTGCTGCTCTCGATGATCACGCCGCTGGGCTGGCTGGAGCGGGTGCCGACCTATAAGGAGCAGCGGGAGAACATCAAGGACAAGGATCTGGGGACGTACGGGTTTCTGGGATATCCGGTGCTGCAGGCGGCGGACATTCTTGTCTACAAGGCCGACACTGTACCCGTCGGCGAGGATCAAGTGGCGCACGTGGAACTGACGCGGGAAATTGTGCGCCGGTTCAACGGATTCTATCCGCTATCGATACGAGTCACTGAGCAGATTCTCACAGGCCAGACCAGGGTCATTCAGGAGACTGAGCACGTGGTTTTCCCCGAGCCGCAATCGCTGCTCACTCCCGCCCCGAAGTTGCCCGGCACCGACGGGCGCAAGATGTCGAAGTCGTACGGGAACTCAATCCTGATGGCCGACCCTGAGCCGGTGCTGCGGCAGAAGCTGAAGACGATGGTCACCGATCCAGCGCGAGTGCGGCGGTCGGATCCGGGGAATCCGGATGTATGCCCGGTGGGCGACCTGCACAAGATCTTCAGCAGCAAAGAGACCATGGCGAAAGTGAACGAGGGATGCCGTTCGGCAGGCATTGGCTGCATCGAGTGCAAAGGATGGGCGGCGGATGCGCTGGTGCAACTGTTGAGTCCTATGCAGGAGCGGCGCCGCAAATTTGAGGAGAATCCGCGGCTGGCGTGGGATATCCTTGAGGAGGGTTCGGCGCGGGCGCGCCAGGTTGCAGGTGAGACCATGGAGCAGGTGCGCGCGGCGATGGGAATGTCGCTGGAGTATGAGGGGAGCAGATAAGAATCAACTTCCCCACTTCTCGCGCGCGAGAAATGGGGCACCCGATGGGGATTTGGATTTGCGCGATTTGAGATGACGGAAACAGGAAAACTCGTTTCGGGGAGCAGCGCTCTTCAGCCCACCCTGCCGGTTGCAGCGGGTCCGTCGGTGGTGACTTCTCCCGCCAAAAAGAAGGAAGAGAGCGACTTTCCGTTTGCGGTGGCGGTGGGTGCAGTTTACGAAGGACCGCTGGACCTGTTGCTCGATCTGATCCGCAAACAGGACATCGACATCTACGACATTCCCATCGCCAAGATTACGGCGCAGTATCTCTCCTACGTCGAGAAAATTCGCGAGCTCGATGTGAACGTGGCCGCCGACTTCATCTACATGGCGGCAGTGCTGATTCACATCAAGTCGAGAATGTTGCTGCCGCGCGATCCCGATGCGCCGGCGGAGGAGCAGGAAGATCCGCGCGACGAGCTGGTCAACCGGCTGCTGGAGCACGAGAAGTTCAAGTCGGCAGCACAAATGCTGTTGCAGAAGCAGCAGATCGAAGACGCGGTGCTGTCGAATCCGTCGTTGAAGGAGTTCATCGACGCGGAAGGCACGGAGCCGGAGCTGGCCGCCGACGTGATCGATCTGGTGAAGACGTTTCAGCAGGTGCTGGAGCGAGTGCGCAATCGTCCGGTATTGAGTGTGGATGAGGAAACCATCACGGTCGGGCACATGATCGACTACCTGCGGCGGCGGCTGTCGCTGGAAGATCGCCCGATTCGGCTAAAGCAGCTTCTGCTGCGGATTCCATCGCGGCAGGCTCTGGTCTGCATGTTTCTGGCGTTGCTGGAGCTGGTACGGCTGCAGGCGATCCAGGTGCGGCAGGAGCGGCTGTTCGGCGAAATTGCCGTGCGCAAGCACATGCACTTCGATGAGATCATGAAAGAGCAGTCGGCGGTACGCGACGACTGGAGGTAGAAGCAGTACCTAGTACTCAGTACCTAGTACTCAGTACCTAGTACTCAGTTGCCGGAGAAAACCAAAGCGACTGGGTACTAGGTACTGAGTACTGGGTACTAGGGACTCACAACCAATGTCCTTAAAAGCTCAACTCGAAGCTATCGTTTATGCGGCGGAGACGCCGATCACGCTGGAGCAGATCATCCAGCTGGTGAAAGATGCTGTTGTCACCGACGGGGCGGCGGACGACGCCGAGATCCGGTCGCGCGTGCGCTCCTGCCTGGAAGAACTGATTGCCGAGTACAGCGCATCCGACCACGGCGTCGAGATTCGGCAGGTTGCGGGCGGATACCGGATGTCGACCAAGCCCGAGCAGCATGAGGTGGTGCGGGCGTTCGCCCGGACTCTGAAGCCGCCGGTGCGGCTCTCGCTGCCGGCGCTGGAAACCCTGGCGGTGATTTCCTACAAGCAGCCGGTTACAGTGCCGGAGATCAACGACATTCGCGGCGTCGATTCCGGCGGCGTGATCGGGACCCTGCTCGATCGCAAGCTGATTACTACGGCCGGGCGGAAGCAGGTGATTGGCCGGCCCATCCTCTATAAGACGACCAAAGAATTCCTCATGCGCTTTGGGCTGAAGGACATCAGTGAACTGCCCAGCATGGAGGAATTCGAAAAGCTGGTGGCGGAGTCGTTTCAAGCGGAGTTGATGCCGGCGGAGAACGCCGCGGTCGAGCCTGAAGCTACACTGGTTGAGGAGCAAGCACAGTCGGCGGAGGTTGAGCCGATGACCGAAGAATCTCCGGCCGAAGAAAAAGCCAGCTGAACTTCGGCACCGGTCTCGAGGCCAAAACTAGCCACCGGGCTGAAGCCCTCATTTTTTTCGGACCGCTGGACGCGGCCCTGAAGGGCCGCTCTTCCACATCAATGCCGAGTTCGGCTCTCCAAACAGGACGAAACGGGGTCCGAAGATGCCACTTGAACGCCTGCAAAAAATCATCGCTGCTGCCGGGGTTGCCTCCCGGCGAAAAGCGGAGCAACTCATCACCTCCGGGCACGTGCAGGTGAATGGGCAAGTCGTCACCGAACTCGGCAGCAAGGCCGATCCCGAGACTGACCACGTGCGCGTCAACGGTAAGCTGCTGCACGGAGCGCAGCGTCATCTCTATCTTCTGCTCAACAAGCCCAAGGGATACGTTACGACCATGAGCGACCCGGAGAACCGGCCGACCGTGATGGACCTGATCCGCGGCGCGAAAGCGCGGGTCTATCCGGTGGGAAGGCTCGACTATGCCAGCGAAGGGCTGCTGCTGCTGACCAACGACGGCGAACTGGCGCATCGTCTGATGAAAGCTGCGTCGCATGTTCCCAAGACTTATGTGGTTAAAGTTGCGGGGAAGCCGACGGAAGAGGCTGTCACCAAACTGCGGGCCGGAATCTCGATAGCCACCGACGAAGGCCGGCGTGTAAAGACCGGGCCGGCCCTGGTTCGTGTGGTCAAGGAGGCGGCTAATCCGTGGTACGAGATCACTCTGGTCGAGGGCCGCAATCGCCAGATCCGCCGCATGTTTGAGGCCGTGGGACATCATGTGGAAAAAATCAAGCGAGTACGCTATGGACCGCTGACGCTTGACGTGCCGCCGGGAAAATCTCGCCCACTCACACCGGCGGAAGTGGAACGGCTGAAATCTGCCTCGAAAATGGGCGTGGCGGGCAGCAAGCGGTCCGTGCAATGATGTGCGGAAAGCATGAGTCGCTTTTCTGATCTGGTCTCTCTTCCGGCGCGCGACATGGGCAGCTACATGCCGAAGGCCGGGCCGATCTCCACCGCGGAACAGCAAGCGGAGCGGCTCATCAAGCTCGACTCGAACGAAAATCCTTTCGGGCCCTCGCCCCGAGCTATCGAAGCGATGCGGTCGGCGTTGGGGGCAGTCAGTTCTTACCCGGATGACGAATGCAACGCGCTGCGCCGGCGTTTGGCCACCTATCACGGAATTTGCGTCGATCAGGTTCTGGTAGCGGCTGGATCGACCGCGGTGTTGAGCCTGCTTTGCCAGACCATGCTGGCGCCGGGGTCGAATGCAGTCACCAACCAGTGCTCGTTTATCGTTTATGCGATGGCGGTTCACGCGACCGGCGCCCGGTTGATCGAAACTCGTTTGCGCAATGATGGCATCGATCTTGACGCCATCCTCGCCGCGATCGATCGCGATACGCGGATCGTCTTCCTTGCCAACCCCAACAATCCCACGGGAACGATGCATGAAGCGTCGGCCATCGACCGCTTCCTGGCTGCGGTGCCCGGACATGTGGTGGTGGTGCTCGACGAGGCTTACTACGATTTCGCGCAGGCATTCGCCGGGCTGCGCGGGGTCGAGTACTCTCGATCGGTGGACTACGTGCGCCAGGGCGCCAGTGTGGTCGTGCTGCGCACTTTTTCGAAGGTCCATGGGCTGGCGGGACTGCGCGTGGGCTATGGCCTGGGACCGGCCGAACTGCTGGTTTACTGCGCGCGCATGCGCAACACTTTTTCGGTGTCGTCGGTGGCTCAGGCCGCTGCGGCCGCCGCGCTGCAAGACGAAAATTACATCCGCCGAGTCGTTGCCAACAACGTCGCGCAGACACAGGTTTTGGCGGAAGGACTGTCTGGACTGGGATATCGTGTGATTCCGACGGCCGCGAATTTTCTGTGCTGCGACGTTGCGGCTGACGCGCAGGCCTTTGCCAACCGCTTGCGCGGAGAAGGCGTCAGCATTCGCCCGCTCGGGGGATGGGGCGCGCCGACTTGCATCCGGGTGAGCATCGGGACGCCGGAGCAGAATGAAATCTTTCTGGATGCTGCGCGGAGAATTACTGGCACCACGCAACGGGCCGCGCGGCGGTAGAGTTGCCTGAGTCTAACCGATCGCAGGAAGCCGGGCCGCGCCGTACAGGCCTGCGTCGCCGCCGAGTAGGGCGCGGGTGATGACGGTCTTCCGCCTCGTGTGCGGGCCAAGCTTGCCGCCGTCCCCCATCGGATCTGCGGGAGCGGTCGCGGCATAGACGATCGAGCGCTCGCGCATCTCTTCGAACATTACGGGTGCAAAGGCATCCCATGCGCCGGCAACTCCTCCGCCAATCACGAAGACGTCCATGTTGAGAACATTGACCAGATCGGCGAGCAGAAGCCCCAGAACCTGGCCAAAACGCTGGTAGATGGAGCGCGCCGCCTCGTCACCTTGCATCGCAAGCTGAAAAACGGTGTGCGCGTCAAATCCGGGATCGGATTCCGCAGCTCTGGCGAGCGCGGGCGCGCGGCCCGTGGCCATGGCCTCGCGAGCCATGCGGACCACCGCAGTCGCCGAGGCGTAGCGCTCGGCGCAGCCGCGATTGCCGCAGCCGCATGGGACACCCTCGGGCTCGATGGTCACGTGGCCAAACTCACCCGCCATGCCGTTCATGCCGTAGTAAATTTTTCCGTTCAAGATCATGGCGCCGCCGATGCCGGTGCCGAGCGTGACCATGGCCATGTTGTCGACACCGCGGCCTGCGCCCAGCCATTGCTCGCCGAGAGCAGCCACCTTGGCGTCATGATTAAGAAAGACGCGAGCCCCCAGCCGCCGCTCAATTTCGTCGCGCACGGCATAGTCATTCCAGCCCGGGAGATTGGCGGACTTGCGGAGAATTCCCGCCTCGATGTCGAGAACGCCCGGGATGCCCACGCCCACGCCGAGGAACGCGCCGCCGGGCCGATGCTTCTCTGACAATCGCCGGATGGCGTCGCACATCTCGTCAATGACGTGGTCACGGCCAAGTTCCAGCTTCGCCGAGAGGGAGATTTTCTCCAGCATCTGGCCATCGGCGCTGATGGCGGCAATGCGCAGGTTGGTGCCGCCGAGATCGACGCCGATGGAGAAGGCGGGCATGCGGGTTAGGTTAACACGCTCAATTCTGGATCGAGGATTTTCGATTGCCGATTGCCGATTGTCACCCTGGAGTTGGATCAATCGGCAATCGGCAATTGGCAATCGCAGATCTCACTTCTGGCATTTCGGGCAGTAGTGGCTGCTGCGGCCCGCGATTACGATGCGTTTGATCGGTGTCTTGCAGACCAGGCAGGGCTCGCCTTCGCGGCCATAGACGCGGTGCTGGAGCTGGAAGAATCCTTCTTCGCCGTCGGCGTCGACATAGTCGGATATCGACGATCCACCGAGCGCGATCGCTTCGGTTAAGACTGCCTTGACGGCAGCATGCAGTTTTGTGAGTTGCTCGCGAGTTGTGGACGCAGCGCGGCGGCGGGGCCGAATTCCGGCACGAAAAAGAGATTCATCGGCGTATATGTTTCCTACGCCGCGCAGCAGCTTCTGGTTCAGCAGAGCGCTCTTTATAGGAGTTTTGCGGCCGTGGAACAGGTTGAGAAAGTGCGCCAAATCAACCTCGAGTGGTTCAACGCCTCCGGCGTCAAAATCGGCGGTATGCGTCACGCTCAGACGACCGAAGCGGCGCGGGTCGACAAAGCGCAATTCCCTGCCCGACGCCAGCCGCAGAATGGCATGAGTGTGCTTGAGCATTTCGTCCTGCGGTTCGCACACCTGCAGCCGTCCGGTCATGCCCAGGTGGACGATCCACTGTGCATGGCTTTGTGTGGGGCGGACACTCCTGTCCGCCTCTGCCGACGCCGGTGATGCAGCTTGCGTAGACCGCTTAGCTCTTCGGCTCTTAGCGGGCATGAGTGCCCTCTCCACATGATCCAGATCGAAATGATCCAGATCGAAAACGATGTGCTTACCCATCCTGCGGACGGCCAAGATGCGGCCGTGCTCGAGCGCAGCCGCAATCTCACGCGCGGGAGATTTCAGCGGCTCCTTCTTCTGTCCCAGCCACACGGATTCGACGACGTCTCCCGTCACTCGCTTGGCGAGGCCGCGGGCAATGGTTTCGACTTCGGGGAGTTCAGGCATGTCGGCTACGATCGCGTCGCGTCAGGCGTGAGATTATTTCTTCAGGAACGTGCCCTGCTCCAGTTCGCCGAATGCCTGCTGCAGCTCGTGTTGCGTGTTCATCACGATGGGACCGTACCAGGCGACGGGCTCCTCCAGTGGCTTGCCTGAGACCAGAAGAAAGCGAATGCCGTCGTCACCCGCCTGCACCGCGACTTCATCGCCACGATCGAACAAGATTAGCGAGCGATTCTCGGCATCGGTCGGAGGATGCGTGTCGGCCCAGCGCACGCTCTCGGTGGGCACGGCCAGCGGCCCGGAGGCATTGCAGAATTTTCCGTCCCCGGCAAAAACATAAGCGAACGCGTGGCGCGTGGTCTCGACCGGAAGAATCTTGCGCTCGCCCGGAGGCACAGAAACATCCAGATAGATGGGGTCGGCGGCGATGCCATCCACCGGGCCTTTCTTACCCCAGAAACTCCCGCACACGACGCGAACATGAGTGCCGTCATCGTCGGTGATCTCAGGGATGTCGGCCGTCTTCACCTCCTGATAGCGCGGCGGCGTCATCTTCAGCGACGCAGGCAGGTTCGCCCAGAGCTGAAATCCGTGCATGCGCCCGGCGGGGTCGCCCTTGGGCATTTCCTGGTGAATGATGCCGCTGCCGGCGGTCATCCACTGCACATCGCCCGAGGCGATCGCTCCGTGATTGCCCATGCTGTCGCCGTGCTCGACCGTACCCGCAAGCACGTAGGTGATGGTCTCGATGCCGCGATGCGGATGCCAGGGAAAGCCGGCGAGGTAGTCCGCAGGCACATCGTTGCGGAAGTCGTCGAGCAGCAGAAAGGGATCGAAGTCATGCGTGTTGCCGAAGCCGAAGGCGCGGCGCAGATGGACTCCCGCGCCCTCCAGTGTGGGCTTGGACGTGACGACGCGTTTGATTGGCCGAATGGACACTTGGGCCTCCTCTGTGGAATCTTCAGTATATGGATGGCGTGCTGGTTCGTGTGACGAACATATTGGATGCGTTGAGGGTCCGTTCCGACGCATGGGGCAGCGGCGTGTCGACAAGGCCACATGATTGGGTAAACTCGTGGTTGCTTTGACAGACATGAACTGACGGAAACATGAACAATCGATCACTTCTGCAAGCAGCTCTAGAGGAGGCCCGCAAAGGCCTTTCCGAAGGCGGCCTGCCAATCGGCTCAGTCTTGGCCGACGCCCAGGGAAGAATTGTGGCCCGCGGGCACAATCTGCGCGTGCAGACGGGAGACCCGACGGCGCACGCCGAAACCGTGTGCCTGCGAAACGCCGGCCGGCGGCGGGATTGGCCGGACCTGACTCTGGTCAGCACGCTGAGTCCGTGCATTATGTGCACCGGGACGGCGCTGCTCTACCGGATTCCGCGGGTGATCGTCGGCGAGAACCGTAACTTCATGGGCGCGGAAGATTTGTTCCGGCAAAACGGCGTTGATGTCGTGGTTCTCGACGACGCGGAGTGCATTCGCATGATGGGCGAGTTCATCCGCGAACACGCGGATTTGTGGAATGAGGATATTGGGAAGTGAGGTCTGGACCGGGACAGCCCCTTCGACTTCGCTCAGGGCAGGCTTGGGGCTGTCCCTACGTGCCAAACCATCGTTCTAGTCGTCGATCCGCTGCACTACCGAAAGAATCTTCCACTCGCCATCTGATTTCGCCAGCGTCAGGTAATCCACCCAATGCGGAGTCACCAGTTTGGCGGAAGCGATATTGCCGGCGATGTCGAGCACGCTGATTTGCTCGGTCTTGTCGGCCGCTGGAATTGAAGAGCTGCTGCTGATATCCCGCAGCATCTGGGCTCCAGTTTTCTCGCGCATCGGGATGTCCCCGTGAATCATGTGCTTGAGGTAATGAGGATGGAGCGTCTGCTGCATGCGGCGAGCGTCCCCGGTGTAATAGGCTTCGATGTAGTTTCTTACGGTGGCTTCCACTTCCGTCGAGTCGGCATTCGAAGTTCGGGCAGTTTGGGCGTTTGTCAAGAGGTTGAGAACGAGGATCAGGCTAATGGCAAGGGCGCGTACGAGGCGTTTCACAATGAATTCTCCGGGCACCGCAATCGGGCAATTCGATTATGCGCCCGCGGCTAAACGAGAAAACCACACCGAAGGCCATGTCTGCGGGGCGCGACGGGTCGATGTTGGTGGAAGTGAACGCCGTCGAGCTTCGCTCGACCGGACAGCCGAGGGCGGCTGTCCCTACATTAGCTTCTTAGTCTTTGAGGGGAACCACGGCGCTGCCATCGCGGCAGAAAGTGGCGACTTTTTGCAAGGCGCCGTTGGCGCGGGGGACGGTCATGACCGGACCGTAGCAGTACACGGCGTGGCCGCTGGCTGCAAAATACCAGCGTCCGCCTTTGGCATGGCGAGTTACTTGCGTTGTGGGCTGGCGCAGGGGTTGCTGCGGCGTCAGGGGGGCGACGGGCAGGCTAAGCAACAAGGCTAGGGTCAAGGCCTTCATGGTCTTCCTGGGACTCTCTGCTGCTTACTGCTTACCCACAGAACTGCTGCCGACTCAAACTACAATCGCGCAGCCTAAATCGTGATCAGGGCGCGGCGGTCGTCCGACAGATCGGAAGCGGGCCGCGACGGCATCTGAAACTTCCGCTGCTTGCCGCTCTGGTTCTGCGCCCGGCCCTGCGGTACAGCCTGGGTCGAAGGAACCTGTTTGGCCGGAGCCTGGGTTTCCGGAGCCTGGGTTTCCGGGGCCTGGGTTTCCGGGGCCTGGGTTTCCGGGGCCTGAACCGCGGGCGTCTGGGACTTCGGAGTCTGGCCCTGGCGCTGCGCCGCCGGATTCTTCTGCGGCTCCGCCTTCTTGGCTGCGAACAATTCGCTGCTGTCCCGGAAGAGTTCGCGAATCAACGCGCGCTGCGACTCGATGGTGCGCCCCTGCTCCACGATCAGCATGGTCATCAGCCCATAAGAAATCAGGAACAGCACGGTCAGAAGCGGCAGCCACGCGTGTTTCTTCCGCACCGGTGCCTCATTAACGGGAACTGGGGAAGATACAGTGTTGTCGACTTCGGTCGTCAAAACGGGCACTCCAATCCTTGCCTCCACGCACGCAGGCATAGAGGGAATTGCACCTCGCGAGCCAACGGTGGTGACTCTTTTAAGTGATTGATATCATGAGGGTTGGGAGCTCAGGGTCGAGGGTGAAACACAGCTGGAAGTGCAACTCGGTGCACATAATGAGTAAGCCGGATTTGTTGCAGATATTTTTCTCCCACGGCAAAGCCTGTGTCTGGCAGGGCTTTTGCCCAATGTTCGGGAGCGTCCGCCAACTTGTGACCACTTTCCCTTCGCCTGTGCGGTATTCCCCTAACCCCAAAGTTACCTCCGTTACTGTCGGCAGAACCGTCGATCATCTAGCATCGGGGGGCAAGTGAGAGACTAGAAAATCTTAGTCAGAGATTAGAACTCATGCGGACGCGAAACCTTCTGGTTCTGGTTCTGTTTCTCTCCTGCCTGCTGGGGCTAGCCGGGGTATCCCAGAATCAAGACACCCCCGCCCCGGCCGCGCGCAAGCTGCTGCGGAAGACCATACCCGTGTATCCCGAGATGGCAAGACGGATGAACCTGGCTGGAACCGTCAAAGTCTTTGCGGTGGTAGCGCCGGACGGAACGGTAAAGGCAGTTCAGCCTATGGGTGGGAGCCCGCTGCTGATCCAGGCGGCACAGGATGCCATCGCCAATTGGAAGTTCGCCCCGTCCAGCGCGGAATCCAAAGAACTGATCGAACTCCACTTTAATCCCTAGAAGCGCCGAGTCTTCCACTGTATCTATCGTTGCTGGCTCACTTTCCGAGCACTAGCTTGGCGATGGTGGCCAACTGCATGTTGGACGTGCCTTCGTAGATCTTGCCGATCTTGGCGTCGCGCCAGTATTTTTCAACAGGATAATCCTTGGTGTATCCGTAGCCGCCGTAGATCTCGATGGCCAGCGAGGTGACGCGCTCGGCGACCTGAGAAGCAAACAGCTTGGTCATAGCGGCTTCCTTGACGAAGTTCACGCCGGCGTCTTTCATGCGGGCGCAGTTGTAGACCATGAGGCGCGCCGCCTCGATTTCAGTCGCCATCTGCGCAATCTGGAATTGAATCGCCTGAAATTCGGCGATGGCTTTGCCGAATGCCTTGCGCTCGAGCGCGTACTTGCAGGCAAACTCCCAGGCGCCCCGCGCCAGGCCGATCATTTGCGCTCCGATGCCGATGCGGCCTTCATTTAACGTCTCGATGGCGATCTTGTAGCCCTTGCCCGGCTCGCCCAGCACGTTTTCCTTTGCAACGCGGCAGTCTTCGAGGATCAGTTCGCAGGTCGACGACGCGCGAATGCCGAGCTTGTCCTCCTTCTTGCCGACGGTGAATCCAGGGGAATTCTTGTCGACGATAAATGCCGTGATGCCTTTGTAGCCCAGCGCGGGGTCGAGCGTGGCAAACAGCACGAACAAGCCGGCTTCTTTGCTGTTCGTGATCCAGAGCTTGCGCCCGTTGAGCACGTATTCGTTGCCTTTCAGCGTGGCGCGAGTCTGCAGGGCAAAAGCGTCCGAACCGGAGCCAGCCTCGCTGAGGGCGTAAGCGCCCAGGATGTTGCTGGCCATTTTCGGCAAAAGGCGCTTCTTCTGCTCTTCGTTCCCCCAGCGCAGCAAAGCGTTGTTGACCAGCGTGTTCTGCACATCCACGATGACGCCGGCCGAAGCATCCACTCGCGACATTTCTTCCACCGCCAGGATGGCCTCGAAGAATTTGGCCCCGCTTCCGCCGTATTGCTCGGGAACCTCAATGCCCATCAGGCCAAGCTGGAAGAACTCGTGAATGAGGTCTTTGTCGAAGACACCTTTTTCATCCATCTCCTTGACCAGCGGACGGACTTTTTCGTCGGCGAACTGGCGAATGTTATCGCGGAAGAGAATCTCGTCGTCGGTCAGAGTGGTCAGCGGGGCCGGGAGCGCAGCTTGCAAGACAGTTTCGGGCATGAGAACACCTTCTGCGTAGGATGGCAAACCGGTAATTTTAGCACCCCCTGGGGCAGCGGCTTGGCATAGGCCCGCACTACCGGGGTCATCGCCAGTGTGGGGGCGGGATTGCCCCTTAGCGCTCTTTGCGGCATTTCCTTTGCGACCTTCGCGGTAAGAAGCTTTTGAACGCAAAGATCGCTAAGAGATCCGCAAAGACCGCAAAGAAAATCAGCGGTCAAAGGAACCGGCCAACCGGCAAGTTCACCAGTAGGTGCAGAATGTCGCGTGAGCGGAGAGACGGGAAGGAATCAAGAAGAAGACGCGGCGGCTAATATCAGTCGCGCTTGTAGACCAGCTTCAAGCCCTCCGCCTGCAGGATGCGCTTGATCTGGCTGCGCGCATGCACCGACCACGGCCCGGAGGTATCGAGCTTCACATAGGCCTGCCAGTGTTTCAGCGCCTTGCGGGGTTGGCGGAGCTTTTCGTAGGCCAGCGCCAGGTTGTAATGGGCGTCGGCATAGGTGGGCGCCAGTTGCAGCGCGGTCTTGTAGGTTTGAATGGCTTCCTGCACGCGCCCGGTTTCGTCGAGCACATTGCCCAGGTCAAAATACGCCAGGGCGTAGCGCGAATCGGCTTCGATCGCCTGACGGTAGTGCTTCTCGGCGAGAGCGAATTCCTGCCGGTTGTAGTACAGCGTGCCCAGATTGATATGAGCTGCGGCATGGCCCGGTTCAACCTCGAGCACCCTGTGGTACGCCGCCATCGCCTCGGTCTGCCGGCTGGGATCTTCTTCCAGCGCGATTCCCTGGGCAAACCACGCCGCAACCTCATTCTCGCGCGGCGTCGGCTCCGGCCTCGGCACGGACGTTGTGGTCACGACTTTCTCCCGCTCGGAAAAATCCATCAGGAATTGCCCGGCGATCGGCTCCAGAAGTTTTCCATCATGCCGGAATGCGACCCGATGCTTCGCGGTCGACCACGTGCCAGCTTCGAGCAAAGGGTGCTCCACGCCGGCAGCCTGCTTGCGCATGGCTTCGAGCGATTGACGGATCACGGTTGGCCGCACGCTCATGGCGCACAGGTCGCGGACTTTTTTGATTTCGAGCAGGTCGGAAAAGGAATAGGTCTCCGCGGACGTTGCCAGACCCATCCGCTCCCAGTTGGCCAGCTGGCGCGGCGTGACGTGAAGAATTCTAAGTAAATCTGCTCGACTGTACACGGTACTGGGAATTCGCACTGTCGCCCAAAACCTCACGGCAACGGTCGCCGCTATTATCCTGAAGTTGCGGCCACAAACGCAACTGGAAAGGCTATGAAAACCTGTGGAGAACCTGGTTGATTTACATGCCGCGGAGATGGTGCAACCCGCACGGCAACCAGCCTACACGGCGACCACTGCTGCCTGATAGTCCTCGTAGCTCCCCTTGAAGTCGGTAATTTTGTGATCGCTCTCGAAGTGCCAGATGCGAGTTGCGACCTCATCGATCAGGTCGTGATCGTGCGTGACGAGCAACACTGTCCCCTTGTAACGCTGCAATGCAATGTTGAGCGCGTTGATGGATTCAAGGTCGAGGTGATTTGTGGGCTCGTCCAGCACCAGCACGTTCGGTTTTTGCAGCATCAGCTTGCAGAAAAGCAAACGCGCAGCCTCACCCCCGGAAAGCACGCTGGTCGACTTCGTAGCTTCGTCGCGAGCAAACAACATCTGCCCCAGAATTCCCCGCAGTTCCTCGGTGACGGCGGCCGGGTCCCATTGATGCAGCCACTCGATCGCGGTCGTGCCGGTCTCGATCAGGCTGCGATGGTCCTGGGCGAAGTAGCCGATGGACGCTTCGTGTCCCCAGATTACGCTGCCCGAATCAAGGAAAGGACCGTCATAGCCGCTGGTTTTGCGCAGTTCAGAGTCAGGCGTGGTGGGCGAATTCGCCAGCAGCGCGTTCAGCAGCGTGGTCTTGCCCGCTCCGTTCCGGCCCATCAGCGCAATCCTCTCTCCGCGCGTGATGCTGGCGGTGAAGTCGCTGATGACGTGGTTGTCGTTGTACGCCTTGCTCAGGTGCCCGATCTCGAGAATGTGCTTGCCCGACGGCCGTTTTTGCTCGAACTTGATGAACGGGCGCTGGATGTTCGATTTCGCCAGTTCCGTGACCTGCAGGCGTTCCACTTCCTTGCGCCGCGACTGCACCTGGCTCGATCGCGTTCCAGCGGCGAAACGCGCGATGAATTCGTTCAACTGCGAGATCTTCTTCTCCCGCTGCGCATTCTGCGCTTCGATCTGCGAGCGCACCTGCGTCTTGGCCACGACCATGTCGTCGTAGCTGCCGGTGTAGGTGATGATGGTTTCGTAATCGATGTCGGCGATATGGCTGCAGATGCTGTTGAGGAAGTGCCGGTCGTGCGAAATGGCGATGACGACCCCATCGTAGACATTCAGAAATCCCTGCAGCCAGTGGATCGAATCGAGATCGAGATGGTTCGTAGGCTCGTCGAGCAGCAGGGCTTGCGGATGCCCGAACAGAGCCTGCGTCAGCAACACGCGGACTTTCTGCCCGCCCTGCAGTTCACCCATTTTGCGTGAGTGTAGCTCGTCTGAAATATCGAGACCTTGCAACAGGACCGCGGCATCGCTCTCGGCCGTGTAGCCGTCCTCTTCGCCGACAATGCCTTCGAGTTCGCCGAGCTTCATGCCGTCGGCGTCGGTCATATCGTGCTTGGCATAGATGGCGTCGCGCTCCTGCATCGCCGCCCACAGGCGTTTGTTGCCCATGATGACGGTGTCGATCACGGAGTAGGCGTCGAAGGCGAACTGGTCCTGGCTCAGCACTCCAAGCTTGCGCGGACGGACGACAGTGCCTTTTTGCGGCTCAAGTTCGCCGCTTAGCAGCTTCATGAATGTCGACTTGCCCGCCCCGTTGGGTCCGGTCAGGCCGTAGCGTCGCCCTGGTGTGAAGGCGGTGGAGACTTCATCGAACAGAATTTTGGCGCCGTAGCGCATGGAAACATTACTGACTGAGAGCATGGTCTCTGTTTTCTTCAGGAACTGCGGGGAATTCCGCCAAGACGGTACGCAGCTGGTGATATCAGAATATCACGCCTGTCTCGCGCGAAGCGAGGGCGGAGAAACCTTAGTTGGGACGAACTTGACCCGCACTGGCGTCGATCAACTGCTGCACAGGTACCGCCACCATCAGCAACAGATCGTCGCTCCGCTGAGCGGCCTGCGCAGTCAATCCAAGTTGCTGCGTTTTCCATGAGTCCGGCGGGGTTTGCGATTTGTCAATGTAGTCGAGTGCCTCCAGACCTGCAGTTCCCAAAGCCGACAAATTCTGAGACAAGATCACGTCGTCGCGCAGAAGAAGCGATTGGCTCAGCAAGGGATGCAATTTGGCGTCGTTGTCACGCCATGTTGTTAGGAAGCTTCGAATTGTGGCTTCCGAACTCTTATCCTTGTATCCGCTCTGAATGAAGGTTTGAACCAAGTCGTTGAAGTGTCGCGCAATGTCGCTCTCGGGATATACCGTATCGATCATGCGGTTCAGCGGCACGTGAAAGTCGATGGGGCCTTGCTTCGCCTCATCCCAGCGGCTGTAGTCCTTCACTGGCTCGACGACATCAGCGAGCACGCGCAGGGCAGAGATGTCTGCATCTCCAGTCATGCGATGCAACATCGGAGCCCGCGCCGAGCGATGCGTCAGCCCCAGCCATTCCAGGTTAAGGCTGATCGCATTCAGACGCGCATACATTGAGCCAACGTCCGTAACGCTTTGCGGCGACCACAACCTCTCGGCAATCGCTGCATTGCGCGGCCAAATGTGCGAGTCGATGTTCTCGGGCGTAACCCACTCGGCCCACATGCAAGCCTCACCGCCAAGAATGCGGCTCTTCTCGTCTGGATTCAGATCGGCCGCGGCGTCGCTCATCGGATCGACCGCATAGTGCCGCGCCGCAGGCCACATCAGGTCGAGATAATACCCGTGCGAGAGCAGCCCGCTGTACCCTTGCCTGGCGGCGGCCGCCAGCGAAGCCTGCCCGCGCCACGACTGCACGACGATGCTCTTGGGCAAATCAGGGTGCAGGATCTCGTCCCATCCCACCATGATTTTGTGATTCCTGGCGACAATCTTCTGCAGCCGCTGATTGAAGTAGGCCTGCAGGTCCTGATTGTTCTTCATCCCATGCGCCCGTTTGAATGCCTGAATCTTGGGATTCGCGTCCCACTGCTTGCCGTCAACTTCGTCACCTCCGATGTGGAAGTAGGCGTCGGGAAACAGCCTGGCCATCTCGGAGATGAATTTTTCGAGGAACTTGTAAGTCTCCTCGCGCGTGGGATCCATGATGGGATCGATGGCCGTTCCGCCTTCCAGCGTGTACGGGCCAGAACCGCTGGACAGCTCGGGATATCCAAGGAACCAGGAGCCGCTGTGACCCGGCATGTCGAACTCAGGAACCACGCGGATGCCGCGATCGTGCGCGTAAGCGATGAACTCGCGAATCTCGTCCTGCGTGTAGTAGTGGCCTTCCGATCCCATTTCCTGCAGCTTGGGAAATTTCCTGCTCTCGACGCGGAATCCCTGATCGTCGGAAAGATGCCAGTGCAGGACGTTCATCTTCACCGCAGCCATCGCGTCGACATTGCGCTTGAGTACATCGAGGGGAATGAAGTGGCGGCTGACATCAATCAGCAGGCCGCGCCAGGGCAAACGGGGCTGGTCTTTGATGGCGACGGCGGGGACAGCGAATCCGGAGGGGGTGATTTGCACGAGCTGCAGAAAAGTTTGCAGGCCACGCAGGATGCCGAGCGACGTTGGCGCTGTGAGCTTCGCGCCTGAATCGCTGATGGCCAGGTCGTAGGATTCGTCCTCGCCTAGCTTTTGTACCGCGTCACGACCGTGATCGGCGTGGACCGTCAGCGTTGGCGTGGCAGCAGCCTTGGGCCAAAACGGAATCCCGGTTTGCCGTGAGAGCTGCGTTTTGAACCTCTGCACTTCGCGATCGAGCGACGCGTCGTGAACGCCGCTGACCGCAACCGAGAATGACCGGTCGATCAAGAGTTGACCGGAACCCGGCTGCACCCTGGCGGGCATTGGCATCAAGTTGAGCTGTGGTTCGGACTGGGCAGCGGCGAACGTGGCAAGCAGGAAAACTGCGGTCGCGATGAATAGGGGTCTCATGGATGTACGACAAGCAATGCAACAGGTCGAAGATGGGACGATGGCCCTTGAACGCGTTGTCATCCTGAGCCAAGGTTTGGCCTGCGTGAAGCGTAGGCCAAACCGCAGTCCAAGGATCCCTAGAATCTAATCCTCTAATCCGACGACTCGGGGAGTTCTCCCTGTGCGGCGTCGTTGAACGCCCGGACGCCACGCCGTGCGAACGCCTCGATCCCACAGCCACATCCGAATGGCTAGGGATCCTTCGACTCCGCAGCTCGATTCGCAAACCGAATCGATCCGCTACGCTCAGGATGACAGGCCCTAGTGCCCTCCGCCCAGCTCGCGCACGATCCCGCCGACGAACTGCTTGGCGTCGCCGAACAGCATGAGCGTCTGGTCGAGGTAGTAGAGCGGGTTATCGATGCCGGCGAAGCCCGGGTTCATGCTGCGCTTGATGACCATCACCGTGTGCGCCTTGTCGACGTCGAGGATGGGCATGCCGAAGATCGGGCTGGAATGATCGGTGCGCGCGGCGGGGTTGGTCACATCATTCGCGCCGATGACGAGGGCGACGTCGGTCTGCGGGAAATCGCTGTTGATGTCATCCATTTCAATGAGCCGGTCATAGGGAATGTCGGCTTCGGCCAGCAGCACGTTCATGTGGCCGGGCATGCGTCCGGCGACCGGATGGATGGCGAAGCGGACATCGACTCCCTTCTTGGTGAGCAGGTCGTACAGCTCGCGCACTTTATGTTGCGCCTGTGCGACAGCCATGCCGTAGCCCGGGACCACGACAACCTTGTTCGCCGCCGCCAGAATCGCCGCAGCTTCCTCGGGCGTGGCGCTTCGCACAACCCGCTCTTCCTTGGTCCCAGCAGCCGACACCTGCACCTGGCCAAATGCTCCGAACATCACGTTGGCAAAGGAGCGATTCATGGCCTTGCACATGATGACTGAGAGAATAAAACCGGAAGATCCATCCAGCGCCCCGGCCACCACCAGCACTTTACTGTTCAGAACAAATCCCAGCAGCGCGGCCGAAAAGCCGGCGTAGGAATTCAAGAGCGAGATGACCGTCGGCATGTCGGCGCCGCCGATCGGCGTGACCAGCAGCACGCCAAAAATCAGCGCCACGACTACCATGATCGGAAACAGTACAGCGTGCGCGGGATTCACCACCAACGCACCCGCCAGGGCAAGAGCCGCGCCCAGCACGGAAAGGCTGACGATATTCTGACCGCGGTAGACGATGGGACGCTGGGGCAGAATTTCCTGCAATTTTCCCGCGGCGATCACGCTCCCGGTAAAGGTGAGTGAGCCGATGATCACTTCCAGCCCGATCTCGCCCATTTGAAAGCGCGTGACCGGCGCCGTGCCGACGTAATACTCGGCAATTCCGATGATGGCCGCCGACATAGCTCCAAACGCGTGGCTGAGTGCGGTTCGCTGCGGCACCGCCGTCATGTGTACCAGGCCCAGGGGAATGCCTACTCCTGCGCCGATGATCAGGGGAATGAGAATCCACCGATACGCCGTAACCTCAGGATTGAACAGGGTCGCGATGACTGCCAGCGCGGCTCCGATCTCTCCGGCCAGAACGCCCATGCGCGCCGTGGTTGGAGAGCTCAGGAACTTGAGAGAAAGGACGAAGAGGATAACTGCGGCAATGTAGGCGAAATCGAGATACTGCTGCAGCGCGGCCGTGTTCATGATTGTTTCGACCCGGATTTGAACATGCGCAGCATGCGGTCGGTAATCACGAATCCGCCGACCATGTTGCTGAACGACGCTGCCACCGCGATCGCGCCCAGAATCGTGGTCAGGCGGGTCTCATGGCGGCCGGCGATGATGATGGCCGCAACCACCACGATGGCGTCGAGGGCATTGGTCAGCGACATGAGCGGCGTGTGCAGCAGCGGGGACACCCGCTTGATGACTTCAAATCCCACGAAGCCGGCCAGAATGAAGACGTATAGGTTAGAAATGAAATCTGCTGGCATGATGACTCCTCTGCATTCGTTCAGTGCGCGTTCGCTAATGCCGGCATTTTGAAGAATTCCCGCACGCGGGCGTTCACGACTTCTCCGCCGCTGGTGATCATGGTCTCGCGAATGATCTCGTCCTGCTGATTCATCTGCAGCTTGCCGTCCTTCACCATGTAGGTGAGATAGTTCGTCAGATTGCGGGCATACATCTGGCTGGCATGATACGGAACACTGCTCGCCAGGTTGATGGCGCCAATGATGGTGACCCCATGCTCCTTTACGGTTTGGCCGGTCTTGGTCAACTCGCAATTGCCGCCCCGTTCGGCCGCCAGGTCGACAATCACCGAGCCCGGAGCCATGCCTTTCACCATATCCGCGGTGATCAGCACCGGCGACGTCTTTCCGGGAATCACCGCCGCGGTGATCACGATGTCGCTTTCGGCGACCACGCGGGTCAACAGTTCGCGCTGGCGGGCGTAAAACGTTTCGTCCTGGGCCGTGCCATAGCCGCGCGCATCTTGCGCATCCTTGGCTTCAATCGGCAGTTCAACAAAGCGTCCGCCCAGGCTCTGCACCTGCTCCTTGGCGGCGGGCCGCATGTCGTAGGCCGACGTGACCGCACCCAAACGCCGAGCGGTCGAGATGGCCTGCAGCCCGGCCACTCCTGCGCCGATGACAAACACACGAGCTGGCGTGATCGTTCCCGCCGCAGTAGTCATCATGGGGAAGATACGCGGAGAGGTTTCCGCCGCCAGCAGGACTGCCTTGTAGCCGCAGCACGTGGCCATCGAAGAAAGCGCGTCCATGCTCTGGGCGCGCGTGGTGCGTGGCATGAGCTCCACGGAAAAGGAGGTGACTCCGGCGTGCGCGATCTGCCCGACCACTTCGGCGGACCCCAGGGGCCGCAGGAACCCGATTAGCGCCTGGCCGCGCCGCATCAGAGGCAGATCGGCCTTGCCCGTGACGTCATTCGATCCGTAACAGAGGACCTGGAGAACGATATCGGCCGTGCCGAACACGGCCGCCCGGTCCGGCACAATCTTCGCGCCCTTTTCTGCGTAGAGAGCATCCGGATAGCCCGCCTGCTCGCCCGCTCCGGCCTCGATGATGACCTCGAGCCCTGCCTTGGTGAGATTGGGGATAGCCACGGGAACCAGCGCAACCCGCTGTTCCCCGGGATAACTTTCTTTCGGAACTCCAACGATCACGAGGAACTCGTCCTTTCCGTGCAAAGTGCCGGAACGATCAACTCGCCGAGACGCGGCGTTCGAGCTACGCGGCAATCCTTTTCATGCGCGATCCTCGGGGTGTCCGTGAAATGCGATCACAAGGATCGCCGTAGAAAGGATCGCCAAAAAGTGGACTGGAAACAGTAACAGATCGGCGGACGAACTGGAAGATGGGCCAGCGCGACAGCGCTTTCTATTCCGCGCCCGCCGCCCCGATTTGGGCCAGATGATGGTGCATGTGTTCGAGATAATCCGTGGCCAGGAATCGCAGGGTCACTGGTGCAGCGGAACCGATGCGGCAAGGCGTATCGAGTTTGTCGGCGGGCAGTCGGGCGATGACGTGGGCCAGGTAGCGGTTGTACGCCGCCCACAACGAGACCAGCAGCAACCAGTCGGCCTCCTGTGGTAACTGAATCCGGATATTTCCCGCCTGGTCGTATCCGGGAAAATCGAGCGAGGGCTGCAGCGCCGCTCGCACGAAGCGCTGGTGATTGTTGGATGCGGAATCAATCAGGTGCGCGATCACCTGCTTGCGCGACCAGCCTCCCTTCAATATGGGATTGGTGGTCTCGTGCGAACTGACACCGCGGAGCTTGGGCTCGGCCAGATCGACCGTTGACAACAGCTTCTCGCTGAGTTCCTTCATGGGTCTCCGTGGGCGTTGAGCTTCCCGAAAATCGTCATATCCGCGTGAGACAGATCAATACCCGGGCGTCGCTGCCTTCGCATCTTCTAACGTGATCCGCCGCTTCATCCTGTACGACAGATTGGCCATGTGAACGGCGATCGCCGAGCGGTAGCCGATCTCGGCCGGAGCGTTCGGCGTTCCGCGGCTGCGCACGCATTCGATCCAGTTGCGCATGTGGTCCTGGTCGTGAGTTTTTCCTTTGATGTCCTCGCCCTCGGAGCGGTTCGTTCGCTCCGGCCAGTACTGCAGCGCTTCATCAAAATGATGCTCGATGGTTCCGTCGCTTCCCAGAATGCGGTCGCCCAATCCGTAGTGTTTGTTGCTGAAGGTGGACTGCCAGGTCACGACCACGTCTTTGGGGAAGTCGAACGTAACCGCGATCGTGTCCGGAACTTCGCGGACGTCTTTTTCCGAGAACACACCACCTGACATATACGCAGCCGTCGGCTCCGGCAGGTCGAGCGCGCTCATGATCCAGGCCATCTGGTGGACCATGTTCTCGGCGCAGTTGCCCCCCGAAAATTCCCAGAACAAACGCCAGTTGATCAGCCGGAACGGGTCAAATGGCCGGTCCGGCCGGCCATTCAGGAATGCGCTCCAGTTGACGTTCTGCGCGGTGCAGTCCGATGGCACACTACGCACCCACTGGCCTTTGCCGTGGGGTGTGTTGCGGCTCATCCACGACTCCACCTGAGTCACTTTCCCCATCCACCCGTCTTTAATCCATTGCTTGGCGTCGACCAGGGCTCCCGAACTCTCGTACTGCAAGCCAATCTGCACGACGCGTCCGGAATCCTTGGCGGCGGCGAGGCACTTTTCAGCCTCCGGAATCGACCAGGTCATAGTTTTTTCGGCGTACAGATCTTTTCCTGCAGCCAGCGTGTCGAGAAAATGCCGCGCGTGACAATGGAGCGGGCTGGCCACGATCACCGCGTCCACATCCTTCAGGTCGAGCAGACGGCGGTGGTCGTCAAAGGTCTGAATACCAGCCACCTTGCTCTGTGCCTCGTCCCGCCGGCGGCTGTAAACGTCGGCCATGGCCACGAGTTCCACTCCATGCACCCCGCGGACTTGCCCCAGCAGGTCGTTCCCGCGATCACCGACGCCAATCATGCCGACACGGACCCGATCGTTCGCGCCCAGCACGTTCGCCGATGGATACGCCAGCGCCGCCGCGGTTCCCAGCGCGGCCTGCTTCAGAAACGTGCGCCTGGTCTGATCTGTCATTTGTGCGTCTCCCATTCGAACGGCAATTGTTGATTTTTGATTGTTGATTGTTGATTTTCGATTGTAGATCTCTAGACCTCTGAGGAGCTCCAGCCCCGCTTTTTCATTCAACAATCAAAAATCAAAAATCAACAATCAACAATGCCTTTCCCCTACAACGCCCCCGCCTGCTGCAAAAGCTTCTTCATTCCCGCCCAACTCTTCCGCGAGCACTCCTCCGGCGATCCGCCGCCATTCCAATGCGTCTCCAGGCTCACCGCGAAACGGTAGCCGTCGCGCTTGAGGGCCTTGAATTGGCCCGCCCAGTCGATGATGCCTCCGCCCATCGGCGCCCAGTCGTAGTTCTTCCCCTTCTTGACCGCGTCTTTGCAATGGCAGTGGCCGATGCGCTCCCGGGGCAACAAACTGTACCCGTCCGGATAGGGAATCTCCCCGCTCGCCGCCGCGTTGCCCGGGTCCCAGTTGAGCATGAGATACGGAGACTTCACCGCCTCGAGCACCTTTGCCGCTTCCGCCCCGGTGGCCGTGTTGTTCGAAGAATCGTTCTCCAGCACCAGCATGATCCCTTTCTGCCCAGCCTTCTCGGCCGCCTGCAGTAATTTCTGGTTAATCGCCGCACGGTAAGGAGCCTGATCTTCCAGCCGCCAGAAATCAAAACAGCGCACCCGATCCGCCTGGAACGCCTTCGCCATGGCGATCGCGCGCTCCAGCACCTCATCTTGTTGCCGGAAGCCAAAGCTGGCGTGGAAGTCGTTGGGCGTGCTGAACTTCGATTTCGGAGCGCCCTCCCAATCCACCTTGAACAGCGGGCTGGCGATATCAGTCACCTTCAGCTGGTACCTGGCCAAAATGCGCTGGGCCTCGGCGACTTCCTTGTCGTCGAGGTTGACGATGTTCTTCTTCCACATGCCCCGCAGCTCGATCCAGCCCATGCCGAATTCACGAGCCGCGACCTCGCAGGCGCGGCCAAAATCCTGCGAAATCTCGTCGTTGATGACCGAAACCCGAAACGGCGAAGCCGAGTCCGCCAGCAGAGCCAAGCCGGAAGCCGCTTTCGTGGCGGCCAGAACCGCCATCCCTGCCAGGAATTCGCGGCGTGGTATCCGGACTGGCATTGGCGTGCACCTCAAGCGGCTAGCGGAGAATCGGAAGGTGCAAATCTACCACTTTCGAAAGGCGTGGCGAACCGCGGGCGCAGAAGGAATCGCGGGGAAGGGGTGGGTTTTTCCAAAAACGGCGTTTTTCGCGCGCAAAACAAAACGCCCCAGACTCGATTTGAGTCCTGGGCGTCTGTTGATCAGCCCTCCCCCAAGTGCTGCTCAAGAACAATCTAACTCTGACCTCATTTACCGTAAATGGCTCGGCCGTGCCATGTATGGCACGAACGTGTGGGTTAGATTCCAAGCACTACAGCGGATGGTTAAGAACATCGAAGAGCATGCCCGTATTGGCGATACTCAGCGGAAGCACGTAACTGTCGCCAATCGGTTTTCCCGACGAGTCCAGGGCTCGGATTTCATAGTTCAGAACCCGTGCGCCGCCCAGGGCGGCAGTGTCGAAGCTGGCGGCGCGCACCGTTCCGTCCAGGTCATCCAGTTCCGCGTTGGCCTCGATCTCGGTCCAACTCCAGTCGCTGCCAGATCCCGTATAGCGCCACAGCCGTGCCCCACTGGCGCTGCCCTGCAACAGATACTCCGCCCCTACCGCGATCCCGCCTCCGTGGTAGCCCGTCTTGGCGTTCTGATCGGTGTCAAAGAATATCTGCCATTGGGATCCGACCTTGGAACTCCACCGCACCGAGATCCGCCCGCGCTGCGGCAAGCCATTCGCATCGAGCGAATCCGGCCATGCGGTTGCGAATGGAGCCTGCACTGCCTGCTGCTCCGCCGCCAATGCTTCGGCGTTCCAGTAGCTGGGCGCGCTGTTGTAGGGGTTATCGCCGCCCTCGTTGGTCAGGTAGACCCAGCCGGCGTTGCGCTGCTTGGCCAGCTGTAGCGCTGCGCTCAGTTCGCCCGCATTCATTCCATAGACGATGTGCCAGAAGCGATCGGGCGGATACTTGTGCACCCAGGCGAAATCCACGTAGTTGTCGCGGTAGTTTGCCAGCCCCGGGTCTTCCCAGTTCATCAGAATGTTCGTGATGCCCATCCAGCAGTCGCTCGGGCTGTACGTGCCGGGATTGAGCACAGTGATCCGTGCTCCCGCCTTCTCGCGCACGTAGTTGGTCAGTTGCTGGTAGTAGAGAAATTGTGTCGGCAGATAGGAATTGCTCGCATTGCAGTCGGTCGGAACCTCGTCGAAGAAGATACCGTCGACCAGGTAATTCCTGTAAACCGCATCGACCTTCCGGCGCACCACCTTCGGGTCCCGCGTGCCGTAGCCGGTGTAGGTGTAGCCGATCACCAGGATCCCTTTCTTGCGCGTGGCGCGGATCGCCTCATCCACGCTGGGATAGTAGGTCTCGTCGTCCCCATTGTTGAGGTTCACGATCATGATGCCGACCGCCTGCGCGCCCGGCGCCTCCCAGCCCGCCCATTGCGCCGTTCCCGGGTCCTGATACGAAGGCGCGCCCAGGCGCACCTGCCCCGACAGCGACGCTGCCAATACGGCCGAAATCATGGCGACAAACAGACGGAGGGTCCAATGGGATGGCATGGCTCATTCTCCTGACGCGCAGGTGGCAAGAGCTGCTAGGCGTTCAGGTCTATCTTAAACCCGGCCGAGGAAACGGTTTTAGAGGCGCCGGACGGCGCCGAAGATAGCTGGAGCCGACGATCGGACTTGAACCGATGACCTGTCGATTACGAATCGACTGCTCTACCAACTGAGCTACGTCGGCTTCTGTTCGATTCTAAATGCGAGGGAGAAAAGCGTAAAGCGATCTGCCCTCGCGGATCGCCAATAAGCGAACCAAGAATCGGCATGCCCACCGCGCGCGGAGCGGATCCTCTTGCACCTAGTGACTTGCCCGCCAATCCCATCCGTGCTACGCCCTCGGTAATCTTCGACCTTCGGCCCCTCCCCGCTAGCATTGCCTTAGAAACACATCTCGAGCAGGTGGGCTGTTAGGGATGCCGCCGAATAGGAGCAGAATCAGGCGGGGACATTCTCTCGATTGGGATGACCTGCGAGAATCCTTCGCTCGGCCGGAAACAGCCCACATCCTCACTCTTCAGCACAGGCGTTCGGGCGCTCCCGACCCTCCACTAAAACCAGAGCCAGTTCCATCACGCCGCTTCCGCGGGCACTAGCCTAAGCCGCCTGCGCCACCAGGGCGTCGTACTCCTGCTGCGACTGCCCGGGCAACAGAACCCAGAGGCTATAGACGCCGAGCGCTGTCCCGAACGGAAAATTGATCAGGGAAATGAAGGCCAGAACCAGCGTGACCACCCGCGCCCAAGGTTCGCGCTTCAGCAGTCCCCACCCTGCGACAAACCCGCAGGCCGCCTTCGCCAGGACGATGATTCCGATCGTACTGACCAGAGCAGTCAGAAAACCGATGGGCACGTCTGGCGGCACGTCCTTCATTTCCCGCAGGTGAGGGAAGAGTGTGTTGGCAAGGATCACCAAAAACAATCCCCCGACGCCGTTCAGCGCCGAAATGGCAAACCAGAAGATGGAAAGCAGATGAATGTGATCCTCGACGCGTCCGCGGCGCGACACCGCCATCGCGACCGGGCCGATGATCTGCTTGCCGCATTTGCTGCAGAAGGCTTGTCCTGCCTGCACTGCCCCGCCGCATCCATCGCAGAACATAATCAGTTCCCTCCGAAGGCTCGCGAGATCCGCCCTGGCCTTCACAAGACATCCCCAACTATCGATACGAAAAAAGCGCCGCGCAGTTCCCTGCTCTTTGCTCTGTTCCCTGTTCCCGCCGCGACCAAGAGTCTACTCCGCATCGCGCGAACGCATCGAGAAACGAAAAGGCCACCCGGCAACTGGGCGGCCTTTTCTTCAAGGGAGAATAGTTCCAACGGAGGCAAAATCCGTCAAAACTTTCTGGCGAAATCTTAAGAGCCTAAAAACGGGGGTGTCAAGCGATTTTTCCGAAATAAATGTCTTTAGTTTCAATCACTTAAGAAAGAAGGCAATATCGGCGCAGATTGTACCAAATTGAGACAAAATCGCCGATCCGCCTGCCTAAACCGATATTTCTAAAGCCACTTACCTGCCTCAGGCCGACTTCTCCGGCGTCTGTTGTCCGTCCTCCGGCCCGGTCTCGAGGGTCTCTTGCACCACGGTCTCGGTCAGTTGCACGGAGACATTCCCTTGCACCACCGTCTCGGTCAGGTGCAGCGAGATGAATTCCATTTGCTCCGGACGGTCGAAAATTCTGCCGGGATACAGGCGCTTCATCCAAATTCGAAATCCCCCGAACGCAAACCCGGCCACAATCGCCAGCCCTCCGACAATCCCGCATAAGATCACGATGTTGAGGATCAGCAGATACAAATCGTGAACCTCCGGGCTGGTCGTCGCTTCATTCCTGGTGATGCTCGCCCGGTAGTTCACCGTCCCCAGCAGCTCTTTCAGGTCGCTCTCCGAGGCCGGCCCAGTGGCGATGGCGATGATGGGCCCGCTGCGCTTGTAGAACAGCGCACCAACATTTCCAATGGTCGAGACCCCCTGCGCCTCGGCCGAAAGGGTCGCGTCGAGCCGGCGCAAACGGTCTCTCGCCATCTGCGAGTTGGTGTAGTAGATCAGAATCAGGGTCGCCTCGCCGCTCGGCGTGTTGTAACGCCCGGTGGTCACCTCTGAACTGGAAGCGAAATCGACCACACTGGCGGAAACCGGCACCCCCAGGGATGCCAGTACCACCGGCCCTTCGGCGTACTTCTGCGTGTTTGCGATGTAGCCGCGCTGCGGCATGGCCAGCAGCACCGGGGGCAGGATGCCGGCGTTGCCGCCGACCCGGGGCAGCGCCCCCGCCAATTCGCGCAGCTCCGCCGCCGACATGGGAGATTCCCTGCTGAACAGCGCGTCGACCAGCACGTTCTCGCGATAGAAGAGCACGCGCTTGCCCGTCGCCGAGGCTAGCGCCGCTGCCTGATCGCCAATCTTTTCTCGCGTCATCTCGGGCTGCAAATAGAACGTGTAGGCGCCAAACGCCCCCGACGCATCGGCAAACCGTGCGGCTCGAATCTTCAGCGTGCTCCCGTCGTCCTGGGTGTAGGTCGCGGCGGCAAAATCGGTGAAGCGATATTCCTCGAGAGCCGCCGCGTTCGCGGGATCAGCGGTCGCCGGGTCTGTGCTGGTTTGCGCGGCCCCCCGCATCTGCCATCCGCCGAAAGTTTGGGGCAGAATGGCCAGCCGGCTTGGCGCCGGCGGCGGCGTCCCCAGGGCGAAGGCCGCTTCCAGAAAAACCCCCAAAAACACGGAAATAGCGGACGCACGGGAGAGACTCATCGGTAACCTGCTAAACCTGCCCTGTTTCATTAGACCACAGCGAGAAGGGAAAAGTTCTCTCCCGCAACTGGCTGATCCCACGCGATATCGCACGGCTGATTACCGTCGTGCCGCGCTCCCACTCATCGGAGCCATTCTCAATCGCCGGTTCCTCAGCCAAACTAGCTTTGGGTGAATGATGCGAACGACGGGTGGGGAAACGAACCAGCGCCGGGGAAATCGCACTAAAGCGGTAATCCCCGTCCGAGTGAAAGGCCGCGACAGTTCCGGGAAGGATTTCGACGAACTGGCGCATACGCTGGACGTGACCCCTGCGGGCGTGCGCCTGGGCTCGGTCCGGCGCGAACTCAATCTGCTGGATGAGATCACAGTCTTTTATCGCCAGCGCAAAATGCAATTTCGCGTCGTCTGGACCAAGAAGCTGAAGGGCACCTCGGAGTTCCAGGTTGGCCTGGAGGCTGTGACTCAAGATCGGGAGCCTTGGGGGATGAGCTTCCCCGAGAACAGATTCGAGCGCCCTGCGCGCACGGGCGCCCAGGCCTCAGGCGCCGTTTAGTAGGGGAAGGAGAAAGCTTATGAGCTATTCACTGTGCCATCTTTGGTTGGACGAGTCCGGTCAGGACATCGCGGAGTACTCGGTCATGCTGGCCGTGATCCTCGTGATCGTCATCGGTACAGTCCGTCTGATCGGGTCGAACGCCAATAACGTCTTCTCGGAAGTCGGCAGCGCCATCCAGTAGATCGGGATCGTACCGCGGGGACTGAGGCTTCCTGATTGGAGTTGGGCTTGCGAAAAACGGCCGGCCCGAGAAGCCACCTAAGCAGCAACGTGGAAGAGCGGCGCTTCAGCGCCGCGTACCAGAGTCCAAGGATCCCGGGGCTTCAGCCCCGGTGGTCGTAGTTCCAAGGAGAGTCCTGTTGGCCCATTCGTCTGCGGGCCTCTACTGCACGCTCGCCTTTTCCATCTTGCTGGCCACTTTCACCCCGCTCAATCCATTCACGTACTTGGCGATTCCGTGATACAGCGATTCCGCAATGCGCTGCCGGTATTCGCCGGTCTCCAGCCGCCGCTCGTCGCCCGGATTGCTGACAAACGAAATCTCCGCCAGGATCGACGGCATGTTGGCCCCGATCAGCACGATAAACGGCGCTTTCTTTACCCCGCGATTCCTGATTCCGGGACTCTTCGCTGCCAGCCCGCTGTGCAGCGACTCCTGTACGTCGCCGGCAAATTCGCGGGACTCTTCAATCTTTTCCTTCAAGGCGATCTTCTTCACCAGGTCCTGCAGTTCATAGATCGATTTCTCGGAAACCGCATTTTCCCGGGCCGCCACTTCCAGCGCCTCTGGCGAAGACGTGAAATTGAGGTAGTAGGTCTCCACACCCCGGGCCGTCTCATCGCGGCTCGAGTTGGCATGGATTGAAATGAACAGATCGGCGCGCTGTTGGTTGGCGATCGCGGTGCGGGTTTCGAGCGGAATGAAGGTGTCGTTCTTGCGCGTATAGACGACTTCCGCCCCCAGCCGCGTCTCCAGCAGTTTGCCCAGCCGCCGCCCGACTTCCAGCACCAGGTCTTTTTCTTCCAGGCCGTTGGGGCCGATGGTCCCCGTATCGTGTCCGCCGTGCCCCGGATCGATCACGATCCTGCCAATCTTCAGGCCCAGCGCCCGAATCAGCGACCGGTCACCACTGGCCGTGGGCTTGGCTTCGTGAATGTCGAGATCGGCCGAGCCCCGGCTCGACACTAGCCGGGAGGAAGTCCTGCTCTGCGCCGGGCCTGGGGCCGAGTCGTCGGCCACCGGCGCGTCACCGGTGGTGCTGGCATCGGCATCGGCCGTGACATCATTTTTGATCGGCGTCGCTGGCCGTTTGCGCGCGGTCGTGGCCTTTTTTTTGCGAACCGGAGCTGGATCATCATCGTCGGCTTCGACCACGACTTTTTTGATCGGCCCCGCCGACTTGGCAGTCGTCTCGTCGCCTTTAGCCGCGATTTTCGTGCCGTCGGCCACATCTTCGCTGGTAACCAGGGCCTTGCCTGCGGACTTCAGCATCGCAGTCTTTGTTTCCGCCGGCTTTGTTTCCGCCGCGAATTCATCGCCGTCCAATCCGGCTTTCGGCGCGGCCTCTACATCAACTGCCGCAGTCTCTGTCGCATTCTTGCTCGGCTTGGATTTTGCGCTCTTGGCATGACTATCTTTGCCGTGAATATCGATGATCAGGCGGTACGGATCGGGCAACAGAAACGCGTCGTAGTCCGACAAATCATCGACTTCCAGCACCACCCGCGTGCGCCCCGGCTGAAACTGGGCCACGCGAATCTTCTTGAGGAAACCATCATCCACGTCGAAGCTCTTGCCCACCAGCGTGGAGGCCAGCTTGGTGTCGCGCAGATCGAAGAAGATCCGGTCCGGATTGGCGATGCGCTGCGACCCGAACTTGACGTCACTTTCCACATCGATCGCGACCCGCGTGTAATCCGGCGTCGACCAATGCCGGATCCCGGTTACGCGCGGCAGGCGCCCCGTCCGCTGCGCAGGAGTCTCTTCAGCGTCAGCCCCAGCCTCACGCTCAGATTCGGTGTCCGCATCTTTGCCGTCGCTGTCGCTATCCCTGGCGGACTTGTTCTTCGCCGTGTCAGGGCTCGACTTCCCCTTTTGCGCGCCGGCCTTTTGCGCCTCGATCTTTTGCGTCTCGGCCTTCTTCTCAGCTTCGGCGTCGCGGTCGAGTTCGGCAATCGCCTGCTGCGCGTCCTCTACCAGCCGGTTGTGCGGATAGCGGTGCAGAAATTCCTGAAACACGGTTCGCGCCTGGCCGGGATTGTCGAGATCGTCCTTGTAAATTTCTCCCATCGTGAACAGCGCGTCGCAGCGATACTTGCTGCCGGGATATTCCCGCCGCAGAAACTTGTACTGGGAAATGGCTTCATTCAGGATCTTGTCGTCGTCGAACCGCCGCCCCATCTCGACCAGCGTCTCCGCTACGGCCACCACGCTGGGATCGGCCTTGGTCGACGTGGGCGCGCCGAAATACACGTTGCGATAGGCGTTGAGGACCCGCTGATAGTCGTGGCGCGTGCGGTCCGCCGGAAGCCGTCCGTTCAGCGCCTCCCGCATGCGCTCGGCGGCAGCGAAGCGGTCGCGCGCCCAGCTTTCCGAGTGGTGCGGGCGAGCGTAGGCCGGCACCGCGGGCAGCGCCATCAGCAACAGCAGCGCTCCCCAGCGCGCACGGCGCTGGCTGAATGTCGTTCTCAAATCGGACTTACCTGGGTCGACCGCTTCCGTACCTGAGAGACTTCTACCTGGGTGTCCCATTTCTCGCGCTCCTGGCACGAGAAGTGGGGATTTCATCCAATCACTGCTAAAACAGATGCCGCAAACTTACTCCGTGTTGCTGATGTACAACACGCCCCTCGCATCCCGTTGCACCGTCACGGGATCGTGCGAGGCCCCGTAGGAACTGAAATCGAAACCTCCGTAGTAGAGGTTCGTAATCCTGCGCACGTAGTTCTGGGTCTCGGCGAAGTGCGGAATGCCGGCGCTGCGCGCCACCGCGCCCGAACCCGCGTTGTAGGCGGCCAGGGTCAACTTCACGTCGCCACCGTAGTTTTCCAGCAACATCTTCAGATGCCGCACCCCGGCATCCACGTTCTGTTCGGGGTCAAACGGATTCTTCAGCTTCAGCTCCCGCGCCGTCGAGGGCATGAGTTGCATCAGTCCCATTGCGCCCTTGCGCGACACCGCATTGGAGTTGAAATTCGACTCGACCTTGACCACCGCGCGCACCAGGTTGGGATCCACGTTGTGCCGCGCCGCCGCCATCACGATGGCAGCATCAATCTCCTGGGGCGAAGACTGATGGCCGTGAGAATTCGCAGCAGAATTCGCAGCCATGATGCGCGCGTTGGCCGACTTCGCCGATTCCCGCACGAAGTATTGGTTGACTTCGGCTGCCGCCGAACGCGCCGCCCGCATCGAGACCGTTCCTGCGGAGGGCACCGGCTTCCACCGGTTCTCTTTCGTGCTCCAGTACATCAGAGACGAGCGCTTGGGCGCAGGCGCTTCGGCATGCCGGGGCGCCGCAGAATCATCATTGACGTAAATTGTGCGGCCATGTTCGTCGGTCGTCGAAACCAGGTGCGAGCCGTCGCCCTCGGCCGCCCACACCACTGCCGCATTAAGAGAGAAGGAGGTCGCGATGGCCGCAGTAGCCGTCAGCATCCACGCAATTTGCAGGCGCTTGCGCATATCCGGGCATCACCTTTCACTGAACCTTCGCCGGAGAGCAGCGCGCTAAACACACGCCGTCCCTCCCGCTATCTACCCGGAACCTGACGGAGAATCGCTTACCAGAGTAGCTCGATTATAGGCGGGCGGGGAGGGCCGGGCAATCTCTCCAAAGGTCGCTGAACCACCGGAGTAATCGCGGTAACCAATTGAAAACTATAAATGTTAGAAGGCTATAGGAACCGCATTCGGCAGCTTGAGGGTAACCCAACAGAGAGGTTACTCAAGATGCTCATGTAGGGACAGCCGCCCTCGGCTGTCCAGCGGAGCGAAGCTCCGCATGGGTTTCCTCACCACGACCACAAGCACATCGGCCATCCAAAACTCGGCTGCCCCACGCTTTGCGATGTTCGAAGCGTGGGCACGAGACCGCCGAAATCTGGACAGGCTGAGGCAGCCAATGTCTTGAGGCGCGCCGTGCAAAAAGCTCATAAGGTGGGCCAGCCCCATGGTTTTCCAGGCGTGTTCTCGTGGCTCCTGCAATAGCCCGGCACCAATGTGCCAGGATCAGGTCTACCAACGGGCCAGAGACACGGCTCCCGAGTATAGATAACATTCTCTCGCCGCACGGGCCGAGCACTTTCCCAGGACAGTTTCAATCAATCGAAAGGAAAATGAACATGCGCTATATCTGCGCTGTTGCCTTGTTGTGCGGACTGGCATTCGCTCAGGACGTGCCGCGGGCAGAGATTTTTCTTGGCTATTCGTACATCAACGCCGATACCAGCGGCCTTACGTCGCGACTCAATATGAACGGCGCAGATGTGTCATTCGTTGCAAATGTCAATCGATGGGCAGGCGCAGAAACAAATTTCAGCACCTACTACAAAAAGCTAAACGAGTCGGGCGTCCAAGTTTCCCTTCGCGACTTCAATATCCTGTTCGGTCCACGGCTGCATTACAAGTGGGCTTTCGCCCATGCCCTTGTTGGCCTTGATGATTTCGGTGGTAGCGCCCTTGGTGGCTCCAGTACCAACGGTGCCGTTGGAGGCGCGGTCGGTGGTGGCGCGATCTTCAAGATCTCCAACCACGTTGGACTGGAAGGCGGGGGCGACTATCTCTTCACCCGTCACAATCTCGTAGGCGGCTCGGCGCTCACCCAGAACCATGTCCGTGCGGTTGCAGGACTTGTGTTCACGTTCGGAGGTTCAGCAACCTCCGCAGAGCGGGTTACGCCTCCTGCGCCCGGCCCGGTATATACTCCGCTATCCCGGCCGCCTCAGCGGCCAACACCTCACGCAACCGGTGCGGGAATAAGGATCGATGCCTTGGGCATCATGGTCACACTAGGCCGCAACGCGGGCGCGGAGATCACCGACGAAGCGCCGAACGGAATAGCAACTCTAGCAGGATTGCATCCGGGCGACGTGATTAACGCCGTGGATGGCAAGCTTGTGAAAACACCGATGGAGCTGGCAGCAGAGCTGGCTAACGTGCCAGCCGGTAGTAAGGTGCGGCTTGGCTATCTGATGCATGGTGCATGGCAGACGGAGACGGTCGTTTTGTTGGCACGCTAGAATGCCGAAGAAACGACTATGCGGATTGTGGAGCTAGTCGGGATCGAACTGTCACCCCTTCTCCATCCCCGCCGCGAACGCGTCCAGCGACAACGAGCGCAGCAGGTTTCTCCGCATCCCGCGTTCCACGTCAGCCAACCGGTCCGAAGCGGCGACGATCCACTCAAAGTCGGCGGACTCGGCCAGTCGCTTCAAATCTGAAGCAATGTCCGTGTTGCGCACCAGGTTCGGCGCGCCGGAATCGATGAACATCAGGTCGCGCAGCAGGGAATACAGCGTACGGATCAACTCCTCCGTCTTCTCCCGTCCCTCGGCGCCCGCACGATACGATTCGGTCACCTTGAACAGTTCGCTGTGCTCGCCGCCGCGCAACGCCGAGTTCAGAATCGTCAACGCGTGATCCCGCGCCACAATGTAGCCCGCCAGATCGAACCCGCGCGCCTTGCCCACCGCGCCCTGCGACAACCGCGCCACCAGCGCGCGCTGCGCCGCCTTCCACTCCGGATGATGTTCGGCCAGATCGCGCTCGATCTCTTCCGCCCCAAGCGCCTGCAGCGTAAACACCATCGCCCGCGAGCGGATCGTCGGCAACAATTCGCCCGGATTTTCCGTCAGCAGAAAAATGGTCGCGAACTCCGGAGGCTCCTCCAGCACCTTGAGCAGCGAATTCGCCGCCTCCTTCATGAAGGCCGAGTCAGTGAAGATGTAAACCCGTTCCCTGCCCTCGGCCGGCCGGTAATAAATCGTCCCGATCACCCGCCGCACCTGGTCCACTTTGATCATCATCTGCGGAGGATCGGGCGGGATCACCAGCACATCGGGATGAGTCTGCACAAAGATCCGCGTTTCTTTCTTGTCGGTCTCGCGCAGATTCTCCCGTACCTCGACCGCCTCGGCAAACCGCGCGTCGAGATCGGCCGCCTGAGCAATGCGCGCGCAGTTCGCGCACTTGCCGCAGAAGTCAGGCAGACCGTCCGTCTTGGGCCGCTCCAGGCAGTTCAGCGCCTGCGCCAGCATCAGCGCCAGCGTGTACTTCCCCGCTCCCTGCGCTCCGGCCAGCACCACCGCATGCGGAAACCGCTCCCTCGCCAGCATCTCGCGCAAGCGATGGACGACGTCCGTATTCCCGTGGAAATTAGAGAACATACAATGAGTTGCCCGTGTGCGATTGTTTCAAGAAGACAGCGCCGTCACTCCAGGACCGTCTGCACCAGCCGTGGAAACCGGAGCTCAACATTCGTAGTCTTGCCGGCTTCAACTCCCCTGAACGTGCAGACCGGGACAAAACCATCGTGATAGGCGAATATGTCCCACGTACCTGGAAACAGGGGCAACGAAAAGTGGCCCCCGTCGTCAGTAAACACGGTGAATTCTTTCTTCCGAGGCCTCCTGTGTTTTTTCCGCACGCCATCCCAGGACATCGGCTCGCCTAAATCGTTCCAGCGTACGCTCACCGGTGAATTGGGAAGGGCGGCGCCCATGTGATCTACAACCGACCCCGTGAGCGTTCCCTTCTCCTGTGCCGCCAACCTGCCGTTTGCCAGGATCAGTCCCGACAAGGCAATGACAATGAGAAGCGTTGCTCTGATTGCTGTTCTCACCCGGCGTATCTTCCTCTCAAAGAGAGCGTCGGCTGCAAAAAGACATGGGGATAGGTTACAGCTTCAACTTCCGCCGCACCACGTCTGCAATCTTCGCATGCGTCTGCCCCGGTGTCCCCCGCGCATCGACCATCACCACGCGCGCCGGCTCGCGCTTGGCGATCGCCGCGTAGCCTTCGCGCACGCGCGCGAAAAACGCCCGCGTCTCCTGCTCGAAGCGGTTCTCATCATGCGCATGCCCGGCTTTTGCCGTGCGTTTGTTCCGCCGGCGCGCCCGGCTCACGCTCGCGCCCGGATTCGAGTCGAGCAGAATGGTCAGATCCGGCTGCAGATTCCCGCACAGCACGCGATGCAAGTCCCTCACCGCATCACTGCCCAATTTCCGTCCGCCTCCCTGATACGCCTCGGTCGAATCGGTAAACCGGTCGCACAGCACAACGGCCCCGGCAGCTAGCGCCGGCTCGATCACTTCCGCGATATGCTGCGCCCGCGACGCGAACATCAGCGCCATCTCGGCCAGCGGCGCCAGTCCGGCCGTTCCCGAGTCGAGTAGCACCTTGCGCATCTTCTCGCCCGTCGGCGTGCCGCCGGGCTCGCGCGTCTCGACCACCTTGTGCCCTGAAGTGCGTAGCACCGCCGCCAGCCGGCGCATCTGTGTGCTCTTGCCGGTTCCGTCCAGCCCTTCGAATGTGATGAACTTTCCGCGCCGCGACATCTGCGGAATGATAGCAGCACGCCGCCGCTCCACCACCGACCGGTAGTGTTCTAAATCGACAAACCACGAAGGACACTAAGGAACACGAAGGAGAGCCTGAAAAAATGATCCCTTCGTGTGACTTCGTGGCCTTCGTGGTTCCCGAATTTAGTACGCTACCGACCTGCGCACTATGCCGCTGCGACTCCCGCTGCTATATTGGTTCGTTTGCGGTTGTGGGCCGCAAGCCAGTCAGTTCGAAGCCATCATCACAGGAGACCCGACCATGAACTTCTCCCGGATCGCGGGAGTTGGATGTACTCTTGCGCTGTCACTTTCCGCCTGGGGCGCCAATCCCCCGACAGTCACAATCGCCGTCGACGCCACCACAGCTCCCCGCAAGATTTTTCACGCCTCGCTCAAAATTCCCGCCAGCCCCGGCGATCTCACGCTCTATTACCCCAAGTGGATTCCGGGCGAGCACGCGCCCGACGGCCCCGTGGTCGACCTCGCCGGCCTGAAATTCTCTGCCGGCGGCAGGCTACTGAAGTGGCGGCGCGACCTGCTCGACGGCTTCACCATTCACGTCGACGTTCCCACCGGCGAGACCGAAGTCTCTGCCGAACTGGACTTTCTTTCTCCAGCAACTCTCGAGGGCGGCTTCTCCGCCGGTTCCTCCGCCACTGACAAGCTGGCCGTCATCAGCTGGAACCAGCTTCTGCTCTACCCCAAAGGCTGGAAGTCCGACGACATCAACTACACCGCAACTTTGAAAATTCCCGACGGCTGGAAGTTCGGCACCGCTCTTCCCGTCGCGAATCAGAGTGGAAATGAAATCCATTTCGCCACCGCGTCTCTAACCACGCTCATCGATTCCCCGGTCCTCACCGGCGAATTTTTGAAAGCCGTTCCCCTGGCGCAGGACCCGGTCACCGAAATGGACGTCGCCGCCGACAGCCCTTCCGCCCTCGACGCTCCCCAGGAAGTCTGGGATCACCTTAAGAACCTTGTTGACCAGGCGCAGAAGCTTTTCGGCGCCCATCACTACCGCGACTACCACTTCCTCTACACGCTCAGCGATCACGTCGCCCACTTCGGCCTGGAGCATCACGAGTCCGACGACAGCCGCACCTACGAACGCGCCCTGGTCGACGACGGCGCCCGCAAATATTCCGCCAGCCTGCTGCCTCACGAGTACGTCCACTCCTGGAACGGAAAATTTCGCCGCCCCGCCGACCTGGCCACGCCCGACTACCAGCAGCCCATGCAGGACGATCTGCTCTGGGTCTACGAGGGCCTCACCAACTATCTCGGATACGTGCTCACCGCGCGCAGCGGCCTGCTCACGCCCGACCAGTCGCGAGACGACCTCGCCGTCACCGCCGCCGCCCTCGATCATCTTCCCGGCCGCCAGTGGCGCAATCTGCAGGACACCGCAGACGACGCGCCCGAGCTGTATTTCTCTCCCGAGGCCTGGCGCTCCTGGCGCCGCTACACCGAGTTCTACGAAGAAGACACTCTCAACTGGCTGTGGGTTGACGTCATCATCCGCCAGCAGACCAAAGGCAAAAAAACGATCGACGATTTCTGCCGCCTCTTCCACGGCGCGCCCTCGACCGGCCCCGTGGTCAAGACCTACGCCTTCGACGACGTGATCAACGCGCTGAACCAGGTCGCTCCCTACGACTGGCGCGGCTTCTGGACCGAGCGCCTCACTAACCACGGCCCCGGCGCACCGCTGGGCGGCATCGAAGGCAGCGGCTGGAAGATCGTCTACGACGAAAACCAGTCCGAAATGGATGCCAACCGGATGGGCATCACCCGCTCCATCGACGCGATCTATTCGCTCGGCCTCAACCTGCGCGACGACGGTGGCATCCGCGACACTATTGAGGGCATGCCCGCAGCTCTGGCCGGAATTGGCCCGGGAATGCAGCTCATCGCCGTCAACGGCCGCCAGTTCTCCGCCGACGTGCTGCGCGACGCGATTCGAGCCGCCAAGAACAACGGCGCTCCGATCGAGTTGCTGGTCGAGAACACCGACTACTACAAGACCTACAAGATCGACTACCACGGCGGCGAAAAATATCCGCACCTGGTGCGCGACGAATCAAAACCCGACCTGCTAACCGACATCCTGAAGGCGAAATAGAATCCAGCCCCGAAGGGGCGGTATGTGAAAGTCCGGCACCGCAGTGCCGGGTAGTAACAGTAGAATGACACGAGTCCCGCAGGAGTCTGTGTCATAGCCAACAGTCCGCGGAAAAAGTGGGGCGCCCAATTGCTTCAGTAGCCGCGAAGCGGCGCAAGAATGCAGCCCCCGGCGTAAGCCGTGGGTCAGAAGTGGGAGGAATATAAGCCCCGAAGGGGCGCAAGACGGGCTACGACACAGACTCCGCACGGACGGCGCGCTTTTTGCTGGCACCATCGATGCCGTCTTACAGCGCAATCAGATCCTGCGCGACTCACCCGCAGACCACGCGCTCCTGGCACCATTTGACGTCAAAAGTCCCACTCAGCGTTTCATCATCCTTGAAGTGCAACTCATAGCGGCCTGACGCGCCGGAGCCTTGTTCATATCGGTCAAACGTGATCGTGCCCGACTGGGCGCGTTCACAGTTGCCTTCTTTCTTGCAGCGTGAGGCAAAGCCCGCATCCGATCCCGGAGCGAACTTCACCACCTGGCCTGTCTGAACAGGCAGTCCCCGCCATATCCCGATGGAAATGAATGGTTCGCTGGTTGTTTTGCACTGCGCCGGCTCGTTGGTGAGCGTGATGCCAATGGCGGGGCCGTCCCAGGGCGCGCACGAGCCTCGAATTGTCCCATAAGAGAAGGCAGCGGGCGCGGAGGTCGCGGTTGCGGCGATCGCGACGACTGCAACGACGGTCGCAAACCCAGACTGTATTCGGCAGCGCATCGAACCCGCCTCCTGATCTTCCCTCTTTTGCAGAACGATACCATGACCAAATCTTGCGCATCAGAGTAGTCCTGAGCGGCCCTCGGCAAGGCATCTGCCCCCTCAATGAGAACAATGGCCTGGTTGCATCAGATAGGCTTTTCCGGTGAATGTCGCCCAAACTGAGAGCGCACAGAGCTACTTGTAAACAGGGACCACCACCAGCCACTCACTAAGACCAAAATGAAAAACAGAATCTCAGCAATTGGCTTGGTGATGTCATAAGAAGCTGGTAGCCCAGGCTGGTAGAAGATCACGAAGAAAACACACCCGAACAACGGAAGAGTCGCAAGGCAGAGCGTTGCTCGTCTTGCCCACTCGCGCAACCGGAAAAGACCGATGGATGTGACGACCGCAACGCAACTAAACAGAAATGGAAGGCCCAAGATAATAACCGAAATCGGTGAGCTACGAATTTCGTGCGTAACCCAAATGGCTTCCCTCAGACTGATACCACATATAAAAAGGATCGGCATGGACCCGAGCAATTGAAACAGGGCCACGATGATGATCTCGGATGTCGGTCCCCTACCACCATGCTGTTGATTTGGGACATCCATTGAGTCCAATCGTACCCGCCTGCCGATCCAATGTCATCAGCGTGGCGAAACATCGCCTTTACACTCATCGTCGCATTCTGAACCACACCGCCCCACCTCACACCTCTGAGTTACAATCGCATCCGCCCATGACTCTTTCCCGCCTGGTCACGCTCGCCCTCCTCGTGCTCCCCTCCGCCGCCCACGCCCAAATCCTGGGCTTCACTCCCGCCCACGCCACCAGCGAAGCCGCAGTAGAAGAAAAACTGAAATCCATCCCCACGCCCGACGAAGAACGCCGCCAGCACCGCATTTTCACCGCAGAGCCCCACATCGCCGGATCGAAGCGCAACAACGAACTCGCCGAATACATCCGCGACGAGTGGAAAAAGCAAGGCCTCGAAGACATCATCATCCGCCGCTACGACGTCTACGGCACCAATCCCAAATCCGCGTCGTTAGAAATGATCGCCCCCACGCACTACGCGGCTACACTGCGCGAAGCCCCCATCCCCGGCGACGACGACTCTAAAAACCCCGCCATCAGCGGCGCCTGGCTCGGCATGTCGATCTCCGGAGAAGTTACCGCCCCGGTCATCTACTCCCACAGCGGCAATCCCGAGGACTACGACCTGCTGCGCAAGAACGGCATCAGCGTGAAAGGCAAGATCGTCCTCGTACGCTACTCGAATCCCTACAGCTATCGCGGATTCAAAGCCCTCACCGCCCAGCGCGAGGGCGCCGCTGCCATCCTCATCTACAGCGATCCCGCCGAAAGCGGATACACCAAAGGTAAGGTCGATCCCAACGGCCCCTGGGGTCCGGAATATTACATCCAGCGCGGCGCCATCACCTACGACTTCATGGTCCCCGGCGATCCGCAAACCCCAGGCTGGGCCTCGGTTCCCGGCGCCAAGCGCATCCCCATTGAAGATGCAGTCTCCGCCCCAAAAATCATGGCGCTGCCGCTTTCCTGGCACGACGCCAAGCCGCTGCTCGAAAACATGGACGGCCCCGTCGCTCCGGAAAACTGGCAAGGCGGCCTGCCCATCCAATACCACCTCGGCGGCGAGCGCGTGAAAGCTCATCTCAAAATCGAAATGGAGAACGGCCTTCAACCGTATTACGTCGTCGAAGGCCGCATCCGCGGCTCCGACTTGCCCGACGAGTGGATCGTGCTCGGCAACCACCGCGATGCCTGGGTGTTCGGCGGCGTCGATCCCTCCAGCGGCACCGCCAGCATGATGGAGCTCACGCGCGCGCTGGGTGAGCTAAAAAAGCAAGGCAGGCGCCCGCGCCGCACCATCGTCGTCTGCAGCTGGGACGGCGAAGAAGTCGGCCTCACCGGTTCGACCGAATGGGGAGAACAATTCGTCGACGAACTCCGCGCGAAGGGTGTGGCCTACATCAACGTCGACGAAGCGACCTCGGGCCCCAATTTTCACGGCCAGGCCGTCGCGTCGCTCGCTCCCATGCTGGAAGAAACCGCGCGCACTCTGCAGGATCCGTCCGGCAAAAGCCTCTTCGATGCGTGGAAGGCCACCATCGACAAAGAGAAAGAGGGCCAGCGCTCCGGCCCCTTCGATTCCGGCGCGGCCAACTCCTCGCTAGCCGACACCCGCATCGGCAGCGGCTCAGATCACACCTCTTCTTGAACTTCGTCGGCATGCCCGTGATCGGCTTAGGATTCGAAGGCGACTACGGCGTCTACCACTCCGCCTACGACGACTTCTTCTGGATGAACCACTTCGGCGACGCCGGCTACAAATACCACACGCTCATGAGCCAGCTGTGGGGAGTCACGACCCTGCGCCTGGCCAACGCAGATCTTCTTCCCTTCGACTTCGCCACCTACGCCAGCAACATCCGCCAATTCGTAAACGACCTCGCGAAAGCCAATGAAAAGAACATGGAGGGGCGGACGCCCTCGTCCGCCCAGTCGAGCGAAGCTCGGCAGCCGCCCTTGGCAAGGGTCACGTGGGGACAGCCTCCCCCGGCAACGGCCATGTGGGGACGGGCGCCCTCGCCCGTCCAGTCGGGCGAAGCCCGGCAGCCACTAGACCTCAAGCCGATCCTCGCCGCCATCGACAACTTCGAAGCCGCCGGCCATCACCTGAACGAATCACTCGCTCGCAAGCTAGCCTCCGGCCCCATCGACCCCAAACTCGCCTCCGCCCTCAACCACGGCATGATGCAACTCGAGCGCAACTGGCTCAACCGCGACGGCATCCCCGGCCGCCCCTGGTTCAAACACATCCTCTACGGCGCCAGATTCACCTACGCCCACCTCGAACTCCCAGGCCTAACCGAAGCCGTCGAAAAACAAGACTGGCCGACTGCAAAGCAGCAAGCCGAAATCCTCCAGCACGCGCTGGAGAAAAATACAAAACTACTCAACGAACTCAACTCCACGCTCAAACCCTAGACAAGCCTTGTCATTAAAGCCCTGTCAATTCAGCAAGCCTCGTCATTTAAGCAAACCTTGTCATTTCAGCAAGCCTTGTCATTCCGAACCGGTCTGAAAGACCGGTGAGGAACCTGCTTTTCTTTGGAGCCAGCCACGCTAGAGATTTTTGCCTTCAGTCTGTGCCCAAAGCGCGAAGAAGAATAGTCAGCACCGGGAAAAATATGCGGGAAATCGAAACCGGGAAGGGCACGAGTTCACTCGTGCCGACAACCGAAAAAAACGCGATTCGGCGCCTGAGGGATGGGCTCTCGCGCAGCATTGGCGAGGACAAGGTCTAGCGCCTACCCGCAATGGCTTGCTCTTCACCCATAACCTCGCGCGGCTTAACGCGTTTACCGACTCCATCGCCTTCCGCAATCCTGAGATCGTAGTCATTCTGCAAGTTCAGCCAAAACTGAGCCGGCAGACGGAAATACTTCCCCAGGCGAATGGCAGTGTCAGCGCTGATGGCCCGGTCGCCACGGACGACGTCGTAGATGCCGGGAAAGGCCAGCGCTTTCGCCAGCGCGTAGGCGCTCAACCCCATCGGCTCCATGAATTCGGTCTTGAGAATTTCTCCGGGATGAACCGCGAATACTCGTCTCGATTTTCCCATGGTTGCCCAACTCCTAGTGGTAGTCGACGATCTCTACTTCAAAAGCATTCCGGTGTCGCCACACGAAACATATTCTGTACTGGGCGTTCACTCGAATGCTGTGTTGTCCGGCGCGGTCTCCGTGCAACGCCTCCAACTGATTTCCTGGCGGCACTCTCAGGTTGTCGAGCGTGATCGCGGAATTCAGGATCGCGGCCCCCTGCGGCAGGGGGGACTACTTCCTTCCGCGCTAGTGCCCGGATGATAGAGGGATCAAACGCTATCCGCAAACATGGTTCTGTACGCCCGATACCATTCACTCTGAAATCTCTCCTCCGGATCGTACTTCTTCTTCAGCCGCAGAAATTCCGCAAACTGCGGATAGCAGCTCTCGATCTGCCTGCGCGTAGCGTCGCGATGGTACGTGAGATAGAAAGACCCTCCCCGCCGCACCGCCATGTCGATGAGTCTCCGGAATGCATCCCCTGAGCGCTGAATGCCCTCGGCACTGTGTTCCGTGTGCAGGTTGAAAATGGTGCAGGCATACGACTCTTTCGCCCACGGCAGAAAGCTCTCCTCATCGCGCTCGATCAGCCGGACCGTCCCGTAGATCAACTCAACCTTGTTCTTGCGAAAGTCCTCCCGCACGTCGTCGCAAAACTCCTTGTGCAGCGCCCGGGGAACGTCGATTTCAGCGATGATTTCTGTAGCCGCAACCTGGGCGTGAAGTTTTTCGTCGATCTCGCGGTGATAATTGTCCGGATAGATGCTCAGCTGGTGCGTGTCCGACCAATACACCTGCTCGTTCGTCGAGAGATAGTATTCGGCATAACGATCGAACGCCTTCTTTTTGTCGGTGTGGGCAAGGTAAAGCAGCTGCCTCCAGTTCTCATCCGAGAGTTGCTTCTCGTCCGCGGGAATCGGCGTCTCCATGGGAACCGGCCGGTAGCAGGAGAAAACGCCTTTGCGCAGGAAGTCCTCCGAATCGCGGTCAATCGCGAACTGGAAATCGCCATACAGAAATCCATCGGAAATCCGCTTGTCGAAAGCGGCCATCAGATCGTCCACCGCTCGAATCTCAACCACGCGCTGAACCTTCTTTCGCGGCACCAGCCGCAGCCGCACGGACGCAACAATCCCGAACAGCCCGTAGCCGCCGTGTACCAGCCGGAACAACTCCGCGTTTTCCGTCCGGCTGCAGGTGCGCGCGTCGCCGGCTGCGTCCACCAGCACAAACGACTCCACATCGCTGATAAACGGTTTCATCTTCAAGCCGCGTCCGTGCGCGTTGGCCGCCATGGTGCCGGCAATCGTCAGCCGATCGGCCCCCGTCTGCTTCTGCGCGATTCCCCAGGCCTGACCATCGCCGCTCTGCATCGCGAGATACCCGTCGATGAGCCCGGGCCACTCGATTCCGGCTTCCACCTCGAGAATCCCGCGCTCGCGATCCAGATGCAAAATGCGGTCCAGCTTTCTGATGTCAATCAGGAGCGTGTCGGTGCCAGACTGCTGTCCGCCCATCGCATGCCGCCCGCCCGCCACCGAGATCGTCTTGCGCTCTCGTCGCGCCCGGCGAACAACGTCTTGCAAATCCCTCAGGGATTGCGGCTCGACAACTCCCAGCACGCGCGTGGAATTGAGCTGCGAGTGAACGTCGTTGACGATAATCGAACGGGGAGCCGGCTTGGCTTTTCCCGGCAGACTCGACGCGATGGCCGACGCCAATGAACCGGCAATGAACTCGCGTCGTGAAATCACAGGAGATCTTCGAGATTGCCGCACAACCAGAACGTTACACCTGGGCAGGTGCGCCGTTCTCCCGCCGAGTGACAGTTCCCCGACTGTAACACTCGCAGTGGTGCAAGCGGATCCTCACGAGCGACCTCCGGGTGCCCCATTTCTCGCGCGCTCTTTGCGCGAGAAGTGGGAATTTTGACTAACCACCCGCCTTCATCTCCCGCTCCATCACTTTCCGCAGCGCCGCGTTAATTCTCGTCTGATACCGCCGTCCATCTTTTTGGAACCAGGCCAGCACATCCGCGTCGATCCGCACTGTGATCGGCTTCTTCAGCGGACGGTAGAAGTCTCCAATCTTCGCGCCCTGCAGCCGCGAGTCCTTCACCGGAGAGGCAAGGCTCAAATCCCACGGCCTGATGGCTCTCGTCCTTCGCCGCCCCTTCGCTCGCCTTGCCCTGCGCTTCGTTTGGGGACGCGTGCCGGTATCTTTCCTGCTCTTTCGCTTCTTCATAACCTCTTCACCCTATTGAACTTGCCGAAATGTCAGACCAAAGTATGTACAGGATTGTACATGAAAGTGTTCCTGCAGGAACACTGTGGAAAACTTTGGCCGCCCGCGCCTAACCCGCCAGATCTTCGGCACTTACCCCTTCCACAGGCTCTTCGTCAGCTAGAAATGCAAACTTTTCCTGCGGCACCGGATTCTGCCACACCGGCGCGAACGATTGCCGATGCAGCGGGCACGGGCCATGCTCGCGCAGCGCCGCCAGATGTTGCGGCGTGCTGTATCCCTTGTGCGACGCCAGCCCGTACAACGGATACACCGTGTCCCACTCGCGCATCATGCGATCGCGTTCCACCTTGGCCACAATCGACGCCGCGGCAATCGACGCCGACAGCGCGTCGCCGTGAATGATCGCGTCCTGTGGCTGATCGCAGTCGAGGCGCAAGGCATCAACCAGCAAGTGGTCAGCGGCAGGCACGAGCTGCAATACCGCGTCCCGCATGGCCACGCGTGACGCCTGATAGATGTTGATCTCGTCGATGCGCGCGGAGTTGACGGCTGCGATGGCCCAGGCGATGCAGTGCGCGTGAATGCGTTCCGCCAGCACCTCGCGCCGCTCGGGCAGAAGCAGCTTCGAGTCGCGCAGGCCGCGAATGCGATACGCCGGATCGAGGATCACAGCCGCCGCTACCACCGGCCCGAACAGCGACCCGCGGCCCACTTCATCCACGCCCGCCACCATGGTTGCGCCTGATGCCCACGCCTTCTTTTCAAAGCGCAGCGTGCAGCGCAGCCGTTTCAGCAAACGCATTTTGGCCGCGGACGCCGAGAGCGTCCGCGGCGGCGACTTGAGTCCAAAGCTCTTGGTTCCAGAAGCCAAGGGAGTTGCGACCATCTTCGTCCAGAGCACGCCAGCGCGCAAGCACAGCTTTTCCACCGATGCCCGGCAACAGGAGGGTCCTCGCCGCTAGCGGCTCGGAATGACAGACAAGGGAGGGACTGCTGACGGAGGGCAAATGGGTACAAGCCACGTCCGTAAGGCCGCTTGGTAACTACCTCTGCGGTTACGTACGTACATTGTCCGTTAGGACACGTACTGCTAAGTTGGCATCAGTTTCTTGCAAGAGAGGCAGCTTTGGAAAGCCATACCAACACGTCCCCGCAAGCCAGCCTGCTGACCGGCAAGGTGGTTCACCTGGCGCTGCCGGTGCGCTGGAGCTTCGTGGGCCGGGAAGGTCGCGGGGCGGCGGAAATGGCGTGCACGTATGACATTCATCCGCGTGGCGCGCGCCTGCTCGCCACCCGGGCGGTGAGCGTTGGCGATCTGGTGATGGTGGAGCGCGGGCGCAACAAGGCAGTCTGCCAGGTGGTCTGGACAGCCGACCCCGGGTCACCGCTGCGCGGCCAGTTTTCGGTGCAGTGCGTGGAGGAAGGCCGGACCCCGTGGGACGACGAACTGCGCCACATGGAAGAGCGCTACCAGCCGGTGATCCTCGACGGCGCTGTGCAGCGCTCCTTTGCCGGAGGATTCGGACGCGGGGAACACAACCGACGGCGGCGTCCGCGATTTGATGTGGAAGGCCAGGCTGAGGTGATCGATGGCGTGCAGCATGTTGCCGGAGAAGTGCAACAACTCTCCGAGTTCGGAGCGCGTATCGCGGCCAAAGAGCCGCTGCGTCCGGGCACCGACTTCCGGCTCATGCTGAACGTCTTCGACATCAGCCTGGCCCTTAAAGCTCAAGTCAAGTACCTGATTGACAACCTGGGCATGGGCGTGGAATTTCAGGAGATCCGGCTGGGCGATCGGCCGCTGCTCAGCCATGTGTTGAGCAAGCTGCGATCAAAGCGGGTCGAGGAGTTTGCCGAGGTGGTAGTGGTCACCGAGCCGCTGATGGCCGCGGCAGGATAGGCGTGAACTGCAACTGGCACAGTTGACCGGGGATCAATCCCCGGTAATTTTTGGTCCTTTGACGCGGCGCTGAAGCGCCGCTCTTCCACGACACCCGCAGACGCAATTCTCGTGACCTTTACGTGCTTGATCGGAGATTCGCTCCGCGGACAGCCGAGGGCGGCTGTCCCTACACGGCTTTCCGGCTCTAGGCTTTTTCCACGTCGCGCAGGCGAGCAGCTTTGCCTTTCAGGCCGCGCAGGTAGAACAGGCGGGCGCGGCGCACCTTGGACGAGCGCACGATCTCAACTTTATCGATCACTTTGGAGTGAATGGGGAAGATGCGCTCGACGCCCTGGCCGAAGCTGATCTTGCGCACGGTGAAGCTGGCCTGCGGTCCGTTGTCGCGCTTGATGACCACGCCTTCGAAGGCCTGCAGACGCTCCTTGTCGCCTTCCTTGATCTTTACGTGAACCCGCACGGTGTCGCCGGGGCGAAATGCGGGAATGTCGGTGCGCTGCGTCCTGGCCAGCAGTTTTTCGATGATAAGGTTTGACATGGTCGTTGTCCTTCGCTTGGTTCCTGAGTTCTTGTCGTTCTTTCATTCTGAGCGAAGCGAAGAATCTATGGATTCTGCCGGTGGCGGCAAAGTGCATAGGTCCTTCGCTTCGCTCAGGATGACAAGTCAGAAGAAGTTCTGACCCGTTCCAAAAGCTTTTTGTCTGCCTCGCTGAGCGGCACGCTCTCGATCAAATCGGGGCGGTTGCGCAGCGTTTTCTTCAGCGCCTGCTCGCGGCGCCAGCGGCGAATCTGCTGGTGGTTGCCGTTGATCAGCACCTCTGGCACCTGCATCCCGCGAAACTCGGCGGGGCGCGTGTAGTGCGGATAGTCGAGCAATCCGTTCGAGCTGCAGGTCGAATCAGAACCTGCCTTCTCGACAACCTCGCCAGCCTGCGCCGTAAAACTCTCCTGCCGCGTCGACGCCTCGTTGCCGACGGCACCGGGCAACAAGCGCGTAACCGCCTCAATGACGACCGCTGCTGCCAGTTCGCCGCCGCTCAGCACGTAGTCGCCGATCGAGAGCTCGCGGTCGGCGAGAAAATCGGCGACCCGTTCGTCGACCCCCTCGTAGCGGCCGCAGATCAGCACGATGCGGTCGAGCGCGGCCAGATCTGCCGCAATCTTCTGCGTGAAGCGCTCGCCTTGCGCCGACAGCAGGATCACGCTTTCGTTAGAAGCGCGCGACAAACGCTGCTCGCGAGCATCCAGCCCGAGCGGTTCTAAACATTCAAAGATCGGTTCCGGCTTCAGGACCATGCCTTCGCCGCCGCCGAAGGGGCGGTCATCCACGGTGCGGTGCCGGTCGTGCGTGAACTGCCGCAGATCGTGGACTTCGATTTTCACCAGGCCCATCTCCGAGGCCCGGCGGGTGATGCCGTGATCAAGCGGTCCGCGAAAGAAGTCCGGAAAGATCGTGACGATGTCGGCCTTCATGTGCGGAACCTACAACCTTATTTCTTACCACGGAGGCACGGAGACACAGAGAAAACCTTAATGCTTCTTCTTGTGCGGCCGTGCTTGCTGCTGCTGCTGCTCTTCTGCTGTCACCGGGGCGTTCACATCCAACATGCCCTCGGGCAACTTCATGCGCACCTCGCGGCGCGCGATGTCGACCCTTTCCAAGTACGCCTCGGCGAATGGGATGTCGTGCTTCTTCCCCGCCTTATCAACCACCACCAGCAGCGGCGCTTCGCCGGCTCCGAACTGCACGGCTTCGATGCGGCCGACTTCGCGGCTGGTTCCAGTCGAAAGATCCCAGACCGCGCATCCGATCAGGTCGCTAACGTACGTCCAACCGCTTTCGAGCTCGGCCCGTTCCGCGGACGGAACCTGCAGTTCAGATCCGATCAGCGCTTCGGCGTCGCTCATCGAATCGACGCCCGCGAATTTCAGGACCAGCAGGCCCTTGTGCGGCCAGAGGTCTTCGACTTCCAAGTCGCGGCGGCTTCCCGCTTTGTCCAGCGCGAACAGCTTCATGCCCGCGGCGAATCGATCAGGGACGTCGCTGTGAACTTCGGCAGCGAGCTCGCCATGGCGGCCTTGCGTTTTGACGATCCGCGCCAGGGTGATGAAGTCGGTGGTTGGATCAGGACTCACGATCCGCGGCGCGGATTGAAAAGTTCATTTCGCTGGATGCCGCGATTGAGACCTTTCTTTCACCCCTCCGGGGCTTGCGCTCTGACCTCCGCCTACCCAAGGCTTACGCCGTGGGCTTTATTGTTCCGCCGCGGCGATGCTGGAATCGCGGACTTGCAAACCGCAATTCGGCCTGAGCCACATCTACTCGATGATCTCCAACTGGTAGCGCTGGCGGGCGCGGTGGCCGGCGGCGGCCAGCAACGAGCGCAGGGCACGGGCAGTGCGGCCCTGGCGTCCGATGACCTTGCCGACGTCGGCTTCGGCGACCTCGAGTTCGATCACGCCGTCGTCGAATTTCTCGACGAAGACTTCGTCGGGCGTGTCGACCAGCGACTTCGCGATCAGTTCCAGCAGCGCGCAGATGTTTCCCGTGGGCTCAGTCATGGTCTGCGATTCTCAATGTGGTGAGTTTCCCTCAGCGGCTAAAGCCGCGATCTTTAAGGCAGCCGCAGATCGCAGCGCTGAAGCGCTGCGCCACCCAAATGCAACTGGCTTTACGCCGCGGGCGCCGGGGCTGCGGCCGGAGCCTTGGAGAACAGTTTGTTCACGCGTTCCGACATCTGCGCGCCCTTCGACACCCAGTATTCGACGCGGTCGCGCTTCAGTTCGACCGAGGCGGGGTTGGTGCGGGGATTGTAGGTCCCGACCACCTCGACCGGGCGACCATTGCGGGCGCGCGCCTTTTCGATCACCACAATGCGATAGTGCGGTTGTTTACGCGCACCGCGGCGCGCCAGACGAATCATTAACACGAGACGGTTATCCTTTATCGTTAGTTTCCGGAAGAGTCCGGCGGGGCTAAGACAAACTCTTATTATGCCGGAGGTTAGACGGGATGGCAAGCGGCGCACTCACCGGAGAGCCGCATGCGGGGAGGCGGAAACTCCCACTCCAGCTGCTCAGACCTTTTTCATCCTGAGCGTCCCCCTTCGCCACGCAGGACCCATGCAGTATGTTGCTGCCGGCTGTATTGCATAGGTCCTTCGGCCCGCAAAGAGCGCGGGCCTCGGGATGACAACAGCTTTCGAGTGCACTTCTGGATCGACACTTCAAAAAATCCCCACTTCTCGCGCCAAGAACGCGCGAGAAATGGGGCACCCCTATATCAATCTGCTAGCTCGACTGCTGGCTGTCGAGCTGCGCTCGATGGACAGCCGAGGGCGGCTGTCCCTACACGTACTTACGCGGCGGTTTTCTTCTTTGGCGCCGCTTGTCCTTTCACCGCTGGCTTGGCCAGGAAGTTCAGCAGTGCGCTGTTCACTTCGTCGGCGTGGGTCCAAGCGACGTTGTGCGGGCCGTCTTTGATGACCACCAGTTCCGCGCCCGGAACCAGCTTCGCGGTGCGATGGCCGGCGGAGGAGAAGGGCACGATGCGATCCGCGTCGCCGTGGATGACCAGCGTGGGCACGTCGATCTTCGCCACATCTTTGCGGAAATCTTCATGCCAGGTCGGGACGCACGCCAGGCTCGCCGCGGCCGAGGCGATGGCGGCTGTGTTCCAGCTGGCCCGGACTGCCTCCTCGCTGACCCGTTTCCCGAGGTAGACGTCAGTGTTGTAGAAATCCTTGTAAAACTGGGTGAAGAAGGCGTAGCGGTCGGCGGCGACTGCCTTCTCAATGCCAATGAATACAGAGCCGTCGACGCCTTCGGGATTGTCGCCGGTCTTCAGCAGGTAGGGCGGAACGCCGCTGATGATGACGGCCTTGCTGACGTCTTTCGAGCCGTATCTGCCGATGTAGCGGGCGACTTCGCCGCCGCCCATGGAGAATCCGACCAGGACAAAGTTGCGTAGCTTGAGGTGCGTGATGACCTTGTGCAGGTCGTCGGCGAAGGTGTCGTAGTTGTAGCCGGCGGTGGGCTGGCTGGACTTGCCGAATCCGCGGCGGTCGTAGGCGATGACGCGGTAGCCGGCTTTGAGGAGAACAGGAACCTGCTTCTCCCACGATGCGCTGCTGAGGGGATATCCGTGGATCAGGACGACCGGCTGGCCGGAGCCGTGATCCTCGTAGTAGAGATGGATGGAGGTTGAGTTTTCTTTTCCGGCATCGATGTAGGACATGTGGGTCCTCCTTTCGGGGTTCGGGTTTCGGTGAGGACGAAAGTTGGTTGTGAGCCAAGGCGTGCGCTGGCAAAGGTAGATTGTAGACGACGTGATAAAAATTCGCATCGGGGCTGGTTGGAGACAGAAAAACCAACTGCCGTACTCACCAACCGGTGCTGGTCGAGCTTCGCTCGACCGGACAGCCGAGGGCGGCTGTCCCTACATGTTCATCGAGCAGGACTTCGCTGAAGTCGGGCGCGCGCGTGTGCGCCTGCACAGGGCGTGCTGCTAGACTCGAACGTTTGGAGGTGCACCGGTGCAGGCGGTCTATATTCTTTCGGCGGTGCGGACGCCGATCGGTAAGTTTGGCGGATCGCTGGCTTCGCTGACCGCGGCCGACATGGGCGTGGTGGCGGCGAGGGTAGCGATGGAGCGGGCGGTAGTGCGTCCCGAGCAGATCGAGGAGACGATCTTTGGCAACGCGCGGCAGGCTGGGGGCGGGCCGAACGCGGCGCGGCAGATTTCGGTGCGGGCGGGTGTGCCGCAGGAAGTTGCGGCGTTTACCGTCAACAAGGCTTGCGCGTCGGGGATGAAGGCGATTGCGCTGGCGTATCAGTCGATTTTGCTTGGCGATGCTACGTGCATTCTGGCGGGCGGGACCGAGTCGATGTCGCGGGTTCCCTATTTGCTGGATCAGGCGCGCTGGGGATACCGGATGGGCACGCAGGAGTTGGTGGACGGAATGTATCGGGATGGATTTTTTTGTCCGCTGGCGAAGATGGTTATGGGCGAAACCGCGGAGGTGCTGGCCGAGCAATACAAGATTTCGCGGGAGGAACAGGATGAGTTTGCGCTCGCCTCGCAGACGCGGGCGGCGCGGGCCATTGCGGCGGGGCGCTTCAACGACGAGATTGTGCCGGTGACGATGGATGGGAAAAAAGGAACGACGACTTTTTCGCGCGACGAGCATCCGTTTCCGGACACGACGATGGAGAAACTCGCTAAGCTCGCGCCGGTGTTCTCGAAAACGGGGACGATTACTGCGGGGAATTCGTCGGGGATCACCGACGGGGCGGCGGCGGTGGTGGTGGCCAGCGAGCATTTCGTCAAGCAAAACAATCTGAAGCCGCTGGCGCGGATTCAGGCGGTTGCGTCGGCGGGGGTGGATCCGAAGACGATGGGGATCGGACCGGTGCCGGCGTTGCAGAAACTGGAAGACAAGCATGGACTGCGGCTGCATGATTTCGGCCTGATTGAGATGAACGAGGCGTTTGCGGCGCAGGTGCTGGCTTGCGATCGGGTGCTGACTATGAGTCGCGAGCGCTTGAACGTGAACGGTGGGGCGATTGCGCTGGGGCATCCGATCGGGTGCACGGGAACGCGGATTGTGGTGACGCTGGTGCACGAGATGCTGAAGCGGAATACGAAGCGAGGCGTGGCCACGTTGTGCGTGAGCGGCGGGATGGGGATGGCGCTGGCGGTGGAGAGTGTAGTGTAGGAGCGCAATTCGGGTTTTGGCCGTTTCCGCGGAACAAGATGATGAGGACGAGTCGGTGGTGCCGTTCCTGCGGGACTCGATTCTCCATTTCCCGGGCTGTCCCGCCACTTACGTGGCGGGCTAATGAATGCCGCCGCTGCGCGGCTGGGTTCGGGGCGATGGAACGTCTTTCGCCCTTTCGGGGCTGGCACTCGCTCTCTTTCGTTCTACCTACGGCTTGCGCCGTGGGCTGTAATCTGTCGCCGCTTTGCGGCTTGGGGGCCGGGACCCTCGAAGCCACCGTGCCTCATTTGCAATCACGATTGGAATGAATTCGAGTCCTCACTTTCGGGTTGCGGTAGAGTCGGATACCGAACTGCTCCTTGATTTCATGCGCGACTACTATGCGTTCGATGGGCATGGCTACGATCGGGAGAAGGCGCGGGGGGCGCTGATGGCGCTGCTGCGCGATCCGAAACTGGGGCGCGCGTGGCTCATCCTGGATGGCGAAACTGCCGTCGGTTATATCGTGCTGTGTTTTGGCTACAGCCTGGAGTGGCTGGGACGGGATGCGTTTGTCGACGAGTTTTATCTGCGGGAGGAGTATCGCGGGCGGGGATGGGGGCGGCGAACGATGGAGTTGGTGGAGGAGGAGGCGCGGCAGGCGGGAATTCGCACGCTGCATCTGGAGGTGATGCGCCAGAATACAGCGGCGCTGCCGACCTACCGCAAGCTGGGGTTCAGGGAACACGAAAGTACATTCCTGTCGAAGTGGATCGCGGCGGATATGACGAAGCCTCCGCGGACAGACGGGCATTGAGAGCACTGATCGCTCTTTCTGGCGGACGGTTCTTCTGCTATGCTTTTCGCGCTTTTCAGCGGCGTGGCCATGGTATCGGCGAGCCAGCCACAAGGAGGAGTATCGTGATTCGACGCATCGTAGGTTTGGGCTGTCTCGCAGGTTTGCTGGCGATCGCTCAGCTGGCGCGGGCGCAGGATTTTTCCGCCGACGTGGTCAGCAACAAGCAAGGCAACGGCGGGCAGGGCAAGCTCTATTCGACCAAAGACAAGGTGCGGTGGGAACTGGGAGAGCGCAATCCGCAGATGGGGCCGACGGCGCTGGTGGTGGACGAGGCGCAAGGCAAATCGTTCGTCCTTATGGCACAGCAGCATATGTACATGGATTCGCAGCCCTGGATGACGAAAACGCCGGTCGTTACCCAGTTCTGGCACGTGGCAGACGTGAATGACGCCTGCCCGCAATGGAAGAAGATTGCCGAGCAGTACAAAACCGACAAGGACTGGGGAAGCTGCTCCAAGGTTGGCAGCGATACGGTGAACGGACGCAGCGCGGTGAAATATGAAGGCGTGTCCAGCAAGGGCGAAAAGTCCTATTACTGGGTGGACACGAAACTCAAGTGCGTGATCAAGGGCGAGAGCGGGTCGGGAACGTTTGAGCTGCGCAACATACAGGAAGCTTCGCAGCCGGCGAGCCTGTTTGAGGTTCCCGCGGGCTACACCAAGTTCGATATGGGGGCGATGATGAAACAGCGCCCGCAGTGACATCCCGAGATCCCCGCCCTGGCAAATAATCCGCTTTCCTGCCGGGAGCGAAGGGCCGCATCCCGCGGCCCGGCTTTTCTTTCCGGCATCGCCCAGCGCCCCACGCCATTCAAGTTCAGTTGGACTGAGCCGGTGTCACGTCTGGCAGCACTGGCCTCGGACACGACCCTTCGGGTCGATGCCTGCCCGTGCGCGGTTCGCCAATTGCAATCCTGATCCCGGGCAAATCCCCGCCATGGACGAGATTGTTAACGATTTTCTTATCGAGAGCGGCGAAAACCTGGACCGCCTGGACCGGGAGCTGGTGAAGCTGGAGAGCGATCCGCAATCGGAAGAACTGCTGGCTTCGATTTTCCGCACCATTCACACCATCAAGGGCAGCTGCGGATTTCTGGGATTCGGGCGTCTCGAAAAGGTGACGCAGGCCGGAGAAAGCCTGCTCTCACGCCTGCGGGATGGCGAACTTGCACTCACGGCGGAGCTAATCAGCGGCTTGCTGGCCATGGTGGACGCGGTGCGGCGCATGCTGGCGCAGATTCGAGCCAGCGAGCACGATGGAGAAGACGACTACGCGGAACTGATCGAGACGCTGAAGAAGTTGCAGGGCGCAGCCGGGAAAGTGGCGCAGGAAGGGAGCAGTGTCGTCGCCGCAGGGTGCAGTGGCGGACGGCGGCAGCCAAAAGAGCAGGCGGCGAGACGGTTCCCACGGACGCGGCATCGCCGTCGCCTGCCCTGAAGGATGATGCCGCGAGGGCCAGCCGAACCAGCGGGACGTATTCTGGGAACAAAACAGGCTATACTTTTGATGGTTGGTTGGTTTGTCCGCTGGGAGAAGTAATGCCAATATCCGCTGTCATTGTGGATGATGAGCAACTGGCTCGCGACGAACTGGCCTTTCTGCTCAAGAACGCCGGGGAAGTCGACGTCGTGGCCCAGGGCAAGAACGGGCTGGAAGCTGTCAACCTCATCAAGGAGCACAATCCGGACCTGGTGTTTCTGGATGTGCAGATGCCCGGGCTGGACGGCTTCGGCGTCATCAAGAAACTGCTGGACAAGAAGGTCCCCCTCCCTAAAATCGTGTTTGCCACTGCCTTTGACCAATATGCCGTCAAAGCCTTCGAGGTGAATGCGGTCGACTATCTGCTGAAGCCGTTCGACAAGAAGCGAGTGGCGCAATCGTTGCAGAAAGCTCGCGCCAAGCAGGAAGCCGACGCCCTTCCCGCCGAAAAAATCGATACGCTGGTGCGCATGATCGAGTCGCAGAAGCAGCCAGCTTCGAAAATCCTGATCAAAGCCCAGGGCCGCATGTTCCTGGTTGACCAGAAAGACGTTTGCTACGCCTGGATCGAAGATGGCGTCATCAGCGTGGTCACGGGCGGGGCGGGCAGCATGGAAGGACAATCAAACTGCCGGACTCTGGAGGAATTGCTGGCCAGCCTGGATGCGAACCTGTTCTGGCGGGCGCACCGCTCCTACCTGGTGAACATCAATCGCATCCGCGAAGTCGTTCCCTGGTTCAAGAGTTCCTACCAACTTCGAATGGACGACCGAAAGCAGACCGAGATCCCCGTCAGCCGGGCACAGACCAAGCGGTTGCGAGAACTATTTGGACTCTGAGTTTTCGGCTGGGCTTTCGGTTGAAGCCGAATGCGGCGCAGCGCGCGGCGTAGCGTCGGCGCCATGAGACTGCCGCGGAGAACTTTTTTCCGCCCTCTCCACTACGGCGAGCAGGTCGTCAATCAACGTACTGTCGTTCATCCATCCTCTTCGCTAATCGCGAACTGGCGAAGATCTCACAACATCAACCGGAGGAGGGCCGAACCGCGGACCGCTCCTCCGGTTCCAGGGGGAAGGTCAGACTGCCAGAGCTTCCAGAGCCATCCGGTCGCGGATTACCAGCGTGGGCCCGTCGTGGCGGATCAAGTGCTTCCTCTTGAGGTCGCTCAAGAGCCTGGTAACGGTCTCACGAGAGGAACCGATGCGCTGCGCGATTTCCTCGTGCGTCATGGCGGAAAGAATGCGGACTTCGCTGGCATGTGTCTCCTGGGCGGCGGCGGGCGATTGCGACAGCAGCAGGCGCGCCAGCTTTCCCGCCGACGAACGGGTCAGCACCAGGTCGTGGATGTCGCGATAGGCATTCTGAAAGTCGCGGCTCAGGCTCTGGGCGGTGTGCAAGCCCACTTCGGGATGCAGTTCCATCAGTTCCAGAAGGTGCTTGCGGTCGACGAAATTCAGTTGGCAGGGAGTGGCAGTCTCCGCCGTAATTTCATATGCCATACCCGAAACGGATGCGCTCAGGCCAAGGGCTTCTCCGGCCTCTGAGGTCTTCAGGATGAGAATTTTGCCTTCCCGCGAGGTGGTGGAGAGGTTCACTTTTCCCGAACACAGAATGAATATGCCGCGTGGGGTCTGGCCCTCCACGAAAAGGACAACTCCAGCCGGCAAGTTGCTCTTGTGGCTGACCTGGTTCAGCGCGTGCAGTACGGTGGTGGAGAAGCCGCAAAAGAAAGATGGGTTGGTTTGCTTGCACTCGGTGCAGTTTTCGATGATTTCCAAGCCGTAAGGCGCTTTCAAGTGAACCTCCATGTCGGACGGCCGCTTCTGCCTTTTGGGACAAGGCACAGTGGCCGAGCCGGACGCACCGAAATGATGCGACGCGGTGAGCAGGGCTCGGGCGTGGGCCCGGGTATCGCTGTGCGAGCTTTGAGCTGCCGAGATCAGTTCCCATGCAGCGCTGGGCTCTTCCCGCCGCTCCCACTCGACCTGGCAGGCAAACAAGTAGAGGGGATCGAGTTCGTGCGGGATCGATTGCGGGCCGGGCGCGGCCAGAATTGCAGCCGGTTCCTGAGGGGGTACCACCTCTTCCGACTGCGCCACGCTCCATCCAGACTGGAACCTGGAATAATCGCCGAGCCGATGACAACGCGGGGATCTTGGCGCCACCGCGAGCGCAACCTTGCAGCGGCTCGGACTGAACAACTGGCCTTGGCTGGTCAACAACACTCCGACTCCACGAGAGATCTGGTCTCTCGACTTCCGACTTCCGACGTTCGATGCTCTTCGATTTTTGGGTAGCGCTGGTGCGCTCTGAATGAGGTCGGAAGAGCTCGTGCCGGCCAGAGGCAGAGTGAGCAAGCTTTGTGCAATTGAGATGCCGCATGGGAATGAGGATGGGAAGGGGAATAACTTCCCTGTTTGAAACAAGTTCCGAAAAAGAATGCGCCCACCTGTTTCGGGAATGTTGCCGAATAATCGGCAAACCGCCGATTAGCGGTCAGGCCAGTGCGCGAAAACGCTGTAAACGCAGGCAGGGAAACACTAGCTTTTTTGAGATCCGGAATAGTCCTGACGAGCGATCTTCAGACGCTGCATCTTGGATTGCAAGGTGGTGCGCTTCAGGCCCAGGCGAGCCGCAGCGCCATTCGATCCAGAGATCACGCCAGCGGTTTCCCGCAGAACCCGGATAATGTGCTCGCGTTCGGCGCGATCCAGGGTTTGATCGGGTGAGGCGAGGGCGGGCGGTTGGTTGCGGCGAAGCCCTGCCAAGGGCACGCGCAGGACTCTGCCCTGGCTCAGAATGACCGATCGTTCGACCAGATTCTCCAACTCGCGGACGTTTCCGGGCCAGGCCCACTCGGTCAGCGCAATCATGGTTTCTTTGGGAACCGTTTCAATGTGGCGCTCCATGCGGGGAGCAAATTTACGCACGAAGTGGCGGACCAATAGAGGAATGTCTTCGCGCCGCTCGCGCAGCGCCGGCATGTGGATGGGGAAAACACTAAGGCGGTAGAAGAGATCGGAGCGAAATTCGCTTTCTGCCACACTCTGAGCCAGATCGCGATTAGTGGCCGCGACCACACGCAGATTGACCTTGATGGTGCGGGTGCTGCCCAGGCGCTCGAATTCCTGATCCTGCAGCGCGCGCAGCAGCTTGGCCTGTAACTCGAGCGGAATGTCGCCGACTTCGTCGAGGAAAAGAGTTCCGTCGTGGGCCAACTCCATGCGCCCGATCTTCTGGCTGATGGCGCCCGTGAATGCGCCCCTCTCGTGACCGAAAAGTTCGCTTTCGAGCAACCCGGTGGGAATCGCGGCACAGTTGATTTTGATGAAGGGCCCGTCGTGTCGACGGCTCATGCGATGGATGGCACGGGCGATGAGCTCCTTGCCGGTTCCGGTCTCGCCCAGAATCAGCACGGTGGCGTCGCTGGTGGCCACAGTCGCCGCCTGGTCGAGGGCCTGTTTGAGCGTCGGGCTGACGCCGATGATCTCCGCAAAGGGAGCCTCGGCGCGAAACTCGCCTTGCAGGCACCTTCCTTCTTCGTCCAGGCGTTGCTTGAGGGCTTCGATTTCCACCGCGGCCCGGTGGTTCTCCATGGCTACAGCACACTGGGCAGCAACCTGATTCAGCAAGTTCAAGTCGTCCGGGTGAAAAGCGCCGGCGCGGGTGCTGCCCAGCACCAGCACGCCGAATGCTTCTTTGGGACGAACCAGAGGGACGCAGCACAGCGATTGCAGACCTTCGTCCAGCAGTCTGCGCGCAATCTCAACCTGGAAGCTCTGGATCTGTTCCCTGGAGAAAATCATGGGAAGGCGGGCCTGCAGCGAACGGCCGCCCGGACTGTTGTGGGCGCTGATCTCCACCGCAGAAAGCAGGCCCTTGCCCAAAGGAAAATCTTCGGCCTGGCGGACCAGAAGCCCGCGGCCGGCGTCGTGCAACTCGAGGCTGGCATACTCCTGGCGCAAGACGCGGCGGATTCGCGCCGAGATGCTGGGAAAAACCTGCGGCACATTCCAATTCGACGCCAGGATATTTCCCACATCCGCGAGTATCTGAAACCGTTCCCTTTCCTGGCGCAGCCTGGTGTTCACATTGTGGAGCGATTGTTCCAGCTTCTTCTGCTCGGTCAACTCGACTGCGACAACGCCGATTCGGGTGACGGCGCCGGCGTCATCCTTGATGGGAAGGAAGTGCTCGATCCAGTATCCGACCTCGGTTCGCGTTGGGAGCAAGGCGGAAACCTGGAAGTTCAGAACCGTTTCTCCGGCGGAGAGCACGCGTTGAAACTCTGGCTCTACAAGGTCTGCAAAGTCACCCAGCACCTGACGGACGGTCCTGCCGAGATGATCCGGCGCGGGAACGCCATTCATTTCTGCAAGCCTGTCGTTGATGGCAAGGAACCGAAAATTGGAGTCAAGAATGCAGAGGCCGACGGTTGGGGAGTTCGAATACGCGCCAAAGAGCTTTTCAGGATCGGAAAGGGCGCCGGGGAAAACCAGCCGAATCGCATCGCTGGGCCAAGAGAGGAGGTTCTGCTCCGCGACAAGTGTGGCATGACTTGCCGCCAGTGGCGCCCCGATATAGTCACCATTCGGTGGTCTGGCGTTCGAGGGGACCACGACAGTACTCCATCACTGCCTCCCCCCAAAGGCAGATTTGCCCTGTGACCCGGGACCTGCGGAGAGATTATACCGAGGAAGTCAAGCGCAGAAGTATCGAGTAAGTTCCTGATACGCTTCCGGAATTCAAGAACTGCACAAGAAGGAGCACTCTGCAAACCGAGCGGTCGGTCGGACGTCGGCGGAGCGGTGGCTGTGGGATCTGCGCTCTATAATCGCCAATATGGCCCGAGGATGGGAGAGCAAGTCGGTCGAGGCGCAGCAGGCGGAGGCGGCTGAAGTGACAAAGACGCCCCGCCGCAAGCTCAATGCGGAGGAGGCGCGGCGGTTGCGGGAGAGAGAGAATCTGCGCCTGGCGCGACAGAGAGTCCTGCAGCAGATCGAAAAGAGCACTCATCCGCTCCACCGCAAGTTGCTGGAAGATGCGCTTGCGGATCTCGAGGGAAAGCTGCGCGCGTTGGAATGAAAACGCAGGCCCGCGACATCAGATTTGGACGCAAAATCAGAAGTCGTTGAGCCAGGATGTGAGGCACGGCCGGCGGCCTCGCCACGTCGGTAACGTATAATAAGGTTTTTATGACCGCTTACGTTTACGTTTCGCTCAAAAGGAGCGTCCTCGACCCCCAGGGCAAAACCATTCAGGGCGCGCTTCAAAAGATGGGCTACAAGGGCCTGGAGAACGTCCGTCAGGGAAAATATTTCGAGCTTACCCTCGACGGGGGATTGTCGCGCGAAGAGGCCCAGAACGAAGTCGAGCGCATCGCTCGCGAAGTGCTGACCAATCCAGTCATTGAAGAGTTCCGGTTCTCGCTGGCTGAGTAGAAATCGGCCCGGGAATGCAGTGAGGGCTTCCGCATGTGCGGCATTGTCGGTTACGTGGGCAAGAAGAGCGTAGTGCCGGTCATCATTGAAGGCCTGCGGCGGCTGGAGTATCGCGGCTACGATTCGGCGGGCATCGCAGTCGCCGGCAACGGGAACGGGCTGCAGATCCGCCGCGCGGAAGGCAAGCTGCGCAATCTGGAAGAGGTAGTTCGGCAGAAGCCGCTCGACGGAACTTACGGCATTGGACACACGCGCTGGGCCACGCACGGTCGTCCGACCGAGGAGAACGCCCATCCCCACCGCGACTGCACGGGCAAGATCGTGGTCGTACACAACGGCATCGTCGAGAACTATCTCAGCCTGAAAAAGAAGCTCATCGAGGAGGGACACCGTTTCACGACCGAAACCGACACCGAGATCGTGGCCCACTTGATTGAGAAGTATTCGGCCAGCCCGGGGAATGGTGCGCGCCTCCCATTGGAAGAGGCGGTGCGGCAGGCAGTGAAGCAACTCTCGGGGGTCTTTGCGCTGGCCGTGATCTCGACCGACGATCCCAACAAGATCGTGGCGGCGCGCAACGGGCCGCCGGCAGTGATCGGGCTGGGCAATGATGAGTACTTCGTTGCCTCGGATGTGCCTGCCATTCTCAATCACACCCGCGACATTTTCTTTCTGGCGGACGGCGACATGGCGGTAGTGACCGCCGATGGCGTGCAGCTCTGTGACTTCGACGGGAAGCCGGTGCAGCGGCCGGTGCAGCATGTGACCTGGGACCCGATCATGGCCGAAAAAGGCGGCTTCAAGCACTTCATGCTCAAGGAAATCTACGAGCAGCCGCGCGCCGTCCGGGACACAACGCTAGGCCGGGTTTCGCAGGATACGGGGCACATTTTTCTCGACGAGATGGGGATCGGCGAGGCGGAATTCCGCAGCGCGGAGAAGATCAACATCATCGCTTGCGGAACGAGCTGGCATGCCGGGCAGGCGGGGAAGTTCATGATCGAAACGCTGGCCCGGGTACCGGTCGAAGTGGATTATGCCAGCGAATGGCGATACCGCAATCCGATTGTCGATCCGAAAACGATGACGCTGGTGATTTCGCAGTCGGGCGAGACCGCCGACACCATCGCCGCGCAACGCGAGGCCAAAGCCAGGGGATCGAAGACTCTGGCCATCTGCAACGTAGTCGGTTCGATGATCACGCGCGAAGCGGCGGGCACGATCTACACGCACGCCGGGCCGGAGATCGGCGTGGCCTCGACTAAGGCCTTCACGGCGCAGCTTACCGCGCTCTACATCTTTGCCATGTATCTGGCACAGGTGCGAGGCGCGATGGCGCCGGAGCAGGCCCGTGCCGATATGCTGGAACTCACCCGCATTCCCGGCAAGCTTGACCACATCCTGACGCATGACGAGGCCTGCGAAGAGTTGGCCAAGCGCTACCAGCGCGTGCACGACTTCCTCTTTCTGGGACGAGGCATTCACTATCCCATCGCGCTCGAAGGGGCGCTCAAGCTGAAGGAAATTTCCTACATCCACGCCGAGGGATATCCGGCCGGCGAGATGAAGCATGGCCCCAATGCGCTGATCGATGAGAATCTGCCGGTGGTGATCATCGCGACGCGCGATGTGAACAACCCGGGTTCGATGGTGCGCTACGAGAAGACGATCTCAAACCTGAAGGAAGTGAAGGCGCGCTCTGGAGTTGTGATTGCGCTGGCTACGGAAGGCGATGAAGAGATTAAGGAAGCGGCGGATCACGTGTTGTATATTCCGCCGGCACCGGAAGAATTGTCGCCGATTCTGGAGATCGTTCCGCTGCAGTTGCTGGCCTATCACATCGCCGTGCGGCGCGGCTGCGACGTCGATCAACCGAGGAATCTGGCGAAGTCGGTGACGGTGGAGTAGCGCCAGTCTTCAGCTGCGAGCCGACCGTCAGCCATCAGATCTTCTCCACCTCGACGTCGGTGTGAAGAAAATCGTCCCCTTTGAACAGCAGCGGTTCGTCCATCTCTTTCGCCAACGCGTAGGCAAAACAGTCGCCGAAGTTGAGCCCCGCCCTGTGGCGCCCTTTGCCGAAATCACGGTAGGCCTGCCGCGCGATTTCCGCTTGTTTGGGGGTGACCGATTCAATTCTCACGCGCAGATCACTCAGCAGATCGTCAAGCTTGCGGCTTAGCACCGGATTTCGATTGCTGTCGATCACAACGCCAGCCTCGACGTAGTTCACAGCGGACATGCGGCAGGCCGGTGAACGATACATAGCTTCACCGATGACTGTAGCATCCGGTTCATCCCGCAAGAATGCGATGATTGCTGACGTGTCAACGATCATTTCGGCAAGCCATTTTCGTCGTACAGCAAGTCGCCATGGTCGATCGAGCGATACGGTTCTTTCCAGAGCGGGCCGCACTCTCTTGCAATTTTCAGAATACGTTTGAGCCTGTCCTCTTTATCCGTAGAACGGACGCGTTCCAAACGCTCGCGTACTGCCTGCTCCACAGCCGAAGTCATGCTTTCCCCAGTAAGCCGCGCGAGTTCTCGGGCCAAGCGGTGGGTCTTTTCGTTCTTGATGTTCAAGCTCATGGATACCTGTCTACCCTCATCGTCTACCATTCTACCATATCAGTCAATCGTGGCCTGTGCGAGCCTCCCCGTGGATCATCAGAACAAGCAGGACGGGCGGAGAAGAACCACTCACCTCAGGGGCTAAAGCCCAGTATTGATTCGACCCTTGACGGCACGACTTGAAGTCGTGCCCTTCCCAAAACCATTTGCGAGATGGGTGTAGCGCCTGGTTCGGGATCAGACCCGGTACGAGGGGGGCTTGATGCCCTTGTCACGCAAATAAATCTCGGCTTGGCCGCGATGATGCGCCACGTGCACGTACATCGCCAGCAGGACGTCGCGGCCAGGAAGATTTCCGTCGGGAGAATTGTGGCGCTTGCTGAGCTGGTCATCGGTCAGGTTTGAGATCACCCCTGAGCAATAGGTGAACGAGTCGGTGAGTAATTTGACGATGCCATCTTTGTCGGTGGGGGAAGGCAGTTGGGGTGGGCCGGAATCCTGGAGGCCGGCACAGAATTGATAGTTGGTAACGGCAATGTGGGACATCAACTCCCCGAAGTTCATCGATTCGGGATGGGGACGGAAGCCATATTGGTCGGCGGGCATGGCCTGGGCCACGGCGATCGAGAGTTTGGTGAGGGCGTCGAAGTGCGTGGAATACTCTGCGGCGGGCGTAGCAGCCGGGCCAGCACTGGCCACAAACAGAGGAATAGACACTGCAGAAATTAGAAGCAGAAGAGCGGGGGATTTCATGGAAGCTCCTAGACTGACGCAGCCACCCCACCGGAGTATTGGGTGAGCATTGCGAAGATTGGTGACTCTCCCCCATTTGACGTAGATCTCGCCCGTGCGTCAACAAACGAAAAAGGTCAATTGGACCGAGCACTATTGGGAGCCGCTGAAGAAGTTTCTGGCCTGACGTGAAAGTGATGGCTAGTCTTGCGCTTGGTTGAGAGAGATCCGGAGTCTCCACAAAACTCCGGCGAGTGCTGCAATCGCGGCGGACCATACCGCGAACGTCACATTCACCACCCAGGCTGGAACTGCGCCTACACGACGTAGCAGGAATGGCAGGAAATTCCAGGTGGTGATGTGCACGTAATCCCAGGCATCTTGAGTCAGGGTTTCGGTATTGAGGCCCCAGGCATCCATCTTCCCGAAGGTGAAGGCCGCAATGTTTTTGAAACGCAGCGCGATCACGAACGTGGGATGACCGAAGGTCTCCATCTGGTAGATCTCGAGGGAAAGCCAGAAAGCAAGGGACGCGACCTGAATCACAAGGCTGGCGGCGATCAGCGCCACGCTGCATCGCCAGGTCCATAGGCTGAGATTGGCGGGATAGCGCAACAACAGCGGAACCGCAAGAAGCGCAACCATTTCCACTACGGTCGAAACGTAGCGGTCGCCCCAGGCGAAGTCTCCGCTCCAGTAGGTGTAACGCGCGTAGAAGCTGATGCAGCCCACGAGAAGAACAAGCGAAGTTACGCCATACGCGCGGACGTCGGGACCAAGACGCTTCCACAGACGTATCAGCAACAGCACAGCCAGCAAGAGTAAAGGATCGAAAAGGAAGATCGACTTCTCCGGCTTGAACAGCGCGCCCAGGAAGCCAACATGAAACGGCGTGCTCCAGGGGAAGTTGGCCGGCAGCGTGGGATCGTGTAACCGCTGCTCCCTGGCGAAGAGCGGGATATAGGTCTGGGTCCACGAACCGAAGCGGTAGAAGTTGTACCAACGTTCGGCGAAGAGGAAGAAGGCATACACCGGCGCAACTACCTTGCAATAAGCCAAAACGCGCTGCCACAGCGCGCCGCCGCGCACTCGCTCGAACCAAAGCACCGCCAGCAGAAAGATGCCAGCCGCCACCAGGTCGAGGCCGGTGGTCAACCGGGTGAGCAAATTGAGGCCGAGCGCGGCCGATCCTAAAAAGAGCGCGCGAACATTTTCTGATCGCAGCCACTCATACTGGTAGGAAAAGCCGGTCAGAGTCAGCAACAGGATGTAGTTGTTCTCCATCATGTTCTGGGTGTAGTGCAGATGTGTGGTGCAGAACAGCAGGGCCAGCACACCTGCCACCGATTGCTTCAGGGTGAAGCGCAGCTGGCCGAGCAGGCGGAAGGCGATGAGAGCGGTCAGTACGTTGACCAGAATGCTGGTGCTGTAGCTCACGACGATGCTGCGCACCGATGGGTCGTCTTCATATTCGGCGAAGATGCTCCAGTGAGCGATCCATGTGCCCACCATGTCCGCCGGCAGCATGAGCAGCGACTGCCCGATGCCATACCAGCTATAAAGGCGGCCGCCGCGGCCGTGCAGGCCGAACTCGGGATAGTCGTTGGGGTAGAGCTGCGGCGCCGAGGTCCAAATCCAATGCGTGGTCTGCAGGCGGTAGCTAGTGTCGGCGCTGCCCAGCTCGCCTGACTGCACCACGAACGCCAGCAGGCCTGCGGCGAGGCAGAGAAGAAATAGAGGATCGCGGAACCAGTGCCGCAAGCGTGACGTCATCGTTGGGATGGTAATACAAGACGATTGGGGACAGCCCAGGCGGCGAGTTTGCGAAGCCGGCGACTTCTGTCTCGTCCGGGGTTGCAGGCTCTCAGGTTGACAAACGGAATCCGCTGTCTGAGTTATGCTGTAGCGTCAAAATCCATGGCCCCGTGCTCAACCTGCGGAACTCAGTTGGCGAGCGGCGTTCGCTTCTGCTCTTCCTGCGGACGGCCAACTGCAAGTACCGACGATGTGGCCACGCTCGACTACGCGGCCCCCACCGCGACTTCGCCGCTTCCTCCAAAACCACCGTCGGCGTCTTCCTCGCGCCCTCCGAGTTCGGCCGGATCCTTGCTGAGTGAAGGGCGCTTTCTTCCCGGCAGGCTGGTGGCCGGACGCTACCGCATCATCGCGTTGCTGGGAAAAGGCGGGATGGGCGAGGTGTACCGCGCCGACGATCTCACGCTAGGGCAGCCGGTCGCATTGAAGTTTTTGCCTGACGAGGCCGCGCATGATGAGGGATTACTGGAGCGCTTTCGCAACGAAGTGCGCATCGCGCGCCGGGTTTCCCATCCCAACGTTTGCCGCGTGTACGACGTAGGCGAGGTCGACGGCCACACATTTTTCACCATGGAGTATGTTGACGGCGAGGATCTGGCTTCCCTGCTGCGGCGCATCGGGCGGCTGCCGCAGGACAAGGCGCTCGAAATCGGGCGCCAGCTGTGTGCCGGGCTGGCGGCGGCGCATGCCAAGGGTGTCCTGCATCGCGATCTGAAGCCGGCCAACATCATGCTCGACGGGCGCGGGCAGGCCGTCATCATGGATTTTGGCCTGGCCGGCATTGCCGACGACATTCGCGGGGCGGAGGTACGCAGCGGCACTCCGGCTTACATGGCGCCGGAGCAGCTGGCGGGCCAGGAAGTCAGCACGCGCAGCGACATCTATTCGCTGGGACTGGTGCTGTACGAAGTTTTCACGGGCAAGCGGGCGTTCGCCACGTCTGCGGCGGAAGCTCTGCGCACCAAAGGAGAACGTACGCCGAGCCGCCCGTCGTCCGTGGTGAAGGATCTCGACCCGATCGTGGAGAAAGTGATTCTGCGCTGCCTGGAGGCGGAACCGACGGCTCGCCCGGCTACGGCGCTCGCGATCGCAGCCGCGATGCCGGGCGGTGATCCGCTGGCCGCGGCGCTGGCCGCGGGAGAGACGCCCTCGCCGCAGATGGTGGCAGCGGCGGGAGAAACGGTGGGCCTGCGCCCACAGGTTGCAGTGATCTGCTTCGCATCTCTTCTCGTCGCCCTGGGATGCGTTTTCTATCTATCGGTTCACAGCAGCGGGTTGGACAAGCTGCATCTAGAGCAGACGCCGGAGGTGCTGGCGCAGAAGGCTCGCGAGACGGTGGCGCGGCTGGGGTACTCAGAACGGCAGGCGGACAGCGCGTTCAGCCTGGGTTACGACATCGATTTCCTTGATTTCGTCGAGAAGAATGACAAGCCGCATCCCAATTGGGATGCGGTGCTCGGGGCGCGGCCTGCGCCGCTTTTTCTGTGGTATCGGCAGAGTCCGGACACAATGGTGGCGGAGGGCTTCATCGATCAGTTTCTCAGTCCGGGGATCGTGACGGAAAACAATCCGCCCACGGTTTTGTCGGGGATGGTGAATCTGGAACTCGACTCCCAAGGCCGGCTGATTTATTTTCAAGCGATCCCGTTGCAGAAAGATACGTCGAGTGGTTCGTTCGCGCCTGACGACTGGAATGCGCTGTTTTCTGCGGCAGGCCTCGATCCGGCCCAATTTCAGAAAGCTGAGCCGGAGTGGAACTCGCTGGCTGCGTCCGACGCCCGCTTGGCATGGACCGGAACATGGCCGGGTACGAAGCGGGCGTTGCGCGTCGATGCCGCTTCGTATCGCGGAAAACCGGTCTTCTTCCGGCTCAGCGGCGACTGGACCCAAGCCGGCCGGATGAAGGCGCCGGAGCAAACCCGGGGACAGAAGGCCCGGCAAGTGATTGGAATCATGATGATCCTGGCGCTGTTCCTGGGAGCCGGCTTGCTGGCGCGCGCCAACTACAGGCGGGGGCGCGCCGACCGGGAAGGCGCTTTCCGTCTGGGTATGACCATGTTCGCGCTGCAAATGCTGCTTTGGCTCTGCCGCACCCACATTGTCGCCGATTCCGCGATGCTCTACCTGCTCATGATTGCGGTCAGCACCTCGATGTTTGCCGCGGGCACCACGTGGATGTTGTACCTGGCGATTGAGCCCTGGATCCGGCGGCGCTGGCCGCAGGCCATCATTGCGTGGAGCCGGCTGCTATCGGGCCAGCTTCGCGATCCGCTGGTGGGGCGCGACATCCTCTTCGGAGTCATGTTGGGCGTGGTGTGTATCCTGATCATTCAGGTCCGTTTCATTCCCTTGATGCACCGGGGGGCATCGCCCAACCTACTGAACAGTTCGTATCTGATGGGTGGGCGCGAGGCCCTGGGTGCGTGGCTGATGCAGATACCGGCATCGATCTTTGGCACGTTGGAGTTTTTTGTCCTTCTGTTCGGGTTGAGATTCGTGCTGCGCAAGGACTGGCTGGCGGCGATTGCGTTTGTGGCCTTCTTCGTGGTGCAACAATTCTCGGGCCCATACGCCACCGTGGAGTTGCCGGCCTGGATCCTGATCTATGCGATCGCTGTGCTGATCGTGTTCCGCTTCGGGCTGATCCCTCTGGCGGCCGCTATCTTTACGGTAGACATGCTTGCGAACGTACCGCTGACCGCCGACTTCTCAGCCTGGTATATGGGCACGACCATGCTTGCGCTGCTGAGCGTGGTCGTGCTGGCGGCATGGGGCTTCTACCACTCGCTGGGCGGGGCGCCGGTGTGGAAGATGGAGATGGAGTAAGGACGCAGGACAGTTACCGGCGATCTTTGAGGATTTGTTCGATATCTCGCCTTCCGTGGAGAATCGAGACGACTTGCAGGGGTTTAGTGTCAGGTCTGTACACGATTAAGTATGAGTAGACGGGGAAGAACTTCACTGACTCGTCCGTCAAGTTCTTGCGCGAGTGTCCGGCGCCGGGACTTCGCGCCAGGAAAGCAATCTTATCCCGAATCACGGAGTCAACGCGATCCGCAATTTCGACGCTGGTTTGTTTCTTGATGTAACGCCAGATTTGGACAAGATCAAGCGCAGCTCTTGGCGCAAGAACATAACGCCTCGTCATTCCGGCTGGGCTTTCAATTTCGCCAAGTACTCGTCGAGTTGGTCTTCAGGAATGCCTTCGCCGCGGTCGAGTTGATCGATACCGAGCCGAATCCTGGTGTTGATCTCGGCGCGGTTCTCCAAAAGCCAGCGATCCTGTTCTTCCTGCGTTTCGAGCAGGCGCAGCAAGACTTCCTCGACGCTGCGGGAGCCGGTTGCCTGGAGCTGCTTTTGGATTCTGGCTTCCAGGGCCGCGTCGCGGATTTCGATGTTCATTGTTATTTTCCTTTGCTTAAAGGGTACGGAAAAAAGTGGGGTGAATCAACAAAATCCACGGAGGTACTGGCCGTGGAATCCCGCGCTTCGCAAAATCGGCGAAGCTTGGGCACCCGGCGCTGAAAAGCGCTGCGCCACCCAGAAGCACTTTTCCCGCTGAGGGCAGTTCCGCTTTCAAGCGGTACGCTTCGATGGCAGAGAAATCGAAGATCGATGCGATACGCCCCCGTCCTTTCCTAGGTTGGAAAGGACCTCGTCCTAGGTTGAAGAGGACCTCGCAACTTTAGGCCTCTGAAGCTCATCTAAAGATTGACAACAATCCACTCAAGTCCTATCATGTGCTTGATATAAAAGCACTTGCCATCGATTATTCGTTGACGGAAAAGGACTTATCGAGTTTAGGAGGCACGTTTTATGGGAAAGATTATCGGAATTGACCTGGGGACCACCAATTCCTGCGTGGCGGTGATGGAGGGCGGCGAGCCCAAAGTCATCCCTAATGAAGAAGGAGGGCGCACTACGCCCTCGGTGGTCGGCTTTACCAAGACCGGGGAACGGCTGGTGGGGCAGGTCGCGAAGCGGCAGGCCATCACCAATCCTGAGAACACGGTGTATTCGATCAAGCGGTTCATGGGACGCCGCTACGACGAAGTCAGCGAAGAGATCAAGATGGTGCCCTACAAGGTCGTCCAGTCGGGCGATCACGTCGCGGTGCTGGCGCAGGGCAAGGAGTACACGCCTCCGCAGATTTCGGCGTTGATTCTGCAGAAGTTGAAGAAGGCGGCGGAAGACTATCTCGGCGAAAAGGTCACCGAGGCGGTTATCACCGTGCCGGCGTATTTTAACGACGCGCAGCGACAGGCCACGAAAGACGCCGGGCAGATCGCCGGGCTGGAAGTGAAGCGCATCATCAACGAGCCCACGGCGGCTGCGCTGGCCTACGGACTCGACAAGGGCAAGGACGAGACCATTGCGGTCTACGACTTTGGCGGCGGGACGTTCGATATTTCGATTCTCGAAGTGGGCGAGGGCGTGATTGAGGTCAAAGCCACCAACGGCGACACCCACCTGGGCGGAGATAACCTCGACCAGCGGCTGGTGGATTGGCTGATTGACGAGTTCAAGAAAGACGAAGGCCTTGACCTGCGGGGCAAAGGCAACGAGATGGCTCTGCAGCGTCTGCGCGACGCGGCCGAGCGGGCGAAGATCGAGCTTTCGACCACCATGGAGACCGAAATCAATCTGCCGTTCATCACGGCGGACGCCAGCGGTCCCAAGCACCTGGTCAAGAAGCTGACGCGGGCGAAGCTCGAGTCGATGGTGGAAGACATCATTCAGAAGTCGGTTGGGCCGTGCAAGCAGTGCATGAAGGACGCGGGCATCGAGGCCAGCAAGATTAACGAAGTGGTGCTGGTCGGCGGACAGACGCGTATGCCGCGCATTCAGCAACTGGTGAAAGAGCTGTTCGGTCGCGAAGGCCACAAGGGCGTCAATCCCGATGAAGTCGTCGCGGTCGGTGCGGCGATCCAGGGCGGCGTTCTTAAGGGCGAAGTGAAAGACCTGCTGCTGCTCGATGTGACTCCGCTGACGCTGGCGATTGAAACGCTGGGCGGCGTGGCCACGCCGATGATCCCGCGGAATACGACCATTCCAACCAAGAAGACGGAGACGTTCTCGACGGCGGCCGACAGCCAGACCTCGGTTGAGGTGCATGTGCTGCAGGGCGAGCGGCCCATGGCGGCGCAGAACCGGACTCTGGGGAAGTTCCACCTGACCGGGATTCCGCCGGCTCCGCGCGGCGTGCCGCAGATCGAAGTGACGTTCGACATCGATGCCAACGGCATCCTGAACGTGACCGCAAAAGACACGGCCACGCAGAAGGATCAGAAGATCACGATTACGTCGTCTTCGGGCCTGTCGAAGGACGAGGTCGAGCGCATGGCGAAGGAAGCCGACGCGCACTCGGCGGAAGACAAAGCGCAGCGCGATGCGATCGAAGCCAAGAACCAGCTCGACTCTATGGTCTACAACATCGAGAAGATGCTGCGCGAATCGGGCGACAAGATCTCGGGGTCGGAGCGCGGCGATGTGGAGAACGCCCTGGCCGACGCCAAGAAGGCGCTGGAGTCGAACGACAAGGCGCAAATGGACAAGGCGCGCGAGAGCCTGACTCAGGCCTCGCACAAGCTGGCCGAGCAGATGTACAAGGCGGCGCAGCCGTCTGGCGGGCAGGGTGGTCCGGGAGCGGGCGCTGGCCCAACGCCGGACGCGAGCGCGGGCGGCAATGGTCAGGCCAAGAAAGACGAAGGCGTGATCGACGCCGAGTACGTGGACGTAGAGGATAAGAAGTAAGAAGCTGTCATCCTGAGCGGAGTGGATGCTGCGCGAAGGCGCAGCGTCCACGGAGTCGAAGGATCCCTACCTGTGCAACGTCTGTGCCGAGGGTAGAGATCCTTCGACTGCATTGCCACCCGCTTCGCGGGCGGCAATTTCGCTCAGGATGACATTTTGCAGGCCTTCATTTTCTCGGGGAGAGTGGAATTGGACTTCCAGATCAATGACGAAACGTACTTCGCCGACCTTGGCGACGGGGAGTGGCAGGTGTTTGTGTCCACGCCGAGCGGGGCGCGGCCAGTTCCTGTCTACGACGACGGCGCCGAGTTCGGAGACGCTACTATCCTTGTTGACGACAATCAGAGACGTAAGATCGTGAATTAGGCAGGCTTCTGCGCGGTCACAGGTCCCAGGTCAGGGAATGGCAACCACCACTAAGAAGGATTATTACGAAACCCTCGGCGTGAAGAAGTCGGCCTCGGCTGAGGACATCCGCAAGGCATTCCGCAAGCTGGCCCGCAAGTACCATCCTGACGTCAATCCCGGGGACAAGTCGGCGGAGGAGAAGTTTAAGGCGCTTTCCGAAGCCAACGACGTTCTCAGCGATCCCAAGAAGCGCAAAATCTACGACCAGGTCGGGTTTTACTCCGACAATATTGATCCGGCGACGGCAGAGGCGTATGCCCGCGCGGGCGGCGGGGCAGGCGGAGCCGGCGGATTTCCGGGCGGATTCCAGGGCGGGGCGCACGAGGGCGGCCAGGGCGTTCCCTTCGATTTCGGGGGGTTCGACTTCTCGGACCTGGTCGACAGCGCGGGCCGGGGCCGGAAAACGAGCGGCAGCGGAAACTTCCGCGATATTTTCGGCTCGATCTTTGGCGGCGGCCGAGCGGCACCAGCGGAGGAGGGTCCCGAGCCGGGAACGGACCTCGAATATCAGGTCAACGTTCCCTTCTGGACGGCGATTCGCGGCGGGGTGATGCGGCTCAACGTTACGCGGCATGATGTCTGTTCGACCTGCCATGGGCAGGGATTTCTCGAGTCTCCGGGCAAGTGTCCGGAGTGCGGCGGGACCGGGCAGATTACTCAGACTGGCGGACGGATGAAGTTCAACGTGCAATGTCCGCGCTGCCATGGGACAGGCAAGAACCTGACAACCTGCCCGACCTGCCACGGCGAAGGCACGGTGACAAAGACGGAGCCGCTCGAGGTGCGGATCAAGGCCGGGACGCGCGACGGGCAGCGTATCCGGGTGCCGGGCAAGGGCAACGCCGGGGCTCATGGCGGGGCGCCGGGCGATCTTTACGCGATCATCCGGACGGGCGAACATCCGATTTTCCGGCGCGAAGGGGACGACATCTACCTGACGGTTCCCGTCAATGCGACCGAGGCCGCCCTGGGGGCCAAGATTGAAGTGCCAACCATCGACGGGCGGGCGCTGCTCAAGATTCCTCCGGGGACGCAGTCTGGGCAGAAGCTGCGGCTCCGGGAAAAAGGCGTGCCTTCGGCCACGAAGGAAGGCGTGCGCGGGGACGAGATCGTCGAGATCACGGTGACCATGCCTATGCCCCGCGACGAGCGGACGAAAGAGTTGCTACGCGAGCTGGCCAAGCTGAACCCGGAAGATCCGCGGGCCGAGCTGTGGAGCAAGGTGTAGCCCCAAATAGGAACTCACCCCAAAATCTTTAACACAGAGGACACGGGGTATCACAGGGTAAACCTGGTTTTTTGTGCTATGACGTAGGGATGGCGGTTTCGACTTCTTCGTTTCAGTCGCTGCGAGTCAACCAGGTTTCAGGTGCGATCGTGTCCTCGGCGATGCACGTTCACGCGGTTCTGGGGCCCGGATTGCTGGAAAGCGCCTACCAGGCTTGCCTTGGTCACGAACTTAGAAAACGCGGCTTGGAAGTAGCCAGCCAGGTCGGGCTGCCGGTGGTTTACGACGGGGAGAAGATCGAACTTGGATACCGGATCGATCTCATCGTCGAAAACTTGGTGATTGTCGAAGTGAAGTGCGTCGAGGCCATCCATCCGGTTCACCAGGCTCAGCTCTTGTCGTACATGCGGCTAAGCGGGATAGGAGTCGGTCTGCTCATCAATTTCTACGTCGCGCACCTGCGAGATGGCATCAAGCGCATGGTCGATGGGAAGGACTGGGAGAAGTAGCAGGCGCGCCCTACCCTGTGTTCCTCTGCGTCCCCTGTGGTTGAGGGTTTCGGCCGTTACCTCCGTACCACACCGCCCTTACAAAATTTTGCAAAAAAACTCAAAAAAAACTTGCATCTGTGGAAAATTCCCGTAATCTCACATTTGCGAACTAACTTCGCCGAAATGCCCGGGAAATCGCAGGATTCCGGGAGCCGCGAGCAAAACGTCTTCATCTTTCGAAGACACAAGGGAGACGCGGTGGTGAGAGTGAGTCGCTTGAGGAGGAAGCCATAGAAATTGGCAACAGCTAGCCAGCCGCATCAACAACCCGACAACCCTCAGCCCCTCGCCGCCGTCTCCGACCGGAACAAGCTCGCCCCCAAAAAGTTTGTCCGCCTCACGCTTTGGCCCCTGGTCGCCGCCACCTTCTTTATGGTCTCGGGCGGAACCTACGGCACCGAAGACATCGTGCATGGCGCGGGCTACGGACGCGCGATCCTGATTCTGCTGATCACGCCGCTGCTGTGGAGCCTGCCGACCGCTTTCATGATTGGCGAGCTTTCGAGCGCGCTGCCCTTCGAAGGCGGCTACTACGCCTGGGTGCGCCGCGCCATGGGCAACTTCTGGGGATTTCAGGAAGCCTGGCTGTCGCTGGTTGCTTCCATTTTCGACATGGCGATTTACCCCACGCTGTTCGTCCTTTACCTGACCCGCATGTTCCCTTGGTTCCAGGAGGGGTACCGCGGCCTGGCGGTAGGGTTGGCCGTAGTGATTGCGTGTGCAATTCTCAACATTGCGGGCGTGAAAGTCGTCTCAAACACGTCCCTTTGGCTGTTCTTTGCCCTGTCGGCGCCGTTCGTCGCGATCGTCTGCATTGCGCCGTTCAAGTTCGGAGCTCTGGCGGTGGCGGCGACGAAACCGACGAACTCCAGCGTGGATATTCTCACCGGGCTGCTGATCTGCATGTGGAACTACATGGGATGGGACAACGCCTCGACCATCGCCGCCGAAGTGGAGAAACCGCAGCGAACTTATCCTCGCGCCATGCTGGTGGCCGTCGCCATCGTTGCCGTCAGCTACATTGTTCCCGTGGCTTCCATGTGGATGACCGGCCTTCCGGCGAGTTCCTGGGATACGGGATTCTGGGCCGACATTGCCGGATTGCTGGGCGGCCCACTGCTGCGCGTGGGCCTGGCGCTGGGCGGAATGATCAGCGGCTTTGGCATGTTTAACGCGCTGGTCATGAGCTATTCCCGCCTGCCGCTGGCTATGGCCCAGGACGGAATGCTGCCGAAGGTGTTTGGCAAGCTGCATCCGAAATCGAAAGCGCCGTGGGTCGCGATCCTGTTCCTCGCGGTTTTCTGGATGCCTTGCTTGTTGCTCGGATTTGAGCGGCTAGTGACACTCGACATTCTGCTCTACGGCGCCAGCCTCATGCTGGAGTTCGCCGCGCTGGCCGTGCTGCGCTTCCGCGAGCCCGAACTGCGGCGGCCCTTCCGCGTGCCTGGCGGCCTGTTTGGAGCGATCGCCATCGGCATTCCTCCCATGCTGCTGCTGGGGTTCTCGGTTATCCGCAGCGAACATGAGGCGATCCTCGGGATGAGTTCGTTCGCCTTCGGGATGATCCTGATGGCTGCGGGATTTGTCGCGTATTTCTTGAATCGGGTGGTGAAGCCGGAAGGATGGGCGGCCCCGCCGGAGGGGGCGCAGCCCGCGGCGTAAGAAAACTCTCGCCACGGATTTCCACGGATTAACACGGATCGAAATCCGTGAGCATCCGTGAATATCCGTGGCCGATTTGTTTTTGTTGTAAATTGTTCTGGAATGACCAAGCGCAAATCCAAAGGCGCCTACATGATCTCCGCGGTCGCAGAGATGTATGGCATCCATCCACAGACGCTGCGGCTTTATGAGCGGGAAGGCTTGCTGAAGCCTTCGCGGACCGAAGGCAATACGCGTCTGTACACCGACGAAGATCTGCAGCGACTGGAGTTCATCCTTTCTCTGGCACGGGATCTGGGTGTGAACATTGCCGGAATGGCCATCATCCTGCAAATGCGCGAGCGCATGGAGGAGATGCAGCGCCAAATCCAGGAGTTCGTGCAGTATATCCAGCAGGAGGTGATCACGCGCGCGAACGCGGCGGCCGACCCGGCCAAGGGCGCGATTGTACCGGTCAGACGGCAAATCGTGGCGCCCACAGTGCAGGTCGGACGCAAGAAATAGCCAGTCCCATTAAACCCTGTCATCCTGAGCGAAGCGAAGGACCTATGCAACCTGCATGCGACGCCTGTCTGCCCGCGAGTGGCATGGGTCCTTCGGCCGCAACAGACGCGGGCCTCAGGATGACACGACTTCGGCGTATGATGTGTTGCTCGCGATGCTCTCCTTCAAGCTGGTTTACAGCGACGCTTACTACTTGCCGATCGGCGAGCACGTCTTTCCTGCTGAAAAGTACCGCCGCGTTCGCGACCGGCTGATCGCCAGCGGGGTAGCTGAAGCGACGGACTTCCTGGAGCCGCAGCCGGCCACCGATCAGGACATTCTGCTGGTGCACAAGCCTGAGTACGTGCAGAAGCTGAAGACCGGTACGCTCACCGCGCGCGAAGAAATGGAGATGGAAGTTCCCTACTCGCGTGACCTGGTGCAGGCCTTCTGGCTGGCGGCTGGCGGATCGATCCTGGCGGCGCAGCGGAGTCTGGCCGACCGCGTTTCGATCAGCATCGGCGGCGGATTTCACCATGCCTTCCCTGATCACGGCGAAGGATTCTGCATGATTCACGATGTGGCCGTGGCCATCCGCCGCCTGCAGCGGGACGACAAGATTCGCACGGCCATGACCGTCGACTGTGACGTGCATCAGGGCAACGGCACGGCTTCGATCTTCGCCGGCACGCGGACGGCGAGTTCGCTGCTGCCCTCGGCTTCGAGTTCGACGCTGGAAGGCCCTCAAGGCAGGGCCCGCGGAGGGAAAATGCGCGAGGCGCATGCCGGCGACGTCTTTACCATTTCGCTGCACCAGCACAACAACTATCCCTTGTGGAAGCCGCCTTCGTCGATCGACGTGGACCTGCCTGACGGCATCGGCGACGACGACTACCTGGCCTGGCTCGACAACGCTCTCAGCTCGGGTCTGCGGCAGTTCGAACCGGATTTGCTTTGCTACATCGCCGGCGCTGACCCGTACAAGGAGGACCAGTTGGGCGGGCTTTCCCTGACTATCGAGGGATTGAAAAAGCGCGACGAACTGGTGCTTCGAGTGGCCCGCGCGCGCAACATTCCGGTAATGGTCACATTTGCCGGCGGCTATGCCCAGAACATCGAAGACACGGTGACGATTCACAGCAATACCGTGGCGGCGGCCAGAAACGTATTCTCCTGAAATTACAGAATGTGCTTCGGGAGATGACTTCCTAAGAGGCCTCCAACCCCATCCTGCACGAAGTGCGCGATCATGCCGGGGCGCAGAGTGCGGCGCCATTGGACGAGAAGGCCGAAAAGAACGCCGAACACTGCGATCACCACCATGTATCGCCAGCCCTGATACCCGTGGCTTACACCGAAGGCGACGCCCTGCAGGATGATGCCGCCGGCAGCCGTTCGCGTCAATGCGGTAAATTGACGCTGCAAGTATCCCCGAAAAATGAGTTCTTCGCAGAAGCCAGCGGTCGCAGCCAGCATCAGGTAGAGGACGACTTCGGCAGGGCCGTGAGGAAACAGATTGCGGATTGCCTCATTGGGAACAACCTTGAGCAGATAGCTGATTCCGCCCAGCACCAGCCAGGAGACGATGAGGAATGCGATGGCGATTCCGAGATCGCGAAGAATGGCGATAGGGCGCGCCCAACTGCCGCCGACCAGATCGGAGATGCGCAGGTCGCGGCGGCTCACGCCGTACCAGATGAACGCGACCATGATCCATTCGACAATCATGACGACAACGTAGCCGATGGCCCGGCCGTGAGCGTGGCCCCTGGGCGACAGACCATGGTTGATGGCGCCCGCCAGCGACACGCCGAACAAGACGACGAGGATAACGATGGTGTGCCATGCCGGCGCGACGGCGCGATGGGATGGGCCGGGATCCACTTGTGGTACGACCGTCTGCGATGAACTCATCCGTCCTCCAAGTGACTATGGGTTTGACAAGCTGATGGTCTCAACTCAGTTTTATTTGCGAATGCGGGAGTGGCAGCGGCGCCGAGGATTAAGCCGAAATATGAGTTGATCGATAACGGCACCCATTTTACAACTTCCTTTTACAGAGACGTAGATGCTGACCTGCCCCGCCTGCTGCACCTCACTAACGCTGATCGATCCTCCGATTGGGGTTACGCGCCAATCCGGCGTTTTGGCCTCTTGCTTCAACGTGATAGCCTACTGGCTTGCAGGGGGTCAAAAGGGGCGGCTCGGGCCGCCGGGCGCCCTGCGAACAGCCCCGCCATGCCGGCCGAATCCAGACCACCCAGGACCACCGTAACTCCCTCATCAGAAGGGGGTTCTGGGCGTGCGTCGGGGGATGGAAAGGCGCAACTTTCCACCTCCGGCGGGGTTCCAACAGATGTGAGCACCGCCGCATTGGATCGGGGCATGCTGATGGCTGCGACGACGCCGGCTTACACGCCAATCGGGCCCTCGGTCGCAGGCGGAGATGCCGCCTCCGATGCGCAGATTATGCTGCGCGTCAAGGCCGGCGATCAGGCGGCGTTTGAGTACCTGGTGCAGAAGTATCGCCGTCCCATGGTGAGTTTCATGTACCGTATGGCGCGCAACACGGCGGCGGCTGAGGATCTGGCGCAGGAAGTTTTCCTGCGCGTGTATCGCTCGCGTGAGGGTTATGAGGCCAGCGCGAAGTTTACGACGTGGCTGTATCGCATTGCGACCAACCTGGCGGTGAATCACGCGCGTGATACGCGCCACGAACGGCCAGAGGTAACGGTCAGCCTGGACGAGCCGGATGAGGAGAGTGGCACAACGATCGAGCTGCCCGATGGCGGCCTGAACGCGGAACAGATGATGGTGCGCAGGGAGCGCATGCTGGCGATCCGCCGCAAAGTCGAGGCGCTGCCCGAGCTGCAACGGCTGGCGGTGATCATGCACAAGTACCAGCAGATGGATTACAAGCAGATTGCCGAAGTTTTGAAGAAGAGCGAATCGGCGACCAAGTCGCTGCTCTTCCGTGCGTATGAGACTTTGCGGGAACAGTTAAAAGAATATCTGTAGCAAGCTGTTGTTCTGGCAAGCATGGTTCTGGTGTGCGACGGTGGCGGGAGAAGTGAGGAAATCAGGATATGAACTGCGAAAAGATACACGAACGGATGCCCGACGTGGCCAGTGGGCTCAGTGAGTTCACGGCGGAGGAGAGCCAGCATCTGGCAAGTTGTAAGGGATGCGCGGAACAGTTGGCGGCGATGCGCGCCACCATGGCGCTGCTGGACGAGTGGCATACCCCGGAGCCCTCGCCATATTTCGACGTCCGCCTGCAGGCTCGCCTGCGGGAGGAGATGGCGCGGCCGCAGGCGAGTTGGCTGCAATGGTTCCGCCGCCCCGTGTTGGCGGCGGCGCTGACCGTGTTGATGGGGATTGGAGTTGGTCTGTTCGTGACCCGAGGTGGGAGCCTTCAGCAGCCGGCTGAAGATACCTATGCGGACGCAGGGCCCGGAAGTGCGGTGAACGACTTGAAAGCGTTGGACGCTGACCACGACATGTACTCGGATTTTGAGTTGCTCGACGACCTTGAATTGCAACAGGATGTGACGGCGAATCCGTAACTGGATTCTAGCTGTACGGGCCGCAAACGGTAGAAGACGCGGGGTGGAGAAAAGGGGCCGGGTTGAGGCTGGGAAAATACAGGACGGGATGGCTGGCGGCTGCCGGTCTGGCGACCGTCGTGTACGCTTGTGTCCCGTGCCTGGCCCAGAAAGGCGGTTTCCACCCAGCGCCGCATCCAGCGCAAGGGCATCCTGCAGCACCTCGTCCAGCGCAGTCTCATCCAGCACAGCAGTGGCATCCGGCGCCGGCGCATCCGCAGGGGCATCCGGTTCCTGCATATCGCCCGCAACAACCGGGCCGGCCAGCACAGGCGCCCCCCAAGCCGCAAGGTCATGCCGGGGATTGGCTGCGGCACTACAAAGACATGCCACCCGCCGAGCAGGAGCGGGCACTGCAAAACGATCAGGCATTCCGGCGTCTGCCGCCGGCGCAGCAGCAGCAGCTTCGGCAAAGGCTGCAGCATTTCTCGAGTCTGCCGCAGCAGCAGCAGTTGCGCATGCTGAACCGTATGGATACCTGGGAGCATCTGACTCCCGAGCAGAAGCAGCAGGCGCGGCAAGTCTTCGGGCAGATGCGCCAGCTTCCCCCTGACCGCCAGCGCATGGTGACCACCGCTGTTCGCGACTTGCGCTCCATGCCCCCGGACCAGCGCGAGCGCGTGATCGACTCTCCGCGCTTTAAAGGCATGTTCTCAGATCAGGAACGCGGCATGATTCGCGGGGCCGCCCGCCTGCCGCTCGCTCCTGGGGAAGGCGAACCCGCGCCAGGGACAGACACACATCCTCGTCAGTAAATGTCTTTACGATTTCCGACGCGCACCACGACGATCCGGATCTCTTTGTCGCGAAGCTCGCAAATGATGCGGAAGTTCCCGACTCGGTAGCGCCACAGATCGCCTAACGGTCCCTTAAGCGCTTTGCCGAGGGAGCGCGCATCCTCAAGGGGAGCAACGCGCTTGTCCATGTAGTCGAGGATTCGACGTGCTGATTGTTTGTCTAGTTTGCGCAGTTGGCGGCGGGCAGCATCGGTGTACTCAATCGTCCAAGCCAAGATCCCGTCTCACTTCCTGGGCGCTGAACGTATGTTCCTCGCCTTTGCGCAGGCGTTCCACAACGTCGGCTGCCAAGTAGTAGTCTTCCAGATCGTCGATGTGGTTCAGGATCATCTCGCGAATGTAGAACGCTTTGGTACGGCCGGTTTTCTCCGCCAGCGTGTCGAGGCGACGTTCGATGTCTTCCGGAAGTCGAATGGAAGTGGCCATGGAGTATTTGTATTCTACGTATTCAGTATATCACAACAGCACCGGGGGTTTCCCCTCACTGCCTTAGCAGGTTCCGCGCGATAAAGAACACGTTGGCCGGGCGTTCTCCCAGCCGCCGCATGAAGTAGGGATACCACTCCGTGCCAAAGGGAACGTAAACACGCATGCGCCAGCCGTCGCGCACCAGCTTTTTCTGCAGGTCGCGGCGAATCCCGTACAGCATCTGGAATTCAAATGAGTCACGAGCCAGGTTCTCGCGCGTGGCAAAGGCTTGAGCCTCGCGGATGATGTTCTCATCGTGCGTGGCCAGGCCGTGGTAGACACCACTCTTCATCAGGATCTTCATCAGCTTGACGTAGTTCGCGTCCACATCGGCTTTGCTTTCAAACGCAATGCTGGCCGGCTCCTTGTAGGCGCCTTTGCACAGCCGAATGCGGATGCGCTCTGCCAGCAACTTCTCGACATCGCTTTCTGAGCGCTTGAGATAAGCCTGGATCACGGCGCCGACGCTGTTTCCATTTCCGGGCACGCGGTGCAGTTCATGCACAAAATCGAGCGTGCGCTGGGTGTAGGGAGAGCCCTCCATGTCGACGCGCACGAAACCCGGCGGCGTCATGGAAGCCGATTTGGCCACGAGGCCGCTGACCAATTCGCGAGCCATCCCTTCATCCACATCCAGACCCATGTGGGTCAGCTTCAGGCTGATGTTGGCGTTCAGCTGATTGGCTGCAATGGCATCGAGTATCTGCTGATAAAGCTTTGCGCTCTGCCGGGCCTCGTCCGGGTTGGTGACGTTTTCGCCCAGGTTGTCGATGGTGACGCTCATGCCCGCGCGGTTCACCACCTGCGTGACCCGCACCGCGTCGGCAATTTCGGTGCCTGCCACGAAACGGCCGGAAACACGCTGGCCGAGCGCCGAGCGCTCGGCAAAATTGCGCAGCGACCGATTTTCGGAGAGATGAACGAAGAATGCCCTCAGCATGGAATACCTGCAAGATCGGGGTAGGACATGCCCGGAAGACGAGTGTCAATAACGGGAGGGGGAAGAGTGCGCACCTGCATCAAGATCACAGGAATTTGTACCACAAATGGAGGGCCACAGGCTGTGGGCGGAGGCACCGCCTCCTATCCTCACTTGCCGTGCTCTTCCAGGAACTTTTCGACCTCGATCGCGGCCATGCATCCGGTACCGGCTGCCGTGATGGCCTGGCGATAGCGGCGGTCCTGCACATCTCCGCAGGCGTAGACGCCGGCAACGCGGGTGTGAACGTAGTTATGAGTCTTGAGGTAGCCGTCGGGATCGGTGTCAAGCTGGCCAGCAAACATCTTGGCGTTGGGTTCGTGGCCGATGCCCAGAAACAGCGCGCTCGCAGGGAAGTCCCAAACCTTGCCCGTCTTCACGTTGCGCAGCTTCAGGCCGGTGACTTCCTGCTTGCCCACGTCGTAGACGTCTTCGACGACCGTGTCGAGCAGGAATTCAATCTTGGGGTTGTGCTGCGCTCGGTCAAGCATGATTTTTGAGGCGCGGAAGGCGTCGCGGCGATGAATCACTGTAACCTTGGTTGCAAATCGCGTGAGGAAGATCGCCTCTTCCATGGCCGAGTCGCCGCCGCCGACAACCACGATTTCCTTTCCCGAGAAAAAGAACCCGTCGCAGGTGGCGCATGACGAGACGCCGTGGCCGATGAGTTGCTGCTCATGCGGCAAGCCCAGCCACCGCGCTGAAGCGCCGCTGGCGATAATGAGAGCCTGGGTATGCACCTGCTGATGGCCGAGGTGCAGCACGAACGGGCGCTGGCTGAGGTCGGCACTGCTGAGGTGCGCCATGCGGTATTCGGCGCCGAAGCGCTCCGCCTGCTTGCGCATGTTTTCGACCAACTGCGGTCCCATAATTCCTTCGGGGAACCCGGGAAAATTCTCCACCAGCGTGGTGAGAGAAAGTTGTCCTCCCGGCTCGTGGCCTTCGATGACCAGCGGCTTCAGGTTGGCCCGCGCGGCATAGAGCGCTGCGGTGTGTCCGGAGCATCCGGACCCGATGATGACAACGTTGCGAGTTTCGCTCATGGATGTGGTGACAGATTAGATGGCGGAGTTCAGATTTTGATGCAACCCAGGGCTCGATACCTCCGGAGTCACTTCTTATCATTTGCCGGTTTCGCGGTTTTCGGCTTTGAGGCAGCTCCTGTCTTCGACTCGCCGCTGATTTTCGCTAATTCCTCCGGGACGATGGCGCGCACTCCCAGCAGCCCGCGATAGTTCGTAAGCACATCCGAGGCGCCGCGGAACAGCGGCTCGTAAGCACTCTGATCGGGCGCCGCGCCGTTTTCCGCAGCGGAGCAGCGCGCCAATGCGACCGAGGGCTTGCCAAAACGCTCCAGGCGAACGCGGCTGGCGGGACTATTGGCGCCGAGCATGGCCGCAGCGCTGGTGACGGCCGAGGCGCTGTCCTCGAGCGAAACCATGATGAGATCCTTGGGATCGCGCACGTGCAGCACCAGCGTTTCCACCATGTTCTGCCCGTCGTTGCTGAAGGAATATTGCACGCTGGAAAAGAGCGCCTGCACCGAGAATTCACGGCGAATCCGCACATAGCTGGCAACGGAAGGCTCGCCGGCAACATGGCTGCCCTGTCCCGCCGGCATGAAGCTTGGCAAATCGGTGAGCGTGGAACGACCGCGGGAGACCTCAAAATCCGCGCTGAACAGCGGCTGCTTGGGAATGCGGGTCAAGGCGGCGGCAATCTCTTTTTGCTCGTCGGCTGACGGAGTACACACGTTCAGCACATTGACCTTCACCTGCGGCTGGTTCGAGGCTGGGTTCGCAGGCTGTTCCTGGGCCGAAAGCGGCAAGCGCAGGGCTAGAAGGCCAAACAAGATTGCGAAGATCGGGATTCTGGGCACGGCGGAATTCTAAACGAGATGGATGGAAAACCTTAACGCAAAGTTGGCGAACGACAGCCGTGAAGACGCAAAGAAGGCAACAAGGAGACTTGAAGATTGGCTGCTCCCACGTCTCCAGGAGTGCCGCGCAGGATCGCGGAGAAAGACTTAGAATTTAAGTATGGCGAATCTGACTTTGGTTTATGGCATGAGGCTGCTGCCTTCCGAGGATATAGCAGAAGTCGGTCAGGCTCCGGTGAAGCTGACCAGCGGGCGCGAAGCCCACGTCACCATGCATGTGCTCGAGGGCAGCAAGGAAGAGATCGAAAAGCAGTTGCGCACGAGCCTGGAGGCCTTCTTCGATCTCTATCCCGAGATCTAGCCGGGATCAGCCGTTTCTGGCCGTATAATTCTAATCCTCCTGCGAACGGCTCCACGAAACATCATGCAATGGTCGTATCCAGAAGTGCGGCGCCAGTTGGTAGCGGCGGGCCTGTGGCCTGAGGGCCGCATGGCGCGCCTGGCCTGCTATCTGGCCGGTCTGGCGGCAGGGTTGTTCGCGCTCCAGAAGTTGTTAAACCTGTTTGCCCCTGCCTGGGGCGAGCATCTGGGAGGCTGGATCGGTTTTCTCACATTCGTCGCGGCGGTATTGTTTTCGATCCTGGCTTTCCGCTGGCTGAGGCGGAGAATCCTGTGGCGGCTGCGCAATCGGCTGATTGTCACCTACGTATTCATTGGTGTCATCCCTGCGGTGCTGCTTGTGGCGATGGCCCTGATCACGCTCTACGGGCTGGCCGGACAATTTGCCGTGTTTGTGGTGACTTCGGAGATCCACGCCCAGCTGAGAAGTCTGGAAGCCGTCAATGCAGCCGTCAGCAATGAACTGGCAGCGCAGCTCGCACGCGGCGCGAACCCGGCGGCCGAGTCACTGGCCGGGCTCAAGAAGCGCGATCGGTCCTGGGAACGCAGACAGGTTTGCGCCTGGTATGGCGAGAAGCAGCTGCCACTCTGCAGTGAGTTCAAAGGCGCAGAGCTTACCCTGCCTCGCTTTTTAAACGGGCGGTTTCGCGAAATCGTTCGCGACCACGGTGAGTTGCATCTGCGGGTGGTTACATCGCTCCCCCTTGGCTCAACCCAGCTCACAGTGGTGACCAGCGAGCCGTTTGACAAAGAGTTGGTGGGAAACATCGCGGCAGACCTGGGTGAGATTACTCTCCTGGTTTCCGCTGACCAAGTGCCCGGCCAGTCGCAGAAAAAGACGGAGGCTGGGTCCAACACCCGGCCAGATTCCGGCCTGCACGCGGACGTTGCCTTCAACCCGCCAGAAAGCCAGCGGGGGATAGTGATGAGCACCGGACAGCAAAGCGGCGCGGCCAATCAGCAGGCGCTGCGGCCGACCTTCACTGTGGGCGCGCTCCCCCCTCCGGCGAGCAGTTTTGACCGGGAAGTGTTTTTCCCCACTCCGCTTCCCGTGATTGACTGGCAGACTGGAAAACAAGGGAGCGCAGCCGCGGCGGTCCGGACGCGCCCGTCGGTGCTGTACGGGCACCTATTCGCCGACCTGGGGGAATTCGTCGGCGTCGTGGCCTATACGCTCGTGGGTGTGGGCGCTTTCTTTGCCCTCATCGAACTCATCGCCCTCATCATCGGCACGCGCATGACGCGCACGGTGACCGCCGCCGTGGCTCACCTTCATGACGCGACCAAGCATATCGATCGCGGCGACTTCAGCCATCGCATCCCGGTCAAATCAAGCGATCAGCTGGCCGAGCTGGCGATTTCGTTCAACTCGATGACCGCTTCGATCGAGAAACTGATCCTGGAACAGAAAGAAAAGCAGCGGCTGGAGAATGAACTGGCCATTGCGCAGGAAGTGCAGGCGCAGCTATTCCCGCGCCAGACCACGGAACTGGAGTCGCTCGAAGTGCACGGCTTCTGCCGCCCAGCCCGCACGGTGAGTGGAGACTACTACGACTTTCTGGCTGCCAGCTCCGACAAGCTGATTCTGGCGGTGGGAGACATCAGCGGGAAAGGAATCTCGGCCGCGCTCCTGATGGCGACGATTCACTCGGCGGTCCGCGCCTACAGCATCGAGAGCCTGCCTCAAGTTCAAGGAAGGGTGCGCGAACCGGTTGCCGTAGGCGCTGTCGCGGGAACGGGTCGGATGATGGCAACTTGGCGTGAGGGTGTCGACGTATCGCCGGCGGCTTTGCTCAGCCTGCTCAACCACCAGCTCTACGAAAGTACCCCACCGGAGAAATATGCGACTCTGTTCCTTGGCATCTACGATGGTCGAACGCGCCGCTTGAACTACAGCAACGGCGGCCATCTACCTCCGATCCTGATCGGCGAGGAGGGCGGTATCCGGAAACTGGAAACCGGGGGAACGGTGGTGGGCCTGTTCGACAACATGACCTATGATGAGGCCTCGGTCGAAATGCATCCCGGCGAGGTCTTCATCGCCTACAGCGATGGCATCACCGAACCGGAGAATGATTTCGGCGAGTTTGGCGAGCAGCGGCTGATCGATCTGGTGCGGGAGAACCGGCGCTTGCCTCTGGCTCAGATCAGCCAGATCGTGACCCTGGCAGTGGACGATTGGATCGGCGACAACGAGCAACCGGATGACGTGACCCTGGTTTTGGCGCGGAGCCGGTAAAGCGGCCGCGTTCAGTCCAGCCTCAGTCACACTCGCAATGGAAGCGGGGTTAGCGGACCACGTTTGGAGCGTTGCAGAACTGCTCAGTGCGGCGTAATATAGCCGCCCCATCATGAAAGTCATTCACCCGGCCGTTCTGTGCGCGATCTGCGGCAAGCCCATCTTGCTGGAGGAATCCAAAGTAAATGAGGATGGGAAGCCCGTCCATGAAGCCTGTTACGTGGCCAAGATCACGGGACAGCTCCCTGCCTCAGAGTAGGAATGTCACCGCAACGCTTTTCAGACGCTTCCCATCTTTACCGCGCATTGCTATTGCCCGCACAGGCACGATAAAATCACTCGTACACATCTTCTCCGCTCATAATCCCAGTAACCTTGCGAATCATCCCCGCGGGTAAGGAGTGTGCGACTCCGGGGAAGGCGCATTCACGTGCGTCCCTGAATGTCTCCGGACGGAGCTGAATTTTGAACAAAGGCAAAGCCGCGGTGATTGTTGGCGCCCAGTGGGGAGACGAGGGCAAGGGCAAGATTGTCGACGTCCTGTCGGAAAACTTCTCCGTCGTAGCCCGCTACGCCGGCGGACACAACGCCGGGCACACCGTCATCATCAACGGCAAGAAATTCATTCTGCAACTGGTGCCTTGCGGCGTGCTGCGGGCGGGCTGCCGCAGCGTCATTGGCAATGGCGTGGTGCTCGATCCGCTGGCGCTTCTCAAGGAAGTCGGCGCCCTGCGCGAAGCGGGTGTGAAGGTCGACGGGAATCTGTTCGTGTCGAACCGCGCACACGTAATCCTTCCTTACCATCGCATGATTGAACTCGCGGCCGAGAATGCGCCGGGACGGGTGAAGATCGGCACCACGTCGCGCGGCATCGGTCCCGCCTACGAAGACAAGATGGGGCGGCGCGGGCTTCGTGTTGCCGATCTGCTCGATCTGCAACTTCTGAAGAAGCATATCGAGAACGCCGTGCGCGAAAAGAACATGATCGCGCACGCCCTGTTCAACTCCGAGCCGGTCGACGCCGACAAGATGTATGCGGAATACGCCCAGGCCGCGGAGAAGGTCGCGCCATTTGTCTGCGACACAGCAGTTCTGCTGAACCAGGCGTTGGCCAGAGGCGAGTCCATCTTGTTTGAGGGCGCGCAGGGAACGATGCTCGACATCGATCACGGCACTTACCCCTTTGTGACTTCCTCCAGCGCGACTTCGGGAGGCGCGGCCATCGGCTCAGGCGTGGCCCCGAATGCGATCGACTCGGTGATCGGTATAACCAAGGCATATTGCACGCGCGTGGGTGAGGGGCCCTTCCCCACCGAAGAAAAGGGCGCAGCCGGCGACGGCTTGCGCAAACGCGGCAACGAATATGGAGCTGTGACCGGCCGCCCCCGACGAACGGGATGGCTGGACCTGCCACTCCTGCGCTACTCCGGAATGATCAACGGCACTTCGTGGCTGGTGGTGACCAAGCTCGACGTGCTGGACGATCTGGCCGAGATTCCGGTGTGCGTGGCCTACAAGATCGAGGGAAAGCAAACTGCCGAAGTGCCCGCGCAGGCCAGCGGCTACGACCAGATCGAATGCGTGTATCAGAAGATGCCTGGCTGGCAGACCACAACCCAGGGCATCACCGACTTCGGCAAACTGCCGCAGCGGGCGCGGGAATACCTGGCCTTCGTTGAGAAAGAAGCGGGCGCGAAAATTGGCATGATTTCGACCGGGCCCGACCGCGACCACACGATTCTGGTCGACGGCTTCGTTGCCGAGTTGAAGACGGCTGCAAAGAAAGCCTAGAATGACTTCCCCGGCTCAGCCTGCCGCGGCGAAGGAGCGATCGAATGGTGGTACTGGCGGTTACCTGGATGGCGAAAGCTGGGCACGAAACCGAAGTTGCCGCATTGTTTGAGAAGCTGACCGAACAATCCCGCAAGGAGCCGGGCTGCGCCATGTACCAGGCGCACCGGCACAAGACTGAACCCCGGCGCTTCTTCATCTACGAACTGTACAAAGACGACGCCGCGCTTGAGGCCCACCGCACCGCCCCGCACTTCCTGCAGTTCGCGAAGAAGGACCTCCCCAGGATTGCCGACCGCGTGGAAGGGAATCTGTTTGAGCCGCTGGGGTAATGTGGCGCGGGCACTCCTGCCCGCGTTCCTGCCAGGAAGGCAACAGCCGAGCTCTCCAGGATCACTTCCTGTCGATCAGTAACTCACCGCCGTGAGCGTAGTTTTCCTTCGTCACCTCGTGAAAGGCGATGATGATCGCTTCCCGCTTCGCACCGGCTTCTTCGGCCAGGACATCCGTAATACGTTTGGCGATCTTGCGCTTCTGATCGGCGGTTCGTCCTGTGAGCATCGTGATTTGAACCATCGGCATAAGGAAGTACCTAGTACTCAGTACTCAGTACTCAGTACGCAGTACTCAGTAAGACCCCAGTAGTGAACGGCTGGGTACTGAGTACTGAGTACTATTTCGCTAATTCATATCCCGCGAAAAAAAAACTCAGCTCGAAGCGCGCCGTGTCTTCCGCGTCGGAGCCATGAATAGCGTTGTGCTCGATGTTGGTCGCCCACTTCTTGCGGATCGTGCCTTCTTCGGCTTGCGCCGGGTTAGTGGCGCCCATGAGCTTGCGCAGATCGGCGATGGCGTTCTCTTTCTCGAGTGCCAGCACAACAATGGGGCCGCTCGACATGAAGTCTGTCAGCGTGTTGAAAAACGGCCGGCTGGCATGCACCGCATAAAATTGTTCGGCCTGGTGCTTGGAGATTTCCAGCATTTTCATGGCCAGGATGCGAAAACCGTTCTTTTCGAATTGTTCGATGATGTCGCCGATCGCGTTCTTGCGCACGGCATCCGGTTTGACGATAGTGAAGGTGCGTTGCAGAGTTTTCATTCAGTCGTGAGTCCTTAGTCCTTGGTTGTCATTCGCCTGCTTCCTCAGTACTGTGTACTGAGTACTGTGTACTGAGTACTGAGTACTGAGTACCGATTGCCCTACACGCTGACTCCCAATGCCGCTGCCAGCGTTTCGCCCATCGCTGCCGGAGACTTAGCGACGCGGATTCCTGCCGCTTCCAGCGCCTTGATCTTCTCCGCGGCCGTGCCTTTGCCGCCGGAGATGATGGCCCCGGCATGGCCCATGCGTCGTCCCGGAGGGGCGGTCTGCCCGGCGATGAATCCCACGACCGGCTTCTTCATGTGAGTCTTGACGAACTCGGCCGCAGTCTCTTCAGCGTTGCCGCCGATTTCGCCGATCAGAATGACGGCCTCGGTTTCGGGATCGCGGTTGAACAGGTCGAGCGCGTCGACGAAATTCGTGCCGATAATCGGATCGCCGCCAATCCCGATCGCGGTCGACTGCCCAATACCGCGCTGCGTGAGTTGATGAACGGCTTCATACGTGAGCGTGCCTGAGCGCGAAACGATGCCGATCGATCCTTCTTTGTGAATCGAAGCCGGCATGATGCCGATCTTGCACTTCCCCGGTGAAATAATCCCCGGACAATTCGGTCCGATCAGCCGCGAGCGCCGGGTTTGCAGGAATTCCCATGCTTTTACCATGTCGAGCGTGGGAATGCCTTCGGTGATGCACACGATCAGATCGAGTTCTGCGTCGGCGGCTTCCATGATGGCGTCGGCCGCAAACGGCGGAGGCACGAAAATCACGGTAGCGTTGGCGCCGGTCTGATCAGCGGCTTCGCGCACCGTGTTGAAAATCGGCCAGCCTTCGTGCGTCGTGCCGCCTTTGCCCGGAGTCACGCCGCCGACGATCTGAGTACCGTACGCAGCGCTGGCCTTCGCATGAAAGGTGCCTTCGCGGCCGGTGAGGCCCTGCACCAGAACTCGCGTCTTTTTGTCTACCAGGATTGCCATATGAATTCCTCAAATTCCCCGTGTGCCTCTAGCGGTTTCAACTAGAGCGGCCCTCAGGGGCTAAAGCCCGAATCTTTGTAGTCTCCTATCGGCACGACTCAAGTCGTGCCCTTCCCGTTCGAGGTCGGCACGAAACGTCTCGGCGCGGCCCTAAAGGGCCGCTCTTCCACCCACACCTACCGCCATTCCGTTGCGCCCAGCGTGCCCTTGGCTGCCGCCACGACCTTATCGGCCGCATCCTTCATGGTTTCGGCCACGACGAAGTTCAACCCTGAACTATTGAGGATTCTCTTTCCCTCATCGACGTTCGTGCCTTCGAGCCGCAACACGACCGGCAGCTTGATGTTGGTCTTGCGCGCAGCCTCGACCACTCCGGTGGCCAGGGTATCCACGCGAAGTATGCCGCCAAAGATATTGATCAATACCGCTTTTACGTTCTTGTCGCTCAGCAGGATTTCGAAGGCGTGCGCCACCTGCTCGGCGCTGGCTCCGCCGCCCACGTCGAGAAAATTCGCGGGCATGCCGCCAGCGTACTTGATGATGTCCATCGTCGCCATGGCCAGCCCGGCGCCGTTGACCATGCAGCCCACATTGCCGTCAAGCTTGATGTAGTTGAGGCTGTATTTCGAGGCCTCGACTTCGAGCGGATCCTCTTCCGTGATATCCCGCAACTCGCGCAGGTCGGAGTGGCGGAACAGCGCGTTGTCGTCGAAGTTGATCTTGGCATCGAGCGCAAACAGGCGTCCGTCGGTGGTGGTGATGAATGGATTAATTTCCAGCAGTGAAGCGTCAGTGTCCAGGAAGGCCTTGTACAGGCTGGCCAGAAACTGCACCGCGGGATTGATCTGCTGCGCCTTCAGGCCCAGCTTGAACGCAATCTTGCGCGCCTGGAAGGCTTCCAGGCCCATGCCTGGCTCGATGTGCTGCTTCAGAATCGCGTCTGGATTCTCCGCGGCGACCTGTTCGATCTCCATGCCGCCAGCCGCCGAGGCCATAAACACGGGCTTGCCCTCCGCGCGATCCACCAGAATGCCGAGGTAGAGTTCTTTTTCGATCGGCAGCGTTTCTTCGATCAGCAAGCGGCGCACGATGCGGCCCTCGGGGCCCGTCTGGTGCGTGACCAGCCGCATGCCCAGAATCCGGCCCGCCAGTTCGCCGGCCTCGTCGACGGATTTGGCAATCTTCACTCCACCGCCCTTGCCGCGGCCTCCGGCATGAATCTGCGCCTTCACTACGACCCCCGTCGCGCCTTCGCTGAAAAGTTGTTTCGCGACCGCCTCAGCTTCCTCGCGCGACGAGGCCATCTGGCCTCGCGGCACGGTCACGCCATATTTCTTGAGAATTCCTTTGGCTTGATATTCGTGGATTTTCATATATGAAACTCGTCAGTAAGGACTCGGAAGGATCCTGCTTGCGGCGTCGCCCTGCGGGCAGCAAACTCACAATTTTATAGAAGGGAGCGAGATTAGGGCAAACATGGTCACCGTGTTTTCATCGCGTGAGTTTCAAAACAGGACCCAGCCTGCACCGTTTCGCATTGCCACCGTGGAGATCTCGGGGTCCGTTGACACGGTCGGATACCGTGATGCCGTACAATGCCGCGTAACGCATGATCCTCGACGCTCTCCATTCGCTCGCCAACCATGCCCAATCGCTGGACCGCGCTGCGGCGCGTGAGGTGATGGCCGAAGTGCTGGCTGGCAAGTGTACCGACGCGCAAATTGCGGCTCTGCTGATCGCGTTGCGCATGAAGGGCGAGACGGTCGAGGAGATCGTGGGCTTCGCTGAGGCGATCCGTGCCGCTGCGGCTCCGCTGCCGATAGAGCGAGCGGCCTCCGTCGACGCTCTCGCGGTTACCGGCACGGGCCATGATGCCCTGCTCGCGGACGAATCGTCGCTGACGAACTCCTCTCTGGTGGACACCAGCGGCACGGGCGGCGACGCCAGCGGAACGTTCAACATCTCCACTGCCACGGCTCTGGTTACTGCCGGAGCCGGTGTTCGTGTGGCCAAGCACGGAAATCGCAGCATCAGCTCCAAGTGCGGCTCTGCCGATGTGGTGGAAGCGCTGGGCGTGAACATCCAGCTATCGCCGGAACGCGCGGCCCAGTGCCTGCGCGAGGTCGGCACCTGTTTCCTGTATGCGCCCAATCTGCATCCAGCCATGAAGCAGGTGCAGGGCGTGCGTCGCGAGCTGCGCATGCGGACTATGTTCAATCTGCTTGGGCCCCTGACCAATCCGGCACGGGCCTCGGGGCAGGTGGTAGGAGTGTATGCGTTGGAGTTGGTCGAAAAGCTCGCGGAAGCGCTGAGCATGCTCGGGCTGCGACGGGCGCTCGTGGTGCACGGTATCGACGGCCTCGACGAGATCACGATCACGGGAACAACTCGAGTGGCCGAGGCCCGCGAAGGCTCGGTTCGCTCCTACGAAGTCGAGCCGGAGGAATTTGGTATGAAGCGCGCGGCGCTGCAGGATATTGCCGGCGGCGATGCGAAGGAGAATGCCGCGATCATTCGCGCCGTCCTGGGCGGCGAGAGATCGCCGCGCCGAGACGTTGTGCTGCTGAACTCAGCGGCTGCGTTGGTGGCCGCGGGCCGGGCGGAACACATCGCGGAAGCGATTCCGCTCGCGGCCGCTTCTGTTGACTCAGGCGCAGCGGCGGGAAAGCTGGAAGCGCTGCTGCGGTTCACTTCCGCTTCCTGATCGCCCCACTATCCTCGTCATCACTATCCTTGTCATCCTGAGCGAAGCGAAGGACCTATGTACTCTTTCTTGCGCCGGAGAAGCGTACGCTATACCTCGACTTTCTCCAGATACTGCGCCACTTTCACATTCCATCCCAAGTCTCTCGTCATCAGATCGCGCAATTGGCCGGAAGCATCCAGCTCGCCGTGCACCAGGTAGGTGGTTGTGGGCTGCTTGCCGAATGTATGCAGCCACTGCAGCAGTTCCGGCGGATCGGCATGGTCGCTGAACTGCTCGAGCGCCGCGACCTGAGAGCGGATGGGTACGATATCGCCATAGATCTTCACTTCATCCGCTTTGCTCTTGATGGCAAAGCCACGTGTTCCGGGCGCCTGAAAGCCGATGAATAAAACGAGATTCTTCCGATCCGGCAGCCGCTGCGACAGATGGTGCAGAATGCGCCCACCCGTCACCATGCCGCTGGAAGAAATGATGATCGCCGGAGTGAGCACCGAGTTGATCTTCTTCGATTCCTCGGGCGTGGACGCAAAGGTGAAACCCGGCCACTCGAGCGGCGAGCCATATTTCTCGATCATGTCACACGTCTCGGCGCTGTACTCTTCCCGGTGCTTCAGAAACACTTCAACCGCCTTGATCGCCATGGGGCTGTCGCAGAAAACTGGCAAGCGGGGAATCTGGCCGTCTTCAATCAGATGCTTGAGGATGAACACGAATTTCTGGGTGCGCTCGATGGCAAACGCCGGCACGACCACGCTGCCCCCGCGTTTGGCGGTCGCGGTAATCAGGCTGGCGAGCTCCGGCAGAGGATCTTCCTTGGGATGAACGCGGTTGCCGTAGGTTGATTCCATGACGACGAGATCGGCGACCTCTCCTTCCGCGGGGCCAGAATGCACAACCTTGCCCGGCGCGACTTTGTGGTCGAGTACGCGGCCGATGTCTCCGGTGAACAGCAAGCGCCGCGCCTGCCCGTTCGTCTGAAGGGAGACTTCGGCCATACATGAGCCGAGAATGTGGGCAGCCCGAACGAATCGGAAGGAAAGTTGGGGAGAAAGTTCAATCGTCTGGCTCACCTGCACCGGCTTGAAATACTGCAGGGAATTCTGGGCCTCCTCGAATGTATAGAGCGGCAGAGCAGGGTCGTGCTTCGACTTTTTCCCTTTGTTGTAGAAGTTGGCGTCCTCTTCCTGCAGGTGTCCCGAGTCGGGAAGAATGATGCCGCACAAATCGATAGTTGGGGACGTCGCGTAAATCGGCCCGCGAAAACCTTCTTTCACGAGACGCGGAATCCAGCCGCAGTGGTCCAGATGCGCGTGGGTCAGAATAACCGCGTCAATCTCTTTGGCCGGAATCGGCGTGTCGCGCCAGTTGCGCTCGCGCCAGTCCTTTTGTCCCTGGAAAAGCCCGCAATCGATCAGAGCCTGGAACCCGCTTTTGCCGCTGGGGTCACCTGTGTTGATGAGATGTTTCGAGCCGGTTACGGTACCTGCAGCGCCGAGAAACTGGATGTAGGCCAAGCGTTCTCTCCCGCACTGAAAGTATCAAACCTACCACAGAGGCACGGAGACACGGAGAAAGGCTGGGGTGTCGAACGGACAATTGCCGATTTGCGATTGCCGATCGACGATTGATGGAAGCCTCGAAAATCGGAAATCGCCAATCGAAAATCATTTCGCAGCCTCAGCCGGCTGAACTTTGAACGTGTTGTTGGTCAGGTCACTCTCGGGGACGCTCCCGTCGTTCACCACGACTTCCTGGGGATACTTTGGAACCTCGACACGGATCACACCTTTGCTCTTGGCGCGCACCTCGACCCGCTTGTTGACATCGCCGCCGGCAAACTTCACGATGACGGGGACCTCAGCCCCCGCGGTGCCAAGGTTGACTACTGTAACCGCGACCAGATACGACTCGGTCGACGTCTTCAGGGGAAAGACAGATTCGATTTTGAAGTCCGGCACACCGCGGTCGTGGTAAACCCAGTCGTCGAAGAACCACTGCAGGTCGCGGGGCGTCTGGGCCGCGATCAGGCGCGGCATATAGGAGGGATCATTGTCCTGCTCGGCATGATAAGCAGCCAGAGCCTTCTTCAGCGCAGCATCGCCGATCATGTCGCGCAGCATCCACCAGACGCACATGGCCTTGCTGCGGTAGAGTTCCTCGCTGGTGGTGTTGACCAGAGAACTGTCTGCTTGGTCCTCGGACTTCGGCAAACTACGCTTCCCTGCCTCGACGAATGCTGATCGGTGCAGCCCCATGTAGTCGAGCGCGGCCTGCCTGCCCTTTTGATGTTCGAGATAAAGAGCCTGCGCAAAGTGGGCAAGACCTTCATCGATCCAAGGACGCGGCGAAGAAAACGCGGAGTGCGTCATTTGATGTACAGCCACTAAGCCGGCCAGTTTGGGATCGGCGTTGACAAGCGGCGTCAGCAAGAGAGCGCCACTCTCGAACGGGCTGGCATTGGGATCAGGCAGATCGACCGTTCTTGCCTTTTCTCGGGTAGCCCCGAACCAATCCGCGATGAAGGGGACAAGCTTTTCGGCAGCGTTGGCATAGCTCTCCGCGGAGCTGTCGTGACCATGCAGATAGAAGAGTTCGATGCCCAGCCGCTCGATGAACTGGAGATCGGCAATCACAAAGACGGGCACGACGGACCCTCGGGGTCGGAACCGACAGTCGGCACTCGTATGTTGAACCCCTCCCATAGCCTCATGGAAGATTTGGCAAGTTGGCTCACTAACTATCAGTTCGCCGGGGGCGGCGCTTCCGCCGTCCTTTGACACGCCGATCTCCAAGTGTATTTGCGATTCCGCCTCCCGGGCCTTCCATCTCCCCAGCACTTCAAACAAGTTGTTGCTTTCTGAGAGATTCGCCGACTCCGTGGCAATCGGATACCACGCCACGTATCCCGCTCCGCGAACGCCCGTGAAGTCGGAACCAATCTGATCCCAGTCGGAACTCTTCGCTGCGTCCTCGGGCGTGCCGATGCGGATCAATCGCGTTGCGTCGAGCAAAATCACTCCCTCGTAGCCGATGTCCAAGTCGACCGTTCCCTTGGGGGGAACCGGCTGCGGCAAGGTCACGATGGCTTCGGAAAGCGCGCCGGTGTGGTCAATGTCGGACGTATAGGGTTGCGTGACGAACTGCACTGGCTGGTCGCCCGCTTTGCCCGTCACAGAAATGGCGCGCCAGTCGAGCGACGAAGAAATCTGCAGCACGGCAATCTTCTGCGGCGTCGGCGAATCATTCCGCAGCGTGATCTTGCCCCGGACACCGAGTCGATGTTGCTCAGGCTCTACCTGCACATTGAGGTCATAGTTGGTGAAGGTGAACGCTTCGCGATCGAGGGTAAATGCCGGCAAAGCGGAACCACAGAGGACACACAGGGCACCGAGGAACCATAAAATCCTGAAGCGGCGGCACTTCATCTTGGCGAACCCGACTCCTTGTTCGATGCTTCCTGGCGGGCCCGCCGCTGCCTGACGATCTCATACATAACGACCGCCCCGGCCACGGAGACGTTCAGCGACGGGACCTTCCCCAGCATTGGGATCGAAACCAGGAAGTCGCACTTTCTCTTCACCAGATCGTGCAGACCCTTGCCCTCTGCACCCAGAACCAGCGCGCAATCCATGTTGTAGTCGAGAGCGTCGTAGGTCTGGGAGCCGCGTTCGTCGAGCCCGACGGTCCAGATGTTCCGATCTTTCAATTCTTCGACCGCCCGCGCGATGTTAGTGACCTTGGCGATGGGCAAATGTTCGCTGGCGCCCGCCGAGGCTTTGGTGACCGTGCCGGTCACGCTCGCGGCGCGCCGTTCTGGAATGACCACGCCGTCGGCTCCGGCCGCATCCGCCGTACGCAGAATCGCGCCCAGGTTGTGCGGATCTTCCACGCCGTCGAGGACCACCACCAGCGAATACTGCCCGCGCTTGGCGCCGACCACGTCGTCGAGATCGCTGTATTGTTTGGATGAGGTGACTGCGACCACACCTTGATGCGACGCGTTGCCCGCCATGCGGTCGAGTTCGGTGCGTTGCAGGAAGCGCACCGGCACACTCAGTCGCCGGCAATCCTCGATCAACCGCTGCAGGCGCAGGTCGTGGCGCTCCTTCGCCATGCCCACCCACTCAAACGCCCGCCCGCGTGCCTTCAGCGCCTCGTTGACCGCGTTAATGCCGTAGATGTAGTGCATGAATAGACCAGTTGCCGGTCGCCAGTTGCAGTTGCCAGTTTTGACGCGGAAAGCGATATCAACGTCAAACTTCCGCAACCAATTTCTACATTCTTCAGTGTACCGAAAGATGCGAAGGCAGGCCTGTCACGGGATGGTTTCGGAAGAAATACTAAGTCTGCTGCACCAGACGCGAGCCGCCTTCAGGTGGCGATATTCATTAGCCCAGGACGTAAGTCCTGGGAAAGCGTCAGACGGCGGGCCGAGTCCCGTCAGGCACGGAACTTGCGTGCTAGAAATTCTACGATCTCCGCCGGCTCCGGGCGCACCGTGTAGTCCTCGTTCGCACTCGCGTAGAGCACAGTCCCATCGCGGTCGAGAATGTACGTTGCCGGAATCGGCAACTCCCAGCTGTCGTCGCCGTTGGCGAGTGGCAGGTTAACAAATGCTCGCCGATAGACCGCCTCCTGCGCCGAAGGCACGCGATGGGCCAGCCCAAACTGCCGCGCGACTTTGTTGCCCGCGTCCGAGAGCAACGGAAAGCGCAGCTTCTGCTGGTCGTGCATGAAGTACGATTGCTTGACAGTTTGCGGCGAGATGGCAACGAGTGCCGCCCCAGCCTGCTCGATCTGCGGCAAAACTAGATTCATCGCCTCCATCTGTCCCACGCAAAACGGACACCAGCGCCCGCGGATGAAGCATAGAACGAGCCGTCCCTCTGAGAGCAGGTCGGAAGAAGAAACCAGCTTCCCGTCGTGATCCTGCAGTTCGAACTGGGGTGCCTTCGCGCCGACAGGAAGAATGTTCGCGGCGGTGTGTCGCTGCTTGAGCTCAGCAACAACCTGCGCATGAATCGCCTGCGTCTCGGCAGGAACGTATTTGGCGATCAGTTCTTTGCGCTCGGCGAAGATCTCGCGGAGCGGGCGAGCGTCAAGGCCAGGAGCCGATTCTTCGAGTGAGCGCCATTTCATTCGAGGTACCGTTCACACCTGATCGAATAACTGCTTGGACGGGGAATAGGCAACCTTCCATCCCGCGAAACATCCCAGAACGCCGCAGGTGGCGCAACGCTGGCCGACATAGAGCCACCGAATCTCACCATCTTTGTATAACGAGAAGCCCACGCCGACGTTCGCCGTAGTAGAGCCGCACTCGACACACTTCCACTGTTCAGGAGAAGCATCGGTCCAATATTCCTCACTGTCGCAGATGAACTTCTCTTCCCCGCACGATATGCACGTTCGCCTTGCGCAGCCTTCATCGTCGTCTGCTAAGAGAGTAAAGATATCGCCGCCACAGCTGCATTTCGCGCGGCGGAACTCAGAGACCTTATAGGCATCGGCGGAGTAGGCTTCCAGGTATTCCTTAATATCACTGGAACTGGTGCCAACCCACCATTTCACTGACTTATCAATACTCATGTTGGGAATTCGTGAGACGCCAAATCACATCCCCGGCAGTTTCATCCCTGCCAGCCTTCTTGCGAAGCTGGGCTTGCCCATCTGCTTGAACATCTTCTTCATCTGAGCGTACTGGCGAAGCAGATTATTCACTTCCTGCACGCTCGTGCCCGAGCCGCGGGCAATGCGCTTGCGGCGGCTGCCGTTGATCACTTCATGATGGTTGCGCTCGTGCGCGGTCATCGAGTTGATGATGGCTTCCACCCGGTTGATCTGCTTCTCGTCGACCTTGTCAGCAGCCTTCTGCAGTCCGGAGAAAGGCCCGATCGACGGCATCATGCCCATAATGTTTTTGATCGACCCCATCTTGCGCACCTGCCGAAGCTGGTCGCGAAAATCTTCCAGCGAGAATCCGTCGCCGGAAAGCGCCTTGCTCGCCATTTCGGCAGCCTTTTTCTTGTCAATCTGCTGCTCGGCCCGTTCGATCAGCGACAAAATGTCGCCCATCCCCAGAATACGCGACACGATACGATCGGGATGGAACGGTTCCAGCGCGTCGTATTTTTCGCCCACGCCGATGAACTTGATGGGCTGCCCGGTGACCTGGCGGATCGAGAGCGCTGCGCCGCCGCGCGCGTCGCCATCCATCTTGGTGAGCACCACACCCGTGAGCGAGAGCTTCTTGTGGAACTCGTCGGCGGAGTTGACCGCGTCCTGGCCAGTCATGGCGTCGGCCACGAACAGAATCTCCGACGGATTCAGCAGCTTCTTCAGCGACTGCATCTCGTCCATGAGCTGGTCGTCAATGTGCAAGCGGCCCGCGGTATCGACGATCAGCACATCGCAGCCGGAAACCACGGCCTCGCGGCGAGCCTCTTTCGCTAGACGCTCAACGTCGGCAGAGTTCGCGTAGGGGCGGACGCCCTCGTCCGCCCCACCCCGGACGGGGGCGTCCGGGGCTACGTAGATGTTTGAAGTTACGTGACCTTCGTAAATCTGCGCCTTCACCGCCTCCGCCACGATCTTCAACTGCTCCCGGGCTGCCGGACGGTACACGTCGACCGAAACCAGCAAGGGACGGTGGCCGCCATTCTTGAACCAGTGTGCGAGCTTGCCCGAAGTCGTGGTTTTGCCCGAACCCTGCAGCCCGGCCATGAGCACGACCGTCGGCGGCTGCGAGGCGAACTTCATGCGCGCCGTATCTTTGCCCAGGATCTCGACCAGTTCGTCGCGCACGATCTTGATGACCTGCTCGCCTGGAGACAGCGCCGTCATCACTTCCTGGCCAACGGCCTTGGCGCGAATCTGGTCGATCAACTGCTTGACGACCTTGAAGTTGACGTCGGCTTCAAGCAGCGCCAGCCGAATCTCGCGCAGGGCCTCGTCAATGTTTTCTTCGCTGAGCTTAGCCTGCCCGCGAAGCGACTTGAACGCACGCTGGAGTTTTTCCTGAAGGTTCTCGAACATAAGATCAAAGGCCTATTTTATCAGTGGGCCTTCTCCGTCGTTGCGACTGATCGGCGTGCTCAGTCGGCAACTCCCAAATAGCCCAGAAACGCCCGCGTCAGTTCCTTTTTCAGTTCCTGGTCATTCTGAGGCAGCAGCCCCTTCCAGGCCTTCAAGTCGGGAGGCAGCACCACCAACTCGTACAACGTGCTGATAACCATCATCAGGCCGAGCGAAACGGCGGTGCGCGGGTCGGGATGTCTGATCTCGTCGCGGTGCGAGACGAACATCTCGACTACGCGCTCGAAATGGCTGACCTCAAGCTTGGATGCTTTCTTCCAGAAGGGAGTGGAGGTCCGGTTCATTGCAAACTGTTTCATCGCGCGCAGCATCGCGGCATTGGCACGGTAGGTTACAACCATACCGGTCATGACCTGCTCGGCGAAGATCGGCAGGGGAATACTTGCGGTGACGAACGGAGTCATGCCAGTCTTCAATCTCTCGTCCTGGCGCTGCAGCATGCCCAGGATGGCTGCCTCCATCAGTGCCTCTTTGTCGTGAAAACGGCGATATACCGACCCCGGCGTGAGCCCCGCATGCCGTGCGATCCGCGGAATAGTGGCGCCTTCCACGCCATGCTGGCCCATGACTTCGGTTGCGGCTTTCAGCAGCTTGCGCAGCGACTCGCGGCTGCGAGCCTGCTGCGGTTCCAGCGTCTTCTTGCGCATGAATGGTGTTATATCACTTCGCGAAAGTTGGGGATTGACAAAACGTAAATGTAAATTTACATTTACATTTATAACTGTTCGTGACACGCGGTTCGAACTCTTCGTCAGTCCGCTTGCTGAGGAGCCACCTATGGCAACTGCCACAATTCCTGTTCCGGAGTCTCCGGCCACCAAGCCGGCCCACCCCCTGCGCGACCCCAACTTCCGCCTGCTGCTGACTGGCGGAACCATCTCGCTGTTGGGCGACCAGTGCTACCTGGTCGCGCTGCCCTGGCTGGTCCTGCAGATGACCGGGTCCGCGGTAGCCATGGGCACCATCCTGATGGCGGCCGCGATCCCGCGCGCCGTCCTGATGCTCATGGGCGGCGCCGTGAGCGACCGCATTTCCCCGCGCAAGATCATGATGATGACGGCCACGGCGCGGACCGTGTTCGTTGCGGCCATCGCTCTGCTGGTGTGGCTGCACATTCTTCGAATCTGGGAGTTGTACGCTCTGAGCTTCGCCTTCGGCGTCGCTGACGCCTTCTCTTTTCCTGCCCGACAGGCTTACTTGCCCTCGCTGGTCGAGCGCGAGCAACTGGTGGCGGCCAATTCGGTCCTGCAGAGCACATCCCAATTGACCACCATCGCCGGCCCCGCCCCCGCCGGTATGTTGATTAAAGCCCTCGGGGTCGCGTGGGCGTTCTTCCTCGATGCCATCAGCTTCCTGTTCATCATTGCCGCCTTGTGGCGCCTGCCTGACCCCGCTCCGGTTCCGGCCGCAGCGCCTCGGCGAGCCGTTCTGTCCTCGATTCTGGAAGGCCTGGAATACGTCCGTAAAGACGTTCCGTTGGGCGCCCTTATGCTGCTGGCCTCAGTGATCAACTTCTGCACCGCCGGGCCCATCGGAGTGGGGCTCGCGTATTTGGCGAAAACCAGATTCGATTCTCCAACGGCGTACGGCCTCATCGTCTCCGCGGCGGCAGCGGGCGGACTCCTCGGCTCATTGCTGGCCGGAGCCTGGCGCGTACGCCGCCGCGGACTGCTGATGGTCTCCGTCCCTGTCGTGATCGGTGTGTGCCTGGGTGCGCTGGGGTTGCTGGCACACCTGTGGGCGGTGGCGGCGACGTTGCTGTTGATGGGAGCGAGCGCGGGCCTGACCAACGTTCACATCGCGTCGTGGATTCAGCAACGCATCGAGCCTGCTGTCCGCGGCCGGGTCCTGAGCGTTCTGATGGTGGCCGCGTTCGGCCTTATGCCGTTCTCGCTGGCTGTCGCCGGCCTGCTGGTGGCGTGGAGTCTCGAGTGGATGTTCATGCTCGCGGGAGCCGTCCTGCTATTGATTGCAGTCGTCGCGGCCCTTCAGAAGCCGGTCCGCCAGATCGCATGAGCGTTTTGAGCGCCATTTTGACCTGCTTCTCGGGCGTGGGAGCGTTGCGAACGCTTCTTGCGATCTGTGCTGCCGCCTTGGCCGTATCCGTGCGGTTATCGGACCTTGGGCCTGACCATCTCGAAGCGCTGGGTGGTGCGCGTATATTGGTTGCCGCCCATGCGGCCAATCAGATCCAGCGAGGCGGGATCAACGCGTCCATCCTTCCAAACCTTTTCTTCGATGTGCATCGAGACGATTTCGCCAATCACCAGGCTGCCGCCGCCGGGCGAAGAAGGTTCTGGCGGCGCAAAATCAAGAATCTGGTGGACCTTGCATTCGAAGCTCACGGCAGATTCAGCAACCTGTGGCGGTTTCACTCTCTGCGACGGGCGCGGCATGAGCTTTGCCACTTCAAACTCGTTTATGGCCGCGTCGTACTCGCCGCTGGTGAGGTTCATGGCCTCGGCCACATCATAGGTCACGATATTGACGACAAATTCTCCGGTCTCGCGCACGTTCCGCAGGGTGTCTTTGGCTTCGCTGTGGGTGCTCTGCTCCGTGGTTCGCAGCCGAGCGCCCGGCGCGAACGCCAGCAGGGGCGGCTTGGCGCATACCGCGTTGAAGAACGAGAATGGCGCCAGGTTCGGTTGCCCGGATGCGCTGATCGTCGAAACCCAGGCAATGGGCCGGGGCCCAACTGAAGTGATCAATATGCTGTAGAAGTCGCGGTAGGGAATCTCGGAAGGTCGAATATCCATAAAAGAACGGTACTATAATCTGGAGAACCTTTTTGTAAGGAAAGTATTTGATTACGATTGACAGATCAGTCTGGCGCGGTGGTTGGCGACGCGACCGCAACAGCCACGAACGTCGCTTCATCGCTGCCCTTGGGCATCAATTGAACGGTCCACGGACATTTCAGTTCGCATTTCGTTACCGGCTCTAGTCACGGGGACAACCAGGAAAACGCCGGACAGCTCTGTAATCCGATTTCGACTAGATTTAGTGTCTGAGTCGTTTCCGTATTGGCCCCAGATGCCCCTCGGGGTTGACGGAAGTGGCTGCAACTGCTTGAATGTAAAAGGTTGGGCGCTTAACTCAGCGGTAGAGTGCCATCTTCACACGGTGGAAGTCATAGGTTCGAATCCTATAGCGCCCACCATCTAACCCACTGTTAACCCACTGTTGCTGCAGCGGTTTTAGCCCTTCGCGTTCAACTCACAAAAATCTGTAAGGTGCTGCCCCGGATCGAGACTATCCCTGGTGAGCGGGAAATTCAGACCAGCGGAGGCAGATCCGGTTGGGGGCGAAGTCCATTACGGGCCTTGAGTTTGCGGGCATCGAGTTTGCAGACGACGTTTCTGCACGTAGCATGGAGGCGCGCAACGATCTGCTGCACTCTCGCGCGGGCGACACGATGGGCAAATCGGCTGACGGCGAAGTCGTCGAAACGACTGGCGAAACAACGAGCGAAACTACCGAGCAGCGGTTCGACCGAATCCTCCGCCTGTATGGTCCTGCGTTGTCGCGCCTGGCATACGGTTATGAGAAAGTCGCCGGCCCGCGGGATGAACTGGTGCAGGAAATCGCGCTCGCCATCTGGCAGGCGCTGCCGCACTTCCGCGGAGAGTGCTCCGAGCGAACGTTCGTCTACCGCATTGCGCACAACCGCGGGCTGACGCACGCATGCCGGCGGAGACCTGCGTCCGATCCGCTGGATGAACTGCCTCCAGCGCTCGAGCCTGCGGATCCGCGGCCGCATCCGGAGCAGCAAGTGGCGATCGCGCATGAGCACGGCAGGCTGCGGGCGGCCATCCAGCGCTTACCCATCGTCTATCGGCAGGTAGCTATGCTGGTGCTGGAGGATCTTTCGCACGCGGAGATCGCAGACGTTTTAGGAATCACGGAAACCAACGTCGCCGTCCGCATGAACCGGGCAAAGAAAGCGTTGAAAGAAGCGTTGGGGGAGCAGTCGTGACCATAGATACCGAACTCGAATCCTGGCGCCAGGAGTGGCAGAGCGACGCTGAACCTCTGCCCGATTTCAGAAAAAAGATCAGACGGCAGAACCTGCGCATGATCGTGGTCGCCGCGGTGATCAGCGTCTGCCTGATTGTGGCAACGGCTTTGGCGCGGCGCAGCTCGTTCATGGCGGGGTTGGCGGCGGGCATGTGGGCCGCAAGCTTGAGCATGGGGGCATACACGCTGCGGGTCCGGCGCGGCGCCTGGAAGCCCGCGGCGCAGACGACGCTGGCTTACGCCGAACTCTCGTACAAGAGAGCGATCGCCAAGGCCAAGACAGTCCGCTTCGGCTTCTATTTTCTGCTGGCGGCAGTGGTGCTCTACGGGACTGTGGTGACGTGGAGATGGAGAGGGCTGTCGGGGATGGAGACGGCCATTCTCACCGGAATGCTGATCGAGCTTGGGTTCTTTCAGTACCTGGGGCATCGCCAGAAGCGGGAAATCGAAACCGGCAGGAACCTGATGCAGCGCATCCGGGAGTCGAAATCGGAGTAACTAGAATCGGAGTAACTAGAAAAGGAACCTATGAAAAACATCGCTTCGGTCGCACTCGATCTTATTTTGTTTGTCTACATCGTGCGGGAAGCCATCCGCTTCATTCCACAGTACCGGCAGCTCAAGCTGGACGTGGCCAAGGGAGATACGCGGGCGCGCACACGCGTCTACCTGCAGGCTCTGAAGTTCGAATGGATCAGCGCTCTGATGGCCGCGGTCGCGCTGCGTTTCGACTGGAGCAAGTTCAATCCCCGGCTTCTCGGGTTGGAGAATTCGAGCTGGATTCAGCAGCTTGCGGTCCCGGACGGCATGGGCAAAGCTCTCCTCGGAGGGCTGTTCGGTGGTGTCGCATTGGGCGGGGTGGTTTTTGCCGTGGCCCGTCTGGTGGCCAACCGGCGCCCCGCGGCACCGCCGGCACCAGAGGCGCCTCCGTCCTGGCGGAGCCGTCTTCTGCCCGATTTCACCGCGCTGATCCCGGTGACCACGCGGGAGCGCTGGCTCTGGGTTGCAGTGGCGCTCAGCGCCGGAATCTGCGAAGAGATCGTATTTCGCGGATGGTTGCTGGCTACGCTGCACAGTCCCGTTGGCCTGGCCGGAACATGGTTGATCGTTGTAGCCGCGGCCGTCTTCGGATTGGCTCACCTTTACCAAAAAGCCATGGGAGTTCTACTCACCGGGTTTGTCGGCCTGCTCTTCTGCCTGCTCTACTTCAAGACCGGATCGCTGCTGGTGCCGATTCTTCTGCACTGCCTGATTGATGAGCGCTTCGCGATTCTGCCCGCTCCGCGGACCGCGCAAACGCAGACCGCGTACGCGTAAACCGCCGAGCGATTGGGCTGCGCGCCCGCTGCGGGTACAATAAACTGGCACGCCGCAGCGGGCCCGTAGCTCAAAGGGATAGAGCATCGGATTTCTAATCCGAGGGTTGCAGGTTCGAATCCTGCCGGGCCTACCACGCTTGCGACCCGCAGTTTTTCCCACAAATCAAAACTTCAGCCCCAGAGCGCTGGCGAAAAACGCTGGCAGCGGAGACATCTTTCTACATGCGTCGACAAAGGTCGATAGAAACCGGGGGCTGCACACCTGTTTCTCCGTGAACTCGATGGCGGTCCCCATGTCACGCAGTTTGAGGTCATCCACGAATTCATGATCGCAGGGGAATCCCCGCGGCGGACGGCTCAGCTTGCTGGCCTCGTCCCAGTTCAGCAACTTGCGGACCCCGCGCCATTCCTCAGGCCGCGACACAATGGCATTGCGCACTTTGAGCAGCGTCGCCGACTCGGGATGCCAGAGTCCGGAGGCCGCGAAACATCCGCCCGGCTCGAGGTGCAGGTAGAAGCCGGGAGAATGCACGTCTTTGCCACGATGCGAAAAGCGCATGGCGATGTTCGTTTTGTACGGGCGCTTGTCGGTAGCGAAGCGCGTATCGCGGTAGATGCGAAACAACGAACCGCGCGTGGGGCGCGAATCAGCCACGAGATAAGGACTGATGTCATGCAAAGGAACGGCGAAGTCCGTGATAAAGCGCAAGGCCGGGTCGCGCACCCAGGCTTCGTATTCGCCCTTGTGAGCCAGGAACCAGTCCCGGTTGTTGTTGCGCTTGAGGCGTAGCAGAAAACGGAAAAGATCGGCGGTGAAGTAAGAGGGCATGAACAACAAAGTACGAGGGGAGGGAGACAAAAGTAAAGTAACCCGCTGCGGGACTTTCGTCGGGACACATAACGCGCCATAATGTGAAAATGGCGCGTGCTTTCCTCAGTGAAAATTGGCTTCCGAAGTCCGTCCTCTGTCTGCGCGACTACAACCGGCATAAATTTCTGCTCGATGTAATTGCGGGTGTCACGGTGGGGTTGGTGGCTCTGCCTCTGGCTATGGCTTTTGCCATTGCGTCGGGACTGACGCCGCAGGCCGGGATCTACTGTGCGATCGTCACCGGATTCCTGATCTCGGCGCTGGGCGGCTCGAAAACACAGATCGGAGGGCCCACCGGAGCTTTCGTGGTTGTAGTGGCTGGAATTGTGGCGGTGCATGGAGTGGACGGGTTGTTCATGTGCACCGTCATGGCGGGCGTGTTGCTGGTGATCATGGGGCTGACCGGGCTGGGTACAGCGGTGAAGTTCATTCCACGTCCGGTGGTGATCGGGTTTACGAATGGCATTGCGGTGCTGATCGCCAGCACGCAGGTCAAGGATTTCTTTGGCCTCCACCTCGATAAGGTTCCCGGTGTCTTCTGGCTGCGCATGGAGGCGCTGGCCGCCAACTTCCACACTCTGTCGTTTGAAGCAACGGCCCTGGCAGGGTTCACACTACTGATTTTGATCGCCTGTCGCGGCATCTCCGCGCGCATCCCGGGACCGATCGTGGCGTTGCTGCTGGCCACCTGCGCGGTCTACTTCTTCAGGCTTCCGCTGGAAACGATCGGGACCAAGTTCGGTGGAATTCCCGCGGGGCTGCCGCATCTGCAGATTCCGAAATTTCGCACCGACCTGATTCATGGACTGCTCGGCCCGGCCTTCACAGTGGCGATGCTGGGTGCGATTGAATCGCTCATGTCGGCGGTGGTCTCGGATCGGATGAGCAACGACCGTCACAATCCCAATGTTGAGTTGGTCGGGCAGGGAGTAGCCAACATAGTCTCACCGATGTTTGGCGGGTTGCCGGCCACGGGCGCGATTGCGCGCACGGCGACCAGCATCCGTTCCGGTGCGCAGTCTCCTGTAGCGGGAGTGATCCACGCCCTCACGCTGCTGTGCATTCTGCTGTTTGCCGCGCCCCTGGTCAGCTACGTGCCCATGGCGGCGCTGGCGGCGATTCTGATGATCGTCGCCTACAACATGGGAGAATGGCGCGAGATACCGCAACTGCTGAAGATGACGAAGACCGACATCAGCATCTGGCTGGTGACGTTTGCGCTGACCGTATTTGCCGATCTCACCGTCGCCGTCGAAGCCGGGATGATCCTGGCGGCGCTGCTGTTCATCAGCCGCGTGGCCTCGACGACGACGGTTTCGCAGGTGACCGACGACTATGTGGAAGACGGGCGCGTGCACATCCTGCAGGACAAGGACATCCCTTACTACGCGACGATCTTTCGCATCCACGGGCCATTTCTGTTCGGAGCGACCGACAAGATTGCTGCGGTGACAGAGAACCTCCACAAACTCCCGCCGGTTGTCATTTTGCGACTCCGAAATATGACGGCGCTCGACGCCACCGGATTGTTTGCCATCGAGGAAGTGGCTAAGCAACTCCATGCCAGCAAGCGCACGCTGATTTTGTGCGGGGCGCGAGAACAACCCTGCAAGCTGATGCATCAGGCAGAGTTCGAGGAAGTGGTGGGGAAAGAGAACATCTGCGAAAACGTGCAGGAGGCACTGCGTAGAGCCGAAGAGGTGTACGAGGGGCTGGAGGCACGAGCTGAGGTATAGAGCATCCTGTTCTCTTGAAACAGTAAGCGGCGAGTGGTCGGAGGTCCACTCGCCGCTTGCTCAGGAGGAGGGTACGATGTTCGCGCCCGAACACCGTCATCCTAGCGCACCACAGCCTGCCCAGTTAGATCACGAAGGTGCAACTCAGCGGTGTAGCAGCGAAGATTCCATTTCGGAACGGCTCCCATATCAGGACTGCTATTTCTTCGGCAGGAGCAGCACGCGCGCGGTTGCCGCCTGATTGCTCACGAGACCGCCTAAGATGACGGCACCCACCGGAGTCGAGAGGATGCCCCGGCTGTCCGCCCGCGCGTCATAGGTATCTTCGTCGACGGTCTCCCAGCGATTGCCGTGCACGTCAAACGCGAAGGTAATCGTCGAGATGTCAACGGGCTTGCCGTCGGAATCCAGGCCTTTGAAGTTGTGCACGGCGGGAGAGCCTCCCGAGAAAAGAACCTTGCCTCCGCGTGCGCCGGCCTCAATACCGAAGCGGGCCTGACCGGGATGGGGGGGGAGTTTGCTCCATGCGATCTTGTCCGGGTCCTTGCGGTCGATCTTGCCGATCCAGCACTCGTCAGAGGCGACATAGTGAGCCCCGGCGGTGTCTCTCTTGGCGCCGTCGACGTAGACGATGGCGTCGTCGGCCAAGCCACCCGCAAGACCAAAGACTGGAGTCCCGGGAAAGGGCGTGGCCTGGCTCCAGGTGTTCTTCCGCGCATCATAGACTTGCACGTTGTTGACGGGCCCATTCTTGGATCGACCGCCGACCAGATAAATGTATCGGTCGCCATCGACGCCAATCACCGCGTTGTCGACAGCTACCGGGATGTCCGCGCCACGGTACCAGCGGTGTTCTTCGACCAGGAATGAATTGACATCTGAGACGGTTAATTCCATTCCCTGCGCGTCGAGGACGTATCCGCCGAAAACAAAGATCTGACTGCGCACTCCGATAGCGGAAGCGCCCAGACGTCCGGCGACTCCCGGAACCGGGGGCACCTCCGTCCATTTCGCGCCGGCAAGGTGGAAAACGTAGCCCCGGTTGCTGACGTCATCCCAGGTTTTCTTGGGGCCGATCCCCATCAGCGAATACAACTCCAGCCCGCCTTTCAGCGATGCGACGGCGTTGTTGGTCACGCCCACGGGCATGGGGGGAAACTTGGGTTGAACCGCCGCCAACAGGAAGACGGCACCGAGCACAGGGAAGAACAGAACAGGGAGTTTCTTCATTGCTGAAATATTACGTCTTCGCGCGGGCTGGCGGCAAAGTGCGGACGCGCTTCCCCCATCCTCACTCCGCGTTTACTCAACCAAACCCTGGCGGACCGCGTGAATGTAGTCGGTATAGGCCGGCGTCTGCCCGTTTTCGCGCATATGGCTGGCAATCTGTCCGCGATGGTAAGCCGAGTGCATGATGACGTGGGTCAGAATGTCTCCGACGGTGCTGCTCCACGGCTCGCCCTTGCTGTTCTTGTAAGGAACCGGGCCGGAGAGATCGTCGGCAGTTATGCCTGAAAAATACTCGCGCCACAGGCGCGCCTGCTCGGCAGCTTCTTTCTGGCAACGCTCAAGATCGAACTCGGGCCAAACCGGAAGGCTTTGGGGTTTCCGCTTCACACGCTCCAGCCATAGGCGTTCCGCGGCAATGATGTGCGCCATCAATTGCAGCGCGCGCGGGCTGGCGGCGCTACCGGGACCGATCGCAGTCAACACTTCTCGATTGGCCCACTCGTCGTAGGCAAACTGGCGGCGCAGATGGTCCAAGAGATTCATACAGACGCCCTCTGTATTTCTAATTGGCGCGATGATTCAATCTACGATCATTCAATCCAGTCGATGGCAGGTTCCGCGCCCAAGGTTGTAACCATCCTTTCACATTTCGGGGTTAGACTGTTGGCTTGGGTTGCGTCCGGAGGATATGGGCGCCAGACAGGATGTTCTAACCTCAGATGCCGCGGAAAGCGCCATCGTCCCGAATCAGCGAAGTGGAGGAAACGGAAGCGGGCAGCGCCTCGGGCCCGGGAAAAAAAGCAGGGGAGAAATCGTTGGCCGGTGGCAAAGCGGGCGGGCCCGACGACCTGGCGCGCCTTGCCCTCAAAGCCTGCCTGATTGCGCGGGACGCGGCGTTCAACGTCAGCGACCTGCTCACGCACTCTTCCCGAATGGCCTTCCTCGCCATCAAGGACTGCGAAAAGGAACTGGACCTGATCGAACGGCAGATCGATGATCGCCTGCCAGCGGCCATCACCCGGGTCAACGAAAACCGCGCGCGACAGTTGCTTTCCAGCTTGAAGAGCACGACTGATCTGGAGCGCATTGGGGATCTGGTGATGAGCGTGGCCATGCGAGTGCAGGCCCGGACGTCGAAGATACCCGCTTCCGACGTGCGATCCCTGGTGGACATGTCCTTGGTGCTGCGCGAGATGCTCGACCTGATTCACAAAGGCTTCTCCACCCTCGACCTGGAGTGTGCGCGCAAGGTGCTGCAGATGGACAAGGAGATCGACCGCGTCTGCCACGCCTTGTTCCAAAAGCACCTTTCGGAGTCCGTGGCGCAAGGAGACACCTCGGGCTTTGAGGTGCTACTCATGGCCCAGGCCCTGGAGCGGGCCGGCGACCACACCACCAACCTCGCCGAAGACCTCTACAGCCTGATCGAAGGGCGCAGCCTGCGGCACGCACCTAAGAAGAAAGCCGCGAACTGACAAATTCATCGTTCGTTAACAATCGGGCAACATTCGCGCAACATTACCCCAATACAGTTTTGAAGGCATCGCCTCCTGCACATCAGGCCGAGATCTCATGGGGCAGCCTGAAAGCAATGCATCTGCCAGCCGAATTCTGCGAGCCCGCCGACAAGACCAGCGTCAGCCCATTCCGCCCGCTCATTTTTGTCGTAGAGGACGACGAGGACATTGCCCGCCTCATCTCTCATAATCTGCAGCAGGCCGGATACGACGTGCAGAGTTTTGTCAGCGGCGCGTCGGTGCTGAGCGAAGCGGTGCGCGAAATGCCGGCGCTGTTCCTTCTGGATGTGATGCTGCCCGGCACCGACGGGTTTGAGATCTGCCGCCATATCCGCCAGACCCCGGCGCTGTCTGCCACTCCGATCATTTTTCTGACCGCAAAGACGGCGGAGGCGGACCGGGTCAAAGGCCTGGAACTGGGAGGTGACGACTACATCACCAAACCTTTCAGCCCGCGCGAGCTGGTGGCACGCATTCGCAGCGTGATGCGAGGATTGAGTCACTCGCCGCAGGTCAGCGAAGTCCTGCGCCTGGGCGATCTCGAAATCGATGTTTCTTCCATGACGGTGCAGGTGCAGGGCCGGACGGTCGTCACCACGGTGCGCGAATTCCGCCTGCTGGAATACCTGGCCACGCATCGCGGGCGGGTGCTGACCCGCGACCAGTTGCTCGACGCCGTATGGAAGGAAACGCCATTCGTGACGCCGCGATCCATCGACGTCTACATTCGCCGCCTGCGCGAAAAGATCGAGTCTGACCCTCGCCGTCCCCAATACCTGAAAACGCTGCGCGGCATCGGCTACCGCTTCGAAGTACCGAGATAGGCCGCCGACTCCCCGATACGGGCGATTTCTTCTTTTCATTTCACAGTCCGCACGCCTCGTTTATCCTTTTCTATCCTCACGCTGATGGCCGCGAAGCAATTCAAATCGTTCTGGAAAGCCGACGACCAGGCGGTGCGCCTTGCGGAACTGACGGCGCATTCGAACGAGGCTGTCAAGGACACCCCATTGCGACGCGATGTCCGCTCGCTGGGGGCAGTGCTGGGACAAGTAATGGTGGAGCAGGTGGGGCCGGAACTGCTCGAATCGGTCGAGGAACTGAGGCGGCTCCTCATTGAACATCGCGAGTCGTCGCGGCGGAATCCCGGCAAGGCGCCCACATCCCCGCTGATGGCGAAAGCGCAGGAGATTGTCTCGCGGATGGACGTGGAGCGCGCCTATCAGGTCACCAAAGCCTTCGCTACATACTTTGAGCTCACGAATCTGGCGGAGACCAACCACCGCAAGCGCCGGCGCCGGGCGGGGAAGCTGGACAGCGCGCACCGGCCTCTGCCCGGGTCGTTTCGGGGAACGCTGGCGCGCATGAAGGAAGCGGGAATTGCAGGTGAGGCTGCCCTGCGGGCGCTGCGCGAAATCGAGATCACTCCGGTCTTCACCGCGCATCCCACCGAAGTGGCGCGGCAGACGGTCTTGTTGAAACGGCGCCGCATTGGGCAACAGCTCGAGCGACTCGACCGGCTTCCGCTTACCACAGAGGAAGCAGAAGACTGTGAAAAGAGCATTCGCGCCGAAGTCACCTCCCTGTGGCAAACCGACGAGGTGCGGCTGGCAAAACCGACCGTCGACGACGAGATCCGCATGGGCTTGCGATACTTTCGCCTTTCGCTGTTCACTGCTTTGCCCAGGATTTATGCCGAGGTAATGGAAGCGTTCCGCGACGTCTACGGGCTCAAAGTTGCCGAAGGCGTCCTGCCCGATCTGGTGCGATTCGGCTCGTGGATTGGCGGAGACCGCGACGGCAATCCCATGGTCAAGCCGGAGTGCCTGCGCGCAGCGCTGGGGATGGCACGTGACCTGATTCTGCGGGAGTACGTCGGCGACGTTGAGTCGCTGAGCGACCGGCTCAGCTCTTCGCAACGGCAGACCGGGATTTCCTGCGAATTGCGCGCACAATTGGCGCATTACGAACACACGATTGCCGGCGTACACCTGGCGTGGGGGCCTCTCAACACTGCGGAGAGCTATCGCCGATTTCTCTCCTATATGTTCCATAAGCTGCAGCAGACCCGTGAAGCTTCGACGGCTGCGGGCGCGTACCGCAGCGCTGCAGAGTTCGAGCGCGATCTTGCGCTGGTCGAAAGCAGCCTGCAGTCGAACTGCGGACAGCTGCTCGCTCGCTCCTACGTCACTTCCCTGCTGCGGAAAGTGCGCACCTTCGGCTTCCACCTGCATAGCCTCGATGTTCGCCAGCACGCGGCCGTGCACACCCGGGCACTGAACGAGATAGGGCCCGGCCTGAAGGGCGTCCCCGCAACGGCAGTCAGCCGCGAATTGTTAGAGACCTTTCGGACCATCGCGCAACTGAAGCGTGAATTCCCCGTTCACTCGATTCGCCGCTACGTGATCAGCGGCGCGGCGTCAGAAGATGACGTGCTCGCTGTAGTTCGTCTGGCTCGGGCAGGCGGAATTCAGATTGCGGGGTCAAGCAGCGATCCGGGGCTCATGCCTGTGCCGCTTTTCGAATCGATCGCCGCACTGCGCGCGGCCGGCGGCGTCATGCGCCGTCTGTGGAACGACGCCGACTATCAGCCTCTGCTCGATTCCTGGGGACGCTGGCAGGAAGTCATGCTGGGCTACTCGGACTCGAACAAAGATGGCGGGATGCTTACCAGTACCTGGGAATTGTACAAAGCACATCGCGAACTGCACTGCGCGGCGTCGGAATCGAACATAAAACTGCGACTCTTCCATGGCCGGGGCGGAACCGTTGGCCGCGGCGGCGGACCAACTCACTCTGCCATCCTCGCCCAACCGCCCGGTTGTTTCTCGGGACACATTCGCCTCACCGAGCAGGGCGAAGTTCTGAACTGGAAGTACTCTGACCCGATCCTGGCTGAGTGGAATCTGGAACTGATGATCGCGGCCAGCATGGAAGCGCGGTTGCGGCCTGCATCGGGATCCGGGTATTCCGTGCACTGGGAAGAAGCCATGGACGAGATGTCGCAGGAAGCGTTCCACGTTTATCGGCGACAGATCGCGGACAATCCCGAAGTGCTGGAGTACTTCTACCAGGCCACGCCGGTGAACGAGCTAGATACGGCGCGGATCGGGTCGCGCCCCTCGCGGCGTGCCCAAGGCCGAGGGCTTGAAGATCTGCGCGCCATCCCCTGGGTCTTCGGATGGATGCAGAGCCGCCATGCCCTACCCGCGTGGTTTGGCGTGGGGCACGCCCTGCAGTGCTTCGCCAAAAGCCGCCCCGGCCATGAGCAGCTTTTGCGCCAGATGGCACGCGGCTTCCCGCTGTTCTCCGATCTTCTGCGAAACGTCGAACTGGGAATGGCCAAGGCCGATCTCGGGATCGCCCGCGTCTATTCGGGGCTGGTGCAAAATGCGGCCGTGAGAGAGCGCGTGTTCTCGATGCTGGAAGACGAGTTCCTGCGATCCCGGCGGATGCTTCTCCGGGTTACCGGCCAGCGCGAATTGTTGAGCCGCAATCGTGTGTTGGCTCGTTCCATCCGCTTGCGCAATCCGTATGTCGATCCCATGAGCCTGATTCAGGTAGAACTCTTGCGGCGCAAGCAACGAGGACAGGAGGGATCGGAACTGGACTATCCCTTGGGTGCGACCATCAATGGGATCGCCGCCGGACTGCATAACACAGGATGACAACGGCTGAGGATGAGTGCCGGCCCTTGCGGGATGGAGCCATCAAACACGCGCCCGCACAATGGTGAGGTTTTAAGCGCGCCAGCGATCTCTGCGCTAACCTCACGTCTACCATGCCGTCTGATAATCTTGAATGGTCTCGGGTTGGATTGTTTTTCCCCACTCTTTCGTGAAACTTTCCGCATCTATGCGTATCTTCCACCGGACTTGTCTGTTTATCCCAACCATCATGGGTTCTCCCAAAAGGTGCTACATGTCTACTTTACGTTTCACTGCAGCGCTGCTGCTGAGCGTTACGATACCGGCTGTATGGTCTGCGCAGTGCGCATTCGCACAGAATGCCTCCTCCGAACAGGGAGGAGCTCAGCTCGAGCATTTTGATCCAAACCTGGTCGACAAGACCCTCGACCCCTGCAACGATTTCTACAAATACGCCTGCAACAAATGGCTCACGGCCAACCCCATTCCGCCCGACGAGGTGTTTTGGGGCAGCGGCAGCAGCCTGCAGTTGTGGAACGAAAACCTGCTGCGGGAAACCCTCGAAGCCGCCAGCGCCAACGATCCGAAGCGGAACCCCAACCAGCAGAAGATCGGCGACTACTGGACTGCCTGCATGGACGAGAGCGGTATCGAAGCCGCCGGCATCAAGCCGCTCCGGCCCGAACTGGATCGCATCGCGGTCTTGAAGTCGAAGAAAGAAATCACGCTGGAGATCGCGCGTTTGCACCATCTCTATGCCGGAGCATGGGAACAATCGGACAATCAGACCAATGCACCTTTGTTCGGCTTCACCGGGCAACAGGACTATGACGATGCCTCCAAGGTAGTGGGACAGATTGACCAGGGGGGACTAAGTCTTCCCAACCGCGACTATTACCTGAATACTGACGAGAAATCGCTGGACGTGCTCAAGAAATACCGCGCTCACGTGCAGAAGATGTTCGTGCTGACGGGGGAAACGGAAACGCAAGCCGCCGCCGACGCGGGCACTGTGACTGAACTGGAAACTGCCCTGGCGAAGGCGCAGATGGACAACATAAAGCGCCGCGACCCCGCGAACATGAACAACAAGATGAGCCTGGCCGAGGTACGCAAGCTGGCTCCCGCCATCGATTGGGATGGCTATCTGAAGGCGGTGAACGCTCCAGACAGCGATCACTATATCGTCACCTCGCCCGCCTTCTTCCGTACTGAAAGCAAGTTGATCGAGGAGCATCCGTTGAAGCACTGGCAAGCCTACCTGCGCTGGCAGGTGATCCATCACTCGGCGCCGTTTCTGAACAAGGCGCTGGTGGATGAGGATTTCGCGTTCTTCGGTCACACGCTGGCAGGCGCGGAACAATTGCCTCCGCGCTGGCGCCGCTGCGTGAACGCGGCCGATCACGATTTGGGTGAAGCGCTGGGCCAGGCCTACGTCGACCGTGCATTTCCGCCCGAGAGCAAGGCGCGTACCCTGCAGATGGTGCACGCGATCGAAAAGGCACTCAACGCCGACATTCATAGCCTCGACTGGATGTCCCCCGCCACCAGAGAACAGGCAGCCGCCAAGCTGAAAGGGATTGAGGACATCATCGGCTATCCCTCGCGGTGGCGCGACTACTCCTCGGTCAAGATCACCCGCGACAGCTACCTGGACAACGCCGCTCAGGCGTCGTCGTTCGAGTTCGAGCGCTGGGTAGCAAAAGTCGGCAAGCCGGTAGACCGCACCGAGTGGGCCATGACTCCTCCGACCATCAACGCTTACTATCAGCCGCAGCTCAATACGATCAATTTCCCTGCCGGCATTTTGCAGCCACCCTACTTCGATCCCTCGCAGGATGACGCCGTGAACTACGGCGCCATCGGGATGGTGATTGGGCACGAAATCATCCACGGATTCGACGACGAGGGGCGCAAGTACGACGCCCGGGGCAATCTGCGCGACTGGTGGACGACCACCGACGCCAAGCAGTACGACGAGCGCGGCAAATGCATCTCGGACGAATACACCCAGGACGTGCCCGAGGCAGGTCCGGGCGTCCGGCAAAATGGTTTGCTGACGCAGGGAGAAGATACGGCTGACAACGGCGGAATTCGTCTGGCCCTGTTCGCGCTCGCCGACACGCTCAAGCAGCAGGGGAAGTCGCTCGACGACAAGGGAGTGGATGGGTGGACCTATCGACAGCGTTTCTTCCTGTCTTTCGCCAATTCATGGTGCGCGAACATACGCCCGGAGATCGCGCGCCTGGCGGTGACCACGGACCCGCACTCCCTGTCCAGTTTCCGCATCGACAACGTGGTCTCGAACATGCCGGAATTCCAACAGGCTTTCGGATGCAAGGCCGGACAGCGCATGGTGAGAGCCAATGCCTGCCGCGTGTGGTAAGCGACTCGCAAAGAAAAGGGCCGGCGCAATGCCGGCCCGTTCTCGCGCAATCCAGCCGCGCTATTTGTTGATGTCCTCCTTAGCCTGCAGGCGCTTGATATAGTTTTCGATAATGGTTTTGTTGTTGTCTGGTGCTGCCGGCAACGCAAGCTTCATTTCCTTCACCGCGTTGTCGTAATCGCCCTGGCCGCTGTAGACACGAGCCATTCCCGCATGTGTAAGCCAGTCATTGGGAAACCTCTTGGCCAGCGAACCGTAGATGGCGAATGCTTCATCCTGCTTCTTCTCCCCCTGCAGCTGCCGAGCGTAGGTGTAGAGCTGTCCCGCATTTCCCATGTCCAGCGCTTTCGCCCGGACTGGCGCGGCGTCGCTGTTTCGTCCCATGGCTTCGAGAATGCGCGACTTGTTCATCAGGTTGTCATAGCGCTCTTCGTTCTGGATCGACTGCTCCTCGTACTTCAGCGCTTCGTCCAGATTGATCTTGTTGGCCAGGAAGTAACCAGCCGCATCGTCCCAACCCTCCCAGTAGTACTGGTTGAGGCCATGAACTTGCCGGTGAATGCTGGCCGTGACGAGGTCATTGACACTGACCGAGACCTTGAAGGGAACGGCAACTTTATCCCAGCGCATGGTGACGACGGTGGAGTCCGGCTTGACGTCGTCGAAATCGTAGGCCAGCGCGTCGTGGAGCTCGGCGGGCTGCGGCTTTACGTTGACGCGCAGGGCGTCATCTTCCTTTTTGTAGGTAAAGCTGCCCCAGTCCCTGGAATCTTTCGAGAAGATTACCGTCCACTGGCTCTCGCCCGGAATCATGTGCAGGCCATAGCTTCCCTTGTCGAGGGCCTGGCCTTCGACCGTGACCGGATCGCTAAACGTAATGGTGGTATTCTCGTTGGCCCCGGCGCGCCAGACTTCGCCGTACGGCACAAGCTTGCCCCAGATCTGGCGGCCATTGGCCAGCGGGCGATGGTAGTTGATCGTGATGTCGGTGATGCCGATGCGTTGCAGCACCCGGGCATGCTGGCTGGCCCGGGGCAGATCGAGCATCAGGGTTTCAGGACTGGCGGTCTGAGCGTGGGTGAGGCCTGCGAAGCACAAAATGCTGAGCAGCAGGGGAAACAACCGAAATCTCTGCATAGAGAAGCTCCTTGGCGGTAAGTGGGATCTCGCGGCCGAATGTGCAGCGAGTGCGACCAACGGACACATGCATCAGTCTGTGCCTGATGGGTTTAGACGCCTGCCTGAGGCCAAGGTGAGCAAGGGACTGTGAGGGCGTACGAAACTCAGAAGCGCAGGCCGAAGCCTGAAGTCAGCTGGATCGTGTGCCGCACGTCTTCCGGTGCCAGCGTGGGTTGTGGGAGCAGCCCCACCACTTCGCGCGATCCGATCCGCCAGATGGTATCTCCCGCGTCGAAGCGGAGCATGGTGTGCCGCGAAGTGTAGACCTCGATCACGCCTCCTACATCGAGCACGGCGTGGGTGATTGGAGTGAAAGGCAGTTGCGCAGGCGCCATAACGCCGCTGAAGAAATGGTCCAGCGTCTGGTCGAAGTGCAGAAATCCCGGACGCGCCTTGGCAAAATAGCCGAAACGGCCTCTGCGAAATCCGGCCTTAACTCCGAACAGGCCTTCGATCGCGTTCCCGCCAGACTGAAAATTCACCAGGCGACCGGAATGATTCGGGAAATACATCAGCGAGCCATCAATTGCAAGGTGGGCTGGCAGGTTGTAGGCAAACCAGCCTCCTCCGCCCATGCCGGTGTTCACCTGATTCCCGGTAAAAGAAAGATCCAGAGAATTGCCCTTGGTCAGGCTGCCGAACTGGCCTCCCACTTCAACTCTTGCGTCTTGCGGGTTGATTCGAATTACTTGTTGTGGCTCGTCACGCAGCGTTCCCAGACGGTACCCTATTCCTAGCGCCATGCGCAGCGACGGTTGCATGCCACCGGGAAGCGAAACCGAAGCAATGAAATTCGGCGACTGGCGAATGCTCGCCGACCGGTCATACATCGCGATCGTGCCATCCTGCACGTCAAAGCGCACCACCAATCTGCGGGTGGGATACGCCTCTACTCCTCCGCCCAACAGGAGGGCAAAGTTCTTCACCGGAGCAAAGCTACAGGTGAAAATCGCAGGCGGAGTGGCGATCGGAATGCATTCATGAGTGAAGCGAACCAGTCCCGGCTGTATCGTTGCGAAAAGGCTCCAGCGCTCTCCACGGTAAATCGAAATCCTCGGCCCTGCATGGAACTGGACTGTGCGCCCACCCTCCTGGGGATAGAGCAACGGGGAAAAATGCCGCGGATACCACTCCGCAGCGGCTTCGATGGCCAGAAGGCGGGAGACGTTCCAGTCCACGTATCCGCCCGGCCCGAATATCGTGTCGTGATGGGCCGGACTGGGTGGGAAGGGCAATTCGTCGAATGTCGGCTGAGAAAATCGCAGCAGGGATCCCTGCATTCCGGCTTCGAACGGGCTGGTAGCGGTTTGGGCCTCCATCGTCCCACCTGTGGCGAGAAGCATTCCCAGCAGAAAAACTCGCGCTAAGGGCCGCGCGCGCTTGCATCTTGCGATCATGAATCAACCTTTCGTAAGCCTGATTTTTCGACGGATGTGCGCCTGAATGCATTGAGAAAATGGGGTTTATTCAGCGTTAACGATCAGGGTTTGCAGGGCAGGGATGCTGCCTAGAAAGAATGCGGCAGTTTTCGAATCTTGCATTTGAAAATTCTGACTTGACAAATAAGCCCCCCCAAGCACAGAATTCTCGCAGGCGAATAAAAAGCGAAAACTGCCTCCGTGGCCACGCTATGAGCGCACCAGCCCCGGCGTTCCCTGAAATCTTTCCGAGGAATCTATGTCTTCCGCAGTGGTTTCCACTTCGGCGGCCCTGGGCCGCCGTTTTGTCTTTGACGACGAAGAGGCTGAGGTGCGCTCAGGAAAAGTCCTTCCTTCGACAATCAATATTCAACCATCATCATTTCCTGCAATCAGCAATCGAAAATCGGCAATCGAAAATTCCGTTATCCCCGCCTCGCGGCTTGTCATCCGTCCCGCACCCGAAATGGTCTCCAGCGGCATCCCCGCTATCGACGCCTTGACCGGTGGCCTGCCCCGGGGATGCCTGACCGAAATCTGCGGCGCAGCGTCTTCGGGACGTACCACCTTGCTTCTGGCTGCTCTGGCCGCCACCACTGCCCGCGGAGAATGTTGCGTGGTGGTCGATGCCGGCGATGCGCTCGATCCACATTCCGCCGCGGCGGCTGGCGTCGAACTGGATCGGCTGCTGTGGGTACGCTGCGGAGAATCTTTACCACGGAGGCACGGAGGCACAGAGAAAGGCAAAGTGAATTCTGCATTCCGCGAGAGGCGAGCCGGGGATAATCAGGCCGAGCACCGGATCGAGCAGGCCCTGCAGGCTACCGACTTGCTGCTGGAAAGCGGGGGCTTCGGGCTGATCGTGCTCGATCTCGGCGATATTTCTTCCCAAGCGGCCCGCCGCATTCCGCTCACAACCTGGTTCCGCTTCCGCCGTGCCGTTGAGTACAAGCCCACGATTCTGCTGGCCATCGAGCAGCAGCCCATCGCCGGAAGCTGTTCTTCCCTGCTGCTGCAATTGGGGTGGGCGAATCACGAATTCGAAGAGATCGGACCAACGCACGCGCATTTGCTGACCGGACTGGATTTCACAGCGGAAATCATTCGTTCGCGACTGGAACGCAAGCCCGCTCGCTCTACCGCGGCTTTTTGCAGCCAAACTGCGTGGGCGGGATGAAGGAAACTGGCCCATTGAATCATTGATTCAATGTCTCAGTGACTCAATGACTCAATGACTAAATCGCTCAATGAATAAACGTCATCATGCCGTTTGCCTGCATCTACGTGCCGAATTTTTCCGTTGCCGCCGTTCTCCGCGTCGAGCCGGAACTGCGGGCACGAGCCGTCGCCATTCTTGAGGGCAAGCCTCCACTGGAAAAAATTATTGCGGTGAATGAAAAGGCCCGCCGCATGGGCATTGCAGCGGATATGACCAGGACGCAAGCCGAGTTGTGCCCGGACCTGGCCTTGCGCCCACGTTCTCCGCTGCAGGAATCCGCTGCCCATGCAGCCTTGCTCGACTGTGCTCAGACTTTCTCGCCCTGCGTGGAAGACGCAGCTTGCGATACCGCCTTGCTCGATCTCGCGGGCATGGAATCCCTTTTCGGATCGCTGGCGGAAATTACTCGTGCCATCTGGGATCGCGCCGCTGCACTCGGTTTCGAAACCAACGTCGGCGCAGCTTCCAATCCTGATGCAGCCATGCTCGCTGCCCGCGGATTGTGTGGCGCGGGCACTTTTGCCCGCGTGGGCGTCGCCGTAATTCCCCCGGGCCAGGAAGCCGAGCAACTGGGATCGCTGCCGGTAGAAGTTTTATTTGCCGATCATTTTTTGGAAGGCGAGCAAAAAGAGCATGCCGCGCGCCTGCTCGAAACTTTTGATCGCTGGGGCATTCGCAACCTGCGCGCGCTGGCCGGGCTGCCGTCAATTGCGCTCAGCGAACGCCTCGGACAGGAAGGCCTGCACCTGCAGCAACTGGCGCGCGGAACCGCATCGCGCACTCTGGTTCCTGTGGAAGCGCCGCTGATCTTTGAAGAAGCGGTGGAACTGGAGCACCCGATTGTTCTGCTCGAACCTCTCGCCTTTTTGCTCAATCGCCTGCTCGAGCAGCTGTGCGCGCGCCTGGCCTCGCGTGCATGGGCCACGCAGGAGCTGCGCCTCACGCTGGAACTCGATCCGTCATTCAAGGAGGAATCAGAAACCTTCAGTCAACAATTTCTTCCGCAATTGGAAATCGGCAATCGGCAATCGAAAATTCATTTTCCCCGCACCCTGCGCTTGCCGCTGCCCATGCTCGATCCCAAAACGTTTCTCAAATTGCTGCAGCTGGATTTGCACGCCCATCCTCCGGGCGCACCCATCGTGAAGATCCATCTGGCCGCCGAACCGGCGCGGCCGCGTTCGGCACAGGGAGGGCTGTTTTTGCCTCCTTCTCCAGAACCGGAAAAACTCGAGCTTACCCTCGCGCGCATCGCGGGTCTGGTGGGCGAGCAGAAAGTCGGAGCAATGGAACTGCTTGACACGAATCATCCTGCCGGATTTCGCATGCGGCGTTTCGGGGAGCAAGGTTCGGAGAAAGGCCAGCGCGAGAAAGCCTGCGCTTCTGCAGAACAACAATCGGTTGTTACCGCTCTGCGGCGCTTTCGCCCGCCATTACGCGCCAGTGTCACTCTCGAGAACGGCCAACCTGTGTATTTGGGCTATCAGAAAAAAGACGTGCAGGGCCGTGTGCTCTGGAAGGCCGGCCCGTGGCGCTTTTCCGGCGACTGGTGGGAACGCGAGGCCTGGGCGCGTGATGAATGGGACATCGCGGTGCAAAGTGACAACACGATTGCTCTTTATCGTCTGGTGCACGATCTGCTCGGCGGCAACTGGTTCGTGGAAGGAACGTATGACTGACAAAAAGTACTCAGTACCCAGTACTCAGTACTCAGTTGTAAAGCAGTTTCACATACTGAGTACTGAGTACTAGGTACTGGGTACTAGGTACTAGGTACTGGGTACTTGTTCATCGAACTTCACGCCCGTTCTGCTTTCAGCTTTCTCGAGGGCGCTTCCCTGCCCGAGGAGTTGGTCTCGACCTGCGCGCAGTTTGGAATGCCCGCCATGGCTTTGCTCGACACCGACGGCGTATACGGCGTGCCCCGTTTTCATTTGGCGGCACAAAAAGCAAAGATCAAGGCGCACATCGGGGCGGAGGTCACGTGTATGCCGTTTGGGCGCAGCACACAATTTCCGATTGCCGATTGCCGATTGCCGACTGAAAAACGACAGTCAGCTATAAATCAATCAATCAGCAATCAATCAACAATTCGTTCCAAACTCGACAATCGGCAATCGACAATCGGAAATTCCTTCCGCCTTCCTCTGCTTGTTGCCACCCGTGCGGGCTATCAGAATCTCTGCCGCCTGATCACCAAAATGAAGCTGCGCGCCAAGAAAGGCGAAGGCGCGGCGGTCACCCCACAAGAACTACAAGAGCATGCCTCCGGTCTAGTCTGCCTGACCGGCGGCGCAGAAGGACTGTTGGCAGCGGCGCTGCAACAGGGCGGCATTGAAGAAGCTAAACGGCAAGTCGATCAACTGATCGGAATCTTTGGCCCCGGCAACGTTTACGTCGAACTGCAGCGCCATTTCCAGCGCGAAGAAGAATCCCGCAACCGCGCCGCAATTGACATTGCTCATGCGCTGCATCTTCCTCTGCTCGCCACCAACGGAGTCTGCTACGCCACCGCCAAAGCTCGCGAACTGTGCGACGCATTCACTGCGATCCGCCATCACCGAACGCTTTCGACCGCCGGGTGCTTGCTCTCCCGCAACTCTGAGCGCTATCTGAAATCTCCGCAGGAAATGCAGCAACTCTTCGCCGACCTGCCCGAAGCCATTAGCAATACAGTTGGACTTTCGAATCGCCTGGAATTCACGCTCAACGATCTGGGCTACGAATTCCCGCGTTATCCCGTGCCCGAAGGCGAAACCATGAATACATTTCTGCGCGAGCGCGCCTGGGAAGGCTTTCGCGAGCGCTATGGCCGCAAGTCACAAGACTTGCAAGCCCGCGCCCGCCTGCAAATCGAAAAAGAATTGAAGCTCATCGAAAAACTCAAGCTCGCCGGATATTTCCTCATCGTCTGGGATCTCATCCGCTACTGTCGCGAACAAAACATCCTGGTGCAAGGACGCGGATCGGCTGCCAACAGCGCCGTCTGCTACTCACTCGGCATCACTGCGGTCGATGCCGTCAGCATGGAATTGCTCTTCGAGCGTTTCCTTTCCGAAGAGCGCGGCGAATGGCCCGATATTGATCTCGACCTGCCCTCGGGCGACGAGCGCGAAAAAGTCATCCAGTATGTTTACCAGCGGTATGGCGAACGCGGCGCGGCCATGACCGCGAACGTGATCACCTACCGCAATCGCATGGCAGCGCGTGAAATGGGCAAGGCGATGGGATTTGATCCGGAAACGCTTACGAAGATTTCTGCCGCTGTCGCTACCTGGGAATTTCGCGACGAAAACGACGCGCTTGACCGCCGCTTCCGCGACGCCGGACTCGATCTCGCTCATCCCCGCCTGCGCAAATATTACGAGCTTTGCCTCGCCGTGCAGGACATGCCGCGGCATCTTGGCCAGCATTCCGGCGGCATGGTCATCTGCCAGGGACAGCTCGATTCTGTCGTGCCGCTAGAACCCGCGTCCATGCCCGGCCGCGTCGTGGTGCAGTGGGACAAAGAAGACTGCGCCGACATGGGCATCATCAAAGTCGACCTGCTTGGCCTGGGAATGATGGCCGTGCTCAAAGATTCGCTCGAACTCATTCGCGACTACTATCGGGAAGAAGTCGATCTGGCGCATCTTCCACAGGATGATTCGCAGGTGTACTCCGCGCTGCAGCAAGCTGACACCATCGGGCTTTTCCAGGTGGAAAGCCGCGCGCAAATGTCGTGCCTGCCGCGCCTGCGCCCCATGCGCTTTTATGACATCGTCGTGCAGGTCGCGATCATCCGCCCCGGGCCGATCGTCGGCCAGATGGTGAATCCATTTTTGCAGCGCCGCCAGGGCAAAGAAGAAGTCACGTATGCGCACCCTTCGCTCGAACCCGTGCTCAGGCGCACACTCGGTGTCCCGCTCTTTCAGGAGCAACTGCTGCGCATTGCCATGATCGCCGCCAATTTCACTGGAGGCGAAGCCGAAGAACTGCGCCGCGCCATGGGCTTCAAGCGCTCGCAGGCGCGCATGAAAGAAATCGAAGCCAGGCTGCGCGTCGGCATGACGCAAAACGGCATCTCCGCCAAAGCGCAGGAAGAAATTATTCTCTCCATCACTTCGTTTGCGCTTTACGGTTTCCCCGAGTCGCACGCCGCCAGTTTCGCGCTCATCGCCTACGCCAGCACGTTTCTAAAATGCCACTACCTGGCCGCATTCACTGCCGCTCTGCTCAATAACCAGCCCATGGGGTTTTATTCTCCGGCGACCATCGTCAAAGATGCGCAGCGTCATGGGCTGAAAGTACTGCCGGTCGATGTGACGCGCTCGGATTGGAATTGCACGCTGGAAGCAGTAGTCAGGAGTCAGGAGTCAGGAACCAGTAAAGTCGTTGGTCATTGGTCGTCGGTCGTTAGCCAAGGAGAGTTGGAGGAGAGGCCCAGCCCTAACGATAGGCCCACAGACCAGTCCCGCAAGGGACGGCATTCGTTAGCTCAGGACGTAAGTCCTGGGAAAGCGCCGGTTATATGGAACGAGTCCCGCAGGGACGGCACTGAGCTCGCTGGCACAATCGCACTGCGTATGGGTCTGCGTTACGTCCGCGGCCTGCGCGAGGAGGCCGTCCGCTCCCTCATCCTCGAACGCACAAGCGCACCCTTCACTTCCATCCATGACCTCACTCGCCGCGTGCCCGACCTGCGCAGGGACGAACTCACCACTCTTGCGGAAATTGGCGCGTTGAATGCAATGGCCAGTGGTCAGCGGTCAGTGAGCAAATTGTCGATTGCCGATTGCCAATTTCCGATTGAAACAATTCCGACTCCCCATCATTCAACCATCAACAATCAGCAATCAACAATTTCCAAAATCGGCAATCGGAAATCGACACTTGGAAATTCGCTCCACCGCCGCGACGCGCTCTGGCAAGTGGAACGAGCCGTACGTACATCTGGCCCGCTGCTCGAACAACAAGCTGAACCCGACTCCCCTTCGCCGCTCGCACCCATGAACCACGAAGAGCGCCTGGTCGCCGACTTCCACGGCACCGGACTCACCGTCGGCCCGCATCCTATGGCTTATCGCCGCGCCTGGCTCAATGCCATGGGCATTCGCCGCGCCAGCGAACTGCGCGACATTCCCAGCGGCAAGAGTCTGCGCATCGGAGGCTGCGTCATCACCCGTCAGCGCCCCGGCACGGCGAAAGGATTTGTGTTTATCAGCCTGGAAGATGAAACCGGCGTGGCCAACGCCATCATCACACCCGATCTGTTTCACCAGAACCGCCTGCTGCTGGCCAGCGAGCGATTCCTCGCGATCGAAGGAATTCTGCAGAATCAGGACAACGTTATCTCCGTCCGCGCCGAACGCGTGCAACCGCTGTTCGTCACCAAAGCGGAAACCGTTTCACATGATTTCCACTAAGATCTTTCACCACGGAGACACGGAGTCACAGAGAAAAATCTATAGCCACGGATCACACGGATTTCAATCAACCGCTAATCAAGAATTTCTCCGTGCCTCCGTGGTGAAGAATGCTTTCACTTCCCCACGTAGCTCACTCGCCAGATCGAGTTCGAGCCATCGTCGCTGACCAGCAACGAGCCATCCGGCGCGACCGTGATCCCCACCGGACGCCCCCACACCTGGCCGTCCGGCAGTACGAACCCAGTCAGGAAATCTTCATATTCACCCGTCGCGTGGCCGGTTTGGTGCAATGGTACTCGGATCACTTCATACCCCGCGCGGGTCGCCTTGTTCCACGATCCGTGCTCGGAGGCAAAGATGTCTCCTCTGTACTCGGCGGGAAACTTGTCCGCCTCATAAAACGTCAATTCCAGCGAAGCACTATGCGGCTGCAAAAGCACGTCCGGGACGATCGTCTTGTCCTTCAGTTCGGGATGCTTGCCCTTGTGCCGCGGATCCTGGTGCGGCCCGATATACCACCAGGGCCAGCCGTAGAAGCCGCCTTCCTGCACATGCGTGATGTAGTCCGGGACGAGGTTGTCGCCGAGTGCATCACGCTCATTCACGGAACACCACAGTTCGCCCGTCTGCGGGTTGACCGCAATTCCGCCGCCCGCGTTGCGAATGCCTGAGGCATAAACGCTGAGCACGCAGTTGCCAGCATCGCACACCAGAATGTCGGCACGGTCTTTCTCTGCCGGATGCGTATCTGGATCGTCGACATTCGATCCAGAGCCAACCGCGACAAATAGTTTCTTACCGTCATTCGAGAATTCGACCGCACGCGTCCAATGGCCAAAAGAAGTGGAGGGCAAGTCGGCGAGGTGCTGCGCGGGACCGCTGGCCTTCATGTCGCCGTTGTGATAGGGAAAGCGAATCAGTTCGTTGGTATTGCCGATATAGACCCACTGCGGGTCCGGCCCCGGAGGATAAAACGCAATTCCGTAAGGCTCCTTCAACCCGCTGGCAAAAACCGCTGACTGCTCGGCCTTGCCATCGCTGGTGATTCCGCGGAATACGCGTATGCGGCCCGGATCGCTCTCCGCGAGAAAAGTATCGCCATTGGGCGCGGTGCGCAGCCATCGCGGATTGTCGAGCCCGGACGCATACATTTCGACTTTGAACCCTGCGGGAGCCACAGGCCAGCCATTCGCCGGACGCGCCGCCACATCCGGCCCGTTGTCCGCCGACTTGCTCACATACGGCTGCGGGAGATCGTTTACTGTAATCTTGCGCGTGGTCCCCGGTGACTCGTAGCGGTAGTCCGTGAACGGCGCCTGCGGAGACGGGTCCTTTACTTTCTCTGCGGTCGCTGCCGGAGTTGGGGCCGGAGCCACTGTCGTAGCCTTACCCGATGCCAGCGCTTGCACGTAGGTCACAATCCGCCAGCGAGATTCTTCCGGCAAGAATGCCCACGCCGGCATGCCACTGTCGGTGTCGCCTTTGGTGATGAACCAGAACATCTCGCCCGAACTCACACCTTTCAGTTTGCCGTTGACCAGGGACGGTACGCTGCCCGTGCCTTTCCCCGTTCTTCCATGACAAGAGAGGCAGTTGCTGGCATAGAGCGTCTTGCCGGCATCCACCGCCGACTGCTGTCCCTCGTAGGGATTTTTCATGGCTTTCGCCGAGGCGGGCGCGTTGTGAAAAGGCTCATCGGCCGCGTACATCGCGGCGACGGCCAGAAAGGCGAAACCGAAGGCAACAAGCGTGTTGCTGACCAGGCGCATGAGAGTCCTCACGGGAAAATTTCCCCCTTAGATTACACGGCCTGCGTTGAGGTTGCGAACTTCGAGGCTCGCTGCTTTCAGCCTGCGGAAATTACTTCATAGGGACGCATCATCTCGTTGTCCTCGTGCTCGAGGATATGGCATCTTTGGGCAGATTCAACCCATCTTCCACGCCGTCGCGAATCAAGAATGTTCCCACCAGCCCGGCATAGACATTCAGACGATTGATCCCCAAAGCGTGATCGTGATACCAGAAGCGAACCTCACAGCGGGGTGACTGTAGCGGGACGGGACGGCGACCGCGGCAAGACGACTTTCACAGAGCAGCCATGGCCAAGGGGTCGGTTGCCAATCTCGATCCTTCCCCCGTGGGCCTCGGCGATCTGGCGGGAGAGGACGAGTCCAACGCCGCTTCCGGTGGGCTTGGTGGTATAGAAAGGCGTGAATACATTGGCCGGGTTCGACAGGCCCGGCCCGTTGTCGTCGATGGTCAGCGTAACGTCCTGCTCGCTTGCGTCCCAATGCACAACCACGGGTGCAGATTCCACTGGGGATGGTCCCTTCCCATTTGCCGCCAACGTTTCCAGGACCGCATCCGCGGCATTGCGCACCAGATTGATGAACATCTGCTCCAGTTGATCCGGATCCGCCTGAAAGGTCACGCTCGGCCCAGGATCAACCGCGACTTGGACGCGCGTTTCAAGACCGGCCACGCGTGCGATCAACGGCGCCAGGGAGACTCCCCGCAAGGCTGGGGCGGGCATCTGAGCCATCTTGCGATAGGCCTCGAGAAAGCGGTGCAAAGACGCGGAGCGTGCCTCGATAATCTCCAGCCCGCGCTGCAGGTCGCTGCGCACCTCGGCGTCCATGGGAGTTCCGGCAACCCGCGAACTGAGACTTCCCGCGATCGACTTGATGGGCGCCAGCGAATTACTCAATTCGTGGCCGAGTACCCGAATCAGCCGCTGCCAGGCCCGCCGCTCCTCCTCGCGCAGCGCCCGGCTCACATCCAAAAGGACGACCAGCGTGTGGGGAACGCCGTTCTGCCGGAAGGAACTGCGGCGCAGCAGCCAGCGGGCTCGCGAGTCGTTGAGATTCAACTCCACCAGCGTTTCGTTGTCTGCCTCCAGGCATTGCTGCAGGCCGAGTTCGGCCGCGCTCTGCCCCAGCATCCGGGCTTTGGCCTGCCGCAACAAATGTTGGCCGGCTGGATTCACCAGCCGCAGTGCGGAAGTCGGATCAAAGGTAAACAAAGGAGCATCAATCTCATCGACCACGCGCTGCAGAAGCGCGGTCGCCTCGATGGTGCGCACCTTGTGGCTGGAAAGCATGTCGGCGAGAAGGTTGACTTCGAGCGAGAGCTCGCCCAGCGCGTCTTCCGGCGCGGCGTAGCGGGCGCGGAATGAATAATCTTCCTCGCGCAGCGACCCGACCACGTTGGCCAGAGTCTGCAGCGGCCGGATAGTCTGCTCTTGCAACACCACGGCCAGCAACCACCAGGCAGCAACCACTGCGACGATCAGCAGCACGCGCGACTCCGTAGTCCACGGCTGTTTCCACACCAGCACCGCAGCCACCAGCAGACCGGGCAGCGCGACCAGGAAGGAATAGAGACTGATTCTGCGTTCGTAGAGAAGTCGGGATCGTTTTCGTGGGCGGGAAGTCGGGGTGGAGCTAGACCCCATATTTTTCCATTCTTCGATAAAGCGCGCCGCGACTCAAGCCCAGCGCTTCCGCCGCCTGGCTCACGTTGCCCTGAAACCGCTGCAGGGCCTTTCGCACCAGCAACGCCTCCACGGCTTCCAGGCTGAGATCCTCGAAGTTCTGCGCCTGGGCGCGTGCCGAACTCAGCGACAGGTCCGCCGGCTGAATCTCCTCCTCTCGCGACATCAGCACGGCCCGCTCGATCGTATGTTCCAGTTCGCGGACATTCCCCGGCCACGCATATTGCTTCAACGCCTGCATGGCCGCCGGATCAAACCGTTGCACGGGGCGCCGGTAGCGGGCGGCATAGCGCGCCAGAAAGTGCCCCGCCAACACCGGGATGTCTTCGCGGCGTTCACGCAGAGCCGGAACATGGATCTCCACGGTATTCAGACGAAACAAAAGATCTTCCCGGAATTGTCCCGCAGTACAGGCGGCGGGCAGGTCTGTGTTGGTGGCCGAGAGCACCCGCACATTCACTTTACGCGACCGCGACGATCCCACTCGCTCAATCTCGCCCGACTCCAGAACCCGCAACAGCTTGGCCTGCTGGCGCATCGGCACATTGCCGATCTCGTCCAGAAAGATGGTGCCGCCGTCGGCCAGTTCGAACCGTCCAATGCGGTCCATGCGGGCGTCGGTGAAAGCGCCTCTGACGTGGCCAAAAAGCTCACTCTCGAAAACTCCGTCGGGGATGGCTCCCGTATTCACCGCTACCAGAGGCCGCGAGGCTCGAGCAGAAAGGGCGTGCAGGGTTTGCGCGACAACCTCTTTACCCGTCCCATGCTCGCCCGTAATCAGGACGTTGGCGTCGGACGGGCCCACGCGAGCGATGGTCTGAAGAACGGGCTGCATCGCCGGTGCGGCGGCGATGAACTCAGGGCGTCCCTCGGCGCGCAGCAGGCGATTCTCCGCCTCCAGCCTCGCCGCTTGCTGCAGGGCACGATGCAGCTCGACCTGGGTGCGAAGAATCGAAACCAGCCGCTCGTTCTCCCAGGGCTTCTGCACAAAGTCTCGGGCGCCGCGCCGCATGGCCTCGACCGCAAGTTCCACGTTCGCCCACGCCGTCATCACAATCACAGGAACGGTGGCATCGACGGCCACAATCTCCGAAAGCAGGTCCAGCCCCTCCTGCCCGGAGGTTGTATCGCGCGTGTAGTTCAGGTCGATCAGGATTGCATCGTAAGAACTGGTTGCCAGAGCTTCCCTCACCAGGACGGGCGAACGAACTTTGTCGACGCGGTAACCCTGCGGGTGGAGCAGGAACTCCAGCGCTTCCAGAATATGTTCCTGATCGTCCGCCGCGAGAATGCGGACCGGCGTTCGCGCTTCGCGAGTCAGCGCCGAATCCATTTCACCGAGTTTGAGCGAAGCTGGCATGCCTGGATTAAGGTGTACGACGAGAAACTACCCCGCTGATCGCGTCCTGGATCAGTATGCCATTATGTTCCAGGGTACTGCCTGTGGCGCGGTCCAATTCGACTTTCGCCTTCTCATAGGTGGTCATGGCGACGACCAGATCCAGTTCTGCCAGCGCCAAATCGCGCTGCGCGGACAACGTCTGATAGGTTGACCCAGCCCCGAACTCCTGCTCTTTCTTGGTGATATCAAAGGTGCGCTGGGCCAGGTCCCGAGCCTTGCGGGCAGCCTCTACGCGGGCTCCGGTCTGGTCGAGAGCGTACTGCGCGTTGCGCACTTCAATGCGGATCTGCTTCCTCAGCTGTTCGCGCCGCAGCTCCGCCTGGCGATATTCCAGCTCCGAGCGATACTGATCCGCCTTCGCCACCCGATTACGGACCGGAATGTTCAGGTTCAGTCCAATGTAGTAGTCTGGCGCGGTGTTGTTGAAGGCATTGTCCAGCGCGCCGACAAAGTTCGTAGGGACTGTGGAACTATTGACGACACCCTTTTCTTTGAAACCCGGATTCAACGGTCCAGCCAGCCCGGTACCTCCGTAGAATCCCACTAGCGAAAGCGTCGGCAAAAGCGCATTGGCCGCAGCCTTCCGGCTGATCTGGCGGTTCACCAGATCGACGTCAGACTCGGCGAGCTCCGGACGCTTGCTCTGCGCCTCGGAGATCAATCCCTGGATGGGCGGACTTGGTTGATTCGAGACGGTTTGCGTCCGGTCGGTTGGGACTACCGGCATCGATTCCAGGGTTGGATCGTCGAGGCTCTTGGTGATGGCGTTTTTCATCAATGTTTCCTGCAACTGGAGACTCGTGCGGGCTACGGTCAGGTCCTGATCCCGCTTCGATACTTCGGCTTCGGCCCGCATCACGTCCATAGCGGGAACGCTTTCCAACTGAAGCTGTTTCCTGGTGTTTTCGAGCGTCTGCTGGGCAAACGCGAAGGACTGCTCGTTCACCTGCGTCTGTTCGTAGGCGTTAACCAAGTCCCAATAGATGTTCTCGATCTGCGTAACCGTGGCGACGACCTGGTCTTCGAATGCGATGTCGGAAATCTTCTTGTCGTTTTTGGCGATTCGAAGATAGCGAAGGTTTGGGCCAAAGCCGAACCCCGCAAGCAGTTCCTGCTGGAACGTAAAGCGGAACGTCGAGCCAAGAGCGGGAGACAGGTTGATGAAAAGGCTGTTTGTCGTCTGCCGGTTGTTACTGAACGTGAATGAAACCGTGGTGCCGCTGGCGAAGGATTGGGTATAGCCAAGGTTGACCTGGCCCGTGTTGAGTTGCAGTAGCGGAACGCCGTAGATCGTCTCGTTGGCAAGTGGAGTCGTCTGGTGCTCCGCTCCCACGGTCCCGATGATCGAGGGGTCGTAGGAATTGACGGGCGCGCCAGCACCCAGAGTCGACTGCACCAGGCCAGAAGCCCCGGCTCCGGCTCCGCCCGCACCGCCGGTTGTGCCTCCCGCGCCACCGCCTGGAGCTCCCGCACCAAATCCGCCGACGCCACCCCCAGGAGTTCCTTGCACAACCCCGGCGTTCACTCCGCGGAAAACGCCGCCGGCTCGCGTACGCAGGATATCCGTATCGGCAATGGGAAGGTTGTAGCGGGCAATCGCCAGGTCGAGATTGTTTTCGAGCGCCAGATCGATGGCATCTTTCAGCGAGAGGTAGAGCTTGCCGTCGCGAACCAGCTGGTCAATGCGAGCGGAATTTGTCAGCACCGGCTCGGGGACCTGGTCGGGCGCGTAGGCATTGATGGGATTGTAAGAGTGCGGCATCTCGAATTGCAGCCGGGCCGCAGTTGCGTTGGCCTGCGGCGCCGTGGCGCCCGAAGCCGGCGTTTGAGCCAGAACGATGGGTGAAGAGTACGCGAATGACAACAAACCGATTCCCACTCTAAGGGTTCTTGTGGCGAATGAGCTCACGACGCGCTGACCTCCGTCGGCTGGCTGAGCGCTGGATTCGCCGTGTCGCCTACCATCCACCCGTCGCGCAGATGAATCGTGCGGCTTCCGTAGGCTGCGTTCGCCTCTGAGTGCGTGACCTGCACGATCGTCGTTCCTTTCTGGTTTAAGTCGCGAAACAGTTCCATAATCTCTTTCGCCTGGCCGGAGTGCAGATTGCCCGTCGGCTCGTCCGCTAACAAAAGCGCCGGCCGATGAATGACCGCTCGCGCAATCCCCACCAACTGCTGCTGCCCGCCCGAGAGTTGGCTGGGAAACAAATCCTTCTTGGCCACTATCTGAAAACGATCCAGTGTGTCGGCCACCAAGCCTTGCCGCTCCCGCCGCGGAATGTCCTTATACGAAAGTGGCAAGTCGATGTTCTCCTGCACGGTGAGGTCATCGAGCAAGTGATAACTCTGAAAGACCATCCCGACGTTCTTCTTTGCCAGCTCGCCACGCTGCTTGCGTTTCATCTCATGCACGGCCTGGTCGCGGAACCAATACTCCCCGTCCCAGCCGTCATCCAGCAGCGCAAGCGCGTTCAACAGAGAAGATTTCCCTGCACCCGATGGGCCCATGATGGTGATGAACTCACCCTCTTGAATCTCCAGATTGATGCGCCGGAGAACCCACGTTTGCCCGGCCGGAGTCTTGTAACTGCGTTCCAGATTCTTTAACTGAATCATCTTTATCTCCAATTTCTCGTCTACTCGTAGCGCAGCGCCACCATCGGATCGACCTTGGCTGCGCGCCGGCCCGGAATGTAGCAGGCCGCAAGCGCAACCAGCATCAGAACCACCGCGACAAACGCAAAAGTCGCCGGATCGCGAACCGGCACACCGTACAGAAGGCTCGCCATGACTCGGCCAATTGCCAGCGCGCCGAGCAGTCCAATGCCAATTCCAATCAGCCCTACCTTCATCCCTTCACTCACGATCAGGGCCAGCACCCGGCCCGGCATCGCCCCCAGCGCGATGCGCAGGCCAATCTCCCGCGTACGCTGCGCCACCGAATACGCCAGGACGGCATAGATTCCTATGGCTGCGATCAGCAATGCCATCGCCGCAAACAGACCGAGCAGTCTCGCATTGAGCCGGGGCTGCGCCGCGCTGTTGGAGATCCATTCGTCCATCGTCTTCACATTCGCGATTGCGAGTTCCGCGTCGAGACCGTGAATTTTCTGCCGGATCACGGGCAGCAATGCGTTCGGGTCGCCATCGGCGCGAACGGCGACGTCAGTCAGCCCCGCCACTTGCCAGGCTGACGGATAGTAGAGCGCCGGCGATTCCTGGTTCAGCGCTGTCGCGCGAACGTCCCCAACGACGCCGACAACTGTGAAGGGCGTATTCGGATCCGCCGACCGGCGCAAGGTATGCCCGATAGGATCTTCGTCGCCCCAAAATCTCTTCGCGGTCGCCTGGCTGACGATTGTGACCAGTGGTGACGGCGGCGCATCTGCGTCCGTGAAATCGCGCCCGCGCAGCAGCGGGATGTTCATCATCTTGAAGTACCCGGGACTGACGATGCGCCAATCGATGGGCACATGCGTGCCGGGTGGAAGCACGGACCGGTCCGTAGTGAGCATGGGATGCGTGTTGTAATTGCCCGCGCCAAAGGGAATCCCACTGGAAATCGCCGCGCCGCGCACACCAGGTGTCGACTGCAGCGCAGCGAGCAATTCGCGATAGAACTGCTGCGCCTTCCCTGTTCCTGGATACTTCGCCGCAGGGGGAGCGAGTTGAAATGTGATCAGGCCGCTGGGCTCGAAACCAAGATGCACCCGCTCAAGATTCCCCAGAGTCTGAATGAGCAGTCCAGCGCCGATCAGCAACATCGTCGCCAGCGCCAGTTCCGCCGCAACCAGACCGTTGCGCAAGCGCGAGCGCGCTCCCGCCGCTCCTCGCCCGCCCTGTTTGAGCACATTGTTAAGGTCCACCTTCGCCATCCGCCACGCCGGAGCGATGCCGAACAGCAGGCCCGTGCCGACCGTGGCCGCAATCGCAAACCACAGCACCATGGCATCCATCGGAACTTCCGGCACCGGCAGCGTCCCTGCGGGCAAAGAGTGGTTGATGGCGCGCACCGCCCAGAAAGCTCCAACCAGACCTGTCACGCCGCCCACCATCGAGAGAGTTACGCTTTCCACCAGCAATTGCCGCATCAGCCGGCCCCGGCTCGCGCCGTTGGCCGTGCGTACCGCCATCTCCTGCTGCCGTGCGGAGGCGCGGGACAGCAACAGGTTCGCGATGTTCGCGCACGCGATCAGCAGCACGAACAGCACCGCCGCCAGCAAAACCAACAGCCCCGTCTTAAGCTGCGGGCTGACAAAGGTGTCGAACAGCGAAAGAATGTGAATGCCCCAGTCGCGCACTTCAGGGAACTGCTGGCCGACGTTCTTCGAGATGGTGTCCATCTCGGCCTGCGCCTGCTGCAGCGACGCCCCGCGCTTGAGCCGGCCGAACGCGACAATCACATGGTTGAGCCGGATCTCCTTCGCGGGATCGATGGTGAGCGGGGTGTAAACATCCGCACCTGAAAACAGATTCAGCGAAGCAGGAGCTATTCCCACCACGGTCGTCGGAGTATCATTCAAAATAATCGTGCGGCCCACAAGCCCGCGATCCGCGGCGAAACGGCGCTTCCAGAAGCCCTCGCCGATCATCGCGACAGCCGGGGAGCCTGGCTTTTCTTCTTGTTCACTGAAAGCCCGTCCGGCAATCGGATTGATCCCCAGCATCCGAGTTAACGACGGGCTCACCAGATTTCCCGAAACCTGCTCGGGATCTCCCGACCCCGTCAGCGTGTAGGTGGCAAAACCGACGGCAGACAAGTCCTGGATAGTCTGCGTCTGCTCGCGCCACGAAAGAAAATTCAGAACGGAAGCGCCGAAGCTCGGCAGGTTGAGCTTGTCGTTCTTCTCCGCAACCTGGATCAGCCGATCTGGTTCATGGAACGGCAGCGGCCGCAGCATCACTGCATTCACGAAGCTGAAGATGGAAGTGTTGGCGGCGATCGCGAGTGCGACTGTCACAACCACCGCGAGGGTCAGCATCGGCGCCCGCCACATCCGGCGGCCAGCGTACTGAAAGTCATGAATCAGTCCGGTCATAATTCTGTTCTTGTTCTCTTTCTCTTTACTCGCACCGTAAAGCCACCATGGGATCAACCCTCGCGGCTCGCCAGGCCGGCCTCAAGCCCGACGCCAGGGAAACAAGCAGGAGCACCGCTGCCGCCGCGAGCATCGTCGCCGGATCGTAAGGACTCAGCCCAAACAGCAGGCTGCTCACGCTCCGCGTGGTCAGGAGCGACAACGACAACCCTGCGGCAATACCCACCCCGGCCAAGGCAAGACTCTGCCGCATCACCAGCCAGAGCACGCCCGGACGCGTCGCTCCCAACGCCAGACGGATTCCCAGTTCGCCGGTCCGGTGCGCGACGGTGTACGACATCACGCCGTAAAGCCCCAGGCAAGCCAGCCCCAGGGCCAGGGCGCCGAAAATCGTCGTGAGCCGCGCAATCAGCCGCTGCTGCGCCAAGCTGTTGCTAACCAACTCCGCCACCGTGCCCGCGGCGCCAATGGGCAGGTTCGGATCGACACTGCGCACGGCATCGCGTGCCGCCGCGATGAGTTGTGTGGGATCGCCGAACGTGCGCACCGTGAGGCTCTCCACATCGACCACGTCCTGAGTGAGCGAATGGTAGATCGTGGGCGGAGCCTCTTCGTGAATGTCGTTGACGCGCGAATCCTTCACCTCGCCCACAATCTGGAAACGGTAAGCATTTTGGGAGTCGTAACCGAAATACTGGCCTACAGGATCTTTGCCGGGAAGAAACTCGCGGACGAATGCCTGATTGACCACGGCGACTTGCGGGCTGTTCGCCGTATCGGAATCCGCAAAACCTCGCCCTTCGATCAGGGGAATGCCGGTCGTGGCAAAGAAATGCTGGCTTACCTGGCGCTCCTGCGCGTCGGTCTCGCCGTTCGAGTGCGGCACGCCCGGAAGATAAATATCGCTGGCATCGCCGCATCCGGAGGCGACTTCGCAGCTCCCCAGCGCTGCCGAGCGCACGCCTGGGAGCGCCTCCACGCGCTCGATCAGCTGTGGGTATAGAGCCGCGCGTTGCGCCTGCGAGTAGCCGCCCAGGTGCGTGTCGATCCATACGCTCACCAGGTGATCGCGATCAAAGCCGGGATCGAGATTGGTGAAATTGCGCAGCGTACGCACAAACAGCCCTGCGCCGACAATAAGAACCAAAGAAAGCGCTACCTGCAGCACGACCAGACTCTGCTTCAGCGACCAGCGTGCTCCTCCGCCGGCGGGGGCTGCGCGCCCGCCCGCCTTCAGAGCCTGCAGCGGCTCAACCCGCGTTCCCTGCAGCGCCGGGGCAAGACCGAAAGCAATTCCAGTGAACACCGCAATCGCCGCGCTGAAAAGGAGAACGCGAGCATCGGGAGCGAGACTCAGCGGAATCGGCGTGCTTCCTCCCGAAGCCCATTTGGGCAAGATGTCGCAAAGCCAGAATGCGACCGCAGTGCCCAGCATGGTCCCGCAAACTGACAGCAGAACGCACTCCGCCAGCAACTGGCGCACCAGGCGCGCCCGGCTGGCTCCAATCGACAGCCGAACCGCGATCTCCCGCTCCCGCGCCGCGGCACGCGCCAGCAATAGATTGGCGATATTGGCGCACGCAATCAGCAGGATGATAGCCACCATCGCCATCAGCGCCAGCAGCGGCTGGGAAAAGTCTTCGCGCAGATTGGGCGAGCCGCGTCCTCCGGGCGAGAGCAGCAACTGCTCGCGCAGAAGAGCCTGCCGCTCCTGGGGGTCCACTTTTGCGGCCACGGTCTGCTCCAGGTTCACGCGAAAGACCTGATTCAGCGCAGCCACCGCCGGAGCAACCGACGCGGGATCCTTCGCGCGAACGACGAATTGCAGCCAGCGAATGTCCCGCTGCGGCACCCAGGGGTCTTCCACCTTCGCGGCGTCCCCTTCGCTGTAATGCTGGGCATAGTGAACCGAGGCTTGCATCGCCGTGGGCGCCCAGAATTCCGGAGCAACACCTGCCCGCGCACCGAAGAAACCCTGGGGCGTGACTCCCACTACCAGGAGCGGCATTCCGTTCAGCACCAGCTTGCGACCGACTACGTTCGGGTCGCGCCCGAAGCGCCGTTCCCAGCACCCATAGCTGATCACGGCCACCGGGCTGCCGCTGACCACGCGATCATCTTCCTCGGTCAGCAACCGCCCCAGCTCGACACGAGTCTCCAGCGTTTGAAAGTAATTCCCCGAAACCAGCTGGCCAAGCACCATCTCGGGTTGCCCCCCGCCGAAGGACGCATAAAACGTTCCCGGCCAGGACATGGCGGCGAGTTCGGCGCCGTGCGGCATGACCGCCCGCGCATCCTGAAACATGGGATAGGAAAACCGCGAACCATGCGGCGGATTGTCTTCCACCAGATACAACTGCTCAGGATCCGCCACTGGCAAAGACTTTAGGAGCACCGCATTGACCAGAGTAAAAATTCCGGTGTTAGCTCCGACTCCCAGAGCCAGCGTCAGCACCGCCACCGCTGTGAACCCCGGGCTTTTGCGCAGCTGCCGCACGGCATAACGAAGATCCTGGACGAGGCTGTTCATAGACGAATCCTCATTCGTACCGCAGCGCAATCATGGGATCGACCTTCGCCGCGCGCCGCGCCGGAATGAAGCCGGCAAACGCCGCCACCGTGGCCAAAAGGAGAAGAACCGAGATTAACGAAAGTGGATCGGTACTGTTCAAGCCGAACAGGAAGCTGGCCAGTACGCGGCCACTGACGAGCGACAACGGAACTCCGACGGCGAGCCCGGCCCCCACCAGCAGCATGGCCTCCCGCAGGATCAACTCCAGCACATCGCCACGACGGGCCCCCAGCGCCATACGCACTCCGATCTCGCGCGTGCGCCCGGCAACGGTGTAGGACATGACTCCGTAGAGTCCGACGCAAGCCAGCAGCAGCGCCAGTGCGCCGAAAAAGCCCGACAGCTTGGCGATCGCGCGCTCTGTGACCGCCTGGCGGCTGACCCTGTCCGACAGCGTACTCACGAATGTGATGGGCAGTTGCGGATCGGCCTCCCTGATCTGGCTGAGCACGCCGCTCACGACCGCAGCGGGCGGGCCCGCGGCGCGGACCTCGAGCACGAACATGCGCGGATCGGGAACCTGCCGATAGGGCAGGTAGAAGCGAGGCGTGATTTCGCCGCGCAGGTTGATGACCTTGGCATCGCGGGAGACGCCTACGATGGTGAGCGGCTTGTCCAGCCAGTCGGGATCGTCAATGGTGAATTGACGCCCCACCGGATCCTTGCGCACAAAGAACCGTTTCGCCATCGTCTCGTTGATCACGACAACGCGCTGCGAGCTGGCGGTGTCCTGCGCCTCAATGCCGCGCCCGGCAAGGATGGGCATCCCGACCACCTGGAAGTAGTCCGGCCCGACATAGTCTTCGCGCGCGAGTCGATCCTCCTGCTTGGCGGAGCTAAACCCCGGCACGAGGATGGCGTCGCCGGTTTCGCTGCCGGCGAAGATTCCGTTCTTGGAGTACGTCGCCGCCTCGACTCCGGGAGCGCTGGCGAGGCGGGCAGTCAGCTGCTCCGCTAGCAGTTTCATTCTCGGAGTGTCGTAACCGGCGCCGACCGCGTCCACCAGGGCGACGATCAGGTGATCCCGATCGTAGCCCAGGCTCTGCTGCAGCAGGTTGCGCAGGCTGCGCAGCAGCAGGCCGGCAGCAAACAGCACCAGCAGCGATAGCGCCACCTGCCCCGCTATCAATCCTTTTCCCAGTCCGAACCGGGAAGCTCTTTCGGCCGTAGCACGGGCTGCATCCTTGAGCGCGGGCGATACCTGCACCTTGGTGGTCTGCAATGCGGGAAGCAAGCCGAACAGAACTCCGGCAATCAGAGAAATAGCCGCTGTGAAGGTGAGCACGCGCCAATCGGGCGTCAGGGGAAGAACCGTGCCCGACCCAATGATCCCCACCAGAAGAGGGACGCCCCAAACCGCTAGCAGCGAACCGGCGCACCCTCCCACCAGCGCCAGCAGAACACTCTCGCTCAAGAGCTGGCGCAGCAGACGGTACCGATTGGCGCCGATAGCCAGCCGGATCGCCATCTCTTTGCGGCGTCGCGAAGCCTTGGCAAACAGCAGATTGGCGACATTGACGCAAGCGATCAACAACACCAGGCCCACCATCCCCATCAGCAGGAGCAGTGACGTTCCGTAATCGCCACGCAGCGACGACAAACCACCCGCGCCCCGGGAAACGGCGATATGGTTGTCGGCCACGTCCCGCCGATCATCTGCACTGAGTGTGGCTCCGAAACTGCCTCGCAATGCCTGCTGAAACACCAGATCCAGATTGGCTTCCGCCTGCGGCGCAGTTACTCCCCCCTTCAAGCGCCCAACCAGCAGCAGCCATGAATCCGCGGCAGAATCTCGCCAGTGACGTCCCCGGACGATCTCCGGCTGCATGCTCAACGGGACAAAAACCTCCATGCGGTCGCCGACTACGTCGCCGTCGAATCCCTCGGCCGCCACTCCGACCACGGTGAAGGGGAAGCCATTCAAGCGGATCTCTTTCCCTACGACCGACCATGACCCCGCAAACTTGCGCTGCCAGTAGGCATAGCCCAGCACCGCGATCGGATTAGCATTCTCGGCCGTATCGTCGGAGTCGGAGAAAAGCCGTCCGGCGGCGGGTTCGACGCCGAGGGTGCTGAAATAGTTTCCGCTCACCATCCGCGCCGTAATTTTCTCGTTACCTGTTTGGCTGCCCCCATCATCGAGCTCTACAGACCCGGTAGCTCCCGCGCAGAGCGCGCTGAAAACGGAATTTCGGCTGGCCAGTTCCTTGTACAGCGGGTAGGAAAACACGTCGGTGCGCGGCGTTCCATGGGCATCCATGTTCACATCGGTAGGATCGCCCACAGCCACCAGCTGTTGCGGATCCGTCACCGGCAGCGTTTTGAGCAGCAGAGCATTGACCACGCTGAAGATCGCCGTGTTCGCGCCAATGCCGAGAGCCAGGGTAAGCACTGCGACTAGCGTAAAGCCGGGACTCTTGCGCAACTGGCGCAAGGCGTACCGCAGATCTTGCAGCAGGCTGTTCATCCAATCTCCTCATTCGTAGCGCAGCGCCACCATGGGATCGACCTTGGCCGCCCGCCGCGCGGGTACGTAACAGGCCAGCAGCGCAATCACGCACAAAACCGCAATCACCGCCCCAAAAGTGAGGGGGTCGGTCGGCCTCACTCCAAACAGCATGCTGGCCATCAGTCGCGTGAGAGCGAAGGCCGCGGCAAGCCCAATTCCCGCTCCCACCATCGTCATACGGGCGCCGTCGCTCAGGATCATGCGCAAAACGTCATGCTGTTGTGCGCCCAGCGCCATGCGCACGCCAATTTCCCGGGTGCGCTGACCGACCAGGTACGACAGCACGCCGTAAATCCCGATGCTGGCGAGCAGCAGCGCCAATCCGGCAAAGGCACCGAGCAGGATGAGAGAAAAACGCTGACTGGCGATCGATTGCGCGACCACCCCCTCCTCGGCCTCATAGTCGGAGACAATCATGTCCGCGTTACTCGCCATGAGTTTCTGGCGGATCGTCTTGAACAATGCCGCGCTGCCTTGTGCCGTTCGGGGGCGCACGAAGACACTGAACCCGTGGGCGAGGCCTTTTACTTCTCCGCTTCCGCTTTGCATGATGGGCCGATACATCTCGGTCTGAAGCGACTGGAGCGCGTCGTCGGCCAACCCCCATTGACTCACATGCCCAACCACACCCACGATTGTCAGCGGAACCTCAACCCGTCGATTGGAATCGCTGTCGAGATCGAACACGCGAATGTTTTTGCCGATGGGATCCTGGCCGGCGAAGTATTTCTGCGCGAAACTCGTGTCGATCACTACGACACGCGCGGAATGCTCGTTGTCCTCTTCGCGGAGGAAGCGGCCACGCAGCAGCGGAATCCGCATGACCTTCAGATACTCCGGTTCCACCGTGTACTGCAAAGCTTGCGGAATATATTCGGTTCGCGGCGTGGGCAGTTCCTGACCGTCAAGCAAGAAATCGCTCTCGTTGTCGCCTTCCATCGGTGTCGCGCCGTCATGCAGCGACATTGCCTCAACCCCCTGCACGCTGCGGATGGTCGTCTCGATTTGCCGCAGCGCGGCGCGGATTGACTCTTGCGACTGGCTGGCCAGAGAAGGCGCCGGAGTCACACCAAAGCGTGACAGGCCGCGTGGATCAAATCCGGGATCGACCTTCCACAGCGAGATCAAAGTGCGGCACATGAGCCCCGCGCCCACCAGTAGCACCAAGGCCATCGCTATCTCGCCCATCACCAGCGCGGATTGCATCCGAGATCGAGAACTGGAGATCGTTCGCCCGCTGTCCTTGAGCCGTTCGCTGATGTCGGTGCGAGCTGTGCGTATCGCG